>ERZ1292633.2636-Hain-H41-02um-R1-2636-length-18132-cov-4_pt1 | contig 15153 bp, 16 predicted proteins | sample MGYA00564406_ERZ1292633 | MGnify/ENA primary metagenome ERZ1292633 (study PRJEB36523, sample SAMEA6512639) | groundwater metagenome | collected 2019-01-08 | study: AquaDiva: Metagenomics assemblies of 32 groundwater samples
CGCAAACTTGGTGTGGTCTCTTCGACTTTCGCCAAGGTTTCACGGGCCTCATCTGCCGTGCGTTGGCGTTCCCACATGGATTTGTAAATGCCGTTTTGGGCAATTAAGTCATCGTGGCGACCGCGTTCGGCAATTAGGCCTTCTTTGAGCACAATAATCTCATCGGCATTCACTATGGTGGAAAGCCTGTGGGCAATTACAAGTGTCGTGCGGTTTTTGGAAACTTCGTCCAAAGCCGCCTGAATTTCGCGTTCGGTATGAGTATCCAATGCACTTGTGGCTTCGTCCAAAATCAAAATTGGCGGGGCTTTTAATATGGTGCGGGCAATCGCAACCCTTTGCTTTTCTCCGCCCGAAAGTTTAAGGCCGCGTTCGCCAACTTCGGATTTGAAACCCTGCGGCAGAGTATGAATAAAGTCAATTATTTGCGCGCGCCGCGCGGCCTCTTCAATTTCTGCCTCAGTTGCACCCGACCTGCCATAGCCAATATTATAGCCAATCGTGTCATTAAACAGCACAGTATCTTGCGGAACCATGCCAATCGCGCGGCGCAGCGAGGCTTGGCTCACATCTTGCAAATTTTGGCCATCAATGGCAATTGATCCGCCTTTGACATCATAAAAGCGGAACAAAAGCCGCGAAATAGTGGATTTTCCTGCGCCCGATGGGCCAACAATTGCAACAGTTTTGCCAGGTGGGACTTCAAAACTAATGCCACGCAAAATCGCGCGATCCTCATCATAAGAAAACGCCACGTCTTTGAATGAAACCGCGCCGGTGGTTACAATAAGGTCCTTGGCATTTGGCGCATCGACAACTTCTTCAGGTTCATCAAGGAGTTTGAACATTGCGTCCATATCGACAAGGCCTTGCGCAATTTCGCGGTAAAGCGTGCCAATGAAGTTTAATGGTATAGCCAATTGCGCCATAAAGGCATTTATCATCACAAAATGGCCAATGGTTTGCGTGCCAGCCACAACTTCACGCGCCGACATTAACATAACCAGCAACATGCCAATTCCGAAAATCAGCCCTTGGCCAAAATTGAGCCACGCCAATGAAGTGTATGTCCTTGTGGCGGCTTTTTCATATTTCGCGGTAGCACGGTCATAACGCGCGCGCTCCAAATCTTCATTATTGAAATATTTTACGGTTTCAAAATTTAGCAAACTATCGACAGCTTTGCTCATACCATCAGTGTCAGCTTCGTTCATGTCTTTGCGAATGGTGATGCGTTGGTTCGATGCCCATACTGAAAACCAAACATAAATTACCACTGTGAATGCGACAATTACAACATAAAGCGGGCTGAATTGTTGCGCCAGAATCACCGAAGTTAAAATGAATTCCAAAATGGTCGGCACGCCGAACATCATGGCAAGGCGGACAATGGTTTCAATGCCAACTTTGCCACGTTCAATGACCCGTGACAGACCGCCAGTGCGCCGTTTCAAATGAAAGCGCAATGACAAATTATGAAGATGGTGAAACGCGCGGTTTGATAGCCCGCGCACCGCATGTTGGCCCACGGCGGCAAACAAAGCATCGCGCAATTGGTTAAGACTGACGGAAACAAACCGCGCCAAATTATAGGCGACAACCATAATTATTGGCGAGGCGATGAGCAAATTCCAAAAACCAATTTCAGGCGCAGCATTTGGCGCGGCGAGCGAATTAGTGGCCCATTTATAAGTATAAGGAATAAGCACCACAACGATTTTACCAAAAACCATTGCAACCAATGCCATTACCACTTGCCACTTCAAATCAGCACGGTTCGCGGGCCATAAATATGGTTGCAAAAAAGCTATGGTTTCTTTGATGTTTGCTTCAGGTTTTGGAAAATCTTTGGAATTGTTTGGTGCGGTCATTTTGCTTATCGTTTCTATCAGTCCGATATAATAACCACCGTCATTTTTACCAAATAGTTTTGCGAACTAAATGCATAAACCTTAAAGCGAAAACACAAGGCCTATCTTTCGCTACAAGCATAGCTCATTTCGCCTTTCGGTCTGCACTCCATCACATACCAAGATTCAGCGCGGGAGGCTGCCAATACACTACCATAGCCACCGCGCGAAGCGAGCGCGATAAAGTCGGCGCGATTTTGCGCCTTTTGCTCCTCGGAACGTGTATTTAAGGACTTACCCCATAAGGCACGATATGCATCCACAGTAGGGTCAATTGACCGTTTGTGCCGTGCCCATCTAACAATTCTAGAGTCTTCATCTGGCTCATAAATACCTTGAAACATAAATTCGATGCTCGGCAAAATGTGCTCCAACTTATTATCAAAAGCTTTTTTATTCCAGTAAAACGCGGCGTCAAAATCAGGATTTTCGCTTGGGTTTTCTTGATAGAAATCCCCTAGACTCTCCATTGTTTTAACATAGCCCATATTTGCACCTCTTAAATAAAGCTCCTTCGCTCCTTGAAAGTCGCCGTGAGAATATTTTATCACTGCTAGCCTCAACATTGAGAGCGGGTCACCTAGTTCAATTGCGCGTTCATAATATTGGATGGCTTCCGCCCTTTGCGTGCCAACAATTTCTGCTGTCCAAATAAGAAATCCATATTCGCCAATGGCTCGTGGATTACCTAATTCAGCCGCCTTCTTCAAATATTGTAACGAAAGTGATACACCATCTTCCACCTGCCCTGAAGCGCGAAAATAGTGTGCACATAGGAGCAAAGCAAATATATCCCCTTTTCTAGCTTGATCAATAATTTCGTTATATGAAAACTGAATATTTGACCTTTCTGCTAAGACCTCAAACCCGAGATTCATGAATTCGTTTGCTGAAACATTCCATTTTTCAAGCTCAAATGTTGGATTTTCAAAGGAAAAACCGTCCAAACTCGCATCAAGCCTTCGCTTAATCGGCGTGCATGAACCAGAGTTATTACAATTCCAGGCGAATACTTCAGAAAGGACTCTACGTGCTATCTGCTTTTGGCTTGACGTTGCGTTGTCATTTATTAGAATAGACCTATAGAGGCCCTCGGCATTTTTTAGGTCTTTATTTTGGGATTGAAGGTCCATATATATTGTCGCTAAAGTAAGGCTTGCTTCGACATCACCATCGGCGGAATTTTCAATATATGTTTGCAATTCTGAATTTGGTTTCAGGAGTGTTTGTGCAAACGCACCATTCCCCACGGTCAATAATATTAGTCCCAAACAAAGCAATTTCTTCATCGCTAAGCTGCCTTAAATTGTTTAACTATAATGTCGTCGGCATTTTGGGCAGCTCGTGCAATATCATAAGAAGTTTGCATCCGCATCAAAGTCTGAAAACTAACTCCAAAGGCTTTTTGAAGCCGTATAGCCATTTCAGGCGATAAATTTGATTTTTCATTGAGGAAATTGGACAGTGCGGGACGAGTAACGCCCAAAACTTCCGCGGCCCTTGTAATGCTTAGGCCATGCGGGTTTATAATTTCCTCGCGAACAAATTCACCAACATGACAGGGGGTTAATAATCTAAAATCGTGCATCAATGATAATCCTCATAATTCAAATCAAATATTTCAATATTTTCGCCATCGATTCCGAAAGTTAGCCGCCAATTTTTATTGACATGCAATGACCAAATTCCCTTGCGCTCACCCTGCAATTGATGCGCTTTCCAGACTGGAATCGAATGAAGCTCCGACTCAATTGACATTTCTTGAAGGAATGAAATCATTCGCCGAAGTTTGGGAATTAGTTCGGCTGATAAGCCAGAACAATCATCCTTTTCGACAAATTTTCTTAGACCCTTGTGCAAAATATTTCTTATGCGCATTTACCCTGAATATCATACGAATATGTCGATGTAAAGCGTAGCGTTACACTTATCGAATTCACAACACGCGAAGCGCCTTTTGCAACTCAATCATATCATTTGGATATTCGCTTTCAAAGCTCATGCGTTCACTGGTTTTGGGGTGGGTAAAGGCCAAAGTTTTGGCGTGTAGGGCTTGGCGGCCAATTTGTGCGGCTTCGGGCAAAGAGCGGAGCAAAGCGCGGCCAATATTATTATCGCCATAAGTCAAATCACCGATAAGTGGGCAGCCAATATGTTTCATATGCACTCTAACTTGATGGGTGCGGCCAGTTTCCAATTTGCATTCCATTAGGCTGGCAATGGTCTTTTTGGTTTTTTTGTCCTCAAAAGTCGCGAGCGTTCGGTAATTGGTGGCGCAATTTCGGCCAGCTACAGCGTCGTCTTTCACCACTGTCATGCGTTTTCTATCGACGCTATCGCGGGCAATGCGGGTTTCAACGCGGCCGTCACGAAACCATGGATTGCGCGGCGCACCAACCACAAAGGCATGATATAGGCGGTCAATTGTGCGGTTCTGAAATTGATGGCCAAGGCTCGACATTGCAAAGGCCGATTTACAAACAACCATAACCCCCGAAGTGCCTTTATCAAGACGATGCACTATGCCCGGTCGCCCCATTGCGCCAATTTGCAATAATTCTTTGCCGCAATGAAACAAAATCGCGTTGACCAAAGTGCCAGTCCAATTTCCGGGGGCAGGGTGGCACGATAGGCCGGCGGGCTTATCAATAACCAAAATATGATCATCTTCAAATAAAATATTTAGCGGAATATTCTCGGGTTCAGGTTCGGCGGGTGGTGGGGCCGGCACATTAAGGTGAAAAACCTCGCCGCCTTTTATTTTGTACGAAACATTAGTTTGCCGATTTTCGCCATTATAGACCAAACCTTTTTCGACCAAGATTTTAATTCGAGAACGCGATAACATAGGCAAGGCGTCGGCCAGAAACTTATCGAGCCGTTCACCGATAGCGGCTTCGGGCGCAATAATTTCGTGCGTCTCGAAACCTGAATCCGAGACTTCGTCTTCAATTATTTCTAAATCTTTGCTCATGTGGGTTCTGTATCATGGCATGATTTTCCAAGCACAAAAAAAAACAGCCCCCGAAAACGAGGGCCGTTTGATTTTGATTCTGCTTCGACTAGCGACGATCGCCCATGAAGCGGAGCAAGAATTGGAATAAATTGATAAAATCAAGATATAGGTTCAATGCTCCAAAATTGGTCGCAACTGACAAAGCGGTGTCATTCCCGCCAAGTGAATAATAGGTATATTTCAATTTTTGAGTGTCAAATGCAGTAAGACCCGCAAAAATCAAAACCCCAATCCCTGAAATAATCAAATCAAACATTGAGTTTTGTAAAAACATATTGACGATGCTAGCAATGATAAGGCCAACCAAAGCCATTATTAAAAACGTGCCAATGCCAGTTAAGTCTTTTTTGGTGGTATAGCCAAACAATGAAAGCCCACCAAAAGCCGCCGCAGTCACGAAAAATGTTGTTGCCAAACTCGTGCCTGTATAGACAAGCCCTAAAACGCCGAGACCTGCACCAATCAAGCTAACCACAGTCCAATACATGATGCCAGCGCCAGTTTTGGAAGGGTTGCGCATAGCAAAGCCGCCAACCAATAATACCGCCAAAGGCGCAAACGCCACAATCATTCCAAGGCCAGTATAGCCAGCAAAAGCGCCGCCTTCGGTGCGAAACAGCAAATTGGTTATTGCGGGAACCGACGAGGTCAAATAAGCCAAAATGCCCGAAAGCACCAAGCCCAAACCCATTTTATTGTAAACACCAAGCATGAATGAACGCAGACCTTGATCCATTGCCATGTCCATTGTCCCACTTTGGGCAGCGGAACCTTGATATTGGTTGTTAAATTCGTTCATAATATTTCCTTCAAAAAACCTGTGACCAATGCCAAAGGATATGTACATATATTGCCATTGATTGTGGAAAATGCAAGGTGTTATTATTATTCTAAATCAAAATTTAGGCCTAAACCATGAAACTATATTCGTTCGCGCAATCTTCGGCTTCTTATCGCGTGCGCATTGGTTTGGCGCTTAAGGGATTGGATGCCGAAATAATCCCGATTTCACTTTTGGATAATAGTCACCAAAGCGAAGAATATCGGGCGATTAACCCGCAAGGGCGGGTGCCTTTTTTGGTGGATGGTGATGTTCGGCTGTCGCAATCTTTGGCTATTTTGGATTATTTGGAAGAAACAAATCCAACCCCAAGCCTTTATCCTGAAACACCATATGAGCGCGCCAAGTGCCGCGCATTTGCCCATGTAATCGCGTCAGACATTTTCCCATTGCAAAACCTAAGCACCCGCAAAAAACTTGCCGCCGATTTTGGGGCTGATGAAGCGGCACAGGCGAACTGGTCCGCTGATTGGATTGCCAAGGGTTTTGCGTCGTTAGAGCAAGAACTAAACCGCGAAAATAAAAGCGCCGATAATGGCTATTTATTTGCAGATTATCCAACATTGGCCGATATTTGCCTTGTCCCGCAAATGCGCAATGCGCGGCGCTACGGCGTTGATTTATCGCTGTATCCGCGCCTTATTGGGTTTGATGCCAAGGCGAGTGCGCATGAAGTGTTCACTACAACCGCGCCCGAAACGCAGGTGGGGTAATGAAACTCACGCTCGACAAATATCTTCCCTATCGGCTTTCGGTCGCATCCAACAAAGTTTCGGCATTGGTCGCCAAAACTTACCAAGCGCGCTTTGGCCTTTCAATTGCAGCGTGGCGAGTGTTGGCGATATTGAACGAAAAATCGCCGCTTAGCCAATTGGAAATCACCCAATTTGCGGCAATGGATAAAGTATCGGTGTCACGCGCTGTGTCCGCGCTTTTGGAGCGCAGTCTTATTGTGCGTAAAATTGCCGAAAATGACAAACGCACCCAATCGCTTTCATTAAGCCATGACGGACAATCAATTGTCGATGAAATTATCCCATTGGCAAAAGATATAGAACGGCAATTGATTGAAGCCTTGGGCGCCGAAAAATCCAACAGTTTGGCAAGCATTTTGCGCGAAATCGAAGCAGCAGCAGAAAAAATCAAATAAATTAGTTGCAAATGAAACTAATTATAGCTAAGCAGGGATTAGGGAGAATCTAATGGCTGATTTGTTCGAAAATCCACTTAACACCGACGGTTTTGAATTCGTTGAGTTTACTGGCCCAAACCCGGCCGAAATTTTGGCAAAATTGCGCTCTATGGGTTTTGTAATTGCCGGCAAACACCGCAGCAAGGACGTATTGCGCCTCAAACAAGGCGATATTAATTTCATATTGAATATGGAAACCCAAGGCCAGCCCAGCGAATTTGGCCAAAAGCACGGCCAAAGCGCCAATGCCATGGCTTTTCGGGTCAAAGATGCGGCATTTGCCTTGCTTGAAGCCGCAAAACGCGGCGCTGAAGTTGTCGAAAACAAAAAAGGCCCATTGGAGCTTGATATCCCTTGTATTCGCGGCATTGGCGGAAGCTATGTATATTTGGTGGACAGATATGGCGATAAATCAATTTATGACATTGATTTTGAACCAGTATCAGGCGCAGCCGAAGACGAGGCCAAACATAATTTGGGCTTCACTTGGCTCGATCACCTCACTCACAATGTCTATAAAGGCGAGATGGAAAAATGGGCCGATTTTTACGAGCGGGTTTTTAATTTCCGCGAAATCCGCTATTTTGACATCGAAGGCAAAGTTTCGGGACTTACTTCTAAGGCCATGACTTCGCCCTGCGGCAAAATCCGAATTCCAATCAATGAAAGCAAAGGCGTTCCCGGAAAACTCGACCAAATCGCCGAATATTTGCAAAAATATAATGGTGAGGGGATTCAGCACATCGCCCTTGGCACCAATGATTTGTATAAATCGGTTGATGGCCTTCGCGCCAATGGCGTTGAGCTTCAAGACACTATCGATACATATTTTGACCTTATTGACAAGCGCCTTCCAGGGCATGGCGAAAATGTTGAAGAATTGCGCAAGCGCCGCATATTGATTGACGGCGCACCGTCAGAAGGCCAAGGGCTTTTGCTGCAAATTTTCTCTACTGAAATGCTGGGTCCAATTTTCTTTGAATTTATTCAACGCAAGGGCAATGAAGGTTTTGGCGAAGGCAATTTCCGCGCATTATTTGAATCAATTGAGCTTGATCAAATTCGGCGCGGCGTATTGGCGGAGGCTTGAAATATGGTCGAGCTTAAAAAAATCCACCACGTTGCATATCGTTGCAAAGATACCAAAACCACTGTTGAGTTTTACAAAAATGCCCTAAACATGGATTTTGTCTTGGCGATCGCCGAAGACCATGTGCCATCGACTGGTGAATATGACCCTTATATGCATATTTTTCTTGATGCCGGCGGTGGCAATATTTTAGCCTTCTTCGAATTGCCGATGCAGCCCGAAATGGGCAAAGACCCCAACTCCCCCGAATGGGTGCAGCATATTGCGTTTGAAGTGGCGGATATGACGGCACTTTTGGAAGCCAAAACCCACGTCGAGGCCATGGGCCTTGAGGTTATTGGTCCCACTAACCACGGCATTTTCCACAGTATATATTTCTTTGATCCCAATGGTCATCGGCTCGAACTTGCGGCCAATTGCGGCACGCCCGAGCAAATGGCAGAGCTAAACCGCGTTGCACCCTTGATGCTAGAAGAATGGACCCGCACCCGCCAAGCCCCCCGTCACGCTGCATGGCTTCATAATTCGTGAGAAGCGCGAATCTAGCAAATTAAATTCTCTCGAGACCAAAAAATCTGAAAACGCGGATAAACTCCAATTTCGCCACAATTCAACCTAAATTTCGATGCAAAGAAATTTGAGAAAATTGTAAAGAAAGAGGCTGGTAAGACGTTGCTCAAATCAAAACTCAAATACGTTTGGATTTCATTTGCCGCGATTGTGGCCCTCGGTATTATTCTCGCTTTCAAGGCTTTCTGGCATGAGCCAAGAAGTCTTATTATCAAGGAAGTAAAAATTGAAAGCCCGCATTGGCACGGCAAGCCAATAAGAATTGCGCTCATAGCTGATATTCATGCTGATAATTACCATATGCCGTTGTCACGAGTTAAAACAATTATTACCAAAACTAGTGCGCTTAATCCTGATTTAGTTTTCATCGGTGGGGATTATGCGGGCGGTCATTTTGGCCAGTCTCACAAACCTGGAACCAGTTTAGAAAACCGCAGTGATGACGACAATCAACTCCACCGTGATTTAATAACCGCTTTCGACCCATTAGCGAAAAATACTCCGCTAGGCGCAATTGCAATTATGGGAAATCATGACTGTTGGTGGTCGTGTGACGAAACTCGCAAGGCTTTTTCACAAACAAAAGTAGTATTTTTGGAAAATCGAAACCATCACATACAGCAATTGGGGTGGGATTTTTGGGTGATTGGATTGGAAGATGATTATTCGCAACACCCAGACTACGGGTTACAATTCTCACAAATTCCTAGTGGCGCAGATGTATTAACGCTGGCACATAATCCAAGACTTTTCTATCTGCCCGAAGCGTCGATGGTATTCTCCTCGCGCTCAAAATACCCAAATATTCAATTTTCTGGTCATTCGCACGGTGGACAGGTTCGGTTTCCTATAATTGGTGCACCAGTGACATCCACTCCTTACACAAATGAAACTATCGATGGCTATATGTTCGAAAATTCACGCACACTAATCGTCACAAGTGGGCTCGGCGAAACTGGCCTCCCTGTTAGGTTTGGAGTGCCGCCAGAAATAATGATTGTGGAATTGAAGAACGGCGCGCGTGCCAGTGGCAGTTCGCGCCGCATAAAGTTGCGTTAAACCCCAATTTCCCATTTGACCTTTTGCAAACTCGCTTTAGGGTGGGGCTATGAAACTTGCATCCTTGAAATCTGGCCGTGATGGTCGTCTTGTTGTGGTCTCTAATGACCTTAATTATTATACCGATGCTGGCCTTATCGCCCCAACATTGCAGGCTGCGCTTGATGATTGGGAACATTGCGAACCCCTGTTGCAAGGGCTGTTTGAAAGCCTAGAGCATGGTTCTGTGCCGCGCGAACGCTTTCACGAACGTGAAGCCCATTCACCATTGCCACGCGCCTTTCAGTGGGCTGATGGTTCGGCGTATTTGAACCATGTCCAATTGGTTCGCCAAGCACGCGGCGCAACCATGCCTGAAACATTTTGGACTGACCCCCTTATGTATCAAGGCGGCTCGGACAATTTTATTGCCCCGCGTGATTCAATTTTATTGGCAGACGAAGCTTGGGGTTGCGATCTTGAAGGCGAAATTGCGGTGATTACTGACGATGTTCCCCAAGCCACAAGTGCACAAGATGCGCTCTCCCATATTAAATTAGTGATGCTGTGTAATGACGTCAGTTTGCGCAACTTAATCCCCGCCGAACTTGCCAAAGGCTTTGGGTTTTTACAATCCAAGCCCGCCAGTGCGTTTTCGCCAGTTGCAGTTTCGCCAAATGGGCTTGGCAAATATTGGCAAGATGGGCGGCTTTGTTTGCCGCTGATGGTTGATATTGATGGCGCACCATTTGGTCGTGCCAATGCTGGTGTTGGTATGGTGTTTGATTTTGGGCAATTGATTGCGCATTTGGCAAAGACGCGCACGCTTTGCGCTGGCACGATTGTTGGCTCTGGCACCGTGAGCAATTTAGACGAAAACCAAGGTCCAGGCCGGCCAATAAAAGATGGCGGCCTTGGCTATTCTTGCATTGCTGAAGTGCAAATGGTCGAAAAAATACAGAATGGCGAAGTCAAAACACCATATCTAAAATACGGACAAAAAGTGCGGATTTGGGCGGAAGATGAAAAAGGCCATTCAATTTTTGGCGCGATTGAGCAAAAAGTCAGTATGCTGACTTAATTAAGAGATAGATGATGGAAACTGAACGCAAAACATTTACCGATCAAGAAGCGCTCGATTTTCACGCGCTGCCGACCCCTGGTAAAATCTCAATTACGCCTTCAAAGCCAATGGCAACCCAGCGTGATTTGTCGCTGGCCTATTCCCCTGGGGTTGCAGTTCCAGTTTTGGCAATCGCAGCTGACCCTGATTTGGCTTATGATTATACAGCCAAGGGGAATTTGGTTGCGGTTATTTCTAATGGCACTGCGATTTTGGGCTTGGGCAATTTGGGGGCATTGGCATCAAAACCCGTGATGGAAGGCAAATCGGTTTTGTTCAAACGATTTGCAGATATTGATAGTATCGACATTGAAATGTCTTCCACCGATATTGAAGAAATTATCACAACGGTCAAAAATATTTCCCCAACTTTTGGCGGAATAAATCTTGAAGATATTAAAAGCCCTGAATGTTTCATTATTGAAAGCCGCCTAAAGGAACTTTGCGATATTCCAGTTTTTCACGATGACCAACACGGAACCGCAATTATCGCAACTGCTGGGCTAATCAATGCCTGCGAAATAACGGGCCGCAAAATGTCAGATTTGAAAGTCGCGGTTTCGGGTGCGGGTGCGGCCGGCCTGTCGTGCATTTCGCTTATTAAAAGCCTTGGTGTGAAACATGAAAACGTCATTGTCTGCGACCGTGAAGGCGTGGTTTATAGGGGCCGCGCAATTGGCATGGATCAGTTCAAATCTGCCCATGCAGTTGATACGCCGTTGCGGACTTTGGCCGAAGCAATGCGCGGCGCCGATTGCTTTTTAGGATTATCGGCGAAAGGCGCAGTGACCAAGGAAATGGTCGCTTCAATGGCCAAGAACCCGATAATATTTGCAATGGCGAACCCCGACCCCGAAATCCGCCCCGAAGAAATTCGCGAAGTGCGCGATGATGCGATTATCGCAACAGGGCGTTCGGACTATGCTAATCAAGTCAATAATGTTTTGGGCTTCCCTTATATTTTCCGCGGTGCTTTGGATGTCCGTGCACGGACGATAAATGAGGAAATGAAATTGGCTGCGGCGCAAGCCTTGGCAAAACTTGCGCGCGAAGATGTTCCCGATGAAGTGGCGGCGGCCTATCATGGCACACAGCTACGTTTCGGACCCAATTATATTATCCCCACTCCGTTTGACCCACGATTGCTCGCGAGTATTCCACCCGCCGTTGCCCAAGCCGCGATGGATACAGGGGTTGCCCGCAAACCAATTGCCGATATGGAAGCATATAAAGGCTCGCTCGCGCAAAGGCTGGATCCAACGGCTTCTTTGCTGCAACGCTTGCAAGAAAATGTTCGTAACAATCCCAAAACCATTGTATTTTGTGAAGGTGAAGATGAAGCGGTCATTCGTGCCGCAGTTCAATTCCAACAATTGGAATTGGGCAATGCAATATTGATTGGCCGAGAAGAACTTATCCGCCGCAATATGGCTTTGCTTGGGGTGGATCCTGACTATAACATAACAATTCACAATGCTCGGCTTTCGGAACGCAATCCAGAATATACTGATTTCCTCTATAACCGTTTGCAACGCCAAGGGTTTTTGTTGCGGGACTGCCAACGTATGGTGAATAATGACCGCAATATTTTTGGCGCCTGTATGGTCGCTTATGGCGATGCCGATGGTTTGGTAACTGGCGTTACCCGCACCACCAACCAAGCGCTGACCGAAGTCATGCGGGCAATTGATGCCAATCGCAAACAAAGCCCAACTGGCGTTACTTTGCTGATCGCCAAGAACCGAACCCTATTTGTCGCTGACACCGCCTTTAATGAAATGCCGAACGCCGAAGAATTGGCACAAATTGCAATTCAAACTGCGGGCTGTGCGCGGCGCTTAGGGTTCACGCCGCGCGTTGCCTTTGTCGCATTTTCAACTTTTGGCCGCCCAATGGGTGAACGCAGCGAGAAATGCCGCGAAGCAGTGGCGATTTTGGATCGGCGCGAAGACATTGATTTCGAATATGAAGGCGAAATGTCCGCCGACGTCGCCCTCGATGAAGACGCAAGAAGGCTTTACCCGTTTTCAAGATTAAGCGGCCCCGCAAATGTCCTGGTAATGCCAGCAATTCACTCCGCCCATATTTCCACCAAAATGGTCGAAACTTTGGGCGAAGCCACTGTGCTTGGGCCAATGATCGTCGGCTTGCGTAAATCGGTCCAAATTTGCTCGCTTAGCGCGCCCGTAAGCGAAATTGTGACTGCGGCGACACTGGCCGCATACGACGTTAACGGCTAGATTTTCAGTGAAAATGGCCGACTTTGACTCTCTACTTAGATACCACCGCGCTTAGTGTTTCCCCAAAATATGATGTCTACAGCTTTCAAAAACCACGCTTTTTGAAAGCTGTAGTCCGCTTAATCCAAAAGCCTGAGTGAGGCCGCAGGCCGAGGGTGGGCTTTTGAAGTTCATTCCACTGGCCTAACCGCTTTCATGCCATATGGGGGTTCGGGTGCGCGCGGCACATTTGGTGCGCCCCAAGTCCAACCCGCTTCACTAAAAGCAAAAGCGGCGAGGCGGGCGGTGTCTCTAATATTGTCATTTGGTTCGCGCCCAACCAACCAGCGTAAAGCCGCAATGAAGGCTTCTTGGTCATGATGTTGTGCCGCCGACAAAACATTAAGCAAGCTCCTTTCGTCTGGAGTTGCTTCTAGCTCACCAATTGCGCCTAAATTCAAATGCCGACCATCGTTCAAAAGCATATTGGCAAAATCACGCATCCGAAGTTGCGCGGAAATCACTTTTTCAGTTCGCACCGGACACGACTTGCCATCTTGCAATGCTGCGCGGCGCATAGCATGGAGTGCAAGCTGAGCCCCAGATTCTAAAGCCTTAATCATAGCTAATCTTAGACCATTGTCTAAAATCTGCAACCAATTAAACCTTGTCCTTGGATTTGGAGCCTATCGGTGAAAACGCCAAATCTTGTGCAAGTGATTGCTCCAATAACTTCAAATCAATATCAACCGAGCGCCCATCTTGGCCATGTATTCTTAGTGCAAAATCGGCGAAGGCGGCATCGAGGCGCGAAATCATGCCGTCAATTTCATTCACTCTAACAACATCATTCGCGCTTACGGCGCGGCCCCGTGCTTGCAATAAATCGGCGCAGGATGGCAAATAATAAGTGAAAAGCCTTTGCACTTGCGAAAGTTTGGAAGGGTCAGACAATAACCCACGCTCAACTTTTTCGGCATTGATAACCATATTGCGCAAATGATTTCCAAGATCACCCGACGCGGTATTCGAAGCCGCGCGGATTTGCGTAAAAGCGCCTTTGGCATCGTCAATTACTTGTTGATGCAATGGTGCGATTGGCGCTTCATTTTGCGCTACTTCTGGGATGCTGGTTTGTGGTTGTTGTGGCTCCATAAGCTCTTCAATTAGAATATCGTCTTCATGGATTTTGCGTTTACCGCGCAGCCCCAATATTCCCATAACTGGAAAAGCCAAGCCAAAACCAACCCACGGATTGAAACCCAATAATGCCCAAAGAACGAAAAACATCGTAATTGGCAAAAGCCGCTGCGGTTGTTTCGCGCGGCGCCACACTTCGTCCCAAGTCGTATGCGGTCTAACTTGATATCTTCTCATTTCTGCTTGTGTTCCTAATTTTCCGTTTTTGCGGGTAGGTTTTCAAAACCAAATTCGCTGGCCAAAGCTTGGTCTAATAATTTAATATCGATTTCTATCGCTTTATCATCTTTGGCGTGCAACCTTAGCGCAAAATCCCTAAATGCACTAGCTAGTCTGCCCATAATAGCATCCATCTTGGCTAATTTCGTGTCATCAAAATCTGTGGCTGCGCGTCCCCGCGCTTCTAATATTTTAGTGGTGGCAGGAAGATAATACGTAAACAGCCTTTCCACTTGCATAAAGCCCGACGAATCCGCAATTAAATCACGCTCAATTCGATCTAAGCTCATAACCATTGCCCGCAAATTCTCACCCATTTCGCCAGATGCAGCGTTTGAGGCCGCGCGCAAATTCTGAATATCTTTGCGGGCTTCTTCAATCACAATAAGGTGCAAAGGCATTGGCCCATCAATGGCCATTGGTTGCGGCATTAGTGGCGAAGGCCGTAGTTTTTTCGGCGCTGGTATATCGACCTTGCTATCGAGCATAATGCCCCTTGTTCCTCCAATAATCCAAGGGGCAATTGCAAAGCACAAAAACAGCAAACCCAATTCAGGGTTGAAGCGTGTCAAAGCCCAAATCGCAACCCAAAAAAAACTATTTAAGAAAGAAATGTTTTTGATTGTCTTATATCCGCGAAGATTGAACCAAGGCTTGCCGCAATTCTTCGGTCATTTGCCCCATGCGAATTTCGATTTCGGCGCGGCGAGTGCGCCCCTCTTCTTGGGTTTGAAT
>ERZ1292633.3522-Hain-H41-02um-R1-3522-length-15152-cov-5_pt1 | contig 15152 bp, 10 predicted proteins | sample MGYA00564406_ERZ1292633 | MGnify/ENA primary metagenome ERZ1292633 (study PRJEB36523, sample SAMEA6512639) | groundwater metagenome | collected 2019-01-08 | study: AquaDiva: Metagenomics assemblies of 32 groundwater samples
TGTCATCGGCAGTTGCGGCCGCTTCTTCTATCTTATCTGCATCATATAAAAGCACGCCCAAATAACGGATGCGGCCAACGCAAGTTTCCGAACACACAGTCGGCTCACCAATTTCAATTCGCGGATAACAAAAAGTGCATTTTTCGGATTTGCCAGATTCCCAATTGAAATAGATTTTCTTATACGGGCAAGCCGAAACACACATTCTCCAGCCACGACATTTTTCTTGATCTATCAATACAATGCCGTCTTCTTCGCGTTTATACATCGCGCCCGAAGGACATGACGCAACACAAGCGGGGTTAAGGCAATGCTCGCACAGGCGTGGCAAATACATCATGAATGTATTTTCAAATTGGCCATACATTTCTTTTTGCATGTTTTCGAAATTATAGTCTTTTGAGCGTTTTTCAAATTCACCGCCCAAAATTTCTTCCCAATTTGGGCCACCCGTAATTTTTTCCATGCGTTTGCCAGTAATAACTGAAACCGGTTGTGCGGTTGGCATGGTTTTCGATTCTGGCGATTTATGAAGGTGTTCATAATCGAATGAATAAGGCTCGTAGTAATCGTCAATTGACGGCAAATTGGGGTTTGCGAAAATATTGGCAAGCAATGCCAATTTTCCACCCTGTTTGGGCTTTAATTTACCTTGTTTTAGCGCCCAACCGCCATTCCATTTCTTTTGGTTTTCCCAATCTTTGGGGTAACCAATTCCGGGCTTAGTTTCAACATTATTGAACCACGCATATTCAACACCGCGCCTTGAAGTCCAAACATTTTTGCAAGTGATTGAACAAGTATGGCAACCAATACATTTATCAAGGTTTAGAACCATACCGATTTGTGCTCTTACTTTCATTTCTGTTTCCTACTCGGCTGCTGTTGTTAATTGCGGCATTGGCGCGGTTTTGTCGTAATCATCGTTGTTCATCCAATCGACTTTCTTCATTTTGCGTAAAATGATGAACTCATCGCGGTTTGAACCAACAGTTCCGTAATAATTGAAATCATAAGACAATTGCGCATAGCCACCAATCATATGGGTGGGTTTCAAAACCGCCCGTGTGACCGAATTATGGATGCCGCCCCTAGCGCCAGTTATTTCACTTCCGGGAACATTTATGATTTTTTCTTGGGCATGATACATCATCATCATGCCTTCGGGGACGCGCTGACTGACCACTGCGCGCGCTGTTATCGCGCCATTACTATTATAGGCTTCGACCCAATCATTATCTACAATTCCGACTTTTTTGGCATCAATTTCGGACACCCAAACAATCGGCCCACCGCGCGACATTGTGAGCAATAATAAATTGTCACTATAGGTCGAGTGAATGCCCCATTTTTGGTGCGGAGTTATGAAATTAAGGACAATTTGTTTATTGCCATTGCCCAATTTATCGATAACTTCTGCAGTGGTTTTCATGTCAACAGGCGGCTTATAGACGCATAATTGCTCACCAAATGCGCGCATCCATGGGTGATCTTGATATAATGACTGCCGACCAGTTAGCGTGCGCCATGGAATTAATTCGTGGACATTGGTGTAACCCGCATTGTAACTGACATGTTCAGATTCAATGCCAGACCAAATCGGGGAGGAAATAATTTTGCGCGGTTGGGCCTGGACATCACGATAACGAATTTTCTCGTCTTCACGCGGTATTGCCAAATGCGTATGTTCGCGGCCAGTTTTTTCGCCCAATGAGGCCCATGCCTTTACCGCGACATGGCCATTGGTTTCGGGGGCAAGTGACAAAATAACTTCGGCGGCTTCAATGGCAGTTTCGATTTTGGGGAGGCCAAAGCTCACACCTTCATCGGTCACAGTTCGATTTAATTCGGCCAATAATTTTATTTCATCATCGGTATTCCAAGCCATGCCTTTGCCGCCATTGCCTAGTTTTCCTAAGAGCGGCCCAAGCGAAGTGAACTTTTTATAGATATTGGGGTAGTCGCGTTCCACCAAAAATACATTGGGCATTGTTACGCCGGGGATTGGTTCGCATTCGCCTTTGGCCCAATCTTGAACCTCAAACGGCTGTGCGATTTCATTTGGTGTGTCGTGTTTGATGGGATTAAGAACTACATCTTGTTCAACGCCTAAATGCCCTACGCAAACTTCGGCGAATTTTTTGGCAATGCCTTTGTATATTTCCCAATCGGACTTGCTTTCCCATGCAGGGTCAACTGCCGCCGAAAGCGGGTGAATGAATGGGTGCATGTCCGAAGTATTGAGGTCGTGCTTTTCATACCAAGTGGCGGTTGGCAAAACTATGTCCGAATACATGCAAGTGGTGGACATTCTGAAATCCAGCGTCACCAATAAATCAAGTTTGCCTTCGGGGGCTTCATCGTGCCAAACTACATCTTGCGGCTTGGTCTGCCCCATTTCGCCCAAATCCTTGCCCTGCACGCCGTGACGAGTTCCAAGCAAATGCTTTAAGAAATATTCATGGCCTTTACCTGATGAACCAAGGAGATTGGAGCGCCACACAAACATGTTTCGCGGCCAATTTTCGGGTTTGTCGGGGTCATTGCAGGATAATTTGATTTCGCCTGATTTGAGACCTTTAGCGACACTAGCGCCAACTGCTTCCCCGGAGTTTTTTATGTTTGCTCCAAGCGTAAGCGGGTTGACTTCCAATTGAGGGGCGCTTGGAAGCCAACCCATGCGTTCAGACTTGGCATTGCAATCAATAAAGGACAAGGCTTTCCATGACTTATCATCTTCAAGTGGTGAAAGAATTTCTTCCATTTTAATCCGCTCATAACGCCATTGATTTGTATGGGCATAAAAGAAAGATGTCGAGTTTTGTTGGCGCGGTGGGCGTGACCAATCGGTAGCAAATGCAAGCGGTATCCAACCAGTCTGTGGACGGAGCTTTTCTTGACCTACATAATGACTCCAACCGCCACCAGATTTACCGACACAGCCGCACATAACCAACATATTGATAATTGCGCGGTAATTCATGTCCATGTGATACCAATGGTTCATGGCAGCACCAATTATTACCATGCTTTTGCCGTGGGTTTTGTGCGCGGTTTCAGCAAATTGCCGTGCGACATTGATGACGTGATCTCGTTTGACGCCAGTTACTTTTTCTTGCCAAGCTGGAGTATATGGCACGTCATCATCAAAGCTCGCCGCGACATTAGCGCCGCCCAAGCCACGATCAACGCCATAATTAGCCAAGAAAATGTCATAGACTGAAGCAACTAGTGCTTCGCCTTCTTTTAGTTTCATTTTTAGCACGGGAACATTGCGGTTAAGCACACTATCGTGGCCAGTATTTTGGAAATGCTCATGCGCGATATTGCCAAAATATGGAAATGCGACTGCGGCGGTTTGGTGCTTGGAATGCTCAAGCAATGACAAAATCGGCCAGATTTCTTCGCCAGTTATTTCGTCTTTAAGCTCAAGGTTCCATTTACCCTTTTGCCCCCAGCGCGAACCAATGGTTCCATTGGGAATCCGAACTTTTTCATCTTTGACACCAATAAGAACGGGTTTCCAATCGGTATTGTTTTCAGCGTTCAGATTGTCTTCAAAATCTGATGCTCGCAACATTCTTTCGGGAACAAGGTGGTCGCCCTTCTTAACCAAGCGCACCAAAAATGGCATGTCGGTGTAAGTGCGGCAATAATCATCAAAATAGTCGCTTTTATTTTGCACATGCCATTCTGACAAAATCACATGCCCCATCGCCATTGCAAGCGCCGCATCGGTGCCTTGCTTGGGGTGAAGCCACAGATCTGCGAGCTTGGCGACTTCGGAATAATCGGGCGTGATTGCAACCGTTTTCGCACCTTTATAGCGCACTTCGGTGAAGAAATGGGCATCAGGTGTGCGAGTCTGCGGGACGTTTGATCCCCATGCAATTATGAAGTTCGAGTTATACCAATCAGCAGATTCGGGAACGTCGGTCTGTTCACCCCAGGTTTGTGGGGAGGCAGGGGGAAGGTCGCAATACCAATCATAAAATGACATGCAAGTGCCGCCAATCAGTGATAAATAACGCGAACCCGCAGCATAAGAAACCATCGACATTGCGGGAATTGGCGAAAATCCAATGATGCGGTCTGGGCCATATTTTTTTGCGGTATAAACATTGGCCGCAGCGATTATTTCGTTCACTTCGTCCCAATCGGCACGAACAAAACCACCACGACCGCGATAGGTCTGGTAATCTTTGCGCACCGCTTCGTTCTCTTGGATTGATTGCCAAGCGTCAACTGGATCTGGCATCATCACTTTTGCTTTGCGCCAAGATTTCAATAATCTTGAACGCACAAGCGGATATTTCAGGCGATTTGCGCTATAAAGATACCAAGAGTAAGAAGCCCCGCGCGAACAACCACGCGGCTCGTGGTTAGGCATATCGGGCCTTGTGCGCGGGTAATCAGTTTGCTGAGTTTCCCAAGTAACGAGACCATTTTTCACATAAATTTTCCAAGAACAACTTCCTGTGCAATTCACACCGTGGGTTGAACGCACCACTTTGTCGTGGCTCCAACGATTGCGGTAGGAATTTTCCCACTCCCGCGACTCGTCAGTTTTAATGCCGTGGTTTTGGGAAAACCCTTCGTTCTTTCGGTTGAAAAAAGTCAATTTGTCTAAAAAATGGCTCATTATTTTTTCCTCGGGCTATTTATTTAAGGGTTTTGCACATAGGCATTTGGTTTCAGATAGAACCAATAATTGATTACCATGCAGACAGCGTAGAAAATTGCGAATCCATAGAGCGCAATTTCTGGAGTTCCGGCTTTAATTTGCTCGCCGAAAACCTGCGGGATATAAAACGCACCGTAAGCCGCAACCGCCGAAGTCCAGCCTAAAGTCGGGCCTGCTTGCTCTTTGTCAAATACCACTGCAATTGTGCGAAAAGTTGATCCATTGCCAATGCCTGCAGCGAAGAAAAGCACTAGAAATACCAAGAGAAACGGAATGAAGAACACTTCTGGTGTAGCAGAACCATATGCAGCTTTCATATAATAAGCGACACCAAGCGCACAAACGACCATAATCCCCGATATGATTTGGGTTACGAGCGCACCACCATATTTGTCGGCCAATAAGCCGCCAAGTGGGCGCACAACTGCGCCAATAAATGGCGCAATCCACGCATACATGAACACACTTGGCGCTTCAGGGTTAACCAAAGTGTGGGTCATAGCGCCATCAACCATTATATGTTTGAAGCCGAAAATAACCTGCATAGCCAATGCCAATGCCGCGCTAAAGCCGATGAATGAACCAAAAGTCATGGTGTAAATAACAGTCATCGCCCAAGTATGTTTGTTCTTGAAAATCGCATATTGGCGGTGAAGGTTTTCTTTATATTGCGCACCTGCTGGCACTAAAAATAATGCAAGTAATGTGACGTTCATCAATACTGCCAAGACAATCAATTTATTGATGCCAAGGCCACCATCTTTAACCGGTTGCATCGCCCAAAAACCAATCGCGGAGCAAATAAGGCCAACTGCCAACATCACCAAAATGATGAAAAATGAAGCGATAGGGTTGCTTAGGTTCGGGGTGACATGTTTTGCTTTGATGTTATTCATGCCAAACCAAGTCGCAAATGACAGAGGAATTAGAAACACCAACCAAATATAACCAGCATTATGGATATAGGTTTGCGCACCGACTGGAATTTTGCCAAACAACCAGCCGCTGGCGGTCTTAAGAATCATCGCATCGCCACCGAAAATTGAAAGCGTCATTACCAATGGGATAAGCATTTGCATGGTGGTAACGCCGAAATTACCCAAGCCCGCGTTCAAACCCAATGCCAAGCCTTGGCTTTTCTTGGGGTAAAAGAAACTTATGTTGGACATTGATGCCGCAAAATTGCCGCCGCCAAGCCCTGATAAAAGCGCCAATATTTGATAAGTCAAAAGCGGGGTTGAGGTGTCTTGTAGTGCGATACCAGTCCCAATGGCGGGTATCATCAATAAAGCAGTTGTTAGAAATATCGTATTTCGACCCCCTGCAATCCGTATTAGGAACGAAGCAGGAATTCGCAAAGTTGCCCCGGCAATTCCGCCTATGCCTGCCAAAGTGAACAATTCAGGTTTGGTAAATGGAAAGCCCAAATTGAGCATTTGAACAGTCACAACCGACCAATACATCCATACTGCGAAGCCACATAAAAGGCTGGGAATTGAAATCCAGAGATTTCGGTCGGCAATTTTTTTGCCCTCTGTTGCCCAAAAAACTTCGTCTTCTGGATCCCATGTTTGTAGATCTTTTGCCATTTATTGCGCTCCTATTGATTATATGAAAGATTAGTATGTGCGTGATCAAGTTCAGGTAAATCGCGGCCCTTGCGCATTTCAGGGTGTTTTTCGCGTTCCATAAGAACCACAGTTATGTGCATCCAAATAAGCGCAACTGAAACCAAAACGAACAAAAGCATGAAGCAGCTTGTCCAAACATTGGTTAGCTCGTTTAGCATTCCGAACATAAGCGGTAAGACAAAGCCGCCAAGACCGCCAATTAACCCAACAATTCCCGCAACAGAGCCAACATTATCAGGATAATAAACTGGAATATGTTTATAGACGGCGGCTTTGCCAAAGCTCATAAATAAGCCAAGTACAAATACAATTATTGTGAACCACCAAAAATCAAGCCCGATGTGAAAATTTATATCGCCCTTAATGCCATGCACAATAAAATCTGTGGCTGGGTATGAAAGGATAAAGAGGCAAATAATGCTTACGATAAATGTCAAATACATAACCTTGCGTGCGCCAAGTTTGTCTGACAAATAGCCGCCAATTGCGCGAAATGCCGATGCAGCGATAGAAAACATGGCGGCCAACATGCCAGCTTGTTTGATATCCAAATCATAAACTGCCACATAATAACGCGGTAACCAAAGAGCCATGCCAACAAATGCGCCAAAAACAAAGAAATAATAGAGCGAAAACCGCCAAACTTGCAGTTTTTTCAAAGGCTCAAGCGCCATTGCTGTGGTTTTGGCTTTTTCACCTTTGGCACGGCGTTCGATTAATTCTGGTTCATCGGAGGTCATAAACCAAAAAGCAATTGCCATAACCACAAGTGCTACGGCCCAAACTTTGGCAACCATTGTCCAGCCAAAAGCGACCATCACAAAAGGCGCACCAAATTTGGTGACGGCGGCGCCAATATTGCCCATGCCAAAAATGCCAAGCGCTGTGCCAGCATTTTCCTTGGGATACCACTTGGCAATATATGTAATGCCGACAACAAATGAACCACCAGCAATACCGACGCCAAGCGCTGCGATAAGCATCATCGGATAAGTAGTGGCATAGGCCAAAAGCCAAGTGAAAAGGGCCGATGACAGCATGGTAATAACAAGAACCGGACGACCGCCATATTTATCGGCCCATATGCCAAGGGTTAAGCGTATCAATGAGCCGGTTAGAACTGGTGTGCCGATAAGCAAACTAAATTGGGTTTCGCTTAATCCCATGTCCTTTTTAATTTGCACGCCAATAATCGCGAAAATCATCCAAACCGCAAAGCAAACCGTAAATGCAACTGTTGTTGCCGATAGTGCCAATGTTTGTTTGATTTTGCTGACATTATATAAGTCTGCCATGTCGTATAGCCCTCCAATTTTCCGTCACTTATAAAGCGACAGGAAATTAGCGGCTTGACCTAGGTCAATTTGGGGTTGCGACACTTTGCCCATTGATGGCTAATCGTGCCTTGCAAGATTTCACCATTTGTCATAAACACTCGCGTTAAGCTCTTTATGGTGCGTTTGGGGCCCAGTTTTAATAGACAATGCGAAAAGTGAGTGTATGGCCAAAACACTGGAATTTCTTGGTGACTTTGTTCATGAAGCCCAGCGCGAACGCGGTTTGGCGTCACTATATTTGCGCGCTCAACAAAGCGAACTTTCCGAAAAAATGGAAGCCCAATTTGCGCAACTTGACAGTTTCCAAATCGCCACGACCCTCATAGCTCACTCCAAATATTCACAAATCGAGCCGTTTTTAAGCGCGGTTGGTTATTTAAGAATCAAACGAAAAAATATAATTTCGCGCCAAATTACGCCTTTTGAAGTAATCGCTTTTTATTCGCGCGATATTATTGCGCCGGCCATTAATATTATTCAAGAAATTGCGATATTGGAAAAAGGCTATAGTCCGACTCTAGTTTCCGCTTTGATTAATTTTTTACAATGGAAAGAGCGCATTGGCATTGAGCGAGCTTTGGGCGCGCAATATATCAATAGCGAAGTCGATTTCGCAGAAGAAATTAGAAGTCGCCTAAGCTATTTAGTGAAAGAGCAGCGCGGCTATGAGCGGATGTTTATGGCGTTGGCGGACGATCAAATAAGATCCAAAATTCATGAATTGGAGAAAAACAGCTCAATTTTTCAAAAAATTGATTTAATCAATCGCAAGCTAGATAATGAAGCAGGGATTTTAAGCAATATCTCAGCAACAGAATGGTTCAATCTTTTTAGCGCCAAAATGGATATTTTGCACGAAATTGGTAGAAATCTGACCAGGAATTTAGAAGCGGATAAGGGCTTGGGGTCAGCGCCGATTTCCAATTCGCCAGCGATTTTGGACTATAGAATTGATAAAGGGGTTCGTGAGAATTTAGGGCAAATTCGGCAAATGCCGTTGTTTTGCGGAATCGATGAAACATTACTGCTCGAGATTGTTATGCATGCCCGCTTGGTAACCCATACTAAGGGCTCAACTATCTTTCTACAAGGCGAACAGGCGAATCGTTTTTATGTTATTTTGGACGGTTGGGTCAAATTGTTCAAAGGTGATGTGGAAGGGCATGAGTCGATTTTGCAAATGCTAAGCTCAAATGATGCCTTGCTCGAAACGACTTTATTGGCAGAATCGAAATTCCCGATTAATGCGCAGGCTGTCGAAACAACCAGATTGCTCTCTATGCCAGCATCACTTCTTCGCGAAAAAATGAGGGCTAACCAACATTTAACTGTAAATTTGATTACTACAATTGCCGAAAAATCGCAGGAATTGATAAATCAGTTTGAGCAACTGACACTCAAATCTGTTGGTCAAAGAGTCGGTTGGTTTCTGTTGCGATTATATCTTGCAGGCGGCGAAAATGGCTCCGAATTGTTGTTGCCTTATGATAAAGCGCTGATTGCGGGCTATCTTGGCATGAAGCCCGAAACATTTTCACGGACATTGCAAACTTTGCGTGCCTGTGGAATTACCAGCGAACTTAATTTAGTAAGGGTGCAAGATCCGGCCAAACTCTGCGACTTTTGCGATTTCGATCTACAAGAAAAATGCAAACGCAAAGGCACAAACGCATGCAAAAAAGCCGATTGCATGGTGAATTGAGGCAGCAATTTAAGCGTGAGGGCGTTTCCAGCCCATGCTTCGCCTAAAGGCTACGCAGGGCACGTTCGCTCTAAATTGATCTAGCGCGTGGCTCGCCACGCGTAGCTCAAAGAGCGAAGCGTGGTGCCCTATATCGGAGAAAGTTCGAACCAAAATACGAACGAAGTGAGGCAGGAAAAATGTCAAGAAAAAGCAAAAACGACGCTTTTTGATTTTTCTTGTCCAATTAAACCCAAAACCCTGAGTGAGCGCCGAAGGCGCGAGGGTGGGGTTTTGAACGGAGTGGTGCGGGTGGCCGGACTTGAACCGGCACGGGCCTTACAGCCCAACGGATTTTAAGTCCGGTGCGTCTACCATTTCGCCACACCCGCAACAGCGCTGGCTTTGGTATTGGAATCCGCGCGAGTGTCAAGGGATTTATGAAGTTAGAGCGGCAGTTTTTCAAGATTGGTTAAATAAATTTTTCTTCGAGTTTGGTTATTTTTCCTGACAGTTCTTGAATCGCTTTTATCATCGGCGCAATGAATTCAGAATAGCCGAGGGATTTAACATCTTCGCCGCCCGATTTTGAGTGGTCCTGATATCCGCCGAAATCCACCTTCATTTGCGCGAGAATATTTTCAACTTCTTGGGCAATAAAGCCGTGGTGGTATCTTTTGCCCGCCTTTGAACCATCATCATCGACGCCAATGTAATTTTCACGATAATCCCATTTGAAATCCACTGGCCGCAAAGCGCAAATAAAATCGAGGCCCAAAATAGTGTTGCGAACACAGCTTTTATCACGAATATCTGAGCGGTTTTGAACTGCGCCATAGGCATAAACTGTGGTTGTCGAATTGCCCAATTGGATTTGATTGGATCCCGAAACTTTGGTGTCGGCACCAAGCCCAGCGCAATTTGCAAAGGTGGTATTGTCGGTGCCATCAATTTTATAGCGCAAAGAATTATAGCCAAGCGCGACATTATTATCGCCTGTGGTTAAATTGATCGCCGCATTCGCGCCAATTGCGCAATTATTGAAACCCGTGGTCAGCCCCGCCAATGCCATATAGCCAAGACCAATATTGCGGCTTGCCTGCGTGCCGCTGCCAGCCATAGTCGGGTTGCCAGAAGATTCGCCCAAGAAAAGGTTGAAACCGTCGGTTCCACTGGGCTTTTTTGCGTGCAAAAAACGCGCGCCATTATAGCGCGCCATTTCATTGCTGCCATCGCTTTGTGGCGCGAAATCAGCGCCATAATTTATCGCGGCGCGCCCACTGGCATTATCAATTGTGATTGCTTCTTTCCACGCGCTGCCATTGTTGGATACTTTGAATGCGAAATTATCATTGCCCACAAGGCCGATTTCGGCACGGCCGGACCAATTATTTTGAAATAATAGCGATATTTTATTGGCGGCAGTTTCTTTGTTGAAAACATATTGCAAATCGCCAGTGCCAGATTCCGCCGCATATTTAGCGCTAAATAATGCCTTATTAATTTTTGCGGAAAGTGGGTTATTGGTATCGGCATTTGTGCCGATTCCCAATAGTTTTTGGTTTTGAATGTCACCGAGCGCAATTCCTAAATATTGCCATGCGCTGCCATCAAAAATTACAAAAAGATTTTCGGCTTGGATATGAGCCATAAACCCAGCTCTTGGCACAAAAAATTGCCAACCCGCATTAAGGAAGGCGCCAATTTGCCCGGTTTTGCCGAGCCAACTTCCACTTGGGCTGGCTGCGATAATGTATATGTCGCCTTCAGTCGGATTTAATGGCGGTGTGGCGGTTGTTCGGTTAATAACCGAGAGCATCACCAGCGAGTCCAATATGTTGAGACTTTCGTTCATAGTGACGTGTTTTTGGGTTTGTGATGCCAATAAGTAAGGCAAACCAATTTTGGGCGAATTATCTGACATTATATCTCCGATTTTCTGAAATATTATGTCGCCGCTTAATTTGGCGGATAAGTTTTTCTAATCCAGCAAAATCAGATCCAAATTAAATGGCGCGAGCATTGCCAATAATTCTTCATTTGCCTTGGCTATCAATTCTTTGTCACGCCCGCGCACAACCAATTGCACGCCATATCCCTCGGCACTAAACCAAGGATAAGAACCAAAACCAAGCGACGAAAATTGTTTCGCAATTTCCCCAAGCCGATGAGCAATATCGCCTTCACGCAGTTTTGGGACGCGAATGGTTTTGGAAATAACAATTTCGCCCATTGGCAATCTTGGCGCAACATCATCAAGCATCGCCGCCATAATATTTGGCACACCAGCCATTACAAACACATTTTCAATTTGAAACCCCGGTGCGAATGAAACTGGGTTTTTGATAAGGCTCGCGCCTTCTGGAATCCTTGCCATGCGCAAACGCGCCTCGTTCAAATCTTCGCGTTTATAGCGCTCCAACATCATATCAACTGCATCTTGGCGCACGTCAATTTTGACACCAAATGCTGCCGCAACACAATCCGCAGTGATGTCATCATGGGTTGGGCCTATGCCGCCAGTTGTGAAAACATAATCATAAGTGGTGCGCAGTGCGTTTAGTGCTTCGATAATATTGTGGGCCTCATCACCAACCACCCTGATTTCCTTCAAGGCAATTCCAAATGGCGCCAAAAAACACGCAATTGTGTTCGAATTAGTGTCCTTGGTGCGGCCCGATAAAATCTCGTCACCAACCACCAATATAGCCGCCTTCTTTTCTGTGGACATTATGTTTTTCGATTCGTATGTTATGATTACGGAACAATAGAGCGGCGGAAGTTCAAATGGGAGCGAATTTGGGTTAGGAAATTTGCCCAAGTTTTGGTGCCAAATATGCAGCAAATACTGGAGTATTTGCCAAATATTTGGTGCCGAAAATTGGGCTAATTTACAAGCCAAAACGAATCCATTTGAGCTTTCGCCGCTCTAATATATTATCACAAAAATAAATTGGGGAAACGCATGAACAAATTGGACCTTAAAGGCCGAACAATGGTGATTACTGGCGCGGGCAGTGGAATTGGCAGGGCGACCGCAATCGGTGCTTCATTGCGCGGCGCGCATTTGGCATTGGTGGACGTTAATAAAGCGGGCCTTGAAGCCACAAAGCAGCTTTGTGTTGGCACTGGTGATATTTCACTTCATTTGGCGGATTTATCAATGCGCGGCGCAATTAAGCTATTGGTTGAAGAAATATTGGCCAAACATCCAAAAATTCATGTGCTTATCAATAATGCGGGTGTTGCGGTGGCAGGTGAATTTACAATTACCAGCGAAAATGATTTTGATTGGCTTATGGAAATTAATTTCCACGCTGTTGTGCGCCTCACCCGCGCCTTTTTGCCGATTTTGCAGGCGCAAGACCAAGCACAATTAGTCAATATTTCGAGCATTTTTGGTGTAATCGCGCCTGTCGGGCAAACTGCCTATTGCGCTTCAAAATTTGCGGTGCGCGGCTTTTCCGAGAGTTTGCGCCATGAACTTGCAGGTTCAAATATCGGGGTGACAGTGGTCCACCCTGGTGGAATTGCAACTTCGATTGCAACCAATGCGCGCCTGCCACAAGGCGCTGGCATTGACGCTGAAGCCGCGATTGAAAAATTCAACTCAAAACTTGTTATGCCACCAAAAGATGCGGGAGAGTTTATTCTCAAAGCCATTGAAAACCGCGCGCCAAGGCTTTTAATCGGCAATGATGCCAAACTCGCCGAAATAGTGCAACGAATTTGGCCGGTGACTTATTGGAAAAAACTGCAAACTTATTTTAGCTAAAACCTATGCCGCGCCATAACCTTGAATTTTCGCCAAAATCCTTTATTTAAGGACTATTAAACCAAATCGAGATTATTTCCCTTTATGTATATGTCTGCCAATAATTTGCCCCTTAATGTAGCGTCCGATAAAATTAAAATTCATGACGAAGCTGGTTTTGCCGGCATGCGTGTCGCAGGCCAAGCCGCAGCCGAAGTTTTGGATTTGTTGGTTGGCGAGGCTAAGGAAGGCGTAGCAACTGAACACCTCGACAATATTGCGCGCGAATATATTTTGGACCATGGCTGGATACCCGCTTGCGTTGGCTATCGTGGCTATGAAAAAACCCTTTGCACCAGCATCAATCATGTTGTTTGTCACGGCATTCCGGGCGATCGGGTTTTGCGTTCGGGTGATATTGTAAATATCGATGTAACCGTAATTGTTGACGGTTGGTTCGGTGATACCTCGCGCATGTATGGCATAGGCGAAGTGCCGCGCAAAGCCCATAGACTTATGGATATTACTTGGGAGTCTTTGCAACGCGGCCTCGCGGCAGTGAAACCGGGTGGTCATTTTGGTGACATTGGTCATGCAATTCAAACTTATGCCGAGGCGCAACATTGCTCGGTCGTGCGCGATTTTTGCGGGCATGGCTTGGGCCAAGTTTTCCATGATGCGCCAAATGTGGTTCATTATGGCAAAAAAAATGAAGGCCCCGAACTGCGCCCTGGAATGTTCTTCACAATTGAGCCAATGATAAATCTCGGCAAATGGCCCACAACAATTTTGCCCGATGGCTGGACCGCAGTGACCAAAGATCGCTCACTTTCCGCGCAATTTGAACATTCGATTGGCATCACTGAAACTGGCATTGAAATTTTCACATTATCACCCAAAGGACTGCACACCCCGCATAATCCTGAGCTTAAACCATTTTTGGGCTAGCTTATGACCGATAACCCCAACCAAGGTCATCGTGAGCGCCTGCGGGAGCGGTTTATTACTTCAGGTCATGCTTCGCTTGCTGACCATGAATTGCTTGAGCTTTTGTTATTTGGTGTAGTCTTACGCCGTGATGCTAAGCCAATTGCCAAAGCACTTTTGGCAAGGTTCAAGCACTTGAATGGCGTGCTTGGCGCGCCTTTGGAAGCGGTAAAACAAGTTGAAGGCGTCGGCGAAGCAATCGCCATTCACCTCAAAGCAGTTCACGCGATTTTGGTACGCAGCGAACAAGATGCACTAAAAACTCACACTATACTCGATTCTTGGTCAAACCTTTTGAATTATGTAAAACTGGCCTTAGCCAATGAAACCCGCGAACAATTTCGGGTTTTGTTTCTTGATAAGAAACTTAAACTCCAAAGCGATGAATTATTTGGTGATGGCACAATTGACCATGCCCCAGTTTATCCGCGTGAAATTGCAAGGCGCGCGCTCGAACTTGCTTCAAGCTCAGTGATTTTGGTGCATAATCACCCAAGCGGCGATCCCAAAGCATCGAACCAAGACATCGCAATTACCCGCAAAATTATTTTGGCTTTAGGGCCGCTTGAAGTGAATGTAATTGATCACCTCATAGTAGGTGCCGAAGGCACAACTAGCATGAAAGCGCTGGGTTTGATTTGAAAATCTCGCGACTCGTGACAGCGTATTATTCGTGGATATCTCCACGAATAGATGAGGTGAAGTTATGTCACATTATTTCAAAATCAAAACTAATAAAGCTGGCGAATTTGTTGCCTATTTCATGTATAATAAAGAGCCAATTTTTTGGACCGAAGGCTATAAAACCAAGGCTTCGGCTGTAAACGCAATTGAATCGGTCAAGAAAAATGGCCCTGGGGCGGAAACTAAGGAAGAATAGCTAGCGCGGCGGATTTTCGCCAATATTAATGGGTCCTGAGCCTAGAGCATCGGATCTTCAAGTTGCAGCAAATATCTACGTTTGGTGTATTGTTTGGGGAAGAAAGAATAAGTGGCTTAGGAATGGTTTATGGAAAACCTTGCTTTTCCAAAACCATTCATCAAGTGTGTTATGCGCCCTAGGTTTTTGTCAAGCCCT
>ERZ1292633.3525-Hain-H41-02um-R1-3525-length-15146-cov-25_pt1 | contig 15146 bp, 11 predicted proteins | sample MGYA00564406_ERZ1292633 | MGnify/ENA primary metagenome ERZ1292633 (study PRJEB36523, sample SAMEA6512639) | groundwater metagenome | collected 2019-01-08 | study: AquaDiva: Metagenomics assemblies of 32 groundwater samples
CTGCCGCCTTGATGTATAAAATGGCGGCTCCACCACAACCGGCTTCGCCAATGACATCACCGCCGGCCCAGCCAGGATCGGCTCAACCGACGGGGCAGGGCCAGCAGCCTCCCACGATGGAAGATCGTGCCGCTGCCCCTGCGCCTATGATGCGTGCGCAGTACCCGCCTCTTCCCGCAGGTGCCCAGGTAAAACCAGTCGCAAAGCGCCCATCGGCCATCGTCAACAAGGATGCCGTGGCCCGTGTGCAGTCGCAGCAGGCGGCGATGAAGACAAAGGCTGCACAGTCGGCAGGCATTTCCCCAGGGGATATGCAGAGTTTGGGCGAAGGACTGGGGGACGCGTTGCGGACGTTCAAGCATGCGGTTGCCGATGTCCGCAATTCGGTTGAACCTGAGATACGGACAATCCAAGCCGAGATGGATTCTGCCCAGAAGGAATTCCAGCAATCCATCGAAGCGGTCAAAGAGCTGCCTACCTTACACGAAGAGCCTCCTAAGCAAGCGTGAACCGGGGGTTAGTGTCCTCTCGCACCATCGGGTCTGTTGTTCTCCTGTCAGTCCTCTCGCTTGCCGGTTGTGTCCAGGATTCTCCGTCTTCATCGAGGGAGCGCACGTTCTCGCTCATGCTGGAATTGCTCCAGGATGAGGCGCCGGAAGTGCGGCGGGTTGCCGTAGAGTCTTTGGGCAAGATCGGCGACCCACGAGCGGTGGACCCCATTCTCTCCCTCCAGCACGATCCTGCAGCCATAGTCCGCGAAGCATCGGTATTGGCCATGGGGCGCTTGAAACCCACTGCTACCGAGGGAGTAGTGGCCCTGTTGACGCAGGCACTGGAGGATCCTGTCGAATCGGTTCGGCAGGCAGCGGTTGTGGCGGTCGGCGAGATTGAGCCAGGTACTCGCTTGCTCCAGCCCGTCGTAGGGTTATTGCGGTCTTCGGATGCAAGGGTTCGGCGAGCAGCGGTGCAGGCATTATTACAAATTGATGCAAGCCAATCGATTCCCGCGCTTGTCGCTGCAGGACGTGATTCTGATGCGGAGGTTCGTCAGGGCATTGTGGCAGCGGTGGGTGAGTGGGGAGGGGCGGCGGTCTCTCCTTGGCTCAGAGAGCGGTTAGCTGAAGATTCTGCGCCTGGGGTACGGGCAGAAGCGGCCTATCGTTTGGGATTGCTCAGCGATCTTGACGTGAGGGCCGCGCTTGAATCGGCGACTGCGAAGGATCCGGACAGTGGGGTGCGGCGCTGGGCGAAACGAGGATTTTAAGCTGATGCGCGTGAACGATTTAACGCATCGACAAGTTCGGCCAGCTCGATGCGGGCCTTTTCGTCGATTTCAGTAAATTTGACGCCCATTCCAGGGAAGAGCAGATGCCGGTCAGGCATGTCGCGGGTCCAGGCGACCTTTGCTTTGGCCTTGTGCTTTTTCCAAGGACGATCGGGCAGTGAAAACTCGACGGATAGCTCGGTTCCAGGAGGCAGCGGGGTGCTGCTTTCGATGAATAACCCGCCTGCACCGATGCCGCCGGTTAAGCTGTCGAACTGCTTGCCTTCCGGGGTCGTGCAGTGAACCTTCATGGCGAGCGGAGCTCTCAGATGAGCGCGCGCATGGGCGAATCGCACGTCATCGTCGGTGGCAAGAATTTGTTCAATGACTCCTCCCCACGGCAGGGCCCCGAGCAGTTTTCCCGTGGCACTGTAAAGCGTGACCACTTCCTGGTCGGCATTCATCTCAAGGACTTTGCCCTCATGCTTTTCCGTCGTGTTCACAGAAAATTTCATGCTCAGTTCCATAGAGTATTGAATGTGGGGCAATCCAGTGATAGCTGTATAGTGACTAGGCCGGTGGTCCAACAGTCTGGAGGGACTTTACCAGTTCCAGTACGCGGTTTCTGATTTCTTGGTCAATCTCCGTAAAGCGCACCCCCATGCCGGGGCTAAATGTATATTGGTCTGCTTTAGGGCAGACCCACGCGACGAGACCCTTCGCCGGCAACCATTTCTCCGGCTCTTCCGGTAGCGAAAATTCAAGAGCGAGCGTTGTGCCGATCGGTAGCGGGCTCAGGCTTTCGATAAAGAGCCCGCCTCCGCCGATACCTCCTGCGCGACTTTCAACCTGCTGACCTTCCGGGGTTGTGTATTTGACACGAAAGGTGAGTGTCACGCGCGGCTCATTTCTGGTTTCCCGGCTCGCCTGGGGCTTACGGTAGGCCAGAATCTGGTCGATGACGAAGTCCCAGGACAGGTTGCCCATAGGTTCGCCGTTGATCCCCAAGAGGGTGATCAATTCACGGTTTGCATCAAGGTCAAGAGCCTTCCCCTTGTGTCGAAGGCTTGAAGACACGGGATATTTCACAGGTCCTCCACGTTCAATCTGTAGCGCAAGTATAGCGCAGCATTTTCTCTTGTCGAGGAAAAGCGTAGAGTCAGAGGAGTGTCAAAGCTAGTCAGAAAATAGAGCAAGGAGCATTCCAGAATGGAAGATGTGAAGGAATAACCAGGCCAGGGTGATCCTGGCCTGGATGATTCTGAGTAGAGGTCTCGTGGGGAGAGTCAAAAGGTCTACAGTTATAATGACTTAGGCGGTCTTCACATCCTTGTCTTGCTCAAAGATTCGGATGGGAGCGTGCTTGCCGAGGATGGCATCTTCGGTGATGAGGACCTCCTTAATCTGCTTCTGAGAGGGGGCATCATACATCACGTCCAGCATCACGTCTTCGAGGATGGCGCGCAAGCCTCGCGCCCCGGTTTTCTGGAGAAACGCTTTCCGTGCGATCGCCCCGAGCGCGCCTTCCGTGAACTTGAGCTTCACTTTTTCAAAGGAGAGTAGTTTTTCATACTGCTTCGTGAGCGCGTTTTTCGGTTCGGTCAGGATTCGAATGAGGGCTCGTTCATCCAGCTCATCCAACGTGGCGACGACCGGCAGCCGGCCGACGAACTCCGGGATCAAGCCGTACTTGAGGAAGTCTTCCGGCTGAACTTTCGCAAATAGTTCGCCAAGCCGTATCTCGCTCCGTCCGCGAACTTCGGCTCCGAATCCCATCGCCTTCCGATTCAAGCGCTGCTCGATAATCTGTTCAAGTCCGACGAACGCTCCGCCGCAGATGAATAGGATGTTGCTCGTATTGACCTGAATAAATTCTTGGTGCGGATGCTTGCGCCCGCCTTGAGGCGGCACGTTGGCGACGGTTCCCTCGATGAGCTTGAGCAGCGCCTGTTGGACCCCTTCGCCCGAGACGTCGCGGGTAATAGACGGGCTGTCGCTCTTGCGGCTGATCTTATCGATTTCATCGATGTAGACAATGCCCCGCTCGGCCCGCTCCACATCGTAGTCCGCTGCTTGCAGAAGCTTCAGGATGATGTTTTCCACGTCTTCACCGACGTACCCTGCCTCGGTGAGCGTGGTCGCATCGGCCAGCGTAAAGGGGACGTCCAAGTACTTCGCAAGGGTTTGGGCCAACAGTGTTTTCCCTGTGCCGGTGGGCCCCAGCATGAGGATGTTGCCCTTCTGGAGTTGCACGTCGTCAACGTCTTTATCCTTGGACGAGATTCGCTTGTAGTGGTTATGAACGGCCACCGAGAGAATTTTTTTAGCCCGCTCCTGTCCCACGACGTATTGGTCCAAGTGGTGTTTGATTTCCACCGGCTTTTTGAGTTTCGACGAAATTTCTTCTTTGGCTTCTTCCCAGTCCTCGGCAATGATGTCGTTGCAGAGGTTGACGCATTCGTCGCAGATGTAGACGGTGGGCCCGGCAATCAATTTGCGGACCTCGTCGCGGCTCTTTCCACAGAACGAACAACGGAGATGTCGATCCATCTTATCCGGCTTCCCCATGCGCCCTCCTCGTGTTACTTGTCCTTGGTCGCGTCTTTCTCTGCATCGCCACCGACGGCCTTGAGAAGTTTTGGTGGCCGTGTAATGACTTCGTCGATGAGACCGTACCGCTTCGCTTCTTCTGCCGACATGAAGTAGTCCCGTTCCGTGTCCAGGGCTATCTTCTCAAGAGGCTGGCCGGTATGTTTGGCCATGATTTCATTGAGTCGTTCGCGGATTTTCAAGATCTCCCTGGCATGGATGTCGATCTCAGTGGCTTGCCCGGAAAATCCACCCATGGGTTGGTGAATCATGACCCTCGCATTCGGCAGGGCGAAGCGCTTGCCCTTGGTTCCGGCGGTGAGCAAGAAGGCTCCCATACTGGCGGCCTGGCCCAGGCAGATAGTGTTGATCGGGGGCTTTACATACTGCATGGTGTCGTAAATGCCCAATCCTGCCGTGACGCTTCCCCCGGGGGAGTTGACGTAGAGATTGATGTCCTTTTCAGGATCCTCCGCTTCCAGGAACAAGAGCTGGGCAATGATCAGGTTGGCAAAAATGTCGTCAATCGGCGCACCCAGGAAGATGATCCGGTCTTTCAGGAGCCGAGAATAAATGTCGTAGGCGCGTTCGCCTCGGTTAGTTGTCTCAATGACTATGGGAACTAGCATGCACGTGGTTCCTTTCCACTTAGCGGGATGCGGAAAAAACTCCCAGTTTTGTTCTCACTTCGCTCTCGAAAAATTTGAAATGTAAACCGTAAAAAGTGAGACGAGGGATTGCAGAGTGGTCTCCCTTCGAACCCTTTTACGTTTCACCTTTCGCGAACAACAAGGCCTGCGCCTCTCGGCACTATCCCTGAATCACCGCATTGCGGTAGACGAAATCCAAGGCTTTATCCACCAAAGTCCTGGTACGTAATTCTTCGATAGATTCTTGTCCGCCGGCTTTGATCATCTTGACGAGCTCGGCGGCCGGCATCTTGAGGTCCGAGGCCAGCCGCATGATTTCAGCATTGAAATCGTCTTGCGTGACTGTCAGCCCTTCTTTTTCGGCGATCTCTTCCAGTACGAGGCTGAGCTTCACACGGCGTGCCGCTTCGTCCCGATGTTCCTGTCGAAGGCTTGTGAGATCCTCCGTGGCGGGCGATTCCTGGCCGCCACCCTTTTGTTGCTGCTGCATATGCTGACGGATGATGGCCTCCAGCTCACGTTCTACCAGGGTCTCGGGGAGATCGAAGTGATGGGTCTCTACGAGCCGTTTCATGATCGTATCTTTATGGGTGTCCTCGATTTCTCGTTTCAACGCCTGCTCCATCCCGCCACGCAGCTTGTCTTTGATTTCCTGGAGCGAGTTGTAGGGGCCGCAATCTTTGGCAAATTCATCGTCCAGGGCCGGCAGCTTCTTTTCCTTGACGGACTTGATCGTCAGGGTGAATACCACCGTCTTGCCGGCAACGCGAGGATCGGGATGGCTGTCTGGGTACGGCTGGGAAATTTCGAGCGCGTCTCCCTCTTTCTTCCCCCCGACATGCGAGTCAATTTCCAAGCCCAAGACGGACGCGTGTGATCCGACCTTGTGGAGTTGACCTTCCTTCTTCGCGCCTTCCAACGGCGCGCCATCGAGTGCGCCTTGCAGATCCAGGACGATATAGTCTCCGTCCGCGATGGCATGGCCTGCCGGGGTAGCTTCCAGGCGGGCCTGTTGTTCGCGCAAGACTTCAAGGCCACGGTCGAGCTGTTCGTCGGTGATGGTGCGATTGTCGGGTTTGAGTGACATCGGGCTCGGCGCCTTATAGTCCCGCAAGGCAATTTTCGGCTTGATCTCGACGGTTGCGGTAAATGTAAAGGGCTCGTTCTTCTTAATCTTGACTCTGTCCAGTGGGGGGATTTCAACATGGACCGGCACAATTCCCGCTTGACGGACGGCCTTCTCGTAGAAGTCCGGCACGAGGCTTCGGATCACGTCCTCTTCCACGGTTTTGGCATAGCGTTTTTCCAGCAAGGCCAAGGGTACCTTGCCGGGGCGAAATCCTGGGATATTGACCTGGCGGTTCAGCTCGACGTAAGCGCGGGCAAGCCGTTGAGTGACCTCATCAGCCGGCACCTCAATCTTGAGGGCGCGTTTCATTGGTCCTAGTTCAGTCACTTCCATGTTCATAGCTGGCGCGTACCCTTTTCTTTCTTGAGGAACCTAGCGCAGGTTGCCTGGTCGTGGTCTGGTGCGAGAGGGGGGACTTGAACCCCCACGGTTACCCACGAGATCCTAAGTCTCGCGCGTCTGCCAGTTCCGCCACTCTCGCATGGTGGGGTCTTCGGGAGCCGACTCCTGAAGGGTGAGCAAGCAAACGAAAGCTCATATTTGTGTATGTATTTTGTACCGTTGGATGTATCCAACTGTCAACCCTACTTCTTCGGGGTAGAACTGTGTTCACTTGCGTGCACATAGGGTGGTTAGCATTCGTTTCTGTGCATGACTATTCATGAATGAAGTCTAGCCGGATGCCCCAAGGGCCTTATCATACCTGCGGTAGCCGCCGCCTTCAATGACGGTTATAATCGGCAACGTATGAAATTCTTCGTCAGCATACCGGTGAGGAGGTACACGATGCGCATTGCCCTGCTGCTCTCGACTCTGGCCTTTACTGTTGTGGCACTTTCTTCTCCCCACTCATGGGCCTACCGGGACTATTTCACGCCGGAGCAGAAAACGCTGCTGGGTAAGATTCAGGCTGTGCGCATCGAGCCGATTGCCCTCGTAAACAAGGGAGCTGTTGATGCTGCGCCGATAGCCGAGCTTGTCGCTCGGCAGATCGGCGAGTTGGGATATACGGTGGTGCGAGAAGCAAGTATACCCCATGACGTTGTGTTCAAAATCAAATGTGAACAGCAAAAAACATGGGAAGGCACGACGGCTGCCGGAGGCGATGCGGATTTGCCCGATGCTCCGTCCCGGCTGTGGAAAGGCCCTGCCTGCCAGATGACCTATCTCCTCGGTGGTATGAAGGTGAAATGGCAGAAAGAGGTCCGAACCGAGTTTGAAGATGCGGAGCAAGCTGCGCAGTTAGCTAACGCAGGAGATCCGGGTGCCTATGCCATGGGTAAATTGAGGAATGCGTTCGAGATATACGACTTTCCCCTGTTGCTGGCTGCTGAATGGGGTCAGCCGGAGCGGCTGTTGAAGTTACTCGATCGATCCGGTACGCCGCAGGACAGAAAGATCAAAATTCTTTCTCTCTTGGGCGAGATGCAAGCCGACGAGGCCTTGCCGAAATTGAGAGAAGCGCTCAAGAATCGCGACCTGGCAAAGCAAGCAATCGGGGCGATGGGCAATCTCGGCAAAGAGGGCATTCCGCTGTTTGTTGAGATCATGAATACGTCACCGGATCTCGAGGTGCAAGCCGCAGCAGCCAAGGGGTTGGGGCAACTCGGCGGACTGCATGGGGATGCCTCAGTCGTGCTGCCGTTGCTTGCCAAGCTGGAGGATCCCAAGGCAGATTGGTCGGTGCTCACGGAAGTGGCCTGGGCGCTGGGTAAGATTCCGGATAAACGATCGATCGAGCCGCTCTACAATCTCGACAGGAAACTGCAAGCTATGCGCGATCCGGAGAACGTGCCGTTGAAGAAACTCAAAGAAGCCGTATTCTGGTCGATCAAACAGTGCGATTCGTGGGAACATATCAGCTGATTGACAATCCCTATTCTTCAACCATTTATATGCAGTAGCTCAGTCGGTGATCCAAGCCCGCATTATTCATGACCGCTTCTGCTGCAATCGCGGATTCGCTGCTGCGACGCGCCTTCGGCTGGCAGGCTCGCCGCTCGCTCCCTCGACGTACTGTTCAAGGACGCTTCGGGATCTCACAGCTCCGCATGCCCGTTTCGCAACGCGACTTCGCGATTTCGCGACGAACCGTCATGAATAATGCGGGCTAGGGTATTCATCGTCAGCATACCGGTGAGGAGGTACACGATGCGCATTGCCCTGCTGCTCTCGACTCTGGCCTTTACTGTTGTGGCACTTCCTTCTCCCCACTCATGGGCCTACCGGGACTATTTCACGCTGGAGCAGAAAGCGCTGCTGGACAAAATTCAGACTGTGCGCATCGAGGCGATCGCACTCACGGACAAGGGAGCCGTTGACGCGGCGCCGATAGCCGAGCTTGTCGCCCGCCGGATCGGCGAGTTGGGATATACGGTGGTGCGAGAAGCAAGTATACCCCATGACGTTGTGTTCAAAATCAAATGTGAACAGCAAAAAACATGGGAAGGCACGACGGCTGCCGGAGGCGATGCGGATTTGCCCGATGCTCCGTCCCGGCTGTGGAAAGGCCCTGCCTGCCAGATGACCTATCTCCTCGGTGGTATGAAGGTGAAATGGCAGAAAGAGGTCCGAACCGAGTTTGAAGATGCGGAGCAAGCCGCGCAGTCGGCCAATGTCGGAGATCCGGGAACCTATGCTCTGGACAAGTTGAGGGATATTCTCGAGACCTACGATTTTCCCTTGTTGCTAGCTGCTGAATGGGGTCAGCCTGAACGTCTGTTGAAGTTACTCGATCGATCCGACACGCCGCAGGTGAGGAGATTTAAAATTATTTCTCTCTTGGGCGAGATGCAAGCCGACGAGGCTTTGCCGAAGCTGAAAGAGGTGCTCAAGGATCGTGATCTGGCGAAGCAAGCGATTGGGGCGATGGGCAATCTCGGTAAAGAGGGCATTCCGCTCTTGGTTGAGATCATGAATACGTCACCGGACCTCGAGGTGCAAGCCGCAGCAGCCAAGGGGTTAGGCCAGCTCGGCGGACTGCATGGGGATGCCTCGGTCGTGCCGCCGCTGCTCGCCAAACTACAAGATGCGAAGGCCGACTGGTCCGTGCTCACGGAAGTGGCCTGGTCACTCGGCAAGATCCCGGATAAACGATCGATCCAGCCACTTCAAGATCTCGATAGGAAACTGCAAGCCCTGCGCGATCCGGAGAACCTGTCGTTGAGGAAACTCAAAGAAGCAGTGTTTTGGGCAATCAAACAGTGCGATACGTGGGATCAGTACAGCTGAGGCGGAGGAGGATGGAGGCTGATGATCTTCTGTGCTCGCGGAACGCGCGCCCTCAGAAGGGCCTCGTTCGACGCGCGCAGTGGAAGATCAATCAGCCCCCATCCCTGAGATATAACGAGTGAGTTTGGAAGGAGGGGATAGGGAGCGGGCCAGGTGCCCTTCTTGCTCGCAGAACGCGCACGATAAGAATGTGCTCGTTCGATGCGCGGCTGTGTCTTAGTCGGGGAGGCTATACAGTTGTTGGGGAGAGGACAGACATAGCAGGACCTCGGACACATGCGTGTTTAAGGGCCGTATGTTCCGGTACCTTTTTGGAGCAAAGGAGGGATGCCGGGAATGGGAAGGGGTTTGCTTTGCCAGGCTGAAGGAGACGTGGCTGGCACGGGATCCAGAGCCGTTTTTTCAGGGATTGTCAGGAGGAAAACTGTTCCTTGGCCGACAGTGCTCAGGGCTTCGACTGTGCCAGCATGTTCTTGAGTGATTTGATGGACGATTGAGAGACCGAGCCCGGTTCCCACACGTTCCGTGCTTTCATGTTTCGTCGTAAAGAAGGGATCGAAGATGTGAGGCAGATTTTCAGGAGCAATTCCACTGCCGGTATCCGAGACCTCGATCTGTATCCATCGAGTGCTGTCAAGGTGGGTTACCTGACGCGTCGTAACGGTCAAACGTCCTCCTTTCTTTCCCATCGCGTCGATGGCGTTTAGAAAGAGATTCATGAACACCTGTTTCATCTGCTGACGATCAACCGCTATCGGAGCCAGATGTTCGTCCAGATGTTTCTCGATAGAAACTTCCAGGGTATTCGCTTTGACTTCAATGAAGTGCAGGCAGGCGTTTACGATATCGTTCAGCGATTCCAAGGAGAGTTTAGGTTTCATGTAGCGTGCGTAGTCCAGGATCTCTTCAATGAGTCGCTCGATGCGCGCAAGATCGTCGGCGACCACCGCGCCGAAGGAGTCCATAAACTCCGGATCATTCCGCCTCGACGGCGCCAATTGGATGAACGTTTTGATCGACGTAAGGGGGTTCCGTACTTCATGGGCAAATCCCCCCGCAATGGTCTCCAATGAGCGGAGGCGATCCGCACGCCGAATGAGCAGTTGCGAGCGCTTCCAGTCCTCATAGAGCATGGCATTGTCGAGTGCAATCGCAGCATTGTTTGCCAGAGAGCCGAGAAGGTTGAGTTCGTCATTCGAATAGAGATTCAGCGAGGGCTTGTGCCCGAGGTTGACAAAGCCGATGAGCCGAGTCTTATTCACAAGGGGTAGACAGACTTCAGAATCCATTTTCGTCAACGTCTCAACCAGGGTAGTGGTCAGAGGCTCACTTTGCCACAGGAGCTCCTGCTGAAGCACTTCCCTGACAATCGGCTGGTTGCGCTCTAAGAGAAAACTGCTAAAGGATTCGTGGCTCGTGAGCTGAGCGGCATTGGTCTGAACTTCGTCTATCCCATGTGAAGCCTTCAGTCCGTAGCGTCCTTCTTCTTTCTCAAAGAGGAAGAGCGATATCTTTTCGATTCCCATGACGGTTTGAAGCGTGCGGACAGTCTCGGTCTGCAAATTGGCAAGATCCAGATTCATGACCATGGTCTGGCTGAAGCGCGTCAATGTGTTATACGCGTCATATTGAGCAGGGAAAAGAGCTTTGTTGAGCACGGATTGAAGGCGCGGCTGAATCGTGACATAGAGCACGGTGAACGCCACGGTCGCGACAGTAAGAACGCTGGCCAAGGCTGCTGGAGAAAGGTCACCCAATGTGTGTGTGAGAAGGAATAGCGAGAGGGCGAAGGGAATGAGCGGGAAATAGGTAGCGCTCATGGAGACGAGCAATGTGGCATCGAGAAGCTGATGCCGCAGGATAGCGGCCGAGATAATTGCGGTAAGCAGAAAAATAGAGACATATCCGACGGGGTAAATCTCATAGCCGAATGCCGGGAAGAAATCGACTGAGCCCAGATAGGCGATCATACAGGCGATCAGGACAAACTTGATCTGCCGGCGTTTAATGGGTGATGTGACAGTGCCGTAGGCGCGGATGTAGTCAGTGAATGCGACGGCCATGTAAGAGAAGAACAAGATAAAAAACGGCGCGCTTGCCAACCCCCACTGAGGGAAATAGCCCCACCAGTAGTGACGTACCCCTGTGATGAAATCTTGGCGAAGGAGGACGGCTACAGCCAGAAGCGTCGCGAGTCCGTAGCCGATCCAAATTGAACGAGAACGACGAAGTTGGAGGAATTCTGAGGAAAATGCATAAAACGCGACAGAGATATACATGACACCGACATTGTCGAGCCTAAACCAGGTCAATGCTAGGTTTGGCGTGGTTGCGAAGAGGCCGACACTGGTTGCGTCGAGCCACAAAGCAATGGAGGCGCAGAGAATAAAGAAGTGGCGATTCGCGGCGGATTGCCTACTCGATCGATAGACCAGGGCTCCCATCCCAAGAGTAACGATCCCCATGAGCAACATGGGAATGGCATGGACATTGAACTCATAAAGCGGAGTGGCCATGGCCTATTATACCGCGCGCCCTTGAGCGACTCGGTGGAGGTGTTCGTCGGTGACATAGCCGGCAGAGTTTCGAAAACGCGCAAGGTGGAAACCAAGCGCGCGACCGGCGGCGATGATGTGGGCGGCATGCGACGGATCGGCTTTGCCAAGGGAGTAATGCCCTTCCCATCCTATGGCGGTTAATATCATGGTCTCAGAGAGGCAACCGAGGGCCTCCCCTGGAGCGAGATCGAGGTCGAAGTGCACATCGATATCGGGCGTTTGAACCACCGCAGATTCGATGACGACGACATCAGGCCGCCGGCGCGGAATCTCCTCCGACACGTTTTTCGGTTGGGCCGCATCGATGACGATCGCACCAGGTTTCAGGTGGTCGGCGGTTAAAAGGATGTGCGGGTTGTTGGTTGCGGCGATGACGATGTCAGCATTTCGTACTCGATCAAGACTCGAGGCGCCTTCCACCACTGCCGACTGGCCTGCCAATTGCGCGACCAGCTCTTGGCGCGCGTCCTTTTTGATATCGATGATAATGAGGTTCGCGACAAGTCGAGCAAGCATTTTTGCGCAGGCTGATCCCACCGAGCCGGCTCCCCCAACAATCGCAGCGGTGGCATGAGGCAGGCTAAGATTTGTGAGAGCGGCGGCTTGAATGACATTCTGAACGGCGATAGCGGCAGAATGAGGATTCCCCGTCGTCAATCCGAGACGAACCTTCCCTTCAAGATCCCGCCCGTCCCGGGTGACAATCGAGGTGAAGGCGCCTAACCCCGCGATCGTCGCTCCCATTTTTTCAGCGAGCTGAACGGTCTGCAATACACGCGCCCTGGCGAGCCGGGGATTGCGGAGCATTTGCTCTGTCGTCAGCGGCGAAAACAGCATCGCTCCGGTCGTGGGAGTTCCGTCCGCCAGGGTCAGGCCTGTAATGTAGGAGGCGACAATCGGCCATTGGTATCGAACCCATCGTTCCACCACGTACGCAGGCAAAAGGCCGGCGAACGGGAACTTCCGCGAGACATCGTTCAACGTGCGGGGATGGGCGATGAACGCGAACGTAATGGGAGTGACGAAGAGACGGGCGAGAGGGCCTGGCAAGAAACGGATAGCCAAATCGCGAAGGACTTGTGTGAGGAGCCCAAAGCCTTGAGGCACCATTCTCCAGGAAAATCGCATCGGGGTTATCTTAGAAGGCAGGGGTGGATGCGCAGGGGCGCTCTTCTGCGTCGCCGGTGGAATGAGCGTCGGATCAACGTGCTCAGCAACCATGCCGGGCTCTTTGTCGAAGCCGACCGACGATCGGTACGAAAGATGATGAGGATTATCTGTGATGAACAAAGAAAGAATAGACCGAGGATTGGTGGTGACCAGTTCCGCGCGGGCTGCCGCACGCGCAAAACTCTCCGGTGCCCCGAGGCTATGCAGGTATACTTCCAGCTCATGAAAAGCCGACTCTAAAACATGCCGCTCTGCATCGCCGAGAGATAACAGGCTGACATCGATCCGGAACTGTGTTCCTGGATCTCCGTCGTCTTCGGTCACGGCAGTTACCTGGCCTGCCAACGGCATGTAGGCGACATTACGGCTGAAATAGAAGAGCACGGAGACAGACGCGCCTACTGGAGGTGCGAAATCGGTCAAAAAGGAAATGGCTTCGAGGCCGAGATCCTGAGTAACCCCTCGCGTCAATGTGCCCTGAAAGTCTGCTACGACCGGTAGGCTCACTCCTAGTCGGTTTGTCGTCGTGCTTTCCATTCTTCGTTTTCTTAATCGGTTCGAAAGGTACTCAGTTGTCGCAACACCGTTGAGCGCGGTAATGACAAGCCCGCTCAAAACTACGGACGGTTGGTTATTATCGCTATACTATTATCTTCATCCGATGGTTTGTCAACCAAAGCTTCGCTGGCCGTCAAGGTGGGAGCCTGTTCGCATGTTTCGATCGAGGTGGTAAGGCGGGACAACATCGCTGAGTCCCATCGGATTGGCAGGTCTCGCCGATACTGAACAATGATTATGTAAATTTAAGTATGAAATTCAAGACGCTGATGCTATAGAAATTGGGCAACAGGTTCCCAGAGATCGACATAGCTGTGCGAGGAGATTCTTGAAGGAGAATTCGTCTATGCAGAAGGCCGCAAAATGGATCGCGACATGGAGCGCTCAACATGCATGTGGAGGGCGATATTTTCAATCGATGGACTGGTTGAGGCTCATCGGGATGGCAGGGGTCATCCTCCTCATCTCGGCGGTCCCCACCGTTGTCTTTGCAGGTGCGTTCCAGGTTTTTGATCATAGTGCTTCCGCGACAGCCCAGGGTGGCGCCTTTGCAGCACAGGCCGACGATCCCTCGGCTCTGTACTTTAACCCGGCAGGAATCACCCAACTGAGCGGCATTCAGACCAGCGTCGGGACCTTGCTGGTTGGCGGCGGCACAAACTTCACCAGTCCCTCCGGAGCGACGACGCGCGGCGATTTTGGCGGCAGCATAGCCTCCCCGCCTCCGAGCAATTTTTATCTCACGGCGAACCTCAAAAGTCTCGGGGTGGCTTCGTTGGAGAATCTTTCTGTGGGAATCGGCGTCGTCTCGCCGTTCGGAATCCTGTACCGGTATCCCAATGACGGACCGTTCGCCACCGCGGCGACATCTCAATCATTGCCGCTGATAGATATCAAGCCAACCCTGGCGTATAAGCTGAACGACCAATTGTCTTTCGGGCTCGGCGCAGATATCTATACCTTCGCAAGCTTTTGGGGCACAGGCCAGGCTGTGACAAAATTCAATTCATTGGGTGCGCCGGGCCAACCGCCGCCCGGAACCCCGATGGAGGTGAATGGGGGTGATACGGCTGCCGGATTCAATGTGAGTTTGCTCTATACACCGCTGCGGAACGCAAACGGCCGGCCATTAGTCAACGTGGGCCTGGTATACCGCAGCCAGGCGACACTCCATTTGGACGGGCAGTTTCTGGCCAACGGCACTAGATTGGCGGATGCTTCGACCACGCTGGTGCTTCCACAGGTCTATACAGCCGGCATTGCCCTGTGGCCGATCCGCGATGCAGCGCATGAATGGAAGCTGGAACTCGATGTCGACTATACGGGGTGGAGATCAGTGCGCAATCTCGACGTGCACCTCTCGAACGGCATTAACGGCACCATTTCAAATCCACAGAACTGGCGGAATGCCTATACGTTCAAGATCGGAACTGAATATAAATGGCTCAATCCGGCGGTGCTGCCGGATTGGGACATTGCGCTGCGGGGAGGCTACTGGTATTCCGAAACTCCTATTCCCGATCGGTCCTTTACGCCCACTGTTCCGGACTCAGATCAGCAAGCGGTCTCAGGAGGGTTGGGTTTGCTATGCAAGGGAACAGGACGGTTTCTCGGACTGATCCCCTGCGGCGCGGCAGAAGGTTCATCGTTTTGGCCTAAAGGGATAGGAATAGACTTGGCCTATCAGCTGATTCTCTATGAGCCGCGGACTGTCAGCGGTAGTGTAAGCCCGGTCACTTCTCCCGGCATCGCAGATGGCGCATACCAAACCACCTGGCATGTCGGTTCACTGAACCTTCGGGTCAATTTCTGACGCCTAGAAATGCTTTCGGAGACGGCGCGTTAGAGTAAAGAATTTGAGCGAAGAAAGTAATACAGGTAATCTGCTGGGTAGGAGAGCCGGCGCGTTACTGGTGCGCCGGCCTGGATCGGAAGGAGTCAACTCAAGCGCTACTTGCCCGTGACGGCGTCCTTGAGCTTCATTCCCTCGCCCTTCA
>ERZ1292633.3526-Hain-H41-02um-R1-3526-length-15145-cov-6_pt1 | contig 15145 bp, 13 predicted proteins | sample MGYA00564406_ERZ1292633 | MGnify/ENA primary metagenome ERZ1292633 (study PRJEB36523, sample SAMEA6512639) | groundwater metagenome | collected 2019-01-08 | study: AquaDiva: Metagenomics assemblies of 32 groundwater samples
AGGCAGATATCCAGGTTCGATTCCTGGCGAGCGCAATGGACGGCCCGACGTTTTTAGTGCAGCACCGAGTACAAGACGCGGCCAGGACGGCGATCATGTACCGGTGGCCAGCGAGCGGATCATCCCCCGTTTGGACGCTTCTTGTTCGGAGAAAGGAAGCTTCGTGCCGGAGTCGTAGACCGCGCCCTCGAAAGAGGTTCCTTCGGTCACGGCTCCGGTCAGATCGGCATCCTCAAGATGGGCCTCGGTGAAGTTCGCTTCGCTCAGATCGGCGCCCTTAAGCCAGGCATGCTGCAGCTTCGCGTTGGGCAGGTTCGTTTTGCGCAGGCTGGCCCCCGAAAGATCGGCCCATTCGAAAAAAGCCCCATGGGCGTCGGCCTCATCGAGTTTGGCCGAGTTGAGGTCGGCCGAGGAAAACACGGCGGTTCCCAGGTGGCTCTTGGAAAGATCGGCTCCTTCAAAGTCCGCTCCGATCGCGTCGGCTCCTCCCAATACGGCCTCGACTAGAGACGCGCCCGAAAGCTTGGCCCTGAAGAAATAGATTCCGTGAGCTTTCGCGCGGTCGAATTTCGCTCCGGAGAGATTGGCTTGCGAGAAATCAGCCGCCATCATCATCGTGTCGCTGAAATCGCATCCCGCGGCGTCAACTTGGTTGAGATGCGAGGAGTTCAGCTGCGCTTTGACGAACTTCGAGCCGGTCAGGATCGCTTGGAAGAAGTTGACTCCGCTCATCTGGGATCCGCTGAAGTCCGCTTCACGGGCCGTCGCCTCAATCATATCCACTCCGGTGAGGTCCGCCGCGGAAAGCTTGGCCCCGGAAAGATCGGCGTTGAGAAGGAATGAACCATGCGCCTGCACCCCCGTGAGGTCGGCGCCCCGCATATTGGCGCTGGTGAGGTTGGAGCCCCGCATTTGGGCCTTGCTGAGATTGGCGCCGATGAGCGAGGCGCCGCGAAAACTCGTGCCAAAAAGCGACGCTCCCGAGAGATCCGCGCCGTCGAAATTTTTTCCGCTGAAATCCTGGCGCTGGAGGTCTTTGGAGGACGGCGAAGCGGCGGACGCTCGCGGGGGAGCCCAGAGGAGGCACAGCAACAGGCACATCGAGATTATTTTCATGGGGGCATTTTCGCCGTTTCGCGGCGAGAGCGACAGGGTCCTAAGTCCTAACGACGGCTGGTCTTAGGGCCCGCCGGTCAAATCGACGCGTTTGGGAGGAGCGCGGCGATCCTTCTTATGCATCACGGTTCCCGTCAGAAGACAGCGCACGAGCGCGCGGCCGCGCCGCACCGCGAAACGGACCTCGAAGTCATGCAAAAAAAAGCCGAGCTCAAGGCCTTCCTTGTTTTGGGACCGGTCCCGGGGGTTCCTGAGATCTTGGGCCAGGATGTCGGCGAGCAGGGCGCGCACTCCCGTCAGGCTGAGACGCTTTTCGGCCGCGCGAATATCCTGGAGCGCCCGCTCGCTGAAGGCGGCCTTCAGCGACGGAAACCGCGCGTCCGCGGTCCAGCCCGAGGTGGCGTGGCGGGCGATGTCCCACTCCGGGATGTAGGGCTTGACGTCGAGTATCGGAGTGCCGTCGACGAGGTCGATGCCCGCCAGATGAATGGTGTTTCCCGATATTTTGACCAAGCGCGCGAGCGACAGTCCGATCGGGCTCGGGCGGTGCGGCGAGCGCGAGGCGAATAGCCCGACGGTGTCCCCCTGGAGCCTCGGGGGATGGACCTTGGGGAGGAACTTCTTGTTCGTGTTCAGGTGAAAAAAAGAAATCAGCCAGACATGGCTGAAGCGGGAGAGGCCGATCAGGGAGTGCTCGGGCAGGAACTCGCGAGCGATCGATAGGTGGGCGCTGGCTCCCGGCACCAAAAGCGGCTGGCGCGGAGTGCCGAATTTCTCCCGGAAGCAGGAGCGCAGATGCCCGATGACCCGTAAAGGCTGGGGGATCGCCAAGCGCCGCCTACGAATCGACCTGCTCGAGAATTTCGGCCCGGTCGTTGAGCACGAGGAAGGAGGCTTTTTCGCCCGTCCGCACGGCTTCTTCTTTTCCTCCGTAGGCCGCATCGACCGCCGCGATCTGTTTTTCGTAGTCTCCCAGCCAGCGCACAAGACCTTTTGCGTCGCGGCGGGCGGCGCGAAACCACTTCGGTTCGATGGGCCTTTCGGCGTACAGCGCGGCCACGGCGGGCGACGGGACGAGAGGGGCGCTGCGCTGGATCCAGCGCACGACCAGCACCCCGACGCAGACGGGGACCACGACCCAGTAGACGAGAGGAAAAAACATTCTTCGGCGTCTTAGACGGAAACGGGAAGGGCCGCGAGCATATCCTCGATGCGGGTGAACTTCTCCCGGATTTTGTTCGCCTTGGCGCCGTTGGCTTTTTCCAGGGCGTCGAGGGCCTGCCAGTCGGCGAAGCTCAAAGCCCGGATTTTTTTGCCGGCGAGAAGGCGTTGAGTGGCATCGGGAGAGGGATCGCTCGCGGCGGGCAGCCGCCCGGCCTTGAGATCCTCGAGCAGCGATTGGACCGTGAGAACCGAATCGGCGCGATTGGTCCCGATAAGGCCCGAGGGTCCGCGTTTGGCCCAGCCGACGACGAATTGTCCGGGGATGGCCGGCTGTCCGGGCGCGGGGAGAACCCGGCCGTTTTCGTTGGGAATGTGTCCGGACTTTTCGTCGAACGGAACCCCGGGAATCGGGATGCCGCGGTAGCCGACCGAGCGCAGGACCATGCCCACCTGGATGGTTTCGAATTCGCCGATCCCCACGCATTTCACGCGCCCTTTGTCGTCGCCGATGAGCTTGTTTTTTTCGATGCGCATGGATGTGACGCGGCCGTTCGTTCCGATGAGCTCGACGGGAGAAACGCGATAGCGCGCCCGAATCTTGCGGGACTTGCTTCCCTCTCCTTTCAGGGCATGGGCCTGGACGTAGTCGACCTTCTTTTTCACGGCGGGGTCGCCGAGCTCCTTCTTGGAGACCTCGTCGAGGGCGGCCTCCTTGGGATCGACGACGAGGTCGCAGCCGGGCAGCTCGCCCAGCTCGGTGATTTCAACGGGAGAATAGGCGGCTTCCGCCGGGCCGCGCCGTCCCAGCAGCCAGACGGTCTTGACCTTGCTGGCCCTGAGCGCCGAAACGGCGTAGCCGGCCGCGTCGGTCTTGGCGAGGTCGTCGACCTCGCAAGACAGCACGCGCGCGACGTCCATCGCCACGTTTCCAATTCCCACCACCGCGACGGCCGCGCAGGAGAGGTCGAATTTCAGCTCGCGGTAATCCGGGTGGCCGTTATACCAGCCGACGAAATCGGTGGCCGAGTGCGAGCCCGCGAGGTCTTCGCCGGGGATCTCCATGCGGCGGTCGCTTTCGCAGCCGACGGCGTAAATGACGGCGTCATGGCGGGCGCTGAGTTCCTCGGCGGTGATGTCTCGGCCGAGCTTGACCGCGCCGAAAAAGTTCAGGCGCGGGTCTTTGGCGATGCGCTCGTAGACGGCGACGACCGACTTTATCTTTTGATGGTCCGGGGCCACACCGCCCCGCACGAGGCCGTAGGGGGTGGGCAGGCGGTCGAAGAGGTTGATGCGGACGTTGAGGTCGGGAGCTTTGAGAAGGGCTTCGGCGGCATAGAAGCCGGAAGGACCGGCTCCGATGATCGCGACGGATAGGGGGCGCTGCGGGGTTCCAAGGTTGTTCATGGTCGGTCTCCAGTGCGACGAAACTGCCAGCACCCGATTATATCATGACTCCAGGCGCTGAGAAATTTATGAGAGTTAACTAAAAACGTCAGATTAGAAACTTAATTGTATAGTCCGTTTGGCGGATTCTATTTTCCCCGCGTGTTCCGAACACTGGGTGAACGCCCATGCTAAACTGCGACAATGAGAGCATTGGTCTGCATCGCGGTGGCGTGCGCGCTTCCGGCCTTCGCCGCGCCGGCGAAGCGGTCTTGTCCCTCCGTCAATTCCTTGTCGAAGCCTTGGGTCGAGCATGTCGGCCCCGTTCCGGAAAAAATCCTAGCCGCTCACTTCAAGGCCGAGGTGGACGATGCCCGGGTGATGCTTCTTTCGATCGACACCATTTACTGGTGGGTCGGCTCCGTGCGTCGAGGACGAGGCGAGGAAGAGAGCATCCAGGATCCCGGATGCTTCGTGTTGGGCACCGCCGCCTTCTACGTCAACGGACCCGAGCGGGATCCCATGGTCGACTTCATCAAGGTGATCGGCGAGGGAAATGAGTCTGCTCTGGCCGCCATGCTGATGGAGCTGCGTTGGTACGATCCCAAGGACGGGCGCAAGCATCGCTGGTACAATACGGCCCTTGCCGACCGTCTCGGCTGGTCCGTCGACGGCCGCGGTCAACCCAGCGGCAACACCCGCCCGATTCCCCCGCCCCAATCCACGACGGAACTGGACGGGTAATCCACGCAGACCCTCATCGACCGGCTAAAAGCCGCGCGATCAAGGCCGCGTGCCGCAGCAATTCGCGCCCGCGGTGAAGTTTTGACGTTCCCGAAGTCCGGGTCAGCAGGGCGACGGGAACTTCCGCGATCCGGCCGCCCTCGAGCAAAGTCCGCGCGGCGATTTCCGCGTTGATTTCGAATCCATCCGATCGCAACGGAAGCTTCCTAAGGAAGTCCGCCCGGTACAGCCTCATGATCGGAGTGTAGGAGGTCGGCGCCAGACCGAACACGCCTCGGTAAAGGGCGTTGAGCATGAGGCTTGGAAGCCGCCTTGACCAAGGCACTTCTTTCAGATCGCCGGGGCGCAGAAAAGGGGAGCCCGACACGAGATCGGCGTCTTGAGTCCGAGCGGCGGCAAGCATCTCCTTGAGCGCGGAAGGCTCGAAGGTGAGGTCGGCGTCCAAAGTCGCGATCCATTCCCCTTGGGCGGCGTCAAATCCCGCCCGCAAGGCGGCGCCCAGACCGCGATTGGGCGAGAGGCTCACGAGGCGCACTCCGGCGAAGGCCGCGCCCAGCGCGGTTGCGGCCGCCGACGTCGCGTCGGTGGAGCCGTCATCGACGATGACGACTTCGTATGGAACGCCCAGCGTCCCGAGAGGGGGGAGGAGTTCGTCGGGCGTGCGCGCGAGGTTGCCTGCTTCGTTGTGACACGGGAGGACGACAGAGAGCGTTGGCTTCAGAGCTCTTGGCGGAAGTAGGAGATGGTGCGCTTGAGCCCGTCTTCGAGAGGAATCTTCGGCTCCCATTTGAGCGCCCGGCGCGCCAAGGAGATGTCGGGACGGCGGACCTTTGGGTCATCGACGGGAAGGGGCTTGAAAACGATGCGCGAGCGGGACTTCGTCAGGCGCTTGATGATTTGGGCGATCTCAAGGAGCGTCATTTCCCGCGGGTTGCCGATGTTGACCGGACCGGTCGTTTTCGAGCGCACCAGACGGTCGATGCCGGCGACGAGGTCGCTGACGTAGGTCAAGCTGCGCGTTTGGGAGCCGTCTCCGTAGACCGTGATGGGTTTTCCCCTCAAGGCCTGGGTGATGAAATTGGGAACGGCTCGTCCATCCTCGGTTCGCATGCGCGGGCCGTAGGTGTTGAAGATGCGCACGATGCGAACGGGGACGCCGTGGTAGCGGTGATAGGCCATGGTCATGGCCTCTGCGAAGCGCTTGGCTTCATCATACACGCCGCGGGGTCCGATCGGATTGACGTTGCCCCAGTACGTTTCGGGCTGAGGATTGACCTCGGGATCCCCGTACACTTCGGACGTCGAGGCCAGGGCGAAGACGGCCTTTTTGTCCTTGGCCAAACCCAACGCCTTGTGGGTTCCCAGGGCGCCGACTTTGAGCGTGGGAATCGGCCAGCGCGCGTAGTCGATGGGAGAGGCGGGGCTGGCGAAATGCATGACGAGGTCGAGGGGGCCGGGGACGTGGAGATAGTTGGTCACGTCCATCTTGATGAACTCGAAACGCGGGTTCTTCAGCAGATGCTCGACGTTCGACAGGCTGCCGGTGATGAGGTTGTCGACGGCGATGACGGAGCAGCCCGCGGACAGGTAGTGCTCGCACAGATGGCTGCCCAGAAAGCCCGCGCCGCCGGTGATCAAAATTCTCTTCATGGCCGTCCGACCCCCGCGTATTCGAAGCCGGCGGCCCGCGCCTTGGCCGGGTCGAAGATATTTCGTCCATCGAGAAGCACGGCCGTGCGCATCAACCGCTTGGCCTGGCGCAGGTCCAGATCCTTGAAGCGAGGCCATTCGGTCACGATGACCGCGGCGTCGGCGCCCTTGAGAGCGTCGTACTCGTCCTTGGCGAAGAAGACCCCCTTGAATTCAGGCAGGGCCTTGGCGCGGGCGATCGCCACGGGGTCGAAGGCGCGGACTCGGACGCCCCGGCGCCTGAGCCCGGAGACGACCTCGATGGCGGGAGCGAAACGAATGTCGTCCGTGTTCGGCTTGAAGGCCAGGCCGAGGATGGCCACGGTTTTCCCCTCGGGATTCCAAAGTTTCTCCTCGATTTTACGCGAGACCCAAGCCAATTGATGGGCGTTGATTTCCTGGACGGCCTTCAAGAGTTTGAAGTCGTAGCCTTTTTGCTTGCTGATCCAGTAGAAGGCCTCCAAGTCTTTCGGAAAGCAGAACCCCCCGAATCCGATGCCGGCGTTGAGAAACATGGGGCCGATGCGGCGGTCGAGACCCATGCCCTGGGCGACCAGCTTCACGTCCGCGCCCACTTTTTCGCATAACGCGGAGACGGCGTTGATGTAGGAGATCTTGGTGGCGAGAAAAGAGTTCGACGCATGCTTGATGAGCTCTGCGCTCTTGAGGTCGGTGACCAGAACCAGGGCTTTCAGCGGCGCGTAGATCTCGCGCATGATCGTCTCGGCGCGTTTGGAGGAGACGCCGAGGACCACGCGATCGGGCTGCATGAAGTCCTTGACCGCCGAGCCCTCGCTGAGAAACTCGGGGTTCGAGACCACGTCGTAGGGGGTGCCCGACTTGTTGAAGCGCTGGATGGTCTTGGAGACCCAATCGCCGGTTTCCACCGGGACGGTGGACTTGTCGACGATCACGGTGTAGCCTTGCATGTGCTTGGCCACGGTCTCGGCGACGTTTTCGACCGCGGATAAGTCGGCGGATCCGTCGGGACGAGGAGGAGTTCCCACGGCGATAAAGACCACGCTCGCGCGGCGTCCCTTGAAGTTGAGGCCGTCGACGACGGAGGCGGCGAAAGAGAGGCGCCCGGCGCGAACGACGCGGGAGAAAAGATCATCCAATCCGGGCTCGTGGATCGGGACTTTCCCTGATTTGAGAGCTTTCAGCTTGCCGGGGTCCGAATCCACGCAGACGACGCGGTGGCCGATTCCGGCCAGGCAGGCTCCGGTGACGAGTCCGACATAGCCGGCTCCAACGACGCAAATATCATGGCTTTTCATGGCGGGCGGTCATTGTTTCATAAATGGGCGGGGGTGGACAAGTGTCCCCCCATCGTCTATACTTGCGCCGTGACCCTTGACCAAAAAATCGCGGCGAAAAAGGCGCGCGTCGGGGTGATGGGTTTGGGCTACGTCGGTCTGCCGCTGTCGGTGGCCTTCGCCCGGCGCGGGTTCCGGGTGACGGGCATCGAGGTCGATGCGCGCCGCGCTGGCCAACTGCGCCGCGGCCGCTCTTATATTGAGGATGTTCCCTCCGCCGACATTCAGCGCCTCATGCGCGAGGGGTTTTTCGAGGTCCGCACCGATGACGCCGCCCTGGGCCGCCTCGACGTCGTCGTGATCTGCGTGCAGACGCCCTTGCGCAAGACCAAGGAGCCCGATATTTCCAACATCCTCTCCGCGTGCGGCCGCATCGCGCGCCGCCTCAGGAAAGGGGGGCTGGTGGTTCTCGAGAGCACGACCTATCCCGGCACGACGGAGGAGGCGGTGCGGCCCGCTCTCGAGGTGGGAGGGCTGAAGGCCGGCCGGGATTTCCATCTCGCGTTCTCTCCCGAGCGCGTGGATCCGGGAAATCCCCGCTGGAACATTGAAAACACGCCCAAAGTGGTCGGCGGGATCAACGCCGCGTCGACCCGGTCCGCCGCGCTGCTGTATTCCCAAGTCATTTCCCGTGTGGTTCCCGTGACCAGCGCGACCGCCGCGGAACTCGTCAAGCTTCTCGAGAATACGTTTCGCGCCGTCAACATCGCCTTGGTCAACGAACTGGCTCAAATTTGCGATCGTCTCGGCCTCAATGTCTGGGAGGTCGTGGAAGCCGCCGCCACCAAGCCCTTCGGCTTCATGCCGTTCTGGCCGGGTCCCGGCATCGGGGGCCATTGCATCCCTAAGGATCCTCAGCTGCTGACCTGGAAGATGAAGACTCTGAATTTCGAACCACGCTTCATCACGCTGGCCTCCACGGTCAACGGTTTGATGCCGGTGTACACGGCGTCGAGAGTGGCGCGGGCGCTCAACGAGGATCGCAAGGCGGTGAGGGACAGTCGCGTGCTCGTTTTGGGCGTGGCGTATAAACCCGATGTGGGCGATCACCGCGAATCTCCCGCGCTGGACGTCATGCATCTATTGGCTGAAGACGGCGCCCGGGTGTCCTATTACGATCCGTTCGTGCCGGAGGTGCGGGCGGCGGGACGTGTCTGGCGCCGCGCGGCGTTGACCGACGCGCTCATAAAAGCCGCCGACATCGTGGTCATTCTAACGGCGCACAAGGCCGTGGACTATCAACGCGTGTGCTTGCTGGCGCGTCGGGTTTTTGACGCGCGCAACGCGACGGCGGGCCTGCGAGGGCGTATCGAGAGGTTATGATGGGGGATGTCCAGGGGGCCGCGTCTTCGGGTTCCGGCGCCGGTTTAGAACGCCAAACGCTGGAGGCTCTCAAGGCGCTTGGCAAGGCTTTGGGGCAAATGGCGCTATACAAGGTCGGTCATCCGGCCGTGGCCTCAACCATCTCAATGGCCCACGAGAATCTCGCCGCCGCGCTCTCATTGTCGGCGAAAGGGGATCTGACGATCGGCATCGACAACGACAAGCTCATTCTCAACGGCCGCATCGTCGGCACCACATCCCAGCTGCCATCCTCCCTGGTCACCCTCTTCAACCGCTTCAAGCTGACCAGTCTCGGTTTTCAGGCCGGTTTGGCGCCCGAGGAGTTGAGCGCTTTCCTCGAATTGGCCGCTTCGCGTCCGGACGCGACCGCGGCGGTCGACCCCAAGGAATTTCTCGCGCAGCGCGGCGCCGCCCATGTCGTTTTCAACGAGGCGGTGTACCGCAAGGCGGGCGATAAGGGAGCCAATCCCGCGGTCCCGGGGGGAGCCGCGGACGCCCAACCCGAGAGCGAGCTTCGCGAGATCAAAGAGGCGATCGCCGAGGGATCCATCGAACGAACGATCATGGCCCTGGTCGAAAAGGCGGTGCCCGATCCGCTGCTCAGACAACAGGTGATCCGGCAGGTGATGGCGCTGTTGGAGCAGGACGTCGCCAAGCGCGTCGACGAGGTGACGACCCCGCTCAAGAAAGAGAAGAAAGTTCTTCAAAACGAGCAGGTCCGCACGGACAGAGTCCTGGGCAGTTTGGTGGAGGGAGTCGTCGTCGTCGACGATCAAGGCAAGATCTTGATGATGAACCCGGCCGCCGAGCAGATTTACGGAGCCTCGCTGGCTCAAAGCGCGGGCAAGGCCATCACGGAAAAAGAGAGCGAACAGTTCGTCGTGACCCTGGCCGCGGAGCTCAATACGCCGTCGGACCGCGATGTGAGCTTGGCGGTCAATACGCAGGGCGTGGCCGAGACCCAGCGCACGCTGCGCGCCTCCTCGGCGATCGTCAAGACCGAGGAGGGCAAGGTCGTCGGCATGGTCGCCGGCTTGCCGGACGCGGCCAAGCACCGCGAGCTGCAAAAAATTCAGCGCGATTTTGTCGCTCACGTGACCCACGAATTGCGCGCTCCTCTGTCTTCGATTCACGCCGCGCTGGAAATCCTGCAAGGGCTTTTCCTCGGCAAAATCGAGGAAGAGGAAACGCGGATGCTCGACACCGCCCTGAAGAACTCCGATCGGTTGGCCGAGATGATCAACAGCATTCTTGATTTCTCCAAAATTGAATCGGGGAAGATGACGGTCGTGGTCAGGCCCAGCGATCCCGCCAAAATCGCGCGGGAAGCCGTCGACAGCCTGCAGCCCTGGGCGAAAAAAAAGCAGATTTCCCTTGCCCTGTCGGCGCCCGAGGGATTGGCCATGGTCGCGGCCGACTCCGTGCGCACGGTCCAAGTTCTCATCAATCTCCTGTCCAACGCCATCAAGTTCACTCCAGCGGGAGGCCAGATCGGCGTTTCCCTGAGTCGGAAGGTGGAAAACCACGTCGGCTACGTCGAGTTCGCCGTGACCGACAACGGTCCCGGGATCGCCAAGGCCGAGCAGGCCAGGATTTTCGATAAGTTCGTCCAAATCGCCTCCGGAGAGACGCGTGGGTCGGGAACCGGATTGGGGCTGTCCATCGCCAAGGCCCTGGTGCATCTTCAAAATGGAAAAATGTGGGTGGACAGCGACGTGGGCCGCGGCTCCACGTTTCGGTTCACCCTGCCTTTGCATGCCGCCGTTTCGGCCGAGGCGTCGGCCATTCGGACCAAACCCCCGGCGCCCAAGGCGGCGTCGTGGTGGAAGCAGTTCTTGGGCCTTAAATAGAGCCGGAGCGCGCGAAGACGTAGCCCGCGACGTCGGCGGCTCCGGCGGCGCGCAGGGCTTTGGCGCAGGCTTCCAGGGTCGTTCCGGTCGCGGCGACGTCGTCGATGATTAATATTCTGCGGCAAGCGATGAGCGCCCGCGCGTTCCTGACGGTCGCGAAAGACCGGGCCAATTCAGCGCGCCGCTCGCGGCGTCCCAGGCGCCAGGCGGGCGTTCCGGCGCGGGCCCTTTCCAGGGTTTCGAGCAGGGGTAGGCCCGATGCCGCCGCGACCTCGCGCGCCAGAATGTCGGCTTGGTTGTAGCCTCTCTCCCGTTGCCTGCGTGGGTGAGAGGGCACGGCCGCAAGCGCCTCGAAGCCGGACAACTCGGGGCGCACGCGAAAATGCGCGGCCATCACCCGCCCCGCGGCCCGCGCGGCGGACCGGGAGTTCCTGAACTTAAACGCGTGAACCAGCGACGCCGCCGATCCGCGGTGTCCGGCCGCGGCCCGGATCAAACGGCAGTCGAAAGGCCGGCCCGCGCATTCGGGACAGAACGGCGCGGCGCCCGGACGCCGTCCCGCGCAGCGCACGCAGGCCGGCTGCGGGGGTTCCGGCAGGGAGTCGGCGCAGGCGGCGCATAACGGTCCCGTGCCGTGGGGCAGGTCCTCGCGGCAATGCGCGCAGGCCCGGGGCAGAAGGCAGTCGAGGAAGCGCTCCCACCAGAGTCCCATGACTTCATACGATCGAACCCCCGACAAAGTTCCCGCATCGGATCAGGGCGGACCGAATGATATCATTGAAATATGGTGCGGACTTGGGCAAAGACGATCCTATTATTGATCCTCGCGGTCGCCGCGGCCGGCGCCGCCGCCGCCGCCGGCATGCTTCTGGCCGGGTGGTGGCGCTACCACCGCTTGGAGAACTCCATCGTCGAGAAAATGGACGCGTACTACCTCAATTTGACGGTGCCCGGCCGCGAGGAGTATCTCCTATCCGAGGACGAGGTCTTCGAGGTCCCCTACATGACCTCCAAGCTCTCGGTGACCGCGGTTCCCACGCGCATTCTCGACGCGAAGGACCGGCTGATCGCCGAGTTTTCGGTGGAAAAAGGGCAGCACGTCCGCTCCCCCGACGACCTGCCTGATTTCCTCAAGAGGGCTCTGGTCTCCAGCGAGGACGCGCATTTCTATTCTCATCACGGAGTCGACTGGACGGCGACGTTTCGCGCGGCGCTGATGACGCTGACGGGCTGGCGCCGCTCCCAGGGCGGGAGCACGCTGACCCAGCAGCTGGCCAAACAAATGTTCACCACCCGAAAAAAAACGCTGGGGCGCAAGATTTTCGAGCTGTTTTGCGCGCGCAAGCTCGAGGAAAAATTCACGAAGGACCAAATCCTCCTGATGTATTTGAACTTCGCCTACTTCGGACACGGCTGCTTCGGCGTGGAGGCGGCCTCGCGCTACTACATGGGGACACCTTCCTCGGGGCTCGACATCGGCCAAGCCGCGATGCTCGTCGGCATCATTCCCAACCCCCTCAAGTACTCACCCCTCGACGCTCCCGATTTGGCCCGCGCGCGCCAGCGCACGGTGCTCAGGCGCATGGCCAAGAGAGGCTACATCCCCGACTCGTCGCTGGAGCGCATCGAGAAGGAATTTTGGGAGGGCTACGCGCAGCGCTCGAACAATCCCGAGGTTTCCTTTTGGCGCACCCGCGTCAATGAAGCGCCGTACGTGGTGGAATTCGTGCGCCGCCAGATGCTGCGGGCGCACTCCAAAGAGCGTCTTCTGCGCGGAGGCTTGACCATCCGCACGACGTTCGACTTGGACATGCAGAAAGCCGCCCAGAACGCCTTGCGCGCGCGGCTGGCCCAGGAAAACGATCCCAAAGCGCAAGTCGACGAGGAGGGCGAGCCGGCGGGAGCCGAGGCTCCCGTGGAAGGCGCGCTGGCCGCGCTGGCTCCCACGGACGGCGCCCTGCTGGCGCTCGTGGGCGGCAGCGGATTCAGCTTCCAAAATCAGCTTGACCGGGCCAACGACGGCCGGCGTCTGATGGGCTCGACGGTCAAGCCCTTCGTTTGGGCGCAGGCCTTCGAGAGCGGACGGTTTTCTCCCGCCGACACGTTCATCGACGAGGCGGTGACCTATTCGATCGGCGGCGGGCGCAAATGGTCTCCCCACAACTACGGAAACAAGTATTTCGGGACGGTGCGTCTTGATTTCGCCCTGCACAAGTCGCTCAACTCGGTGGCGATCAAGCTGCTCAAGGAACTGCGCATCGACGACGTCCTCGAGGCCATTTCCAAGGCCTCCGGCGTTCCCCTCGAGCGTTTGCCCCGCAACCTCTCGCTGGCGCTGGGGACGGCCGACATTTCGCCGGTGCAGATGGCCGCGGCGTACGCGGTGTTCGCCAACGGAGGCCGCGCGGTGCGTCCGTGGTGGCTTCGCTCCGTGGAGGACCGCGAGGGAAAAGTTCTCGGCGGCGGCGGCGCTCCGTCGGAGCCGGGGGAGGTCGTTTTTTCCTCGACGACGTGCCAGACGATGATCGAGACGATGCGCGGCGTGCTCAATCAGGAAGGCGGCACGGCCTATCCCTCGGCGCGCCGCATGGGCTTCAACGTGCCCGCGGCCGGCAAGACAGGGACCACCAACGATTACCGCGACGCCTGGTTTGCCGGCGTGACCCCTGATCTTTCCGCCGCGGTCTGGATCGGGCACGACGACATGCGTTTTTCCATGCCGGCGGGCCGGGCCGGCTCATCGATCGCCGCGCCGACCTGGATGCGCTTCGTCAAGGACGTCTACCTCGGCCGCCCCGCCCGGGATTTTTGAGCGGCGTAAGCGGCCCTGATCCCGAGTTGCGCGCAGGGAACAATAGAGGGGGCGCGGTCGTATGAAATATGAGTGTCTGCATCGCCCTGATGCGGATCTTTTGGCGTGCGGCACAGATATGAGGGCGGGACAGGCTCCTTGCCGATATTATCCCTGCGGAATATCATGATGGCTTTAATATTATGGCCAGGAATGTAATGTCTGTGTTAAGCTTTCCCATGCGTCATCGGCGAAACACTTTCGGCAAAGTTACACTGGGGCTGCTGCTCACAGTGGCGGCAACGGTATTTCCGCTGGTTGCTTCGTCCGCTTCCCCTGCCAGGAATGATAACGGCGAGCTGGCGACTACCACCCTCGCTGAAACCACCAGACAAACCGGTGCAACGGTCATCGACCTTGGCGCCAACCCGTATGATCCCTCCCCTGCGATCAATCACCTGGTTGCAACAATAAAAGCGGCTTTAGCCGCGGATCAAAAAGTCATCGTCGTGCTGGGGGAATTGCACGATAATGCCGCCGACGTTAACAGGGCCGAGTTGCTGCGGCAGGGCATAAAACACGCTGGGATCAGAGAGCGCCCGGTGATGGTGCAGGAACAAATCCAAAACCTTCTGCAGAACACACAGGACTACTTTTTTCGCGGTGATAGACGGAGACATATCCACTCGCGCAGACAAAAAGCTCTTGCCGCCTTACAAACCGCCGACCCTGCCCGCTACCGCCGGCTGCAGGCGATGACCCACGCCGCTTGGGACTGGCGAATGGCTCCGGTGGCGAATCTTGAAAATTTTACCGCGTGGCTTGCGGATGGAGAGGATATCCGCCTCTCCGATCTGGCGCGGGAGACATCGGGTCTTATTCTGGATGATTCCGACCCGGTCACTGCTGCCGCTATAAATGAATACGCCTCAGGGCAGTCACCGGAAAGAACAAATATCGACATCGGCGAAAGCGAGGGTATACGCCTGCGCAACCTGTTCGTGGCCCGGCAGTTGCGCGAAATCCTGAATGAGTCGCGCCTCGTGATCATGCAAACAGGACTCGGTCATCTGGGAGGCTATCTGGAATACAGCGCCCCCTATCAAGAATCCCTTCACGCGCTATTCCACACTGTGGCCTATGAGAACACCCTCACTCTAACCGTTCTTCCTGAAAATCGCGGAACAAAATTTGAAAACATCGTACCCCCTGACGGCCAACAGGCAATGAATAACCCGAATACGGTTATCCTGCGCGGCGGGCGTGATGAAAGGCATGAGCAAGATGGTGACAACTCCCTGGAAACCGAGATTGCCGCACTGCAGACATTCGCCCGCGCCGCGAACCTCCCTTCCCCTGCGATCAAGGATAAAGAAGGCTATTACGCGCAACTGGAAAAGAACAGGGCGGCTCTGAGAGAAGAAGTCGAATCCATCATCGATCAATACGCGCCTGCCGCATCTTCAGCCCCCATTGATCCGGGACATAAATAGGCGAAGCTCAAGGTCATAGCGGTTGTCTGTGTCTTCGGCGCCGTGGATCGGGGATTCCATGAGGCCGAGCTCCTTGGTTAAGGAGACGAAGGAGACATCGATCGCGCAGAGATCGGGCTTGGTTAGCCCGGAATATTCAGTTGACTCTCTGCTGATGAGGGAGCCGCGTTCGGATCGCCCCTTGTCGGGATCGCTCGCGATTGACCCTCGCTTGGCGCTCGCGGCGGCTGAGCGGGTCGAGGCCGTCCGCTCGCG
>ERZ1292633.3528-Hain-H41-02um-R1-3528-length-15137-cov-6_pt1 | contig 15137 bp, 8 predicted proteins | sample MGYA00564406_ERZ1292633 | MGnify/ENA primary metagenome ERZ1292633 (study PRJEB36523, sample SAMEA6512639) | groundwater metagenome | collected 2019-01-08 | study: AquaDiva: Metagenomics assemblies of 32 groundwater samples
GGCTTGGAGAGCGCTCCGGCTCGCCGGCCGACTCACTTCTTTTTCGTCCATCGAGCCAGCTCCTCTCCCGTCGGCGGGCGACCGCGCAGGCGCCCCGCGAACCTGAGCAGCCGTCGCCGCTCGTCCTCCACTTCGAGCTCGCGCGCCAGCCTGGCGGCAAGCCTACCGTTCATCGTTCGGCCTGTCTTCTGAACGAGCCGGAGCGCGTTTGCGGCATCGATCTCGGACCGCCAGAACTTCCAGGCGGCGAGACGATCCGCGAGCAGCGCCTCTGGCGCCATGACCCACACTTTCCGCCCCTCGACTTCGAGCTGGACCGGTTCCGAAGGCGGCTCGATTCGCCGGCCGGGAATCTCGAGGAAGAGCCTACCCGCCTCGTGAATCCAGTGCCGCCCTCTCCTTTCCAGTCCGCACTCGCGGAGCGCCGCCGCGACCACGCGCGGAACTTCGCCGACGAAGTCGAGGTCTCCCGTGACGTAGCCACCGCCCGTCAGCAGCTCCACCGCGCCCCCGCCGACCAACACCGCCGGGACGACATCTCCTGGATAGAGGCCCTGAAACCAGGAGACGAGTCCCGCCGTGCGCCGGACTCCTGGCGGCCGACGGAGAAGCCGCTCGAGGTCCGCCTTGGCGCTCACAAACTATAGATTGTATCCTGATTCCACCGGCGTGGAGTCCGTCCGCCCGCGATGGTCATCGCTTGAGCTCCCCTCCCGCCATCTCCGCGATCCAGATGTCGCCCTCGGTCGCGGTCTCGGTGTAGGTGATCCAGCGGTTATCGCTAGAAACACCAACGCTCCGGCCAATCATGAAGCCGCCGACCGGAATCAGCAGATGGCCCGCGCCGGTTTCGATATCGATCACGACCACGCCACCTCGGCGGCGGAGGACGAGGCGGCGGCCGTCGGCCAGCCAGACGGGCAAGACCCAGGAGGCCCCGTGGGCCCACTCCCCTCGAACCGCGGAATACTGCCGGGTCGCGAGCGTATAGACGTGCACCGACACGCTCCCGCCCGCGTGCTGCAAGAAGCCCGCGATCCGCTCGCCGTCGAGGGACCACGAGATTGGAGTGAAGTGCTCCGTCGGGCTCATCTCCGGCTCGGGCGACAGGAGCTGCCCCTTCGTCGCCGCGGCGTCGACCAAGCCCCAGGGCCGGGTGCTGCCGCCGAAGGCGATCCGCGCGCCGTCCGGAGACCACGCCAGCATGCCGGCGGTCCCCGGGCCTCGAGTGATCTGTGTCAGCCCACTCCCGTCGGGCCGGATCGTCCACAGCTCGTACCCGCCGGTCCGGTCCGAATAAAAGCCGATTCGCGTTCCGTCCGGCGACCACGCGGGCCCGCGGTCGCGGAACGCGTCGTCGGTCAGCCGTCGGTACTGGGTGCCGTCGGCGCGCGCGACGAAGAGGTCTTCCCGCACGCCGGCCTCGGAGAACACGACCCATTCGCCATCGGGAGAGAGCTCGTGGTCGCGGATCGGACGGGTGCCCTTCAGGATCGGCGCCGGCGGTCCGGTGACCGATTCGCGTCGGGCGTCGAACGGCGCCCGGAAGAGGGTCGATTGGTAGTCCAGGCTGGCAAACGCGAGCCGCGTGCCGTCCCGCGAGAACGAGAAGCGGCCGCTCCAAGTCGAAGGGGTGGTCATCGGTTCGGGCTCGCCCTCGACCCGCCCCGTGCGCTCGTCGATCGCCACTCGCCACAGGTTCATCGTGCCGCCGCGGGTGCTCGAGAAGTAGAGATACCGTCCGTCGGGCGACCAGGTCGGGCTCCAGTCGAGCGCGGCGTCATTGGTCACGGGCAGACCGCCGTTCGCGCCGTCCGAGCCGTCGGCGGCGATCGTCCAGAGGTCGCGCTGCCCGCCTGCGCGCAATCCCCAGTAGGCGATGCGCGCCCCCCCCGGTGACCAGCTCGGCTGCATCGCCCGCGCTTCCGTCGCCAGCTCGCGTCTCTGCCCGGACTTCACGCTCACGACCGACAGTCCGGCCGTCAGGCCAAACAGATCGCTCGGAGTGCTGAAGAACCTCGGCGAGAAGACGATCTCGGCGCCGTCCGGCGACCAGCTCGGGGAAAAACCGGAATCGGTCAGGCGGGTGACCGATTCGCCCGAGGCCGTCATCAGAAAGATGCCCCCGCCCTCCCGGTCGGAGCGAAACGCGATCCGTTCGCCGTCCGGCGAGAAGGCGGGCTCCTCGCTCGTCGCCGGGGAGTCCTCCGTGAGGGGCACCGCTGTCCGGTCGCCGATTCGCAGGAGGAATAGACCCGTCTCGCTTCCGACCGTCCCCGCAAAGACCACCGACTTGCCGTCCGGGCTGAGCGAGGGTGTCGTCTCGACGCCGGGTAGGTCGGTGACCTGCGTGAAGGAGACGGCCCGCGGCCCAACGGATGCCTTCGCGGCCCGGCTTCCCATCGAGCGGCCCCAGAAAAACAGCGCGCTGGCGACGACGGCCAGCAGGGGCAGGGCCCACCATAGCGTGCGCACCCCGCCGCGTCGGGAGGCGGCAGGCGGCAGCGCGCCGATCGCAGTCTCGGGATCGGCCAGGGGACCGGCCTGCTCGTCTTGGATAGCGATGCGCGCGTCGGCGATGTCGTGCAGGCGGTTCTTCGGATTGCGCTCGAGACAGCGGCGCAGGAGATCGCGGACGCGCCGCGGCGTCGACGCCGGGAGCCGTTCGAAGTCGATCTCTTTACGAATCACCGCGGAGAGCGTGTCGACCACGTTCGCCTCGACGAACAGGCGCTCGCCGGTCAGCATTTCGTAGAGCACGACGCCGAACGCCCAGATGTCGACCCGCTTGTCGACCGCAGCGCCCCGCGCCTGCTCCGGCGCCATGTACGCCGCGGTGCCGAGGATCACTCCCTGGCGCGTGCCCGCGAAACTCACCGTCGGCGAGTTCGCGATCTCCGCGGCAGCTGAGCTACCCGCCGTCGGATCCATGGCCTTCGCCAATCCGAAGTCGAGGACCTTGATTTTTCCTTCGCTGGAAGCCTTGATGTTCTGCGGCTTCAGGTCGCGATGGACGATGCCCTTGTCGTGAGCCTCTTCGAGCGCTTGCGCGATCTGCAAAGCGAAAGAAAGGCTTTCAGTCAAGGAAAGAGGCCCGGATTCGAGGCGCTCGGCGAGGGTCGGGCCGTCGACGAGCTCCAAGACGAGGGCGCGCACGCCGTCGGACTCCTCGAGACCGTAGATCGCCGCGATGTTGGGGTGGTTCAACTGCGCGAGCAGTTGCGCTTCGCGCTCGAAGCGCGAAAGTCGCTCGTTGTCCGCGGTGAACGCCGCGGGAAGTACCTTGATCGCCACCTCGCGCTTCAGTTTGGTGTCGGTTGCGCGATAGACCTCTCCCATCCCGCCTTCACCTAGCTTGGCGGTGATCTCGTAAGGGCCCAGGCGAGATCCAATCATGGCTCTCCGATCCTGCCGGCCCTGCCGACCCTCCCGATCATGGCGGACGTTCGCTCCCGGATTCCGTCAGCGCTCGAGCGAGAGTCGGCGGCGCACGTCGCGGTCCCAGTGCAACGCCAGGTTGACCTGCGCGGTCTCGCGCGCGACCTCCCATCCGGGAACGGCGGCGAAGCGCTGCCCGTCGGGAGTGGGTGAATAGCTCCGCAGGTTGTCGCCAGCGCGGAAGCCGCTCGCGATCCGCTCCGGGCTTCCGGCCGAGAATCCCTGGCGAGTGTCGATTGCCACTGCGAAGAGGGTTCCGCGGTTGCGAAAGAACAGCTCGCGACCGCCGGGCGACCAGTTCGGTTCCATGCCGCCGGCGGTCGAGATCTGCCACTGGCCGCTGCCGGACGGAAACGGACGCACAAAGACCTCGGTCCGGCCAGCCTGGCTCGAGATGTAGGCAAGCCAGCGGCCATCCGGCGAGATCCTGGCGCCGAACTCCTGCGCTTCGGTAGCGAGAAACGGGCTGTGCCTCCGCTCCGCACCCAGCGTGACGATCCAGATGTCGCCGCTAAGCTTGCCGGGGATGGTTCGGTCGTATACGAAAAACCGACCGTCGCGAGAGAACGAGCCCGAATAGGCGAGCTCCGGGCCCGTCACCAGCGGCTCGGCATCGCCGCTGCCGTCGGCGAGCTTCCAGTAGAGGTCCGAACCTCCGCCGACCGCCGACCCGGCGCGCATGTAGGAAACCCGCTTGCCGTCCGCGCTCCAGGTCGGATCGCCGACACCACCATCGAAGGTCAGCCGTGAGCGGCTGCCGCTTTCGAGATCGACGATCCAGAGATCGGCCTTACCGCCGTCGTCGGTGACGAGCGCGAGCCGGCGGCCGTCCGGCGAAAGCTCCAACTGCATGTTGATCCCGCTGGTTGTCACCGCCGCGCTGCGCGCCCCTTTGCGATCGATCCAGACCGGCTGTCCGCCGACCATCGAGGCGTCGCCAGGAGCCCAGAGCAGCGCACCGGAGGAAGCGACCGCGAACTGGACTGCGCCGCTCGAAACCGTGGTCGCCACCTCATGAAGGACCGGCACCGGCGAACCGCTGGTTTCGAGCTTGCCGGGATCAAACCGGATGGCGAAGAGCGATCCGCCGCGCGCGAAGAGCAGAACGCCCGGGTCGAGGTAGCGCGCGGCGCTCGCGCCGCGCAGTACGGTCTTGCGTTCGCCGGTCGCGACCACGACCACATCGATGTTGGCGTCGTCGTAGAACTCGGTCGTCTCTTCGGAGTCCGCGGTGAAGAGAACGGCGCTTCCGTCCGGAACGAGATCGGGCCAGCGATGGGTGCGCTCACGAAGCTTTTCGTCGAGGGTCGTCAGGCGCCGTGGCGCGCCACCCGCCGCGGGGATGCGCCAGAGCACCTCCGCCGCGTCGGGCGAGTAGACGATCGAGCCGTCCGGCAGCCAGACCGCGCCACGAGTCTGGATTCCGACGCTCCCGACCACCGGCAGCGGCGGCCCGCCATCCACCGCGACGCGCATCAGCTTGTCCTCGCCGAAGTAGCCGATCCAGTTGCCATCGGGCGAGAAGAAGGGGGTTCGCGCACTCCGAGTGCCGGGCAGCTCGCGCCAGTCGATCTGACCGACTTCCCCCACCAGGAGGCCCTCCTGGCCGTCTTCGCTCGCAGCCGCGATGACCCGCCGGCGGCCGTCGCGCTAGATCGCGAGGAGCGGCGTGTCGGCGTCGGCGAACTTCCACCCTGCCGGCAGCGCGAGGCCGAAGCGCATCTCGGGCTCCAAGCTCTCGCTGGCGCGGGAATACCAGAGTCCCCCGGCCAGGCCGAGCGCGAGCGCGCCGGCGACGCCCGCGATCCACCAGGCGGGTCGCGCGCGCTTCGCCGCCGACGCAGGCAGCGCGGCGGGAGCAGCTGCCTCATCGCTCCTGCCGGCGAGCACCTCCTCGATCACGATGCGTGCGTCGGCGATGTCGTGCAGCCGGTTCTTCGGATTGCGCTCGAGACAGCGGCGCAACAGTCCGCGGATCGCCGCCGGCGATTCCGCAGGCAGCGCCTTCCAGTCGATCTCCGTTTTGAGCACGCCGGCAAGCGTGTCGGAGACCGTCGGTCCGGCGAAGAGGGACTGCCCGGTGAGCATCTCGTGCAGCACCACGCCGAACGCCCAGATGTCGGCACGCTTGTCGATGGCGCCGCCGCGTGCCTGCTCCGGCGCCATGTAGGCAGCGGTGCCCAGGATCACTCCCAGCTGCGTCCCGGCCGCGGTCAGCGTCGGCGAGTTCATCATCGTCGGCGAACGCGCCAGATCAGCCGCGACGGAGGATCCAGTCACCGGGTCCATCGCCTTCGCCAGGCCAAAGTCGAGGACTTTGGTTTTTCCTTCACTGGAAGCCTTGATGTTTTGAGGCTTGAGGTCGCGATGAATGATGCCCTTCTCGTGCGCCTCCTCGAGGGCATGGGCAATCTGCAAAGAAACAGTAAGGCTTTCAGTCAAGGAAAAAGCTCCCGACTCCAGCCGCTCCGCCAACGTCGGTCCCTCGACCAGCTCCATGACGAGGGCGCGCACGCCACTCGACTCTTCGAGCCCGTAGATCGACGCGATGTTCGGATGCTGCAACTGGGCAAGCAGCTGTGCTTCGCGCTCGAAACGGGCCAGGCGCTCGTTGTCCGCGGTGAACGCCGCGGGAAGTACTTTGATCGCCACCTCGCGCTTCAGTTTGGTGTCGGTGGCGCGATAGACCTCTCCCATCCCGCCTTCACCCAGCTTGGCGGAGATCTCGTAAGGGCCGAGCCTGCTTCCGATCATCGCGAGCCGTCCATCCGCGCAAACCTCGCTACGAGCCTATCTTCCATCGCTTGTCCTGTCTCCCGCGGCAGGTGAAGGGTGTCGAGGGCGTCCATCTTCAAACGGCCCGGATCGATCGCCGCGCTCTTGCCGTGCGTTGGCCTGACGCCTGGGGCGCGAGCACCGGTTCAGTCGACGTAGCCCAGGGCGCTCAGCCGCCTTCGCGTTTCGGCGTCGAGCTCGACCGGCCCGGTCCCGGGTCGTGGATGGCTCGCGAGCCGACCCTCGAGAAGCGCGTCGAGGCGCATGACTTCGCTCCGCTCGGAGGCCTCGTACAGGAGGTTCTGCCGCTCGGACGGATCGCGGTCGAGACGGAAATACTCGGACGCGCTGAAAAGGCGAAAGCTGACGCAGGGCAGGCCGAGGTTCGCGCCAACGTCCGCCGGGCGGGTGCACGGGTCGAGCGACTCGATGGTCACACCGCGCGTGTCGCCCCTGGGGAAGGGCACGAGGAGAAGCTGTCTGCGCGGCTGGATCACGGCCTCCTTGACCACGCGCCCGTCGATCGAGACGCGCACTCGTCGCGGCACGTGGAACGACTCGATCGGCAGACCCAGCCCGTGCGGATGGGCCACAACCTCGGCCTGCCTCTCGTACCAACGAAAGGGCGCGCCCTCGACGAACGCGTGGTCGGTGCGGACTAACTTGCTCGATCGGGTGCGGATCGAAGTCGGCGGCCGCTCCACCGCCGCATCGAGCTGGCTCAGCGCGACTCGCTCCGGCTCGCTGGCGCCGGCCATCAACGGCAACAGGCTCGTGCCGTCGAACTGCTGAAGCGGCCTGCGGCCGAGAAGGTCCATGACCGTGGGCAGCAGGTCGATGCCGCGGACCTGCGCTTCGACGCGAGTCGACCCGAGCCTCGCCTCCGGCAGGCGGAGCAGGAGCGGCACGCGCAGCAGCTCGTCGTAGAGCGCGTGGGAGTGGCGCCCCATCTGACCGTGCTCGCCGAACTCCTCGCCGTGATCCGAGGTGAAGATCACGATCGTCCTGTCCAGGAGCCCGCTCTTGCGCAAGTAGGCGATGAGCTGTCGGAAGCCGCGGTCCATCGAGCGGATCTCGGCGTCGTAGGCGTTGATGATGTGCCGCGCGTCCGGAGCGCTCAGGGCCACCTTGCCGTCGTTGATGTCGATCAGGAGCCCGGGCAGGATGGCGTCCCCGATCGCACCGGTGTAGCCGCCATCGAACGTCGCCATGTCCGTCGGCTCCGGCTCGTAGGGCGCATGGACCTCGTAGGTATGAAGGAACATGAAGAAGCGCTGGTCCGGATTGCGTTGGAACCAACGGATGGCCTGATCCGCCTTCTCCGCGAACCGACTCGGGCTGCTTTCGTAGGTTTCGAACCCGCGGTTGAATCCGTAACTCGCCGCGACCTGGCCACCCCCGTTGAACGAGGCGGTGCGCAATCCGGCCTCCTTCAGAATCTCGGCCATCGTGCGCAGCTCGCGGGCGATCGGCTGGTTGCGCGAGCGCCAGGCGCCGTGATGTTCCGGCAGCCGTGAAGTGAAGATCGACGCATGCGAAGGCGTGGTCGAGGGCGCATGCGCGATCGCGGTCTGGAACAGCACGGATTCGGCGCTGAACTGATCGATGTTGGGCGAGGTGGGCCGGTCGTAGCCGTAGCACCCGAGGTGGTCGGCGCGCAGCGTGTCGATCGAGATCAGCAGCACATTGCAATCGAGGCAGACGTGGCTCTTCTCGGAACGCGCCCCCGGCGCGAGCGCCACCGCCGCGAGCGCCACCGCCGCGAGCAGCGCGGCCGTGACGGCGTAGGGGCCCAGTCTCATTCTGATCATGCCGCGTCGATCATCGGGTCCCGGGCGCCGTTGCCTCTTTCGAGGCCCATCCGTCCAGTACGATCAGCTCGCGCGGAGCAGTGGAAACCAGTTTCCGGCTGACGACGGCGAAGCGGCCGTCGGGACCGGCATCGAAGTGGCGCCGCGGCGGGTCGCAAAGATGGTACGCGCCGCTGAACAGGGTCTGCGGCGCTCCGCTGCGGAAGACGGCGCCTGCGTCGACCTCGACCGCCATCAGCGTCGAGCCGCGAACAAAGAAGATCTCGCCGCCGTCGCGCGACCAGACCGGGCACATGCCGCCCTCCCGCGACACCTGCCACTTGCCCGCGCCGGGAGGCAAGCTCTCGACGAAGACCTCGTCCGCTCCGGTCTCCGTCGAGGTGTAGGCGACCCAGCGACCGTCGGGCGACGGCGCCGCTCCGTATTCGGCCACGCTGGCGCCTTCGAAGAGCGGCGTCGACTCTCCCCGCTTCGGGTCGAGTATCCGGATATCGAACGTCCCGTCATAGTCGGTTACGAGCAGGCGACCGTCCGCGAGCCAGGCGTCCGTGAAGTAGAGGTGGCCGGAGCTGATTCGGATCTCCTCGCCGCTGCCGTCGGCCGCCCTCGCCGACAGCCCGGACTCGCCGGAGCGCCCCCGCGTGTAGACGATCCGGCGCCCGTCCGCGCTCCACGACGGCACGCCGCGGTCACGCGAGAAGGTGAGGCGCTGCAGGCGCCGGGACGCCAGCTCGAAAACGAAGACGTCGTTGTCGGCTGCGGCGCCGGTCCCGACGTCGAAGGCGATCCGGCCGCCATCGGGCGAGAATCGCGGGCGATTGAACGCCGCGGGCTGCACACCGACGTCCGCCACCCGCCCCTCGCGATCGACCAGCAGCAGCGCACGTTCCGTCGGAATCGCGTCTTCGGGAACGAAGGCGAGCGCGCCGAGGGCGCTGACGCTGAAGTGACCGGCACCGCTGCTCGCGTCGCCGGCGACGCTCTCCTCGACGACGAACGGCTCGCCGCTTCCCTTGAGGCCAGCGAGATCGAAGCGAACGGCGAGCAGTGTCTCGTGCCGCTGGAACAGGAGATATCCCGACGCCGTGTAGCGCGCCATCCGTGCCCCCTCGAGGACTGTCCGCCGCTCGCCGGTGTCGAGCCGGAGCGCGTCGATCCTGGAAGCGTCGTAGTCGCCCGGACTCGAGACGAGCCCGACCGTGAAGATCACCGTGCGCCCGTCGGGAAGCGCCTGCGGCCAGCGATGCGATCGCTCTCCCCTCGTCGAATCGAGGCTGGAAACCTGCACCGGCGCGCCGCCAGCGGCAGGAAGGCGCCAGAGACCCGCGCTGAACATCGGCGAGAAGACGAGCGAGCCGTCAGGCAACCAGCTCACGCCGCGCGGAGCGCGCGCCTCGGCGAGGGCGACCGGTACGCCGCCCTCGATCTGCACTTTGCACAGTTTGCCGTCGGCGAAGAAGGCGACCCAGCGGCCATCCGGCGACAGTGCGGGCAACTCGGCCCCCTCGGTCCCTTCGATCGGGGTGACCGCGAGCCGTTCGAGGCTCCGTTTCATGACCATCGCCGGCCGCTCGCTCTCGGCGACGAAAAGCAGGGTCCGCCCGTCGGCGGAGAGGTCGACGAGCGGCGACTGCGAGCGCGGCAGATAGTACGGCGGCGAGATCAGGACGCCGAACGCCGTCGACGAGCGCGTGGCCCGGATCGGCTCCCCTGTCCTGCGCCAGGAGAAGATGAGCGACGCCGCGATGGCGAGCAACGCGAGCGCCCAGGGAAGGGCGCGCCACGGCAGCGAACGCACGGCCCCAGTTCCGCCGCGCGTCGAGTCGCCCGGCGCGGCGCGAGGCTCACGGGAAATGTCTTCGATCGCGAGCCGCGCGTCGGCGATGTCGTGCAGCCGGTTCTTCAGATTCCGTTCCAGGCAGTGACTCAGAAGCTCGCGCAGGCGCGGCGGCGTCGCCTCCGGCAGCCGCTTGAGATCGATCTCCTTCCGCATCACCGCGGAGAGCGTGTCGACCACGTTCGCCTCGACGAACAGGCGCTCGCCGGTCAGCATTTCGTAGAGCACGACGCCGAACGCCCAGATGTCGACCCGCTTGTCGACCGCAGCGCCCCGCGCCTGCTCCGGCGCCATGTACGCCGCGGTGCCGAGGATCACTCCCTGGCGCGTGCCCGCGAAACTCACCGTCGGCGAGTTCGCGATCTCCGCGGCAGCTGAGCTACCCGCCGTCGGATCCATGGCCTTCGCCAATCCGAAGTCGAGGACCTTGATTTTTCCTTCGCTGGAAGCCTTGATGTTCTGCGGCTTCAGGTCGCGATGGACGATGCCCTTGTCGTGAGCCTCTTCGAGCGCTTGCGCGATCTGCAAAGCGAAAGAAAGGCTTTCAGTCAAGGAAAGAGGCCCGGATTCGAGGCGCTCGGCGAGGGTCGGGCCGTCGACGAGCTCCAAGACGAGGGCGCGCACGCCGTCGGACTCCTCGAGACCGTAGATCGCCGCGATGTTGGGGTGGTTCAACTGCGCGAGCAGTTGCGCTTCGCGCTCGAAGCGCGAAAGTCGCTCGTTGTCCGCGGTGAACGCCGCGGGAAGTACCTTGATCGCCACCTCGCGCTTCAGTTTGGTGTCGGTTGCGCGATAGACCTCTCCCATCCCGCCTTCACCCAGCTTGGCGGTGATCTCGTAAGGGCCGAGAAGGGCGCCGGGAACGAGGCTCACTGCGCGCCCTCGGGCCAGACGGCGAGGCTCTGCTCGAGCGCGGCGCGCGCCATGGCGCGGTCGAAAGTCAGCATCGCGCCCGCCCCCGCGCCGAGCGCGAGCGCCAGGTGGAGCGCGTCCGCGGCCCGCAACGGTGCCCGCCCGGAGCCGAGCAGCAGCCGTTCGGCTTCGCGGTGGGTCGCGGCGAGAAGCTCGACCCTGCGAAAGGCCCCCTGCGCGGCGATGGCGAGCAGTCGACGATGGATCAGCTTGGCGGTGGCCGCCGGGAGCGTGCCTTCGCGAGCGCGACGCGCGAGCGCCGAAACCACTTCGGTCATGCCGAGATCGGATACCAGAACATCGTCGCGCCCGACCAGAAGCTCGTTGAGCTCATCGCTCCCCGCTTCGGGCGCGAACAGCTTGGCGAGAGCGCTCGCGTCGCAGTAAAGCGGCCCGACCAGCCGGGAGGGCGCGCCCGCTTCAGAGCCGGTCGGCACGCTCGTCGATCACCGCGGCCGACAACGACGGCTCGAGATCCGGCACGCCGCTCCGAAACGGGCCCAGGTCCGGAAACGGCCGCGCCGAGCCCTCCGACGGCGGCGCCAGGCGCGCCACCGGCTGGCCGCGATCCGTGATCACGATCTCGCGACCCTTGCGCACTTCGCGCAGGAGCGCCGAGAGGTTCTGCCGCACTTCGCGGATGCCGGCGGTTCGCATGGGGCGATTGTGCTACATGTAACACATTCCCGCAACCGGCGCGTCAAAGCGGCGCTCAGGGGCGTGCGGGTCCGCCCTCTTCGAGCGTCATCAGCCAGATGTCCGACTCGTCGGTGCCGTCGATCCAGGAGAGCCAGCGTCCGTCACCGGTGGTCGAAAGGCCGTAAAGCTGGTGACCGGCGGGAGCGGCGTAAATTCGCTTCGGCTCGCCCCCGCGCGCGTCGCGCAACCAGAGCTCGTTCCCATTGTTGTAAACGATTCGGTGCCGATCGACGAACTTGAGACTGTCGCCAAACTGGCTGCGGCTTCCAGGAAGCTCGCGGTAGCTGCCGGTGGCGAACGAGTAAACGACGATGTTCTCCGACTGCCCTGCCCGGGTCGCGTGCCCCGCCAGGAGAGCGCCGTCGGTCGACCAGCCCGCCGGCCAGAACTGAACGCCCGGGGCGATGAGCGGCAGCTCGCTCACGACCGGCGCGCCGATCCCGGCCGAGAGGTCGATGAGGAGACCGTTCTTCGCGCTGTCGAAAACCGAGAGCGTCGATCCATCCGGCGACCACAACGGGTCCGAAGCCCCGTAGCTGACGGGTATCGACTGCCAGCCGCCGCCATCGGGCCGAATTGCAGCGAGGCTCGAATCGCCCCGCGTCGTCTGGAAGACGATCCAGTCGCCCTTCGGCGACCAGGCGCCCTGGCGGTTCCGATCTCCGACCGTCGTGAGCTGGCGGTAACCCGTGCCATCGGAGCGCAACAGGTGAATCTGCTGGGGCAGATCTTCGTTGGTGAACAGGAGCCAGTCGCCATCGGACGAAAGCGCCTGCTCGCGCAGCTCGAAGGAGCCGCTGAAGACCGTTGTCGGGCTGGCGGCGAGCTCCTGCCGCGCCGGGTCGAACGGCGCGCCCGCGATCTCGGTGTTGGAGTTTTTGTCGACGAAGACGATGCGGCGACCGTCGGCGGAGAGCGCAAACGGTCCCGCCCAACTCGAAGGAGCGGTCAACGGCTCGGGCGCGCGGCCAGGGACAACAGGCATTCCACGAGATGGATCGAGCGCGAGTCGCCAGAGGTTGAAGGTTCCGCCACGGGTCGACGCGAAGTAGAGCCAGCGGCCGTCCTTCGAGTAGACCGGAGCCCAGTCGAGCGCCGGATCGTCGAGGATCGCGACGGCGGCCTCCATGGCGCTCTCCGAGCCGTCCGCCGCGACGCTCCAGAGATCGCGTTGAAACGTCTCCGCGCGCAGGCCCCAGAAGGCGATCCTCCGGCCGTCTGGCGACCAGGTCGGTGCCATGGCGTCGTGCGCGCTCACCCGCCGGCGCTCGCCGGAGTCCACGCGCACCGCCCAGAGCTCGCTGGTCGAGCTGCGCGAGGTCGGCGCATTGAGCCGTTCGGTCACGACCGCGAGCTCGCGCCCGTCGGGCGACCAGGCGGGCGCGTAGCCTGAATCGGTGACGCGCCGGTTCGATTCGCCGGTCGCCCCCATGACGAAGATGCCGCCGCCGCCGCACTCCGAGCGGTAGGCGATCGACCGCCCGTCGGGAGATAAGGCGGGATCGAAATCCTCGTCCGCGCACTCGGCGGTGAGCGCGATCGCCTTGGTGCCGTCGATCCGCTGCACGAAGAGGTCGGTGTCGTCGCCGTCCCGCTTGACGAACACGAAGCTCTCGCCGTCCGGAGAGAAGCTCGGGCTCCCTTCGCCGCCCGGCAACTTCGTGAGCTGCCGGAACGAGGGGCGCAGGATCGCGGCGGAGGGCACCTCGCGGCGGAGAGCGACGCTCGTGACCAGTCCGCCCGCGACGGCGCCGGCGGCGACGAGGAGCGCCGCGACCAGCGCGCGGCGGCGCGAGCCGCGCCCGACCTCCGGCAGCCCGCGACCCGATCGTTGGGAAGCCGAGCCACCGGCGGCGAGCGACTGGAGGTCGAAGGACAGATCGCGCGCCGACTGGAAGCGTTCCGCCGGGCGCTTTTCGAGGCAGTGCTGCAGCAGGCGCACGAGCGACGGTGAGAACTTTTCGCCCAGCGATTCGAGCTCCTGCGGCTCTTCGCGGAGAATCGCCGTCATCGTTTCGACCGACGAGTCGCGCGCGAAGGCGCGGCGACCGGTCAACATCTCGTAGAGCACGACGCCCAGCGAAAAGATGTCCGAGCGATGATCCGCCGGCTCGCCACGCACCTGCTCCGGCGACATGTAGCCAACCGTGCCGAGCACCGCTCCGGGGGCGGTGCCCGGGCCCTGGGTCGGCGCGGCGAGCAGCTGGCTCTGGGAGTCGTGACGCTCGGCCTGGCGCGCCAGACCGAAGTCGAGAATCTTCACCTGGCCGTCCTGGGTCAGGAAGAGATTGTCGGGCTTGAGGTCGCGGTGGACGATGCCACGCTCGTGCGCGGCGGCGAGCCCGCGGGCCACCTGTGCGGCGATTTCCAGCGCCTTCCTCGCCGGCAGCGCGCCCGCCACGAGCCGCTCGCGCAGCGTCTCGCCTTCGAGGAGCTCCATCGCGGCGAACGCCGTCTCGCCCTCGCGCCCGAAGTCGAAGATCGCCAGGATGTTCGGATGCGAGAGCGCGGCCACCGCCTTCGCCTCGCGCTCGAAGCGCGAGAGCGCCTCGGCATCTGAGGCGAGGTGTGCGGGCAGCACCTTGATCGCCACCTCGCGATCCAGCTTCGAGTCGCGGGCGCGATAGACCTCTCCCATCCCGCCTTCGCCGAGCTTGGCGGTGATCTCGTAGGGGCCCAGCCGAGAGCCGATCATCGAACGCCGGGAGCGAGGGTCATCGCCCTCTCACTTCTTTCCCCCGCTCGCGGCCAGTCGCTCGACCGCGGCGAACCAGCCGGTGCGGACCTGGAGGCCGGTCTGGATCGCGGCGCCGGGGACCGGCTCGGTCCCGTAGAAGTCGCCTTCGGCGCCGGCGGTCCAGACGTAGGCCGCGGGCCAGTCGAACAGCACCGTCGTACGGCCGAGCCGCGGCCTGTCGTCGGCGCCGGCCGAGACCTCCACCGCGTGGATCTTCCCGTCGTGACGATAGTAGAGCTCGCGCCCGTCGCGCGACCAGGACGGCTCGCGCCCGCCCGTCGCGGTGACCTGCGTGCGGTCGCGACCGGCGAGGGCGAGAAGATAGATCTCGTAGCCCTCGCCGGGGTCGGACTCGAAAGCGACGAAGCGCCCGTCGGGCGAGAGAGCACTGCGATTGATCGCGCCCGGATCCGTCCAGACGACGGCGCTCTCACCGTCGAGCGCCAGTCGCTCGATCGTCGACAGCTTTGCCCACCGGGTGAAGACGAGCTCCTGGCCGTTCGGCATCCAGCCGGCGAGCCAGAGATCGGAGCCCCGAACGTTCGTCGCGCGCGGCTCCGTGCGTCCGTCGCTCGGCTGGACGAAGATCGTTGACTCGCCGCCCGTCTCTCGTGCATCCGCGAGCCAGGCGAGCTGATCGCCGGCGGCCGACCAGGCGACGTCCCTCGTGCCGGTGAGCTCGTTGCCGCCGATCTTGGTGCGCGTGCCGCGCTCGACGTCGGCGACCCAGGCGCCGCGGTCTTCACGCGCCAGCGCCAGGCGGCGGCCGTCCGGCGCGGCGGCGAAGGCGCGGCCGTACAGACCGGGCTCGATCGCGAGCGTCTCGAACGTCCCGCCGCGCGCGGCGCGCACCAGGCGCATCGGCTCGTGGCGGCTGTTGCGCAGGTAGCCGGTGGCGTAGACGAGCGTGCCGTCGCCGGCGACGGCG
>ERZ1292633.3529-Hain-H41-02um-R1-3529-length-15137-cov-4_pt1 | contig 15137 bp, 17 predicted proteins | sample MGYA00564406_ERZ1292633 | MGnify/ENA primary metagenome ERZ1292633 (study PRJEB36523, sample SAMEA6512639) | groundwater metagenome | collected 2019-01-08 | study: AquaDiva: Metagenomics assemblies of 32 groundwater samples
GGCGGCCGGGGCGGCGACCGGGGCCGCGCCCGCTCCCGAGGGGCTCACGGGGTCGGTCGACCTGGCCGGCGCGTCGCTCAGCCAGCGCGGCTGGCGTGTCGACCACGGGGTCGCGCCGTTGCGCGAGCACCTCGCCGCGGTGTTGCTGATGCTCGGGCGCTGGGACGTCCGCCGCGAGATCCTGCTCGACCCGACCTGCGGCGCCGGTACGATCCCGATCGAGGCCGCGCTGATGGGGCGTGCCGCGCCGCTGTGGCAGGAGCCGCGCCGCCCCGCGTGTCAGCGCCTGCCCGCGTTCCACGACGCGGCCGGCGATCGCGGACCACTGTTCGCCGACGCGCGGCCCGTGGTGATCGGCAACGACCAGGATCTCGCCGCGCTGATCATGGCCAAGCAGAACGCCACCGCCGCCGGGCTCAGCGTCGCGCAGGGACCGGTGTGGCGGCGGGGCGACTTCGCGGCGCTGCGGTCGTTCCGCGAAGCGACAAACGGCGAAGCGGTGCTCGTTCTCCCCGCCAGCGGCGACCCGGAAGAATTCAAGGACTGGGCGGCGGCGTTCGGCGAGTTCGGCGCCAAACGCATCATCATCACCAAATTCGACGCGACGCGCCGGATCGGGGCCGCTCTCGGCGCGGCGTATGCGGCTAAACTCGCCCTCGCCCAGTTTTCCCAGTCGCCGTTCATATCCGAAGGGCTTCTCGACGCGACGCCGGAGTTTCTGGCGCGCCGTCTGCTCGCCGGGCGCCCGGCAAGGCTGAACTGACCCTCGATAACGTTGGGCCGATTGCGGCGAAGTCGCGGCATTCTTAACGATTAGTTGAGCATACGGGATAAACGCCGCACGGCGTTGAAGCACCCCCTTAATGGCGCCGCGTCATGATGGCCTTCAGTAATTCCGTAGGGGAATGATGATGCGCCTTATCGCTCTGCTCACGCTTTCTTTAGTCCTCGCCGGCTGCGCTGGCGGCATGTCGAAGAAGGAATGTCTGTACGCAGACTGGCGCGCCATCGGCTATGAAGACGGCGCGCAAGGGCGCGACGCCTCGGCGATCGGCTCGCGCCGTGTCGCCTGCGCCGACAAAGCGAAGATTACGCCGGACATGGAAGCCTATCTCTCCGGACGGGAAAAAGGCCTCGACCAGTTCTGCCGCCCCGCCAACGGCTTTGATTACGGCTCACGCGGCTACAGCTATACGGGCGCGTGCGCTGCGCGCGATGAAGGCGCCTTCGTCGCCGCCTATGAGAAGGGGCTGACCCTTTACGGGTTCGTCGAAAACTATAACGCCGCCTCTAACGCGCTCGCGAATGCGCATGACGAGCTCGGAAATATCGACCACCAGATCGCCCACGCGCAGGCGGCCCTCGTCAATCCGGTAACGCCGCACCCGGAGCGTCTCGATCATCTTGCGGAACTGAAAACGCTCTATGAAAGGCGCGACAAGGTGCGCGACGCGATCCCTCATCTCACCCGCGATGCCGATCGCGCGCAAGCGGAGCTTGAGGACTATCGCCACGAGATGGCTGACCGCGACTATGCGAGAGGCGCGTTGGCGGCGACGGCGTCGAGCTATTAGGCCTTCCCTCGCAACCGTCGGTCATTTGCGCGGAGGGTGAAGCCGGCCTAAAGATCCCCTCTCGCCCGGCGATCGGGCGAAACAGGGAGGGATCCATGAAATACACGCTTGCCGCCGTTTTGGCGTTCGCCGCAGTTCCGGCATTCGCCCAAGAGTCGCCGGACGCTTTGGCCGACGCCTTTGTCGCGACGATTGTCGCTGAAGACAGCGCCGCGCTCGCCGCTCTCTATACGGACGACGCCGACAGCTATGATCCGTCCGGCTTCGTCCAGAAGGGGCGCGACGAGATCGCCGCGACATGGCAGATGTTCTTCGACGCCTATGACGGCTTTGCCGCCTCGCTGAACCGGAAGGGCGAATACGGGCTCGACAAGAAGAGCCATGCGGCCTGGGGTTTGTGGACAATGTCGGCGACGCCAACGGGCGGCGGCGAAGAAGTCGTCTGGAACGGCCGCTTTCTCGATCTCGCGGTCAAAACGGATGATGGCTGGAAGTACCGCGTCGATCACGCGTCGATGATGGCGCCAGCGCCCGCAGACGACAGCCAGTAAAAGCGCTCGACGTTGCAAGACGTAGACCCGCGACTTTAGCCCTCGCTCTGATCCAATCGCCTCATCGTGCAGGCGATTGGGTCGAGGATGACGCCGGCCTTCCGCTTTTTTTCGGCGTAGGCGACAATATCGGCAGTGCCGCCGAGCCCGCGCGACGGCGCGCCATCCCAGACGAAAATCATGCGATCGACAAGATTGACGACGCGCTTGCCAGATTTAAGGAAAGCGTCATCCGGCGTTTCCCCTTTTACGCGGATGATTTTTTTCGCCCGTTCACAGAAGCGGTCGAACGAAGGCTTATCGGTATCTTCAAGTTCAATGCGGCCGCGGCAGACCGGAATCACCGCGACAAGCCGCTTGCCGTGATCGAGTGCGGATGAAGCAAATATCTGGTCGGCCCCCGGCGCGAGCGACGTGTATCCGGCGCCGATGCGTGTCCTGGTGACGTATTCGTCGATGCGCGCGCGCACCCAATCCCAGTCGGCGCCGTCTCGCCAGCGATGCCCCGAAACCCCGATCTTCATCTTCTGACTATGGGTTGCCGGGTGAAAGCGCGAACCCGTGCGATAAACAACCGCCCCGCATGAACGCCATCAAGTCTCCCCCTTTGGTATCGCAGTGCAACCAGTTGCAACCGCGAGTAAAGCTGTAAACGCTCATTCGATCAAGCAGCGGCGCGAGATGATCCTTCGCACACGCAGCATCGATTGCGTCTCGACGGCGGATCAAAAGCCCCTGTAGTCTCAAAGACGCGGGGTGGTTGAACTTAAGAGGGCTAGTAAAAATGGACATGATGGACTTACTCCTGAACGGCGCAGGCGGCGCGATTATTGGACCGTTGGTGTCGCAATTCCTTGGCGGCAAGCATCAGAGCTTGATCATGCGGGTCATCGCCGGCATCGTCGGCGGCGTCGGTGTCGGCGCAGGCGCCGATTCAGCCGGCATGGGCTCGATCCTCGGCAACGATCAGATGATGCAGATGATCCAGTCGGTTCTTGAAGGCGGCCTTGGCGGCGGCGCGCTCGCTTCGCTCTCTGGGATGATCAAGAAAAAATCCTGACATCGTCAACATCAACGGAGCGGCGTCGCTGGTTCAGCGGCGCCGCTTTTGTATGACCGACGATCAATCTTCGCGATCGAGGCGTTCGAGAAAGCGCGCGGCCGCGCCGCGCCCGCCGATGCCGAAGGCGAGCGCCGCCGCCAGCGATCCGGCGCCGAGGATCAGCACGAAGCCGGCGTAAATGATGTCCTCGCCAAGACCCATCTCGCGAATGCCGATCGCGGTGACAAGGACCATGATGCCCCATTGAACGGCCGTGCCGACAAGTTCAGAGCGCGCGTCGCCGGCGCGTCTCAAAGTGTTGGCGACAAACCGGCTGATCGGAATGCCGGCGAGGATGACGACGGATCCAAGGAGGATCTGGCCGCCGACAGAGAGTATCTGGCTGAGCGCCGTTGAGACCGGTTCGATATTCAACTGCTGCGCGGCAGTGATGGCACCGACGATCAGCATCGCCGCCATCGCGATATTGGCGACAACGACGGTCGGCGTGATCATCGACGTCTTCAGCCCCAAGGCTGCATCATCGATATCCTTGTGCTCGATCGCGATGCCGAGTTGGCGCCAGAAATTGTCAAAGCCGATGCCGGTCAGAACCGAGATGATCAAAGAGCGCATGGCGCGCGCGAACAGCGTGAAAACAAAGATCACGAGCACGGCGGCGATCAGGCTCGGGATCGCATTCAGCATGGTTTGCAGCATCGAGGTTAGCGGCTGCGAAATCGATTCAATCGCCAAGGCCTCAAGGCCGATGATGAATGTCGGGATCAGAATAAAGACGTAAGCGATAAGGCCGGCGGCGCGCGCGATTTCCTTGCCCTTGATGAGATCGCCGATTTCAACGCGCTTGGCGGCGTGATCGATCGGCGCCGCGGAGAGAAGGCTGGTGACGGCGCGCAGCGCCACGGTCGCGATGACGAAGCCGATGCTGACGACAATGCCGAAGATGATGACGCGAGGGAAATATTCTTCGAGCCCCCGCATCATGTTGTTCAGCGGCGCGAGAAGCTCCGATAGCCCCAGATTGTCGAGGATCATCGGAATGAAAAAGAGAATGATCAGCCAGAACGTCGCAGCGCCGAGGGATTTACCCAAAGAAGGATTGCTCGGACCCATGGCTTCGCGGTTGGCGGCGATGCCGATTTTTGAACTGTCGACGCGTCTCCTGACGAATTCGGAAACGACCCGCGCAATAATGAGCCCCCCGAGGGTCAGGCCGAAGGCGACCAGCACATTTCGCCAATTCTCGCCGACAATCGTCATCCAGCGTTCGATTTCCACTTGGATCTGATCCATCATTCTTTCGTTCTCCGGCTATTGCGAGGGACCCCAACGCCTGTCGCTCGTCAGACCTGATCGCGGGATAGCAGGCCCCGCCCCCTTGGGGCCAGCGGAAAATCCTCAATTCCCGTTATGCGGGCGCCCGGTGGTGAATTCCGCCCTGCAAGGGGCGCGGCGCGCGCGTCGTTTTCGGGAAGCTCAACGGCAATTTGCGCAGCGACCTCACGGCCAGATACGCAAAGCATTCAGCCTCAATCGCGTCGCCGCTCCAGCCGATGTCGTCAGCCGAGTGAACGTCCCCGTCGAGCGCCATGCGAAGGGCGTCCATCATCGCCGGATTGCGCCGCCCGCCGCCGACGATGATCCAGTCGCCGGGCGCCTCCGGCAGATGCGGCACGGAGGCCCGGACGCAAGCGGCCGTGAACGCCGTCAATGTCGCCGCGCCGTCCACCACCGACAAGTTAAGGACCGGATCTATCTTGAAGTCATAGCGATCGAGAGATTTAGGCGGCTTCCGGCGGATGAACGGATTGAGGAGCATCATTCTCAAAATATCGGAATGAACTTGTCCGGCGCGCGCGGCGGCGCCGTCTTTGTCCATGGCCTCCCCGGTTTTCAGATCCATCCATTGATCGACGAGGCCGTTGCCGGGACCGCAATCGAAGGCGACGAGATCGAGATTGCCGCCGCCCAGCGGCACATAGGTGATATTGGCGACGCCGCCGAGATTGATGACGCCGACCGCGCCTTCCGGATCAAGCGCGCGGATAAGCGCGCCATGATAGACCGGCGAGAACGGCGCGCCCTCTCCGCCTTCGGCGATGTCCGCGGCTCGAAAATCCGAAACTACATCGATCTTTGTTTCTTCAGCGAGCGATTTCCCGTCGCCGATTTGCCAGGTTCGCCCAACAGTCTCGGCACCGCGTTTTGGCCTGTGAAGAATTGTCTGGCCATGAAATCCGATGACGTCGATTGCGGTGCGCTTCAGTTTCGCTTTTTCGAGGAGCTCGACAACCGCCATCGCATGGGCCTGCGTCACCTCGCCTGACGCTTTGCCGATATCAGCGGCGCCGTCGCGACCTTCGAGCGCGGCTTTGATGGCGCGCCGGATGAAAACTTTGAGATCGCGGCTGTAGGGCGCAAAATGCGTCTCGCCGCGATCGATGATTTCCTCGCCGTCCGTTCTGAGAATGGCGAGGTCGATGCCGTCAAGCGACGTGCCGCTCATGGTTCCGATAGCGGTAAGGACGGTCATTCGGGCGTTTCCGCGCAAGCTTGAAGCGGTATGACTGCCTCAATTCGCGCAGAACTGGAATTGATCCGTTGAACTTATCTGAGTTCGCGCAAGCCAGGTCTGAGCTTGTCGAAATCCTGGGGCGGCAGGAAGCCGGGCTGATCGTTCGCGACATCGGCGCTGGCGGCGGGGAGCCCTGACGCGGTCAGGGAGGGTTCTGGACCTTGCGACATCGCGAGATCGCCAAGCTCGAGCGAATCGCTCGGCAGGAAGGCGGGCGGCTCTATCGTCGGCTCGGTGCGCTTTGCCGCCCGCTCCTTGTTCGGCTTTTCCTTGCGCGCCTTTTTCCGTCCGCCATCCTCGCTGAACGAGGCCGAGGCTGCATCAGCGATCAACACCGCTCCGGCGGCCGGTCGCATGGCGCGTCCAAGATTAAAGCCTGCGAGATAGGCCGCGAGCCACGGCGCGAACCGGGCGGCGAGTTCGAACATGCGATCGTCCACTCTTTTGATCTGGTCGTCTATGTTGAGGCCGAGAAAATAATCGGTCGCCATGGCGACGGTGAAGAGGACGATCAGCAAATGCACATAGGTGAAGTGAACGGCGCGCGCGATGAGCTTGCCGGCGTATCCGGTCGCGCCGCCCGAATGGCGGCTGTCATAGCGCCAACGCCCAATTAAAAATCCGAGGAGCGGCATCAGCGCGAGATAAGCGATCATCGTCGCCGGCACGCGGGCGCCGAAAAAGTCGATCAGCCGGTAATAAGGATCATTGCGGACGATAACCGCCCATAGGCCGGTGATGCCGGCGAAAACGAGCGCGCTGGTGAGATAGCCATGCGCGTCGCCCGATCCGCCAGCGGCGGAATTATCCTTCCCCATAGCCTTTTCCCCTTACTCCACGGGGAGAAGGCTACCCAATCTTTCAGCCGGATACAAAACGGCGCTCCGCCCGTCTCCGGGGGAGCGCCTTTTTTCAACCCTTTGGGGTCAGCGTTTAGCGGCTGACTTTGAGGTTGCCCGCAGACGTCTTGCCGCGGTCTGACTCGAGGTCATAAGAAACCTTTTGACCGTCGTTGAGGCCGGTCAAGCCAGCTTTCTGAACGGCGGTGACATGGACGAAAACGTCCTTGCCGCCATCATCGGGCTGGATGAAGCCGAAGCCTTTGGTTGCGTTGAACCACTTTACAGTGCCTGTCGCCATGTTGATCTCCTGATCTATTGGTCCCGCCGCCTCCCCAAAGGGTTGGCGGACCGGACCGGCGGTCGATAAGCGCTTGCGGGATGCAAGCGCCGGTTAAGGACCTTCTAGTTCGGGAGGCAATTCAGAAAGCGAGGCTAGGCCGGGACAGTTTGCTGGTGGAAGGCAAGGTCCAGGTTAGGCTAGGCATTGTCGAATTCGGCCCAAAATAGTCTGGTCACGAGCGCATAAATAGGGGCTGCTGGGGAAGTTCGCAAGGACCGCCCCGAGCGGCAAGGTGAAAAGGGAGCAAGGCCGATGCGTATGCTGATTTTCGGCGCAGGGCGCGTCGGCGCGAGCCTCGCCGCCTATGCGTCCCATCTCGGGCATGAGGTGACCGTCGTCAGCCGGCAACAGGCGTCCTCAGACCGCGCAAGCGTCGCCGCCCTGATCGGGAAGTCCGATCTCATCGCCGCCGCCATTCCGGACGACCGGATCGCCCCTTGGCGGTCGGACTGGGCGGCTGAGATCGGCAGGAGAACCGCCATCCATTTTTCCGGCGCCCTCACCTTTGAGGGGATGCTTAGCTATCACCCGCTTTATTCGTTTCCGGCCAATCCCTTGGCCCCTGAAGTCATGGGCCGGATCGCGATCGCGAGAGAGGCCGGCGCCCCGGCGTTCTCGTCGATCCTGCCGGGCGCCGCCAATCCTGAATTCGTCGTCGCCGCAGCAGATCGCCCCTATTATCACGCCCTCGCCGTCGTATCAGGCAATTTCGCCGCACATCTCTGGAACGAGACGGCAAAGGGCTTCGCCGCTCGATTCGCCCTGCCGCCGGAGGAGATCTTGGGGTCGTATCTTGCCGGGGTCGTTGAGCGCTTCCGCGAAAACCCGTTCGATTCGATGACCGGCCCTGTCGCCCGGCGCGACGCCGAAACCGTCGCGGCGAACCTTGCCGCCCTCGCCGGGGAGCCCCGGCTTAAGGCCCTCTATCTCTCCTTCCTCGACAGCGCCTGGCCGGACCGGCCGGGGCCCTTTGAAAAAGCCCGTTGAAGGCTTGAAAATACGCCATTTCCCGCGCTTGCCAGCCTAGGACCTTTCATCTATAGAGCGCCGCTCATTCACGAACGACAGGCGCCGCGCCTTCCGAGGTGAAAAGGGGCGATCATCGCCCTCCCCGGAACGCGGCTTATTGGCATAAGGGTCCCGTCATGGCCGAGACAGACGTTTTTTACTGCGAAGTCCGCGAGCGGACCGGAACTGGCGGCGCGCGCGCGTCGCGTCGCGAAGGCTGGGTCCCCGGCGTTCTTTACGGCGGCGACAAGGGCCCCGTGCCGATCCGCCTGAAGCAGAAAGAAGTCTTCACGGCGTTCTCCGCCGGCCGCATGCGGTCGCACCTCGCCAAGATCGACGTTCCGGGTCAGGACTATCTTCAGCCCGTCATCGCCCGTCAGGTGCAAGTCGATCCCGTCACCGACATCCCGGTTCACGTCGACATGATGCGCGTCGATGAGAACACGAGGATCGACGTCGCGATCCACGTTCGCTTCCTGAACGAAGAGCTCTCCCCCGGCATCAAGCGCGGCGGCGTTTTGAACATCGTTCGTCACGACGTTGAAGTTTATGCGCCGGCGACCGCTATTCCTGAGTATCTCGAAGCCGACTGCGACGGCCTTGATATCGGCGACGCGATCAAGATTTCTTCGATCAAGCTTCCGGCAGGCGTCACGCCAGTGATCGCCGACCGCGACTTCACCATCGCGACGATCGCGGCGCCGTCAGCGCTTCGCTCGGAGCAAGATGAGAAGGCCGCTGAAGGCGCCGCCGCTACGGCTGAAGTGCCGGCGACCGCCCAGAAAGCGCCGGACGCAGCTGCGAAGGCTGACGATAAAGGCGGCAAGAAAGCTTAAGTCCTGTCGCGGACTTCTTCTCGCCCGGCGAAGGATTGAGGAGCCATGCTTCTGCTCGTGGGCCTCGGCAATCCGGGCGAGAAATACAGGCGCCACCGGCATAATGTCGGCTTCATGGCCATCGATGCGATCGCCGAGGCGCACCGCTTCGGCCCGGCCCGCAACAAGTTTCAAGCCGAGATGCGCGAAGGCGAGATCGCCGGCGAAAAGGCGATCTTGTTGAAGCCGCAGACCTTCATGAACGATTCCGGCCAGTCGGTCGGCGCGGCGATGCGCTTTTACAAATTGCCGCCCGGCGACGTCGTCGTCTTTCACGATGAGCTCGACCTCGCCGCCGGAAAGATCAAAGCAAAGCTCGGCGGCGGCAATGCCGGTCATAACGGACTTCGCTCGATCGACGAGCATATCGGCAACGAGTTTCGCCGGGTGCGCATCGGCATCGATCATCCCGGCGACAAGGCGCGGGTGACAGGGCATGTCCTTGGCGATTTCGCCAAGTCAGATTACGACTGGCTGGAGCCGTTGCTCGCGGCGATCGCAAAATCCGCCGCACATCTCAAAGACGGCGACGCGCGATTTGCGTCGGCTGTCGCGTTGTTGCTGAAGCCGCAGAAGGAAGCAGCGCCCAAAAAGGAGCCGGCGCCCAAGGACCAGGGGGAATAGACGTGCCATATCTGATTTTAAGCTATTTGCCCGCCCTCATTTGCGGCATTCATGTCGTGCGCACCGGACAAAATATGTATTGGATCATGCTGCTAGTTATCGGCGGCCCGCTCGGAGCGCTCATTTATTTCTTCGCGATCATGCTGCCAGACCTCACCGGCGGGCGCACGGCGCGCAAGGTGACGGGCGCCGCCTCGCGCCTCATCGATCCTGAACGCGACTACAAGCAGGCGCTGAAGCGGCTCGATGATTCGCCAACGGTCGATGCGCGAATGAAAGCGGCGCACGCAGCGGCCGCAATTGGACGATGGGAAGACGCAGAGCGAATGTGGAGCGGCAGCGCGACCGGCCGCTGGGCGGAAGACCCGACGATCCTGCTTGGTCACGCCCGCGCGCTCATTGAGCTCTCAAGGTTTGAAGAAACGCTCGCACGTCTTGAACAATTGCAAAAGCTCGGCGGGCGCGAAGCAGAAAGTCCTCAGGCGGCGCTCACCTTCGCGCGGGCCTATGAGGGGCTTGGCCGCAATGAAGAGGCTGAAGAACCTTACCGCTTCGCCGCCGATCGCTTGCCGGGTCTGGAAGCTGGCGCGCGCTATGTCGCCTTCATGGCGAAAACCGGTCGTCTAAGCGACGCCGAAACCGGTCTCGCCGAACTCAACCGGCGCCTTGCAAAAATTTCGCCGGCGCTGCGCGGCGAAGCGCGGGTCTGGCGCGACCTCGCGGCGAAGGAAATCTCCGATCGCACCGGCAAACAGACTTAAAGGACACACATGGCTCTCTCTTGCGGCATTGTCGGGCTTCCAAACGTCGGCAAATCTACGCTGTTCAACGCGCTGACGCGCACGGCCGCCGCGCAGGCGGCGAATTATCCCTTCTGCACGATCGAGCCGAATGTCGGCGACGTCGCAGTGCCGGAGCCGCGCCTTGCCCAGCTCGCGAAAATCGCCGGCTCGCAACAACTCATCCCGGCGCGGATGCAATTCGTCGACATCGCCGGTCTCGTCAAAGGCGCATCGAAAGGCGAAGGCCTTGGCAACCAGTTCCTCGCCAATATCCGCGAGACCGACGCCGTCATCTACGTTTTAAGATGCTTCGACGATGACGACGTGACGCACGTCGCCGGAAAGATCGATCCTCTCGCCGATTTTGAAACGGTCGAAACGGAACTGATGCTCGCCGATCTCGACAGTCTCGAAAAGCGCCGCAACGCTCTCGAGAAGCGCGCCAAAGGCGGCGACAAGGACGCCAAAGCGACGCTGTCGCTCGCGGACCGCGCGCTGGAGCTGTTGAAAGACGGCAAGCCGGCGCGCTCGGTTGAAGTGGCGCCGGAAGAGATGAAATTCTGGAAGGGGCTGCAGCTGCTGACGCAAAAGCCGGTGCTGTTCGTCGCCAATGTCGATGAGGCCTCGGCCGGCGCCGGCAATGCTTATTCAAAGCGCGTTGAGGAGGCGGCGGTGAAGGAAGGCGCGGCGTTCGTCGCCATATCCGCGCGCATCGAATCGGAACTCGCGCCCCTCGCCGACGAAGAACAGAAAGAATTTCTCGAATCGATCGGCTTGCAGGAGCCGGGCCTTAATCGCCTTATTCGCGAGGCCTTCCGGCTCCTTGGCCTGCAGACCTACTTCACGGCGGGACCGAAAGAAGCGCGCGCCTGGACCATTCCAGTCGGCGCGACAGCGCCTCAATCGGCCGGCGTCATTCACACGGATTTCGAACGCGGGTTCATCCGCGCCGAGACGATCGCTTTTGGCGACTACCTCAAATACAACGGCGAAGTCGGCGCCAAGGAAGCCGGCCGAATGCGCCTTGAGGGCAAGGAATACGTCGTCCACGACGGCGACGTGATGAATTTCCGCTTTAACGCGTAAGCGCGCTCAGCTTTGCCGAAGCGCCCTGCCCGCGACCGCGCTGAGTTTTTCGACCAGCTTTGGATCGCGCGCTTCCAGTGGCGTGATGATCGCCGCATCCAGCGCGGTTTCGATGCCGAGAGGCGAGCGGGTTCGCGTCGGGCCGAGGCGCATCGAGATCTCGCCGAGCATCTCCCGCGCCGCTTCCGTGTTTTTGCGCATCACCTCAAGAATGTGGGCGACCTCAACCGCTCCCCCGCCTTCGCGCCAGCAATCATAGTCAGTCACCATCGCAACCGTCGCGTAGGGAAGCTCTGCTTCGCGCGCGAGTTTTGCTTCCGGCATATTGGTCATGCCGATGACGTCCGCGCCCCATGATTTGTAGAGCAGCGATTCCGCGCGCGAGGAAAACTGCGGGCCGTTGATGCAAAGATAGGTTCCCCCGCGCCGGTGCGGGATGCCGAGCGCCAACACCGATGCCTCGATCGCGTCGCCGAGCGCACGGCAGACGGGTTCCGCCATCGAGACATGCGCGACGCAGCCCTTGCCGAAAAAGCTCCCTTCCCGCCCGGAGGTCCGATCGATGAACTGATCGACGATGACGAAAACGCCGGGCGCCAGCTCCTCCCGGAACGATCCGCAGGCGGAAACCGAGATGAGGTCTGTCGCGCCGAGCTGTTTCATCGCGTCGATATTGGCGCGGTAATTCAACTCACCCGGCGGGATCACGTGCCCCTCGCCGTGGCGCGCGAGGAAGATCGCCTCAACGCCGTTGAGAATGCCGGTGGTGAGGGCGCCCGAGGGCTGGCCCCAGGGCGTGCTCACCTCGATCTTTTTAGCGTTCTCCAGCAAAGAGATCGAATAAACGCCCGACCCGCCGATGACGCCAAGGCGGCGCTTTTCCGTCATAGATCTTCCACGCCGAGCCCGAGCGCGCGGGCGATCCGCGCCAGCACCAGCTCTTCTTGCGGTTTGATCAGCTGATCGGCGATGACGGCCTGACGCGCCGCAACTTTGATTGCATTCAGCGCCGCCTTGTTCGATTTCACGGATGTTGCGGCAGCGAGGATTTCCGCCTCGGCTGCGTTCCAGTTTTCGCGAAGCGCGGCCAGGAGCCGATTATACTCCCCGGCGAGCGAGGGCGTATCGAATTGCCTGAACGCCGGATCGTTGACGACGCCGCCGAGAAAGCGCGCCTCTTCGATCGCGGCGACGCGCGCGTCGGCGAGCGCGACGAGAAGATAAGCGCCGCAAGCCGCCGTTGTTTCAGCGGATGCTTTCGGGACGAAATCGTTCATGGCGGCCTCCTGCGACGTTTGCCGGCGTCGCCCGTTTCATAGAGCCGATTGCACGCGGGCGATACAAAAAAGCCCCGGCGGCGCCGGGGCTTTTTTTAAGATCGGCTTGGAGAGCGTCTAATGCTCGATCTTCGACCAGATCGCGCGATAGGAGAAGAACAAGATCAGCGTCAAGATGAGGAGATAGCCCATGGTGACAACACCGAGGCTTTTTCTCTCTTCCATTTTCGGCTCCGACGCCCAGGTCAGGAACTGAACGACATCCTTCGCGTATTGATCGACCGTTTCCGGCACATGCTCGTCCGCGTAATCGACAACGCCGTCAGAGAGCGGCGGCGCCATCGCGAGAACGCCGCCCGGCGGCACGTCAACGCCTTCTTGCGGGTGGCCTTCCGCATCGCGATATTCCGCCTTCAGCAATTGCGACATGTCGCCGGCGAAATAGGGGTTGTAGTGCTGCGTCGGCGAGAGCTGAACGCTCGCCGGCGCGTCTTCGTAACCGGTGAGCAGGCTGTAGACGTAATCCGGACCGTCGTGGCGCGCCTTGATGACGAGCGCGAGGTTCGGCGGCAGCGCGCCGCCATTGGCCGCCCGCGCCTGTTGCTGATTGGCGAAGGGACGCGGGAATTTGTCGGAAGGAAGCCCCGGTCGCTGGAACATGTCGCCTGAATCGTCGGGGCCGTCGGTGATCTGGTATTCAGCCGCGATCGCTTTCACGACCGGATTGTCGCCCGGCTTTGAGCAATCGGTTCCCGCGGGCAAGCCTTCCGGGCATTTGTCGAGGTGGAATGGTCCGCCCTTGTCGCCAAGATTGCGGAACGACAATTGCTCGACCGCATGGCAGCTCGCGCAGATGGTCTTGTAGACCTGAAACCCGCGCTGAACGGATTCCGCATCGTAAGAGCCGAAGGGGCCGTTAAAGCTCCAGTCGATCTTTTGGTACTCTTCGGTCTTCGCCGATGAGGCCTCAGCAACGCTTGCCGCCGAGAAGACAGCCGTTGCGGCGATCTGGGCGGCGATCAGGGAACGGAGGATCGTTTTCATGGACATTTCAACTTCTCTCCGCTTATTCCGCCGCTTGCGAGATGGGCGTCGCTGTCGGCTTGTCGTGCTTCAGGACTGAATCCGCGATCGACTTCGGCAGCGGCTTGGCTTTTTCGAATACGCCGAGAAGCGGCAGGATCACCAGGAAGAACGCGAAGTAATAAGCGGTCGCGATCTGCATCCACATGACGACCGCCCCTTCCGCCGGCTGTCCGCCGAGATAACCGAGCGCGAGACACGCGACAACGAAAAGCACGAACCAGAGCTGCGCGACGGGGCGATAGCGCATCGAACGCACTTTGGATGTGTCCAGCCACGGCAGAACAAACAACACAAGGATTGCCCCGAACATCGCCAGCACGCCGCCGAGCTTCGAGGTGATCGGCCCGATGCTGACGGTGACCGATTTCAAAATTCCGTAGAACGGCAGGAAATACCATTCCGGCACGATGTGCGGCGGCGTCACCAGAGGATCGGCCGGCTTGTAATTGTCCGGGTGCCCGAGGCCGTTCGGATTGAAGAACACGAACGCCGCCAGCAGCAAGAGGAAGACCGCGATCGCAAAGCCGTCCTTCACCGTATAATACGGGTGGAACGGGATCGTATCTTTCTTGACGTCTTTGACTTCAACGCCCGTCGGGTTGTTGTTGCCCGAGGTGTGGAACGCCCAGATGTGAATGGCGACGACGCCGAAGATCGCGAAAGGCAGCAGGTAATGCAGCGAGAAGAAGCGGTTCAGCGTCGCGTTATCGACCGACGGCCCGCCGAGCAGCAAGGTCTTGATCGGTTCGCCGACGATCGGGAACGCGGTGAAGAAGTTGGTGATGACGGTCGCGCCCCAGAACGACATCTGGCCCCATGGCAGCACGTAGCCCATGAACGCCGTCGCCATCATCAGCAGGAAAATGACGACGCCGAGGATCCAGACCATCTCGCGCGGCTCCTTGTATGATCCGTAATAGAGGCCGCGGAACATATGGATGTAGACGGCGAGGAAGAACATCGACGCGCCGTTCGAATGCACATAGCGCATCAGCCAGCCGTAATTCACGTCGCGCATGATGTGCTCGACGCTGTCGAAGGCGAGGGTCTTTTCCGGCGTATAGTGCATCGCCAGCACGACGCCGGTGACGATCTGGATGACGAGGCAGACCGCGAGGATCGCGCCGAAGGTCCACCAATAATTCAAATTCTTCGGCGTCGGAAATTCCATGAAGTCGGCGGAAAAACGGACGATCGGCAACCGTTTGTCGAGCCAGCGCTCGATCGCGTTTGCGGGCTTGTAGGAAGATTGATGGCTCACCGGGCTTTTCTCCTAGCCGATGCGGATCGTTGAATCGGTCACGAACTGGTATTTCGGAACATCGAGGTTCTGCGGCGCCGGGCCTTTGCGGATGCGGCCGGAATTGTCGTAATGCGAGCCGTGGCACGGGCAGAACCAGCCGCCGAAATCGCCGCGAACTTCCCCTTGCGACGAACCGAGCGGCACGCAGCCA
>ERZ1292633.1317-Hain-H41-02um-R1-1317-length-26988-cov-4_pt1 | contig 15135 bp, 14 predicted proteins | sample MGYA00564406_ERZ1292633 | MGnify/ENA primary metagenome ERZ1292633 (study PRJEB36523, sample SAMEA6512639) | groundwater metagenome | collected 2019-01-08 | study: AquaDiva: Metagenomics assemblies of 32 groundwater samples
ACGGCAATGGCGGCGCGGGCGTTTGGGGCACGTTCCCAACCGACATTCAACCGTCAGACGCCGCAGGGCGTCTTAGCTGGGTCATGCCGCGGGAGCGGCGCGCCGAGCTTAAGCAGGCCGGTCCGCGTCGTACCGACCTTGGCACCAGCGTCGCTTCGAACAATCGGGAAATCTAGCGAGCAAGTCGCCGGGCCGGCGTGAGCCGGCGCGGCGGCGCCGCTAAAGAATGGAGTTAGGAAACATGAAACTAAGAAAACTTCAGTACGCATTGCTGCTGCTGGCTCCGGTTTCGGGGCTGATAGCCGCAACGCCGGTGATGGCGCAGGCCGAACTCACCGTGCTCAACGATATGTGCATGCCGTATCCGGCAGGACCCCAGGCGAAACCTCACTTTTCGGTCATCAACCGGACGGCGACAGGGTCGATTCAGGCGCATACCGGCTTGTTCCCGGATTCGGCCAATGTCGATCCCTCTCCGGTGCCCGGATTTAACATGAATGCGCCGGGCGTTCTTTCAAACCGCGAAGAGGGCGGCCACTTGTACCCGCCAGGCGACAGTTTCGGCGATAATCCGCCGAACCTTCTGCCCACGAATTATGAAAATATCAAATCGTGCTCGGGCGCCGAAATCATCAATACCGTGCCGTCGACGCCTGAGAACCCCTACAATCTGCAATTCGCCGGCGATCCTCAAAATCGGCGGCCGAATGAAGCCGATGTGACGCCGCTGACGGCGAACCAGACGCGGTCGCCTACGGACGATCTCGACGTTGTTCGGCGCCACCTTATGGCGGCGAAAAAACCGGGCGACATCAACCCGGCGACAGTGCAGCTTGGCCTTGATATTCTCGAGGGAAATCCGATCGCTGACCGCTCCTATAGCGGGTTTGCCGTCCTTCACTACACCGGACCGTTGAGAACAAAGACGGTCGATCCGGTGACGAGAACGGTTGAAGTCAACCAGATCTGGTACGACACGCACATCGAGTCGGACGCGATGTATGTCGACTCGAGACCGGTCGAGAGAATCGCCAATTCAGGCGACAATCCCGCCACACCAGTCTGGGAAGGCCTTTGGGACGACGGCGAATGGTTTGTGAAATACAACGTCTTCGTCCTCAATCGCGGACATGAAGACTTTGCTTCATTCCCGATGTTGTATGACGATCCGAAAGAAATTGTCGCGCCTAATCCAAATAGCGGCTCGCCGGTTCTGAACAACCAGTTCATTCCGAACGTCTCGGTGGATCAGACGTTCTTCCCGATGGAAGAAGGAAACAAATACACCTTCTACATCAAACAGCCGCCGGCTCGCTTCTTCAACCTGACCTATCACTGGGGATGGCGCCTCCATCCGCCACGGGTTCAGGCGCACGAAAATCTTGCGCGAGGCTTCGTGGTCAACGGTCAGCCGGTTCTTCGCAACTTCTTCGAAGTTCAGGCGTTCGGCGCCAATCCCCGCGCTAACGAGCAAGCCAAGCTCGCGGCGATCTCCATGATTGGCGATCTCGCTCCGGAAAAGCGCATGTGGTCTGCATTGCGCCGCATCCAGGCGGGTGGGTTGCAGAACGGCGACATCGCGCCGATCAGCTCCGAGTTTGAAGAATCATTCTTTGACTGGGGCAACCGCAACAAGCTGCCGCGCGGCATTACGGAAGATCCTTCGTCCGACGTGACGCTCGCCTACCTCAACAACACGATCTACGGACACATCAAAGGGTATGTGAACGACGCCCAGGTCGAAGTCTCCAAGTGGAAAAACCGCGGCACGACGCTTCGCATCACCTTGGTCAACGGAGATTATTTCCCACACCAATATACGTCAGTCGATTTCGGCGGTATGCGCGGTTGGGAAAATATCTTTCAGAACACCATCCCCGTCGGCGGCGCCGGCGCCTGGTTCACCTTCGGACGGATCCATTGGTGGCCGCACACGATCAGCCCATTCTCGCAAGTGCCGAATATTGTGGTCAACCCGGCGGCGAGACCGACAAACTCGGCAAGTATCGCTTTCGGCATGGAGTCATTCACCCGGGTCGATAACGGGGCCTCGATGCTGCCGCCGAAAGGCCAAAAGCACAAAGGGACCAACATCGTCGGCAACGATCTCCCCAATGAGATCCTCGGCGCTGCGGCGACGGATGGTCTTACGCGTCTCGACATGGACTGGACGTTCACGTTCGAGCCGAGCCGCCGCTTGAGGCTCTATCAGTTCGACGCTTTCCACCACGATGTGGCGGTCTGGTCGATGCACTAAATCCGCTCGTTCTTTTCTCCCCCAGAACGAAAGAGCGGTGTGCGCCAGCCCTGATTTATCCGGGCTGGCGCACCCTTTAAAAGGCTGGCGAGTTACGTACAAATATTTCATGATAGAGAAATGACAGCCATGAACCGAACCAAGACAGTTTTTATCCTGAGCGCCTTCCTCAGCGCAGCTTGGGGCGCAGGCGCGGCAATCGCGCAAGACGCCGCCGACGATCACCAGCATCACCACGAGCAGGGCGCAAATGGGCAAGACGATCACGATCATGCTCCGCCGAAAAAATCATCGGCCTACGAAGTGTCTACAGCGAATTATGCGATGCCCAAGATCGCCCTCACTGACCAGAACGGTCAGAAAGTCCGCTTCGATCATTTATTGACCGAAGATCGCCCGACACTCGTTCAATTCATCTTCACCAGCTGCACGACGATATGCCCGGTGATGGGCGCGGTTTTCGGCGGAGCACAGGAAGAAATCGCCGCTGTCGCTCCGAATTATCGTATGATCTCGATATCGATCGACCCGGAATACGACACCCCGGAAAAACTTCGCGAGTTCGCGTTAAAGCAAAACGCACAGCCGGACTGGGTGTTTTTAACCGGCTCCACAGGAGATGTCGCAACTGTCGCCAAGTCGTTTGACGCCCTCTATCAGGGCGACAACAAGATGTATCATCAACCCTTCACCTTCATCCGCTGGCGCAAAGACGGCGAATGGGTGCGTATTCGTGGACTCCTCAGCGTTGCGGATCTCGTCACTGAATTTTCTTCTGCGCGAAAGGTAGAGGCCCCTTGATCCGCAAACTCATCTTCAACGCCGCTTTCGGCGCGCTCGTTCTTCTGTCTCCGGCTCAATCGTTCGCGGCCGACCCGATTGTTGGCGACGCGACTGCCGGCCGCCGGCTTTATTGGGAAGGGGTGTCGTCTGGCGGTGTGCCGATCAAGGCGCGCACCGAGGGCGATATCGAGATCAGCGGCACTCAGTTCAGTTGCGTCAGTTGTCACCGCCCGAGCGCTTATGGCGGCAGCGAAGGCGGCGTTTACGTGCCGCCGATCCGCGGCGATCTTCTTTTTGAAGCGAGCCACGGCGACCGCAACCGGATTTTTAAGGAGCTTTTCCTTGAAGCCCAGTCGGGGGAATTCTGGCAGAAAATGCGCGATCCGAGATCGCGCCCCGCCTACACCGATGAATCGCTTGCGGCGGCGCTGGTCAGCGGCGTCGATCCGGCCGGACGCAGCCTCGAAAACACGATGCCGCGCTATCAGCTTTCCGACAAAGACGCCGCGAACGTCGTCGCTTATCTCAAAACGCTGACCGCCGATCCAGATCCCGGCGTCACGCGCGGCTCCATTCATTTTGCAACCATCGTGACGCCCGGCGCCGACAAGGCCGACACCGACGCCGTTCTGGCGACGATCAACGCCTTCTTTAAATGGAAGAACCTGCACACCAAGGGCGATCTCAGCAGTCCGGGATTTTCACCGCTCTATCGCTCCGAATTTCTTAACACCTATCGCAATTGGACGCTTCACACTTGGGAATTGAAGGGCGAGCCGGAGACGTGGTCCGATCAGCTTGACGCTTATTACAAAGCGCAGCCGGTGTTTGCGATGGTCGGCGGGCTCGTCGAAGGACCGCATGCGCCGATCGCCGATTTCTGCGACCGCACGGGGACACCGTGCATCTTCCCAAGCACGGAGCTGCCGCAAACGCGCGATGTCGCCTACCGGTATAATATCTATTTCAGCCGGGGCCGCGAACTCGAAGGACAGGCGATGGCGTATTTCGTCGCCGGCAAAAACAAGGGCGGCGCGGAGGTTCGTCAATATTATCTTGAAGACAGGCTTGGCGTCGCCTCGGCGATCCCATTTCTGAAGACGGCGGAATATTACGGCGCCCGCGTCATCTCGCAGGGCTTTCCAGACAAGGAAAAGCTGATCGAGGCGGTGAGCGCATGCTGCGACAAAAACGCCGATGCGCTTGTCGTTTGGCCGGGCGCTGAGGCGTTGGAAATTGTCCCGCGCCTTGCCGGGAAGGGCATTCAAAAAATAGCGGTTGTCGGGCTCCCGTCGGACGCGATCGAACCGGCCAATGCGATCGGCGGCAAATCAGGCAAAAATTTCCGCTTCGCCTGGCCGTACGAAAAGCCCGGGGTCATGCATCCGCGTGAGTTCGACGTCAGAGCCTGGATGAGCGCGAGGAAAGTGCCGGTCACTAATCCGCGCCTTCAATTTGAGGCCTACTTCGCGCTGACCATGATCGAGCACAGTCTTCAGCACCTGCTCGGCGACTTTAACCGCGAATATCTGATTGAGCTGATCGAGCACGAAGCGGAAAAGAACCTCAACATCGGAACTTACCCAACCCTTGCTTTGGGGCCGGGTCAGCGCTTTGCCTCCAAGGGCGCTTACGTGATGCGCCTCGATGCCGATGCCGAACGTGGTTACTCGCCAGATTCCGACTGGATCGTGCCCTGACCTCCCGGCGGGAGCCTTGTGTTACATTCCCGCCCTATGTTGAGTAGAGTGGCGAAAGGATCGGGGCGACGGAAGCAGTATGGCGCTGGAACTATCGTCCGCATGGGACGCTTTTTGGTCATGGTGGATAGGCGAGCTGCGGGCGGTTCTGCCCGCAACGCCGCACCTTGGCGCGTCACGGGATAAGCCCCTTGTGATCGGGTTTGGTCCGGACGGGAAATACGCTTTCTCCGGCCCCCAACCTGGCGCAAGAGCGATCGAGGGAAGCGCCGCTCAAATCGCCGACGCCGTGAGGGCGGCGAAGGGCGCGCGCGGCTCAACAATCCTCAGACTGCCGGCCGAAAGCATACTCGCGTTTACGGTGGAAATTCCTGATCGCGCGATGCGGCGCGTGAGGGAAATCCTGTCGTTAGAACTCGAAAGCGCCACGCCTTTTTCCGCTGAAGAAGCGAGCTTCGATTTTATCGCCGACAAAACGTCAGTTGGCGGACTAAAGCGGGTAAAACAGATCGTCGTGAAGAACGCGATCATTGATGCGCTGGTTGAAGATCTTCGGCAAGGCGGCGTCGAGGTGGATCAGGTCGACGCGGTCGGCGCCGAACGCATCAACCTCATGCCCGCCCGGATACGCCGCAAAGAGACTTCGCGATTTGGATGGCGCTACGCAATGATTGGCGCCAGCGTCATCGCATTGATCGCCGGCGCCCATATCCGTCAGGGGCGCATTCTTGAAAACCTTAGCGCTCAGCGAGAACGGCTTACCGCCGAAACGGAAGCGGTCCGGACGGCGGCTGGCGACGCGAATGCGGCGGCGGCCAATATTGAAAACTTGAAGAAATACGCGGCGGACAATCTGGTCGTCCTCTCGACGCTAGCCGCTCTGACCGAAGTTCTCGACGATGGCGTCTGGCTGACGGAACTCTCCATTTCCGGACGCGATGTCACGATGTCGGGCTTTGCCGCATCGGCCTCTAAAGTCATCAATGATCTCGAAACGTCGCCCATGTTCGCAGGCGCCGCCTTCTCCGATTCGGTTTTCACCGATCAGGCGACGGGGACAGAGCGCTTCTCAGCCAAGCTGCGCGTCGAGGAGGAGAATAAAGTCGCGCCTCAGGAAGGCGAGGGAGGGTGATGAATTCTCACGCCATCACTCCTTCTGCGGCGGGCGCGCTCGCTATTGCGGCAGCGCTGGCGGCTGGCCTTTGCCTCTTGTTCTGGCTCGCAGTCCCTGCGCCGCTGTTGTCGCGACACGCTAAGATCTCGCAGATTCGTCAGGAAATCGTCACGCTTGAAAAGCAACGATTGAGGCTCGGCGAGCTCGACCGGTGGACGAAGGCGCGGGAGGAGGCGCTGACGCTGCGCTCAGACTTCCTCCTGAAAAAAGGCGACGCATCGTCGTCCGCCTTGATTCAGGGTCAGATGCGCGAGGCGGCGAATGAAGCCGGCCTCTCGGTCATCAGCACGCAGGACTATGCGCCGGCAAACTCCGGGGCGCCCGCCGCCGGCGTGCGCATGAACGTCGCCGGCGATCTTAACGCCGTCGCTGAATTTCTGATGGGGCTCTCGCAGGCAAAGCCGAAACTTTTTGTCGAAGATTTGGTCATTCGCCCGAAATCGGGAGAGGGCGCCGACGCCGAATTCAGTGCGACGGTGACCGCGGTCGCCTTTTACTGGTCAGGGGAGGCGTAGTGTAGATGAAACATTCCGCGAGCTCTTCCAGACACTCTATCATCGCGTCGATCATATTGCTTGTGGGGGGCGCCGCCTTCGCATTGGCGCCGGTAGGGGAATTGGCGACAGACGTCAGCGACGTCCAATTGGCGCCCGTCCCGGAGTTCGGCAAAGAAATGAACGCCGATTATTCGACATATGCGGCCTCGATCCTGTCGCGACCGCTGTTTGTTAAGGGCCGTCAGGCTAGCTTGAGTGCGGATAGCGCTGGCGCCGCGCTGGGCGAATTAAGGCTCGCGGGCACCATCGCGAATTCACGGGTTCGAAAGGCGCTGTTCCGCGAGGTAGCGGTCGCCAGCGACGGCAAACGGGGGCGATGGGTGGGCGTCGGTGACGAAATTTCGGGATGGCGTGTCGATGCCATAGATCCGGGAAGGGCGGTCTTGCGGCGCGGCAGCGAAGAAGCTGTGTTGTCCATCACCAAACGGAAAGCGCTTTCGGCTAAGGAGCAGTCGCAACTCCGCGCCGCGACGCCGATCCTGCCGTCAAAGACAAAAGACACACAGGCCGCTATTGATGCGCGAAGGGAAGCCCTGAAAGAGGCGCTTTCCAATCTCGGCGAGGGCGGACTTTACGGGACACCAGACTAGATGAAAGCGCCCCAAACCAGTTTCTTGGCATTTTTTAGCGTTCTCGCGAGCGGTTGCGCCACTGCGCCGGCGGATACAGTCGCAACGCAAAAAGCGGATCAAATTGCGGGTCTCATTGCTCGCGAAGCGCCCGAGTTGTCGCCGGCGCCGCCGAAAAATGTTCGGGCCGAACCGACAATCATTCGCGGTACGGACAATTTCACCGGCGCGCCGCAAAGTGCGAAGCCGCAGGCCGGCGACGATGAAATGCTCGATATCGACCTCGACAACGCGCCAATATCTGACGCGGCAGATCTCGTTCTCGGCGATATTTTAGGAGTGAATTACGCCCTCGACGAGGGCCTCACAGGCACGATCACCATCAAGACTTCGGCGCCCGTTTCAAAGAGTGCGATTCTCTCGATTTTCGAAAGCGCGCTTGAGGCCAAAGGCGCAGCGCTCATCGAGGATAACGGGATCTACCGTATCACCTCGACCGAAAGAGCGGTTCTCGGCCCGCCAAACTTTTCCGTCGGCGGCGTCAGCTCGATACAAGAAGGCGCCGGATTTGGGGTGCAGTCGGTTCCCTTGCGTTATATTTCCGCCGCAGAGATGGAACGCATCCTGAAGCCGATTTCGACGCCGGGGACGATCATGCGCGTCGACCGCGCCCGCAATCTCTTGATGCTGAGCGGGTCACGCCGCGAACTCGATAGTCTGATTGAAGCTGTCCGCGTTTTTGACGTCGATTGGCTGAAAGGCATGTCGTTCGCGCTGCTTCCGGTGACGTCCGCCGATCCCAAATCGGTCGCCAATGAACTGGCGACAATCTTTTCCAACGGAGAGAACCAGCCGCTCGAAGGATTGATCCGGTTCGTCCCGAATGAGCGGCTGAACGCGGTTCTGGTGATCTCGTCGCGGTCGACCTACATCGAGGACGCACGCAAATGGGTTGAGCGGCTCGACAATCCAGAGGCGACAGGCGGCGATCAGGTTTTCGTCTACAATGTGCAGAACCGGTCGGCTGAAACGCTCGCCGGCGTTTTGCAGGGCTTTTTTGGCGGCGCCGCTGCCTCGACGTCTGATACCGTTCAGCCGGGACTAACGCCCGCAACAATCGGCGATCAGACGTCTGTGGACGGACTGGCGAGCGACGCTATTGATCAAGGCGCCGGCGCGCGGCGAGGTGGAAGCGCCGAAAATATCAGGATCGCCGCTGACGATGAGAACAACTCGTTGCTCATTTACGCGTCGCCTTATGAATATCAGCGCATCAGCGCGATGATCGAAAAGCTCGATCGGTTGCCAAGCCAGGTGATGATCGAGGCGACGATCGCTGAGGTCACGCTTAAAGATGGCCTAGAGCACGGTCTTACATGGTTTTTTGATAATCAGAAAAGCCGCTTCACGTTTTCGGACGTAACCTCCGGGGCGGTCGGATCGAGCTTTCCGGGGTTTTCGTATGTCTTTTCGGGTACCGATGCGCGCGTCGCATTGAACGCGATCGCCAGCGTTACCGATGTGAAGGTCGTCTCTTCACCGACTTTGATGGTGCTCGACAATAAAACGGCGCGTTTGCAAGTCGGCGATCAGGTGCCGGTTGCGACGCAGTCGGCGGTAAGCATCGTCAATCCGGATGCGCCGATCGTCAATTCAGTGTCGTTCCGCGATACGGGCGTCATATTGAACATCACGCCGAGAGTGAGCGACAGCGGCATCGTCATCCTCGATATCACGCAGGAAGTCAGTTCGGTGACATCGACCACGTCGTCGGGAATCGACTCTCCGACCATCCAGCAACGGCGGATCGAAACCTCGGTCGCCGTTCATGACGGCGACAGTCTCGCTCTTGGCGGATTGATCGAAGACAGCCGGAAAATCACCAGCGCGGGCGTACCTTATATTTCTAAGATTCCCGTGCTGGGGGAAGTGTTCAAGTCCAAAAAGAAAGATGTCGATCGGACCGAGCTGCTTGTCCTCATCACCCCGCGCGTCGTCAGGGATCGCGACGAGGCGCGCGAGGCGACGGATGAGTTCAGGGATCGTCTGCATGCTGTGAAAGTGCTACTTGACGAAAAGCAACCAAAGCCTCAGGCGGCGCCCGAAAATTAGACTTGACGACGCGCCCCGCATTACGAGCTGGGAAACGTCGCCTGGTCTTCCGCTTTTTCATGCGCCTTTTCCAGAAACCGACTGCGCTGTTCGCAAAGGCAATACATTCTGTGTGACGGCGCAGCGCGGGAATGCGCTTCTGGTCGTCATCGGCCTTGTCGGAGTTTTAGCAGCGCTTGGGGTCGCGTATCAGGCGACTACCCAGTCTCAGGCGCGAATGTATAACGCTCTTACCGCCCGCATAACCGGCCAGGCCGCTGTCGATGCGGCGGTCGATCTTGGCATCTTCAAGATCACGAGAGATTGGCGGCGAAACCCGGAGGCGCTGGAGCGGAGTAACCTGCAATGCACGCAAGCAGGCGCCGCCTTGTCAATCGTCCTTGAAAATGAAGCGCGGCGCCTGAATGTGAATTTTGCGGACGAACCCTCGATCGCGCGGGAAATCATGAACGCCGGTATTGATCCCGAAAAGGCCGCAGCCGTTGCATCCTACATCGCAGATTATATCGACCGGAACAGCCTGACCTCTGGCGGCGCCGAGGAGACGGAAGAGTTTAACGCTGCGGGCGCGATTTCGGCGCCTAAAAACGCGCCGCTTAATATCATCGAGGAACTGCGCCTTCTTCCGGGTGTTGATGATGCAACCTACGGCGTCCTTCAGACGGCCTTATCGGTCCATTCAACGAGGACGGGCAGGCAGCGACAAAGGGACACGGGTCTCGAAGTCGATGAGGCGCCGCCAAGAGGCGTCTACCGCGTCACCGCCTACGTCGCGTCTGTGGATGGTCGATCATCACTTTTTAGCCGCACCGCAATTGTAGATCTCGACCCTGCGCGTCCGCAGGCGCCTGCTATTCGGGTATGGAGCCGCAGCGCTGTTCGGATTAAAGCTCCGGACGCGTCCCCTGCGCCCTCTCGAGAATGCCGCGATGTAATTTTAAAGAACTGAGAAGCTCGCGTGCGGAGTGTCCAGCATACGCAGCTGTCAGCGCAAGCAATCGATTGCGCTCGTGCGCCTCAAAAATAAATGCCAAAACTGGCGGTTGTAATTCCGCGATCCCGCCGAAAAACAAACTGCGAGGCATTCTCAAAAGCAGACGTCAGAGGTAAAATTCGCGAACCGACCTTGGCGCGTTGGAGAGCGGCCAAGGTCGGTTCTACTGGCGTGAGAGCCGAGCCTACGCCAGATGCATTCGGGCCGCCGTGCAAGGATATGAAAAGCTGTTCCGGCGCTATCTGAGGGCGAGCTGGATCCCCGCCTCAGTGCTTAAAAAGCGATAGTCGCCGACCATTTTCAGCTGGACAATTCTCTCGCGCAGGGGCGGCGCCCCTTCAATAAGTTATTCGCGCGAAAGCTGCTTTTGGTTACACGGAGAGCGTCTTACCAGCGAAGAAATCTCGGTCCCGCCAGCGCTCCCGCAAAGGTTGTCGCCGCGACGGAGATTGAATACCAGATAAAGACAAAACAGGCTGGCGTATCGCCGGAAACTGCTGCGTAAAGCGCCCCTGCGATCGCCCCCGAAAGGGCGCCGATAGCGCCTCCCGCGATTTTATAATCCGTGGCGGCGAACCGCCGAAACGACCAGAACATGCCGGCGATAATCGGCGGCGAAATAATGAAAATTGTCATGACGCACGAGGAGACGCCATACCCGAACATCAGGCGCGTCCAGGTTTGCGGCGGCGAAGTAAAAAGTTCCGTCATGGCGATCATCGCCATCATCAAGACTGGAACGAAGGCGAGAAGGTGCCGGCGGTTCGGCCGTGTTTCGGGAGCGACAAATTGTATCGTCACGATCAAGGCCGAAATCGCCAGCGCGATCGAGTAGGCGATTTTCCAGAACGGCGTAGCAAACGCGGCGCTTTGTACGGGAGGACCGATGAGGCCGCCGAATAGCAGAAGAAAGGCGCCTGCGCCGACGACGCCGAGAGTGAGGCCAATCGCCAGTCTCAACGCCGCCGCGTTCTGGCCGCCCTTCGGCCCTTGGGACGATAACGCGGTTACGAATTCATCCATGTCCGTCATGCTTTTCTCCGGACAAAACCCGCGAGGGCTTTCAATCCTCTGTGGACTGAAACTTTGACGTCCGATTCAGTAACGCCTGCGGCGACCGCATGTTCAGCAACGCTTTCGCCGTGAATTTTTGTGGCGATGATCGCCAGTTTTTGCTTCGGCGACGCCCGATCGAGCAAGGCCTCGATATCGAGCCGCGCGCTCAGGGACGGCTCCGAATCGTAGCCGGCAGCCTCGGCGTCAATATCGGACAGATTGAGCGCTTCTTTTCTGGCCCGGAAACGATCGATCAGTTTATGGCGCGCGATCGCATAGACCCACGGCAGCAACGGCCGGTTGACGTCATAGGTGATTTGCCGCTGGTGAACGGCGAGCAGGCATTCCTGGATGAAATCGTCCGCCTCCCCGAGATAATCGCGGACGCGCCGAAGGTAGTAGGATTTGAACAGGGGAACCAGATTGCGCAGCAAGCTTTCATAGGCGCGCCGGTCGCCTGTCCTTGCAAGGCGCATCAGGTCTGCAAGTTCTGGTTCAGTCGCTGTCACGGAGCGGGCGCCTCATACAGGATGCCCTGGAAACCGCTCAAGGCAACGCCGCGCATTCTCGTCCGCCCCAACAACCTCTTGCGCAATTTAGCCGATCCGGGCGGGGCAATCAAATTGCGGTTTTGAGACGATTTTGCCCCTTTCCAGGGCAAATTGACGTTCAGGACATCCGGTCGGCGATAATATCGCCGACCCTTAGGGCGTTCGCGATACAGGTGAGGGCAGGGTTGACCGCCGCGCTGGAGACAAAAACGCTTGTGTCGGCCACATAGAGATTATCGAGATCGTGAGCCTTCCCCTGCGGGTCGGTGACCGAGGACTTAGGGTCCGTTCCCATTCTCAAAGTGCCGCATTGGTGCGCTGTCCCATAAATCGGGAGCACGCCGTCGAGCCTTGCCTCGTACCCCCGAATGCATCGGCAGATACGCCCTGACCTAGTCATGTAATGATGAAAGCGGCCGATCAACCTTTTGTGCGCGGTCAGATTGTTGTGCCAGTAATCGATCCGGATTTGCCCGGTTCCGGTAAGCCTGACCCGGTTGCGTTTTTCAGGAAGATCTTCGGTCATTACGAGAAAAGCGAGCGCGCGATCCCCGAGAGCGTCGGCGAAGGATTTGGGGATCATCCATGAGGGCAGTTGATTGCTGATCTGACCGCGCAGCACATCGCCATGTAAATACTCGAGCAGTTGCACCTGGCCCATCGGATAATCGAAGCCGCCATCCGGATCGCCCCAGTACCAGTCGTTAAGCGCCATGGTTTTCGGGAAATCGGTTTTCACCTTCAACGGTGAAAACGTCAGCGACGCTGAGCCGGTGTGGAACATGTAGTTCCTGCCGACCTGATCTGAGCTGTTGGCGAGACCGCTGGAGTATTTCGATTGAGCGGATGCAAGAAGGATCGCCGCCGAATTGACAGCGCCTGCAGCGAGAACGACGACGTCGCCTTTGACGCGTCTTTCTCCGTCCGGCGTTTCATAAACGACTGCAGAAACAACACGCCCTGTTTTATCCGTTTCGAGTCGCTTCACGCGCGCTTGCGCGACCAGCTCGACATTTTCATGACTTTGCGCCCGCGCGATCATTTTGCGGCCATCCGATTTGGCTTCGCGAAGGCAAGGATACCCGCCGCAGGTGCGGCACCGGATGCATGGCGTTTGAAAGGGTTTTTCATCGTCGCGGTCGACCGCGATCGGCATTTCAAAAGGCTTTAACCCCATGCCGATCAGTTGCGACTTCAGCCGGGAAATAGAGGGATCGTGTTGTAGTGCGGGCAGCTCGTAAGGCGGGGCGTCGGCGTCATCGGTCGGATCGGCGCCGCGCTTGCCGTGAACTTTCCAAAGCGTTTCCGCCTCGGTGTAATAGGGGGCAAGATCGACATAAGAGATCGGCCATGCGGGAGAAACGCCGCCGCCATGATGCTCGACGCGGTCAAAATCCCGCTTGCGAAACCGGTAAAGCGCCGCGCCGTAAAAGATCGTGTTCCCGCCGACCCAGTAATGAATGTTGGGCGTGAAGGAGGCGCCCGTTCGGTCCTTCCATTTTTCGTGGGATTTGTAGCGATGCTTGATGAAGACTTCTTTCGGGTCCCAGTTTTCCGACTCGACCGGTAATCGCTTTCCGCGTTCGAGAATAAGAATGGACTTTCCAGTCCCGGCGAGGCGCTGCGCGAGGCTCGAGCCCCCGGCCCCTGAGCCGATGATGACAATATCATACGTGTCGTCGGCGCGCGCGTGCCCCATGATCGCCCCCTCTCTTTCAGTCGCCGACGTAATATTTTTCCGCTGCCGACCGCGTCAGCGGCGTCATGATCTGCTCTGGAACATATTTAAGCGTCGCTGCTGCGATTTTGGGAAGGAAGCCGGGAACCACGACCTCGACGCCTTTATCGTTCCGGCGCCATGCTTCTACCGCCACTTCATCGGCTGCCTGTTTCAGAAATTTCGGCGTTGAGGACATTTTGTCCGCCATATTATTCGCCTGCTGAAATTCCGTATCGACAAAGCCCGGGCAAACTGCAGTCACGAAAACGCCCCGGGCCGCGACTTCGGCATTCAGCGACTGCGAGAATTTGACGATGAAGCTCTTGCTGGCGGGGTAAAGCGTGTGTCCCTTGCCGCCGTTTGAGAACGCCGTGATCGAGGAAAGATTGATGATGCGGCCCCAGCCCCGCTCGATCATGCCGGGCAGGGCGTGGCGGCAGAGGGCGACCGGACCTGTGATCGACAATTCGAGATAATTCAGCTGTTTCGATAGCGGCGTGCCGGCAAAAGATTGCGGAATGCTGTAGCCGGCGTTGTTGATGAGGACATCGACCTTCCGTCCGGCTGCGTTGATCCAGTTGCAGATCGAGTTCGGGGCTTCAGGGTCGCAAAGGTCGGTCGAGCGAAAGCGCGCGGTCACCCCGAATTCTGCGGAGAGATCCCTCGCGAGCGATTCCAGCCGATCTTCACGCCTGGCGACCAGCGCGACATCAAAACCTTTCGATGCCGCGATCCGCGCGAACGCCGCGCCGATGCCGGAAGAGGCGCCGGTGATCAGGGCGAGTTTTCGTTCAGCGACCGTCGTTTTCATATGTCCTTTGGGGCGGATATTCGATGCCGAGCGCCTTGCCGAAATCTGAGTAGGTCCGCGTCCGTCGCATCTCGCGTTCTGCTGCCGTCGGCGGGTTCGCGTCAAAATCGTAGGAAACGCCCGTACCCTCGATGATGCGGTTCATGTAGTTGAACAATGCGGCGATCTCGATCGTGTCGAAGAGGGCGCGCTCCGTCCACCCCGCGTCATAGACGGCCTTGGCGTCTGCAGGCGTCAGCTTTGGCGGCAGCGACTTCAGCTTCGCCGCATACCGCAGCAGCGGCTTTAGCCTTTCGTCGATCGGAGCCGCATCAAGATCGGCAACCATCTCTTCGACAATGCGAGCGTCGAAACCGAAAATATCCGCATAGAGCTTGTGCGCGCCGTAACAGAAAGTGCAGGCGTTAAGACCCGACACGTAAGCGGCGATCAGCTCGCGTTCGCCGACGGTGAGCGGGCTTTCGCCGCGAAGGAGCCGGTCATGATACTCAAGAAGCGGCTTAACGTGCTCGGGAAAGAGCCTGTACACGTCCGCAAGATGCGGCGCGTCCGGCAGGGATGGGAAGAGTTTCATCGGATCTGGCCCCTTTGCCGCGCTGGCCGGTCATCAAGCTTTTTTGGTGCGCGTCGTCATCAGGGTAAAGACCGCGAGAGCGAACGACCCCAGCGCCATCATAAAAAGCGCCGGTGTCGGCTTGCCGCCGGGCGTCATCACCACTTCGATCCCGAGCCACGGGGAAAGGTGAAACATGATCGCGCCGCCGATGATCGCGACAGCGCCGAGCGCGCCCAAAAACCGGGTTTTCGGAAGCAGCAGCTATCGCCTTACGGGATATGGTTCTTCTCAGGCT
>ERZ1292633.3531-Hain-H41-02um-R1-3531-length-15131-cov-5_pt1 | contig 15131 bp, 10 predicted proteins | sample MGYA00564406_ERZ1292633 | MGnify/ENA primary metagenome ERZ1292633 (study PRJEB36523, sample SAMEA6512639) | groundwater metagenome | collected 2019-01-08 | study: AquaDiva: Metagenomics assemblies of 32 groundwater samples
GAAATTTTTTGGTTTTTGCACACGCGAGTCCGCGAGCGTGTCCGAGGCGCATTGTCTCGCTTCACCACGCAATCGGAGCGTACGAGGCAGTTTAGAGCCACCACGCGCGCGGCGCGTGCGATTAGTCGGAATCAGGATTATCAGCAAAATACATTCGAACTTTGTTTAATACACACCGCCAGAAAATCTTTAGCCGCCAAAGTTGGCGGTTTTGTGTTTTCAGCGTAAAATTACCTTGAGCGCTTGGCCAAATCCCCAATATTTGCTATTATTCATAAACTATTCCGTAATCTTGTAACAAATGACCAAGAGTTTCGTCTTTAATATTAGCCCTATGAAATTGGAAGAAAACAGCCCGATTAGCGCTTTTCTACTTGAAAAAGCCAAAAATAGGGACGAAACCGCCTTAACTGAAATTTACGGACTTTTTTTTAGGAAAATCTATAATTTCATTTATTACCGCGTTAGCCACAAAGAAACCGCCGAAGATTTGGCCGAAGAAGTCTTTATTAAGGCCTTTGCCAAACTTTCAACTGTTAAAGACGACAAATCATTTGAAGGCTGGCTTTATAGCATCGCAAGAAATTTGGTTATAGATTACTACCGGCAGAAAAAAACCACAGTCGCCTTAGAAGATGTAGAAAATACTTTAGAATATGAGACCAATATTGTAGATGTGGTGAATTTAGATCAACAACAAAAACAATTGCTTAAAGTGTTAAAAGAGCTCGGTGCTGAACAGCAAGTGGTAATAAAGCTAAAGTTCTTTGAAGATTTAAGCAATAGCGAAATAGCGGAATTGCTGCATAAAAACGAAGGCACCATTAGAGTGATTCAGCACCGAGCCCTAAGTAAAATGCAGGAACTAATTAAACAACAGCAAGAACAAGAAAAAAGTGATTATGGACAATAGCGCGGAAAAATTAAATACGGCTTTGGAACAGTTAAGGCAAAACCCAAATTTTAATTTGGGAATCGGCCAAGCCGAACTTTCCTCCTTGCTGAAGCTTTCCGCGAGTCTTTTAGTTTTGCCCAAAAATCCTGTCCCCACTCCATTAATGAACCACCGCTACGCCGCGACTAAAGCCAAATCTTTTTGGTTTGCTTGGGAACATATTTCCCGACTGGCCGCCGCTTCTACCGCGGCCATGTTATTGCTTAGCGCTTTTGCGGTAACCGGCTACGCCGCTTACCATAGCGCGCCCGGACAAACTTTATTTGCCGTAAAAAAATCCGCGGAAAAATTACAAATGGTTTTGGCCTATAACCAAAATCAAAAGGCCAGTTTGCAAATAGAAATTACTCAAAAACGCCTGAACGAAGCGCGCCTTATTTTACAAAACCCGTCCAGCAATATTGAACAGGAAAAAGCCGCGCTCACGGAATTAACCGCCCAAACCAGCACCGCCATTGAAGTTATTAACACAGTAACCGCAAATAATCCGAAAGGCGATAACAACCATCCCCTTTTAAGCTCCATGGAAACCATAACCAAACAGCAACAAACTTTGCTTAAAGAAATTAAACCGAGCGGCGAAATAAATGAAGCCGCCGGTACTGCGTTGGTTGCTTTAAATAAAAATTCCGCGAAAATTTCGGAAATCAAACAATCTATTGCCATTGCCAGCAACGACCAAACTTTGGCTAAATTAAACAGCGATCCGGATTCGGTGGCGGTCTTGGGAAAAATTAGCGCCATTACCAAAACTAATATCACTGTGGAAAAAACTGCGTTTGCCATCAATTCCCAAACCGTTATAAAAAATGCCGAGGGAAAAATTATCACTCCGGAATCCTTAAAGCCAGAAACCAAAGTTAGCGTTTCCGGCAAAAAAGACGGGGAAACCCTGGTGGCCAAAGACATTTTGGTGATTAATGAATTAGGAACAGAGCCCGAAGTAAAATCCGCTTCCACTACTCCGGATATTAAACCTTTCGCTTCCACCACCTCCACTTCCGCTATATCCGAGCCCGCAAAGCCCACAACAAACCCCAACCAAGCGCAAGGCTCATATATTTTTGAAGATCCTAATCCCCAATTCGTTAAATAAGTCAAAAACTCTAATTCTGATTCAAAGCACGGAAAGTTCGTGCTTTGGGCTCAGGATTGCAGGGGTCTGTTGACGAATGGGCTTTTTGATGCAAAATGAGATGGCTTGAGGAAAATTTACAAAACAAATTTTGATGTTTACCTGAAAGGTAAGCGGATAAATTTTTTTGGAAATTTTACCAAGCAAGCTCGTTTTGGGCAAAAATGACATTAGGCAACAAACCCCACCAGTCTCCTGTCCTGAAACCAATAAAAACAGCACCTTTCTAGAGCAGGTGCTGTTTTGTTTTTTTGTAATTAAGATGGTATAATATATATGATTTTTATGGCGGAGAGGGAGGGATTTCCGCCCAAGGCGGATAAACTTCTCATCCCTTATCTAATAATACAAAATTACCCCACCATAAATGGTAAGGTAATTTTGGCGGAGAGGGAGGGATTCGAACCCTCGGTACCCGTAAAGGTACTCCAGTTTTCAAGACTGGTGCACTAAACCACTATGCGACCTCTCCATAAAGTATTTTGTCATTGCGAGGAGTGCATAAGGCGAAGCAATCTCAAAATTATTAAGATTGCCGCGCCTCTCATCTGATTCGAGGCTCACAATGACAGTCTATTCACTATTGGCTCCATATTCTATACAATGCATTTTAATCAATAAAACAAAATATGTCTAACGACACAAAAAAAAATATTTCCTGGCAAGCGCCGGAATTTCGGCATTACCCTAAAAACGTAGGCTGGTATATTACTTTAATTTCCGTGGCCGTATTAGTAATTGCCTTTTTTGTAATTGTAGAAAGCGATATTTTTGCGGCCGTTAGTTTAGGATTAATTGCCATATTGATTATTTTATTTTCTCGCCAAACCCCGCGCCTGGTGAATGTAGAATTAAACAGCAAAGGTATAAAGTTTGATAATCTCCACTACCCATATAAACAGCTTAAATATTTTTGGGTGGTCAACAACCCCCGTCACAAAACTATAATTTTCCACACTACCGCGTTTTTAAATAATACTTTAATTTTAGAGCTGGAAGATCAAAACCCGGAAGCCACGCGGGAATTCCTATTGCAATATTTGCCGGAACATCACGAAACTGAGGAAACTTCCATTCAAAGAATTATGCACAGGGTAAAATTTTGACCCACTTTAATTAATATAGGGGTCATCCGCTTTTATTTTTAAACATTTAATAACATTTATGAATAAAATTATTTTTACAATATTAATTCTCATTATTGCCGGTGGTGGATTTTTGTACTGGCAAAACCAATCAAATAAAATTAAAGATTGCGGAACCAATACCGCGTGTTTTACCGCTAATTTTAAATCGTGCACTCCTTCAAAAATTTACGGTGGTCTAACCGAGGTAATGTCCGGCACTCCGGAATCTTGTAAAATAATATTTACAAACATGGATGACACCAAAAACACAGCAGGTCAAAAATTAATCATGGAATGTAATGTAAAAAACACTACTTCGTATAAAGATGAGGAAATAAATGGCATTAGTGTTTATGACAAAGGTTCTGTGTGCACTGGTTCTCTTTCTGATTTTTATGCTTCCCTCTATAATTCTCAATCAAAGTTTATAAATAACCCACCTCAAAAATAGCAACTCTCGGCTTCGTAGCTCAGTGGATTAGAGCGTTCCCCTCCGAAGGGAAAGGCCGCTGGTTCGATTCCAGCCGAAGTCACCACGAACCACTCCCCAGCAAAGCTGGGTCGGGTACGTGGCACAGCCACGAACACGAGTGGTGAGTGCCCTGTACCGGAGCCAGACGACTGGTTCAGGGCAAAAATATGATATCAATTACTTCCACAATTGAATCCTTTACCAAACTTACAAAGCCGCAATCTGCGGCTTTAAAAAAACTTGAGGTTTTAACCGCGAGGGATTTACTCATGTATTTCCCCTATCGCCATTTGGACTTTACCAAAACCAAAACTATAAAAGATCTTACTCCTGGGGAAAATATTAGTTTAAAAGTGACCATTAAAAGCATCACCTCACGCTTTTCCTTCCACGGGCGAATGAGCCTAGCCGAAAGCGTGGTATCGGACGAAACCGGCTCTTTAAAGGTAGTCTGGTTTAACCAAGGTTACTTGGCCAAAAGCTTGTCGCCCGGGGATGAATTATTTTTAGCCGGCGCTGCGGAAATTTACAAGGGCAAACTCCAACTGACAAACCCAATATACGAGAAGGTATCTGATTTTCCTGTTCATACTTCTAGGCTCGTACCAATTTACCATTTAAAAGCCGGATTATACCCAAAAACTTTACGCAATTTAATAAAATCCGTTTTACCGCTGGCCAATGAAGTGCCGGATATTTTGCCGGCTGATGTGGTAAAAACTCAAAATTTACCAACTATTGTCCAAACTATTATTCAATCCCATTTTCCGGAATCTGACGAATTGCTAGCCTTGGCGCAAAAACGTTTGGCTTTTGAGGAAATCTTTTTTAGCCAATTAGCCGCGCAAAAAACCAAACTGGAATTAGAAAAAAAACAATCCTTTGCAGTGCCGTTTGACCAAACTCTAATTAAAACTTTTTTGGGCAGATTGCCGTTTGAACTGACCATTGACCAAAAAAAAGCCACTTGGGAAATTTTGCAGGACATTGAAAAAACCTCTCCAATGAACCGCTTACTGGAAGGCGATGTTGGCAGTGGTAAAACTCTGGTTGCTTTTGCCGCAGCCTTGCAAGTTATAACAGAAGGACTGCAAGTAGTATTTTTAGCGCCCACGGAGATACTTGCCAAACAGCACTTTGATACCGCAAAAAAATATTTTTTGGAGCCCAAGCCTTTAAATTTTAACACCCGTTGCGTGCTTTTTACCCAAACCTATTCAGTGACCAACGACAAAGAGAAAAAAAAGGCTGAACTATTAAAAGAAATTTCCAACGGAATGCCGGGAATTTATTTTGGCACGCATGCCTTATTGCAAAAAACTGTAAATTTTCAAAATCTAGCTTTAGTGGTAATAGATGAACAGCACCGCTGGGGCGTAGAGCAGAGATCTCGATTGATCAGCGGACAGACGCGGACTGAAACGCAGACTAACGCGGACAAAAAGGATTTATTGTATGAGGAATTAACTTATAAAATTAGGAATTGTGTTTTTGAAGTAAAAAAAGAGCTTGGTTTAGGACACAAAGAAAAAATTTATCAAAATGCATTGGAATTAAAATTTAAAGAAAAAGGTATTCTTTTTGAAAGAGAGAAAAATTTACCAATCATTTATAAAAATAAGGACATTGGGTCGTACCAACCGGATTTTATAATTGATAAAGCTATCATCATTGAACTTAAGGCTCTTCCCTTTATTGGTACTATTGAAAAACGACAAGCCTGGACTTATTTAAAAAGCTCAGACTATAAACTTGCGCTGTTAATAAATTTTGCCAGTGATGATGTTCATATTGAAAGAATCATCTACGATACCGTCCGCGTTAAGTCCGCGTTAAGTCCGCGTCAGTCAGCGAACGAGAGGGTTCCCCATCTCCTCTCGTTGTCTGCCACGCCGATTCCTCGCACCTTAAAGCTGGCATTTTTTGGTGAACTGTCTTTGTCGCAAATTAAAGCCAAACCAAAAAACCGAAAACCTATTGCCACAAAAGTTGTAAGTCCGCAAAACCGTGTAGAAGCTTATGATTTTATAAGCAAGCAGATAGCTACCGGCAGGCAGGCATTTGTAATTACTCCATTGGTGGAAGAGTCTGATAAATTAGGCGTGAAATCCGCCGTTGGTGAAGCAGGTGTCTTACAAAATACCTTCCCAGAGCTTAAAATTGGCCTACTGCACGGACGATTAAAAGGAATTGAGAAAGAGTCGGCTATGACGGAATTCCTCGCGAACCGAACCAATATTTTAGTTGCCACTTCCGTAGTGGAAGTTGGGGTAGATGTACCGAATGCCTCTGTTATGATTATTGAAGGAGCGGAACGTTTTGGCCTGTCCCAACTTCACCAATTCCGTGGACGCGTCGGCCGGGCCGAGCATCAATCTTACTGCTTACTCTTTTGTAGTAACCAAAAGCCTGAAACAATTGCGCGTTTGCAACAATTTGCCAAAACCCAAGATGGATTTGAATTAGCGGAACTGGATTTAAAACAGCGGGGTTTTGGCCAACTCTATGGCATTGAGCAAGCCGGCATAGACTACAAATATTTTGACCTGGAATACACTTCACTCATTGAGCCTGCCAGGCAAGAAGCCAGAAAAATTTTACAACACGATGCCAGTTTAAAAAAATATCCCTTGCTTAAAAAACAAATCAAAAACCGCATTATCCATTTTGAATAATCTAGATTTTACTGCGCAATGGTTCCCATTGTGCTCAGCCTGTCATCCCGGAATCCTGAAGCATCTGAAGGATATCCGGGATCCGGTTATAGAGCAAGGGACTGGATTCCGGATCTCAAGTTGCACCTGCCTACCGGCAGGCAGGTTCGTCCGGAATGACACAAAGCTCAACCTGTCTACGCGACTCTGTAATTACAGAGTCGCGTAGACTTTTTTAATTTGATAATTCATCCTATTTATTACATAACCTTCCGTAACGGCCGTTACGGAAGGTTATGTAAATTTTAATAATACCTCGCTTCAATTTTTTCAAAAGCTTTACAAAACAACAAATTTATGGAATAATCTCTTTAATGCCAAGGAGGATTGGTCGTTCTATTTTTGTAAACGACAAAATTTTTCCTTAGGTTTGGAGTGCAAAATGGCATCTCCGCTTGTAAACATACCTATCCTGTCTGGCTTTGCCAGGTTCAACGGGATACTCGTGAAAATATCAGGGCTGACTATCCTCAACCCAAACATCAGCAACGAGACAGCCCTAACTTTCAATGGTGCATCTGTCAAATACCCGGCCATTGAATGGCGGGGGTTCACCTCCGCAGATGGAGAAGTCTGTCCAGCGCTGACGGACTACGTGGCACGTGGCAGAGACGGGGAGTTCCAAAGAAAGTCCGAATGCCCGGATTGCAACGGGAAACCCAATTGCAGATGGGGTAAAACCCACTAAGGAGAAGCGGGTTATTATCTTGGTGATTTTGGCTGCGAAGTAAAGCAGTTCAGGAGTGTCCCTCCTGTGAGCAAAATCTCCAAGGCGATAGCCTAACAACTTGCCGAGAAAACCCTACCGGGAATTCTGCGGTGAGGGGGAGCATACGGTTGGCTCAGGCCGTTGCTCCTCTTTTCATTTTTAAATATATTTTAAAGCCTCCTGCAAAGTTTTAACTTGCAGGATATTTATTTTGCCCTTATAGGTTATTTTATTTTTTGGGCAAATAATTCTTTTAAACCCTAGTTTCTCGGCTTCTTTAATCCGCTTTTCCAAATTCGGCACATAACGCACTTCGCCGGATAGTCCCAACTCCCCTATTACTACTGTATCTTTAATGACAGAATCTTTAATGCTGGAAACCACGGCCAAAGCTACGGCCAAATCCGCGGCCGGTTCATCTATTTTTATTCCGCCAACAACATTTACATAAATATCTTGATTAGATAAATTCAACCCCGCGCGCTTGCTTAAAATCGCGCCCAAAAGTTGCAAGCGGTTATTGTCAAAACCCGCGGTGGTGCGTTTTGGATAGCCAAAACTGGAAACCGAAGTTAGTGCCTGAATTTCTAACAACAAAGCGCGACTACCTTCAAGCACGGCGGTAATTACATTCCCGCTGGCTTCTATGCTGTCTTCGCCTAAAAATAATTGCGACGGATTTTTTACTTCCACTAATCCACCACCGGCCATTTCAAACACACCGACTTCATTGGTAGTGCCAAAGCGGTTTTTGACACAGCGCAAAATCCGAAAACTGGCAAAACGTTCGCCTTCCAAATACAGTACTGTATCTACCATATGCTCCAAAGTTTTTGGCCCGGCTAAATACCCTTCTTTGGTAACGTGGCCAATAATAATAAATGAAATATGGCTCTGCTTGGCTAGGCGCATAATTTGCTGAACCGCCGAGGTAACTTGAGCCACTCCGCCGGCTACTCCACTGGCAGTTTCCGAATACATGGTCTGGATGGAGTCTATAATTACCAATTCAGGTTGCATAGATTCAATTGCAGACAAAACCTGATCCAGTGAAGTATCGGCCAGCACTTCCAACCGGTGCTGTTTTTTTATGCGATCGGCACGCAATTTTATTTGGCTCACCGACTCCTCGCCTGACACATATAAAACTTTGTTGGTAATATTCATGGACAGCTGCAGCGCCAGAGTAGATTTCCCAATCCCCGGATCACCTCCAAGCAGCACCAAACTTCCCGGCACAATCCCGCCGCCCACTACTTCGTCAAATTCCCCAATGCCGGTTAAAATCCGATTATGGGCGGAAAGTTCCACGCCAAATAAATCCACGGATTTAAGCGCCGGGCCCGAAGACGAATGCTTTCCCACCACAGTTTGTTGCTCCAGCGTATTCCACTGCCCGCACTCGGTGCACTTGCCCTGCCAGCGCGGAGTTTTGTATTGGCAATTGGAGCAGACAAAAATAGTTTGGGATTTGGACATGAAAAAATGACAAGATTTAAAAGAATTAAAAGATTGAACAAGAATTGGGTACATTCTTGCCAATCCTGTCAATCATTTAATTCCTGTCAATCAATTATTTGGTTAAATCTAAATAGTACAACGCTCCATCTTGCGCATTTTTAAAGAAGAGTTTGTCGCCCACCGCGTTTAAGAACAAATCCCGACCGTCAATTTGAATATCGGAGGCGGATGGGTATTGCTTTCTTTCCAACGTGGTTACATCCATGCGGTAAAAAGAATCGGCAGTTAAAGAACCTTCACCGATTGTCCCCGTGTTTGGCACAGCGGCATAAATTATATTACTGTCTTTATCCCAAACGGTTTTCCCCGTAGTGGTGAACAAACCTAAGTTTTTATTCTCTTCAGTGGAAATATTGTAAACCCACAACTGATATTTTTGGGTGGAAGGGTCTTTTTTGGCAAACAGGAATTTTTGTCCATCCGGGCTCCATAACACGCCGTAGTTGAAACCGTTTTTAGCCATGCTTTTCCAAATTTTGCCGTCCGCGCTGACTAAGTTAATGGCATTGTTGCCGCCGGAATTGGCGGTTTGGTAATACAACACCTGCAAGCCGTCCGGAGAAACGCTAATTATGTCGTCGGTTTCCCACATATCCGCCAAAGATTTCCAATTTTTACTGTCCGGATCGCTGATATTTAAAGTCGCTTTGCCGTTTTCCAGCCAAATGTACATAATTTTATCGCCAGTCGGCATCCAGTCTACAGACTCAATCTGCGCAGGCAAATCGGTATAATTGCCTGAATTGCTGTTGTAATAACTCCAGCTTTTTTTCCCGTCGGGTCCGGAAAGTTCGGCAATAAAATCATTCCCTTTAGCCGGCCATAGAATTTTTTTGATTTTAGACTTAATTGGGATATCCAATTTCTTTTTTTGCCCCAAAGTTATCTTAGCGCCATCATCCTGAAAACTAGATTGGAATAAACCGCCTTGATTATCAAAATAAGTTACGCCGCTGCCGTTAAAAAATAGCGCCGGCGACAAAACTTGATCTTCGCTTAATTTCATAATATTAGAAGACTGTTGGACTACCGGGGTAGTAGTTGAAGTATCCACCGGCGTGGTAGTATCGGCCGGGGCTGGAGTTTGGGAAACTGGAGCAGGGTCGGTGGTTTTTTTAGCTACGTACTTGGAGTAAACTAAAAATCCCAAAGTGCCGACTATCAGCAAAAAAATTGCTCCTAAAATTGCAATGGCTTTTTTATTCATCTAGTATATCAACCTCCCATTCCAAACGCCTAAATTGGCTGCTGGAAATTTTTTGTTTTTAATTTTTAACATTAGTTTATATTTTTTTAAAATTCTTTAATGGCGTTTGCTTTTGGCTTGAGAATTATTTTAAATGACACTGCGGTTTAATCAAAACAGATAACTCAATTAAAGACATTCGCGGAAGCCAAATATGGGAGGTTGTATTACTAGATTCATATTTTTATTTTAAATTTTAATCTTTATTAATTTTTATGTCTTTTACCAGCCAGCCAATTTTTTGTTGACCGACATCTATTTGAATTTTTACGTTATACTGCTTAGCCGTTTGACCCTCGCCAAACACTTCGCTAACTTTCGCGGAAATGGCGGCGGACAGAGTGTCTGCCGAAGGATAGCTGTACTGAAATGTTGCGGGATCCGCGGTGGTGGTGATTTTATAACCCACTGGCAAAGCCTTTTCGTATTCGGCAATACTGGACAAAGTTTGCTCCTGCATGCTTTGCGTCTGGTAATCACCCAAGGCGGTTAAGTTACTGTAATCACCATAACTATAACTATTATACAAATTAACGTAATTTTTTACAAATTCCTTCAAACTGGCCTCATCTGAGGCGCTTAACATATAATCCGGTAGATTAGCAGTAGTACCGACTTGGGTATTTTGATTATTGCCTTGACTCGGGCTTTTTGGCGAAGACAAACTGTTTATAATTAAAAACCCCACAAGTAGCAGAACAAAAAAACCGCCTAAGTATAATAAAATTATATAATTTTTTTGCATAAATTATTTTTGAAAACAGTCCGTGCCTGCGGGCAGATATTTAGTTAATGAATAGTGAGGCTGATCCCCTGCTATATTATGGCATAAACCGAACTTTTGTGCCTCTTGCATTAAAGAAACATACAGACTGCCGGAATACAAACTACCATTTGGAGAATCTATGTCTAAAGCAATTCCCGAGGAATGGTCAGAAACACAACCGGCCGGAGTCGGTCCGTCGACCTGGTGGCGATTAAATTCAACCTGCAAGCTCTGAATTTGCGCTAAGCTCAATTTTTTTACCTCAACCGGGTCTAAATGGGAAACCTCATCGCACCGATAACCTGCCGTATTATCCTTGCCCTTAGAAATTGCATTTATTTCCCAAATAGAACGGTAATGATCGGTATAAGCCTGGGGCCTGTATACTTGCCGTGGCTGAAGGCTCCCGCGACCCAATTGTAACCAATCTTGGCTCAATCCGTTTAAGGCAACCTGCAATTCGTTTAATTTTGTCTTAATTTGCGGATCTATATTTGGATCCAAATTCCCCCAGTCCACTGCGGGGTAAGGATCCGGTCCATTCCATGGTTTAACAAAAGAGGAAATATTTACCCCCGGCGACCCCGTTGGAGCAGGCCAAGTATCCGTTGCCCCGGCTCCACCGGAAGCACCTCCCCCAAATTGAGAACCCTGTTTACATATATCATACAATGTCATGCGGTCGGCCACGAGTCGATTTTGCACATTACTGGCGCCAACATACGCGGCAAACGCGGCGCTCACGTCGCCATTGGCTTTGCCCAAATTCGCGCTAAAAGCTTTGGCTGTTAAATCCAAACTGGTTTTACCGTCCAATAAATCCGTTACCCCGTACCAAGAAGAGTATAAATTTCTGGACGGCGTATTGGCGTCTTGCCAAGCTCGATAACCACTGCCGCCTTTGGGATAAATTGTCCACTGTGTTAAGCCAATTCCATAAGAACACTGGTTCCAATTAAATTGATAATCACTGCTGTATGTTTTTCTTTTATCCGGACAATATTCCGGGTGCCCATTGGCCGCGCAGTCGCAACCGATAACTTTTTCCTGTCCGCCGGATTCTTTTTGCACCACTACCCGTAAAATACAAGCATCAATATTCCATTTTTGCGCTGAGCTATTTATTTGGTCAGTCCACTGCGCGGTACCGGTTAAAGTACCCGGAACATTATAACTGGCGGAAAAAGATCCGGTAGATTTAAAATTATCTAAACCTTGCCCCAAAGAACTTTTTTCAATTACCTCGCAAACTGGTCCCAAGCCCATTTCCCTGACAGGATAAGTAATAACAGAAGTACATATTCCCCAAAGAATGGTAAAAATAAAGATAAAGACTAAAGCTACCGCCAAAATAATAATCGCATTCCAAGCGGCGATTTGAGACTTTATAGCCAGATTAAAATTAATATGAAAATCTTTTAAATTTGCATTTCTAAATTTTTTCGGCAATGGAACTTTACCTAGAGCCTTTTTAATTGCCCAGTCCTTAAGTAACCACAAAACATCCCCGGCAATAGCGCCAAATAATATTGACAAGCCAAAAGTCGGTAACGCTGATGCCCAAATTACAGTGGCCAACCCTTGCAGATATGCATTCACTGTGGTATTTGCCAGTTTTTCCGCTTCCGCTAACTCCACAGCGCCAAGTGCTTGAGGCACCGCGGGTTTTTGGATAATTGGAGGCTGTTGATTCCCTTCCTGCTCCTGTTCTGCTTCCGGCTCTGTCTGTTCACCTGCAGTCTGTCGTTCTTGATTTTCTTCCTGTTCACTTTTTTCTTTTCCGGGCGGAGTTGTTCCATCCTGCTTTTCTGGCAATTCTTGACTGTCACCAGCTTCCATATCTTCCTGCGGTAACGGCGAGCCCATTGGACTAGCTAGTGGTTTTTCTTCCTTCTCTTCGGCAATCTTACCATCTGATTTTTCTTTTTCCGCATCTCCCGCCTTATCTTTTTCTCCCGGGGCTCTTTGCGGCGCGTTGCTTAAAATATTTTGGCCTGAGCCAGATTGTTTTTTAGTTGCTGACGGTTGTTTTCCGCTTGCCCCACCACCCAAAAGACTACCAAGCGCTGCTTTATTGGCTTCAAATCTATTTAAAGTCCCGCTTAGCCCGCCAAGCTGAGGCGGTGATGTTGGGGCTTTTGCTGAAACTGGTTTTTTTTGGGCCGATGGTTTTTCCGGCGCTTCTGTTTCAGGTTTTTTTTCTACTCCATCAACTTTGCCTTTACCTGGCGCGGGTGTCGTCGGAGGTTTTGGAGAAGACTGATTTTCTGCTTTTTTTTCTTGGCCTGTTGCCGTTTGTTTAACTTCTGCGGCAACTTTTTCTTTTTCAGAATCTTTACTGCCAACATTCGGCTCTGCTGATGTTTTAGATTCCGTACTTATATTTTCGTGGCCTTCCGCCTTGCTTTGCGCCTGGCCGGTTGAAGAAATTTTAGATTCCGTTGTGGCTTGCGTGCTAACATTACCGGAAACATTTGAATCGACAAGAGCCGCTTGGTCTTGCGTTTTTTGTGTAATATTACCAGTAGCTCCACCAGAAATATTTTGCGCTACGGTTGCAGTACCACCGCCATTAACTGTTCCTGAAACTGTTTGTGATATTTTTGCGGACGCAGTCCCGCCAGTTGTGCCGGAAACTGAAGCGCTTTCCCTGCCGGTTACTGTCCCGCCGGTTTGAACTTGCTGTTGTGCAGTGGCAGTTCCGCCAGCTGAAACCTCAGCTGATGTTTTTATGGTTCCGCCGGAAGAAACCGCCTGAGTGCCGGTTACGGTTCCGCCGGATGAGATTGTTTGTGTCCCAGCTGTTGAACCTTGAACTGTTGACCCTTCACTTACCACCTCTGCTCCAACCGAACTCTGAGCCAAAGTTGATGCTATGTCTGCTGTCGCCTGTTGCTCAAATTCCGCTCCGAAATTCTGATCATCATCAATATCATCATTTACCGAACCGCCGGCTACCCCGCCTTGGCTGGTGGCTTTTGTTCCAACAGATGAACCTTGCAAAGTGCTAGCGGGAACATTAGGCTTACCCGCCAAACCTTGGCCAAAAGCTTCTGCCGCTCCGCCAATGGTACGGTTAATGATTTCAGAAACCGCTCCAGGGCGCGCCTTATCCCCAGCCTTGGCCTGTTTTAACTCTTGCTCTTCTGCTAATTTTTTTTTGGCTTCGGCTTTTTCTTCCGCACTCTCCCCTTTGTAATGAAATTTTTGTTTTAAGTAACGATTATTAGTTGGGTTAGCATTGCTAACAAATTCCAATTCTATTTCCGCGCCTTCGGCAAATAAATCTTTAATTTCATCGCTAACAGTAAAACCTAAAAGCCGACCCCCTGCCTGGCGGTCTATGTTTTTTTGAAAATAAACCCCGCCGGCAATATGCAAATTTATTTGGTCATAAATTTCAAGGCCACTGCCCGAAATATCTACCTGCGAGCCTTCCCGTATCTTCCAATTAGCAGTTCTCTTCCCTTTTTTATCTACTTCAATATCATAAATAATATATAATACCCCGCCAATTTCAAAAGGCTCGCGGATTTTAACCTCGTTTGAATTGGGCTTGCCATTCTGCTGATTGTCTCCAACCTGCCCTTGTTCAGCGTCTTTCAGTTCCGGATCTTGGGTTGTTGTACTATCGGCCATAAAATAAAAGGCTAACTATAAATAATAACCATAACTATAACAGCTTAGCGTCCTGCGTTATTGTTATGGTTATAATTATTGTAATCAAAAACTAATTAAGTTTTTCCTGACTTTCCTGAATTTCCAGTAATTGTTTCGGGTCGGTGGTAATAATTTGGTCTTCCACGTACGAAGCGTAAATTTTAATAGCCGCGTGCTTAAGGCCGGCAAAGAAAATCCCCTCGCCGACTTCACTTTCCAGCAATAAATATTTCTCGCCTTCGGTTAAAAAGAACGTTTCGGCAATTACGTTAATGGCCGCCGGGCTTTGCTTAAGCAGCATCTGGATGGATGAGTTAGTCACAATCGGCTTGCCATAAGGGGAAGACAAAAAATCCGCCACGTCCTGGGTAATAGTCGTAAGCCCCAAATAATATTTGCGGGCCCGCTTGGCAATGCCAAACAAAAAGCGCGCGCTGTCTTCGTGTTGCATTAAAATCCAGGCTTCATCTACCGCTAAAATGCGTTTTTTAAGCTCACTACGGACAATGTTCCAAATAAAATTTAAGATGATGTACATAGCAATCGGCCGCAAAGATTCTTCCAAATCACGAATGGAAAATACCACCAGCTGGTTGTTTAACACCACATTGGTCTGCTGGTTGAGCAGGCCGCCAAAAGTGCCTTGCGTATATTTTTCCAAACGTTGAGCCAAGCCTTCCGCCCCCACCATGCCGTTTAAAATTTCCACCAAATCATTCATAGTCGGATATTCCACCCCCCGGAAATCCGCCATGTTCGCGGTAATATCTTTTTTAGCGTAAGTTTGCCAAATGGCTTTATCCATTAACGCTTCTTCGGTGGGGTT
>ERZ1292633.3532-Hain-H41-02um-R1-3532-length-15129-cov-7_pt1 | contig 15129 bp, 4 predicted proteins | sample MGYA00564406_ERZ1292633 | MGnify/ENA primary metagenome ERZ1292633 (study PRJEB36523, sample SAMEA6512639) | groundwater metagenome | collected 2019-01-08 | study: AquaDiva: Metagenomics assemblies of 32 groundwater samples
GCCTTCTGGCAGTATGTCGAGAGCCAGCTGTCTCAGCGATCGAACGTCCGAGCGGTATTCTTCATCGAGGTGGTCATGGAGTGCCCCGTCATGGAGGACTCGTCCGTGCCGAAGAATCGGTTTCTCAAGGAACGCGCCCACCTGTGCTGGGAGATCAATCGTTTCGTCCGGCTGATGACCGGCGTTGTGCGGCTCTTCGCAGCGGAGGCGCGTCGGCATGCGGCCGTCTTGGAGGGGCGTGGAGGTTCGGTCACGTCCATGGTTTGCGAAACCTCCGCCGACAAAATGAGGTCCGATTCCAATAGCACCGGCACCGGCAGCGCCGCGCCTCGTCGTCCTCCCGAGCCTAACGTCACGAAGAAATGGGGAGGCCGTGCCGTTCAGCGCCGACTCTGCCATTGGATGCGTGCCGCCGCGGGAAGAACGGACGCCACCGCCGCCGTGCCGCACCGACGAATCGGCGCGATGGTGAGTCGCTTCGCGCAGCGGCTCGTGGTGCTCCGCGCGTTGGACTGTAGCTTCATGAGGCGGCCGGAAGCCGGCGAGCCGGTGAAGGGCCGGCCGAAGGAGTCGCGCGGCGGCTGCACCAAGGAGGGGATCCACGCCGGCGGTCACCTCGTGCGCTTGCAAGGGGACGCCCTCCTCGGGCTTGCCGCTCGCGTGGCCGCGTGCTACGATCGCGGCTGAGGATGATGATGGAGGGACCCTCCCAAGGTGGTCTGCGAAGGCCTCTGCAGATCCATGTGTGGTTGCGTTTTGTTCACGCGCAACGAGTCATCAATCGCATGCGTGGGCCGCTTAATTTCTCGTTTGCGTTCGACACATCGTGACTTCCCTTCCCTTGAATCCCACACGACTAGCGCATTTTTGCGGCATCTCGGCTCTCTCACTCTCCCCGAGACCTGTGTCGCGGAGCTGCCGCCCATGGAAGAGGTTGCGCGACTCCGGGCGGCGCTGCAGGCCCGCAGGGAACAGCTGGCCGTTCAGGGGCGCAGCGACGGCCGTAGCTCGGCGTCTAGTTCACGCACTCCAGTTCCAGTATCACCGCTAGCTGGCGTGAGCGCCCCTTCTCCTCCGCCCACCGAAAAAAACCCGCGGCCTCCGGATGAGGGAGCACCCCCCCGCCGTCTCGTTCAAGACGTACCGTCCCTAGTGGTGACCGTCGTCGTGCCGGACACCGTCGCGGATGCTTCGAACGCATCCCCAATGTCATCTGCGGTGGCCAGGGGTGGCGCAGGTGGCACGGTCAGTCAACAAGTCCCCCCACAAGTCCCCCCACAAGCCCTCCCGCCACCGCCTTCTCTGACGTTTCTTCCGTCGTCGTCCGCCACTGTTGGAGAGGGAGGGGGGGGAGGTAAAGCGGCACAATCGCGTGGCGGCTCTGGTGAGGCCTCCACGTTGATAGTGGAAGGGGGGCCGCTGCGGTGTCAATCAAGCCCCGGGACTACGAACGCCGTCATCATCGCATCTCACGCCAACGGGATGATGGAACCATCGCCGACGTCCCAAATCGCAGCCAGCAACAGGGAGGAAACGATGCTTCGCGCCGCGGCCGAGGAGCAGCGTCAGGTGGTCAGCTGGGAGGGGGAGGATCGCGGGGTGCTCGAGCGACACGCGGGCCAGGCATTCGTTGAGTTGCTCGACAGGCGCCTTGCCTTGGCGGAGCAAGGCTGGTTGCGATCCCAGCGGCAACTGGCGCTAAAGGCTCGGCATTCTCGCTTTGACGCGGAATTGCGCGACTTTTTGGCCATCGGTGAAGGCACCGAGGATGACCCACAGCCCGGCCGCGAGACGGAGGTGGGGGTGGGGGTGGAGGAGCGAGGACGCACAAGCCACCACAGCGACTACTTGTCGGAAGAGGAAGTGCTCGCTGCATTGAAGCAGCAGTTCAACCGTCATGAAGCCGAAGTTCACCTTCTGAGGCAGGCCGCGACGATGGGGGATCACCACGCGGTTGGCGGCATGCCATCGTCGCAGGATGCGATGCCGCCGTCCGCGGACCTCCTTCATGCGTCCTCCACGGTGGAGCGCATTTGCTTTGCACAGCGAGAAATGCTGCTTCACGATCGCACGGAGGCTGTGCTGGAAGGAGCGCGCGTGTTGATGAGAGGCCTCACCGACGAGCTCGCGTTGGCGAATCAGCGGCTGCTCGAAGCGGATGGCACCGTGCAGCAGCTCGTCGATCGGCAAGTGCAGGTCGGCATGATCCGCGAGCACCTCGACCACGAACTGGTCGACATATGTCAGCGAGCGGAGTCAGCAAATCGCGAGCGAACCGCGGCGGCGACCGCCGAAGCCTTCGGGCTGTGGGAGGAGCGAAGCAAGGTAAGCGACCGAGTGCTTCACCGGCTCCAGCGACGCGTGATCCATCTGGAAAGGGAGGCAGACGTTCAGAAGCAAAGCTTGAATGGTGCCCAATCACAGGCAGTCGCGGCCTTGCGCCGAAGCGCTGCTGCCGAGGCGCAGCTCGCTCACGTCCTCGCGGAGACCGCCCGCAATCAATCCGCTCAGCAGCTGCCACTGCAGCAACGCATCCGAGAGCTGGAAGGAACGTTGCAAAAGCAAACGTCAGTCATCGAAAGCTTGCGGAATGAATTGAGCTTGTCTCAAATCATGTTTCGAAAATCACGCGGGAGGTGATCTCCCCCCCACCTTTGTGTCATGCCTTTGTACTTTCCCCTGCCAATATTTGCGCCCAGCGTTTTCGTTCGCGACCCGTTACAATCAAAAGGGTGCTCGTGCCAGAAAATGACCCTTGAAGTTCGGTTCTGCTCGCACAGAATATTTTTTCCCCCCACTCCATTCACATCACCGTCGATGCCCCTCGTATTGCGCTCCAAGGTCGTCGTGGTCGGCGACGCCACCGTCGGCAAGACGGCCCTCGTGCAAATGGCCGTGAGTGGAGGCGTCACGTTCCCCAAAAACTATGTGATGACCATGGGCTGCGACTTCTGCGTAAAGGACATCGCCGTGGACAGGGGCACATCCGTTGAGCTCTCCATCTTCGACATCTCCGGGCAGGACTTATACCGGCACAATATCGCAAGTTATTTAGAGCAGGTGAATGCCTTCATCGTGGTCTATGACATCACGGTGAAGACGTCCTTCGAAGCCGCGAACAAATGGGTGACGTTGATCCGCAAAATCCCCGGTAATGAAAACGCACTGGGTATCCTCGTGGCCAACAAGGTCGATCTCCGGGACAAGGCGGAAGTCCAGGACGTGCAAGGGGAGGTGTACGCGAGAAACCATAAAATGTTATTTTTTCAGGCGTCGGCACTTCGAGGCGTCGGGGCGGCAGAGCCCCTCCTCCACATTGCGAAGGACACCGCCGAGCGGTACGCCGAGCGTGTTCGATCGCTGACACAGTTGTCCGCGTAAGGGGTTTGGGGATGGCAAAACGCCCGCGCCGTCTAGGGGGGTGGCAATGACAGCCGTCAAAACACTACCGCCCGCACCAACTGGTTGGCTGCTGCTGACTGGTCGGCGCCTTCCCCGTACGCTGACACAACCAGCATACGTGAGAAGAGAGAGGGTCCCGTTCCCCTTGATTGTTCAACACCCCCTTATTATCTCTCTCTCTCTCTCTCTCTCTCTCTCTCTCTCTCTCGATTCAACGTCAACGTCCTCTTTTGGACAGCAATGGTAGAATGGAATAGTCAAGGCAGGCGACCCTCCTCAGTGGTGCTCTCAAAACGGGTCTCCAAACCGCCGATGTTTCAATAGATTCCCTCAGTTTGGAAGCATCGGCCCTCCGAATTCTCTGCCTTCCCCGCGAACGAAGGCAAGCAAAAACATGTCCGTTCTTGCCGTTCCGTTCTTCCCTGTCTTTCCAGAGGTTTATCCGCCGGGCTGAGTATTGCGTTGGAATCCCATCACCTCCGTATGTCGACCCACGTCCCCAGCGGCGGCGACGCAGCTGCCCCGACCGCGGACGAACGCATCGAGGCTGAAGTACAACGTCGACTTGCATACGCGAGGAAACTGGAGGAGGCGCGGCAGGCGCAACGAGCAAAGTCTCACCTCCACCCCGGAGGGGGAGACACGCCCACTGCTGCATTATCGGACCACGTCGGGCATGAAGCAGGAGGAGGCGCCGCTTCTCCTGCGGCCATCGTGGTGTCACCTTCCTCTACCGTGTATCACGCAGACGACGATCAAGTGGGAAGATTGCGCGATGAGGTAAGACGGCGAGCCGTCGCCGAGGCAGAAATGGCGGAAAATGCACGCGCCGAAGAGGCGCGCCGCCACCAGGAACAGTTGCGAACGCAAGCCGAGGAGGCGCGCCGCCACGAAGAGGAGGCCCGACATGCCGACGAAGCGGAACGGGAACGCGAACTGAGTGAAAGACAGCGCCTCGCCGACGAAGCACGGCAAGCGGCACTCGAACGGGAAGCAACGCAAGCGCAAATTGAGCGCGAAACGCAGCAAGAACTGGACAACGCGATGGCAGCCCGCGCTGCCGACGTCGTCGCGAGTCAGAACGAAGCTCGACGCCGCATGGCGGAAGAGGCGGCTGCCGTCGCCGCTGCCGCCGCAGCGCAGTATGAGGCACTTGTCATGCAGCTGGTAGCCGATGCCGATGCGGATCGATTGGCGATAAGCCGAGCCGTGGACGCCGCCAATGACGTCCTCGCCGCAGAACAAATCCGTCTCGCCGAAGAGTGTCGCATCGAGGCGGAGGTGCAACGCGCCATCGCCGACGAAGAGGATGCAGCCCGGCGTGCGGAAGCGACGAAGGCTGCCGAGGAAGCGCGCCTCGCGCAGGTCGTCCGGCTCGAGCAGGAAGCCAGATTGGCCGAGGAAGCCCGCATCGAAGCCGAAGTGCAACGTGAACTGCAAGAGCAGCAGCGCGTCGAACAGGCCACTATCGCCGAGCAGCGTCGTATCGACGCCGCGGCGCGACTGGCAGCCGAGTTGGAGGAAGCACGCATCGAGGCGGAGGTTCAACGCGCGTTGGCAGAGCAACGCGCCCGCGACGAACACGAAGCCAGAATCGCTGAAGAGGCTAGCTTACTAGAAGAAGCGAGAGTCGCAGAGGAAGCACGCATCGAGGCGGAAGTGCAGCGTGCCTTGGCCGAGCAGCAAGCGAAAGTCGACGAGGAAGCACGACGGGCAGAAGAGGAACGATTGCTTGCCGAGCAACTCAGACTTGCGGAAGAAGCACGCATCGAGGCCGAGGTGCAACGAGCATTGGAGGAAGAGGCCCGTGCCGCGGAGCGCGCTCACGTCGCCTTTCTCCGTGCGGCTGAAACCTCTCGAGCCAGCTTGGAGGAGCAGCTCGCCGAGCAGCATTCCATTGACAGCAACAAACTCCTCGCCGAACATGCCGCCTTGCTCGATGAAGCGAAGTCGGCGGCAGGTACGGAGCGCGCCGACATTCGGGCGGCTGCAGCGAAGAGGGAGGCAGAAGCACGGAAACTAGATATGGAAGCGCGCATTCGCCAAGAAGTCGCGAAACGCTTAGCGCTGGCAAAGTCGACTGCCGCCGCTACGTCGCCGTCGTATTCTACTTCGGTCAACAGCACCGCCGCTGCTCCGGTCACTAAGCCTAACGAAGCCAACGACGAAGACAGGGAGGCTCAACGTGTGACGGCAACCGTCTCTCTGGAGAAGAAGGCTTCAACGGCAGCCGCCGGCGTCGTCCCGACGGCGGCAACGGCGACCGCTACGCCCGCAGTTGGGGTAAAGGAAACCCCGTCGGGGCCTACAGCTGTACTTTCAGCCGAACAGCGGCTCGCCTTGGAGGTGGAACGCCGCTTGAAGGAGCGCATGAAGCAGGCCGCGCCGGTCGCCACTGCGGTTGCGACAGCGGCGGCGGCCGCGGCCACGGATGCTATCGTTCGCAACACCACTACCGCCGCGGTGGGGAAGCCGCCTCTGGCGACCACCGCGGCATCGGCGTCGGCGACCCACGTGAGCGACACAACGCCGAGTCCGCCGCCTCGCTCCGTGAGCCACGCGGCGGCGCAGATGCTTCAAAACACGGCCATTGGCATCGTGACGTCGGCCGCCGCTCACGTCGCCTCGCAGCCATCAAACGTCCGGCTGTTCGGATCCAGCAGCGTAGCGGCATCATCGTCGCCCGCTAAGCCGTGGCGCGATGCGCCCTCCGTGAGTTCGATGGCATCGCCGGGGAAGAACGAGGATGAAGAGAGCGACGCGGAGGAGACGGGAAGTTCGACCAGCCAAGCCGAAGACTGCTTGGACGCCTCCGAGGCCGAGGGTTCGGATCACGATTCCGACACGGACGCAGTCGGCAGCGGTCGACCCCCCACCGTGTCGGCTCTATTCGGCAACCACGCGGCTATCACCAAGGCTGCCTTAGACATCAACACGTCGGTGGTGTCTGGGAGACGCGCAAGCAGCAATAAGCGCTTGGTCTACTTCGTGGTGGACGACTGCCCTTTCGAGGCCTATCAGGATGCCATGAAGCGGCGATACTCCTCGGCGTCTCGCGATACCTATTGGTCCACCGGAGGGGGGGAGCCGCCGTCGGGCGGCGGGAGGGACGGACGGGCGGTGGGGGCCACGTCGGTGGCGACCTACGCCACGCGACAGGAAGACGGAAAGTGCACCGGCCCACTGCCGGCAGAGGAACGGTTTTCCCCGACCCTCACGCATCACGCCATTCTGCTCGGGTACTTTGCCAGTAAGCAGTACCTCGTTTTAAAGCAAAGCAGTAGCGGCGCGGTCGGAGGGGGCTTGACGACCTCGTCGACAGTCGCCCTCGTCAGCAGCGCCTCGTTCGCCACGCAGGCGGCGGTGGCGGCGCAACCGTCGGTGGTTTTCACCGCAGGGGTGCGCGAGTATCGAAACCCGTTGGTCCGAAAACGCCCAGCTCGTGGACGTCAAGCGCATGAAGCGGTGGTGCACTGGGGCGGGAGCGATGAAGCCGCATGTGCGCCACTTTCGCTCGACGCGCGCAAGCTGACGTACGAGGCGGACGTGGCTGTCGTCACTCAGGATGGGAGCGCCCAGTCGTCCTGCTCTCCCTTCGCCGTCGACGCATCCGTCGAAGGCCTCATCGACGCGGCGGCGACCACCGATGCCGCCAAAGCCGCCCTCGAGGATCCCTCCAACGTCACGGCGCCGCTTCGAGCGCTGCACTGCGCCGCCAATCGGCTACCGTTGTGCGATCCGATTCACCTCTTCATCAAAGCCAGAGGCCTGCCGCTCAATACGGTCATCGGCAACGGCGGTGGCGGGAGTGGGGCGGCGAAGGGAGGAATCAACGCCGCGTCTCCGGGCGGGACGGGACCTTCCAGCGGCACCTCGAATCGGGCGGCGACGACCAGCGGACTTTGGTGCGGAGACTACGACGCAACCAACAAACCCATTCCGGCGCCTCCCACATACACCGGCGGTATCCTCACTCGCTTTGAAATTACTCAATTCACGACGCAGACCCACGCGAAATTCGGTGCAGATTGCGACCCGCTCTTCGGCACGGCGGCGCCGTATCTCGTGAACGGCACGTCGCTGACGAAAATTGGGGAAACATTTCATTTTTCCAACGGCGGGGCCACACCGTTCTTGCCCGGCGTGCGCGTCCACGCCGCGCATCAGTTCAACCAAGCCGTGACGTTCATCCCATCGGAGCTGAGGTACGCGAAGCTCATCTGGCTGATTCGCATCTTCCGCTTGTGTCCGGACGAAGGGGAGCCCTGGGTCGACGTTTATTACCGCCCGACGCGCTATAACAGCTCGAACATTTCGAGCTACCGCCAGAAGACGATCACGAACGCGTCGGTGATGCTCAACGCAACGGGCACGTCGCGACTCCTATTAACGGAAGTGGGCTGGACGTCGCTCAAACTGACAAACGCTGGCCGACTTTTAGAGGGCGAAGGCACCCTGGACAAGTTGTACATGTCGCCAAAGAACACGAGCGACGCCACCCTAGCTGAATTCGTCACGAACGAAATGAAGCGCGACAAGACACTATACGTGTGCCCCATCGATCTAAAAATTCGCATCACGGACGTCTCGAAGCACGAGTACTCGGTGCCGCACAGCGGACCGAACACCTCGCCTATCGAGGAGGAGTCAGTCATCATGTTGCAGGACGTCGAGAAGCTCGGCGCGGCGCGGATTGCCTATCGGCACCTGGCCTGCATCGTTCCCTACCTCAACTCAGGATGTTTTAAAAGTTACACGAATCTCTTCTACGTGCGCCTCGAGGCGCTCAATCTTACGAAGCTCGTGACGCGGGCGACGGGTCCGATGAAGTCCTTCGTCGTACGCGTCACCTTGAAGGAGATCGATGATACGCTGGAAGCCGGCCAGCTTGGACTTAACAACGCGTATCAAGTTTGGACGAGTGGCAGTCTGTGTGACCGATGTCACTGGTCGGCGGTCACGTTCGGCGAAAAAGACGTGCAGTTCGCGGACGAGTTTAAGTTCCAACTACCACTGGTCCTGACCGAACGGCACCATCTGGTATTTCACGTGTTTAGCGTGTGGCTCAAGCCAGGACAGCCCACCTTGACGCCCGTCGCCGTGGCCGTGTTCCCCATCTTCGCCAAGGCGACCGTGGTCGTCCAGGAGCGCATCCGCATCCCCGTCGCGAATATCGACGTGGCACGCACGTGCGGATCCGGGTACCTGATGGGCATGAGTCAAATCCCACCATCTGCCTTCGTTTCTGGTGGCGAACCGATTTTGAGTTTCTCGACTAGCATGAGGTCCACCGTGTACGCACTCAACGCGCCTTTGGCGGCCAACTTAGCGCGGCTGCCGCTGATCTTGAATGAGTGTGTCAAGGGTGGCTACAGCACGGACCCGCCCTCAGCCTCCTGGTTCCGCGAGCGCTGCGGCGACATGGTGATGTCAACAGCACCAGGCGCTGCCGACAACCTCGTCACCGCCCTGTGTCAGACGTTGGTGCAAGACACCCCAGTCGCCGATTCGGTGGCCTTTTTTCCAGCGCTCGTGTCGTCACTTCTGGCGATCGTGGCCGCGCCGTCTCGGACAATTGGCATTGCCGCTCGTGTGGCGGCGCTGAAATCCTTCGTCGAGCTCGCGTCACGCGTTGAATCGTTGGAGCAAACGACGATTCAACGAGCTGCGGCGGCAGCAAACTACAGTCCGACGCGCGGCGGCGGCGGGTCGCCGCTCACCAAGGTGGGAGGCGGTCGCCAGGCGACGACGCTCCAAGCGTTGCTGTACCACTTTTTCACCAACGACTTGCTCTTCGATGGGGGTCAGACGTTTTTTCCCGTCGCGGAGGCGTTGGCGGAAGTGCTGGAAGCTGATTTGCGTGTCACGTGCGCCTCCAACGCTGCCGTATCGTACCTCAAAAAGCTCGCCGATCTCAGCTGGTTCTTCATGGACTTCATTTTGAAGTCACTGTACGTTCGCGGGGGAGGCAGGAGCAGCGGGCTGGAAGCGCCCCCCCTAACGCCGCAGCGCTCGTCGTCCACCTCCAATGGAATGAAGCCTGCCTGGACTGGGCACGCGGTCTCGCCGTCATTCTGGAAGATCGCGGCCTCGCTGATCACACAGCTCGTCATCCGCTTCCTCAAGACCATTGCGGGGACGACCCCGATGGTGTGCCGCATCGCCATCTTCGTGCGCAACCTCCTGCTGGCGAGCGACGGCAACGGCGGGGCGCTCCGGTGCATCGTGTCCCTCTTGTCCGCGCTGGAGCAGCACACCTCGCCCTCCATGGTGCAATCTGCGACGAAAATGCTGCTCGAAGCGGACCAGCTGGTTGCCTGGTCCCTTCCCAGCCGCCGTAGGCTCACGCCGCGCTTTTACCTCCGCGCGATCCTGACCGTCGTCGTCCCGCAGCTCGTGGGTACTACGCGGGACATTCGGTGGGGCGCCGCGAACACGCTGATGACGTTCCTCGCTCGAACGGGCGCTTCCGACCTCTCTGATGCGCACGTCACGGCGCTCGCATCGGCGATGTTTCCTATCATCGTGGCCGTCGGTGCCGATTACGATCAACTGAAAGTCACCATGGAAAAGCAAGCCGCGTCCATCACGACTGGGTCCACCGGAACGTTCGACAAGCGAATGCTGCTCGTGAATATTGTGTGGTTGCTGCATCGTCTGCCACGGCACGCGTGGCGCGTGTGGCTGGCCGCCGCGAATCCCGTGGTACTCCGCGGGATCCTCGTGATGCTCGCGGACGCCGCTGCCGTGTTTCGCACGACCTTCGCTTCAATCAAACCCGCGCCGGGTAAAACCTCTGATTTTCCGGACGCAACGTCCTGGGCGCAACTTTGCAATACGGTCGCCGTGGTTTGCGCGCGGACCCTCGCCTACGTGTTGCAGGATCACGCGCCACAGCTTCGAACGGTTAGCGTCGAAAAGTCATTGCCCTCGGTATTTCCATTTTTCTCGCTGCTCGACGGGGTCTGCAGCCTCGCCGTCCCGACGGTCGCGTTGCAATTGTCCGCGGCGCTGTATCTCTCCGTAGCACGCGCTTTGATCCCGGAAATCACGTCGGAGCGCGCCCGAATGCTGCCTGGGATGGTGTTGCTGTGCACCCGCATGATGACCTCCATGTCCCCCTCTGTGCGAAGGACAGCTGCCTACAGCTTCGCGGACTTGGTTTTCGCCTTCGCGGCGACTCATCACAACTCCGTCGAGCGTCTCAGGCAACCGTTCACAACGGCCGTGGTGACTGTCGCCGAAGCGCCCCGGCGAAGCATGCAGCAGTCCCTACAATGGCTCACCGAGGCGTTTGACGTCGCCAAGGCCGTGCTTGCTTCTTACGTCAACCTGCCGGACGGCGAGTCGGCATTCCGTGGGAAACTGGTGGCGGTGCAGGCCGAATGGGTTTCCAGGCACCACCGAACCATTGCCGCGGTGGCGGTGACCGCCCAGCCGCCGTTGGCGACGTCGTCTTCCTCTGGAGGGGTGCCCCCCGCGACGCCAACGACACCGTTCCACGCGTCATCCCCGCTTGGAAGCTCGATCCATTTTAGGACCGGTGGCCCATGCAGTGTTCGACCGTTCGTCAACCTGCCGTCCGGAATGCTGGAGTCCGCGTCGTTCTGCCAAGACGCGTCCCCCCCCGCGTCGGCCACCTGCTACGGCGGCTTGTCGGATGAGTTCGACGCCTTCACGACCACCGGATTGGAGCTGTTCTCAACGGTCGTCCGATTGCAGGTGGACGCGTCGCTTCGTTATCCCGCCCTGAAGGGGCTGGCATACGCCGATATCGTGAAAACCTTCCTGCGACAAAAGTCGGTCAAAGAGGTGGTCAAGTGGCTCGGTCGGTTACACGATCTGCACCGGAGCAACGGTGATAACGTTGAGGCGGGTGCCGTGCTCATCCTCCTGGCGGGCTTTGGCTACCGTGTGACGCAGTTCTACTACATGAAGTACGGCGGCGGGCCCGGTGTATTCGCGGAATCGCCGCTGACGCACCCTCTCCGTCATGCCGGCACGCCGCAACCGAAGCTTCCGAGGTCATTTTTCGAAAGAATTTTTTGGCATGATTACGTTCGTGCGTTTCCCGATTTGCCCCTGGTGTTTCCGGATGTGGTCATCGCGGGCATCGTCGACGAACTCACCGCCCTTCCTGAAGAAAAGTGCTTCACTGTCGAGGGTCAAACAACGATGGCGAAGGAAGCCGCCGAGTGGTACGGAAGAGGCAGCCACTTCGAGTACGCGATGAACGCGTTGCGCATCGTCCAGGAAATCGTGCACGCCCGAGATGACTTCAAGTCGACTGCCGTGGTGGTCGAAGCGCTCATGAAGTGGGCCAACGGCATTACCGGGGGATCCAATTCACGGCGGCTGGCGTCGCGCTATTACTACGTGACGGCGGTGTTTTCGGCGCTCGCGGCTGAGCAGTACCGCCGGAACAACACGCTCGTCGCTTCGGCATCGACCCCTGCTGGCGACGAACGCTCTTCGGCGTCCGCTACCCCCAAGTTTCAATACGTCTTTCGCTGCCGGTTGGACTACGACGTCACGACGTTCGCCCGGACGATGCGGGGCATGATGGCCGCGATGCTCAATTGCACAGAGGACGCCGTGGCGGTCGACCTGAATGGGGGAACCGCTCAACCTAAGAAAGGCGGCGGCGCCATGCAGCACTGCACGCTGGTGGTGTACGAGGTTCAGCCCTTCTTCGAAGAGGGCGACCCCCGGGGGTTGCCCAACGCCAAGATACAAGACCGATACTGCCACATTTCGACGTTTCAGTATGCGATGCGGGTGACGGACCCCGGGGAGGCTCCGCGCCCGCCGCCAATGACTCGCGCGCAAGCGCAAGCGCTCTCGTCCGCGGCGCGTTCCCTGGACGTGGCGAAACAGCGCCTGAAGATTGTCGCGCATCGACTCGATCGTTCGTTTCCCAGCTACACGCTCGCCATTCCTGTGTCCGCATCGTCGGAAACGTCCTTGGATCCGTTTCAGACCTGTCTTGAGACCCTACAGCAGCAGTCCGACCGCGTCGAGGCGATTGCGTTGCCCTTTTCTTCACCCGCCGCGAAGGCCACCAACAGCCCCTCTTCGGGAGGGCCAACCGCCGCGGCATCATCGTCGTCGCCGCCGTCCCCGCCCCCGCTGCCCGTGCCACAGGCAAACGGTTTGATCCAAGAGCTGTTCCTTTCGCTCACGCCGCTCGATGTGCACCCCGCGGGGTACTATTTTAAGGAAGTCGTCAAGGTCTTTGGGCACCGACGCATTGTCCACGCAGCGCTGCTGCACTTCCTGGGCTGTGTCAAAGCGCGGCTCGAGCGTGCCTCCAACGTGGCGGCCGACTACGCGGAGCGCTACGCGGCCGTGTTCAAGGCGAGCATTGATCTCGAATGCGCGTTAGCGGAAGCGGAAAGCCGCCTCGAACCCGAGAAGCCGCCCACCGAGGACGAGGGCGAATATGACGACGGCAGTGACACCTCCGAGGAGCGACGTCGCCAACTCTCTTGCCCTTCGACCGACAACCACACCGATACCGCGCTGCCGTCCCCTCTCTTGGCAACGGCAGCCAGGGGGCCGTCCAAGGAGCGGGGAGACGACCAGACCGGCAGGGTGATGACTCCGGCCGCTGCCGCCGCCGCTCCGCCGGGTTCGGGTCGTCAGCCGCCTACCGGACGACCTTCCTCGACATCCACCCGTTCTGCGATCACCGTATCAGGCACATAGAGAGGGCACCCCGAAGTTGCTTTGAAGGTACGCTTTGTGTCTGTCTGACCCCTTTTTTGTGCGGAAAATAGACGTGGTTCCAAAGTCCAGCGCATTTGGTGATGCAACGCGTCTGTTTAGAATGTCGATCTTGGTGTGTGCCTGGTCACTTCTGAACCCGCGGAAAGCGTACAACGAAAGGGGCATTCCGAAACCGAAATCATGTCGACCCTCAACGTGGTGGACAGCACGGCGGTCGTGAGCATGCCGAGTACTTGGAACGTGCAGAAGCAACGCAGCACGACAGTCTCGCAGACGATGTCGATCGCGACCGTCGAAACCGACGCTCAAACAGACATATCCGCACTTGCCGTTTCTGAGCTCCTTGAAAAAGGTGAGGGCACTGATCGCACAGTGGTGCCGCAAGCGAAGATGACCGACACCGGCACGTGGATCTACAGCGGTGTCACCGTGGACAACAACGACCTCGCCGCCTTCATGAAGGAGAGTGTGGACGAGCTGAGGCCCGCCCTCATCGCCAACGCGAAGTCGACCGCTTTTGACAATTACGAGCCGTCGTGGAAGCCGCGTCGACAGGACGTCAGTCTCATCGCCACCGTGTCGCCCCCCGCGGTGGTGGCCGATCGGCAGGTAACGGCCATCGCCTTCAACAGCAACGCGACCTACGTCGCGGTTTCCTACGCCCGCGTGGATATCGCGAGCTGGTGCCAAGCGAAGGGCCACGTGGCCGTGTTTAACGTGGCACAGCTATTTTCAATGACCTCCACGGCGTCATCGACCGCCAAGGCGTCGCCCGGCGATGCGGCGGCGGCCGTGACCCCTGCCGAAGGAGTACGGACGGTGACGGACGCCGGTGTGGCACCCGGGACGCCGTTCAACGTGCTCGAGGCCGACTCGTATGTCACAAGCATTGCGTTTCATCCGGCGAACCCGACGGTCCTCGCGGGCGGTAGCTACAACGGTGAAATCATCCTTTGGAACCTCGCGGAGGAGCGGGCAAAACCGGTGTCGTCGACGGGCTGCAGCAAGAGTCCCCGGGAGCCGATCTTGCAACTCAAGTGGTTGCTAAACCCACGTGAGATGAGAGAGCAGCACCGCTTCGTGCTGTGTTCTGCCTCAGCGGACGGCAAAATTCAGTTCTGGACTCCCTCGAACAAGCTGGCTGACCCTTTATCCGGGTACGAAGTGCAAAACCGCAAACGCGTCGTTCTCGGCGTGCAGAGCATGTCGTTTGTGGCGTCCGGCTTTGGCCCGAAGTCGGTTCCCGGTGTGCAAAACGTGATGTTGTTAGGCCTGGAGAGCGGCGATGTGTTCAGGACGAAGCCGGGGAACACGATCGGCGGTGCGGTAGCGACCGCGGGAACGGGCGCCGCCGCGCCGTCGACCTCGTCCAGTGGTGTGCTGGAGGTGGACCACTTTGAGCCGCACCGTGGGCCCGTCCACGGCATCGACTGCAGCCCATTTTTTAGAAATCTATTTCTCACCGCTTCTTCCGATGGTGCGATCCGCCTCTTTTCAACGCTGGAGCGCGCCGCGCTGCTCGCGCTCGAGCCATTTTCCGACTCGCGCAGCTACCTCTACGGGGCTGCCTTTTCACCGGCGCGACCCGCGGTGATCGCCGCGATTAGCCGCTCGTCGCACCTCGTCATTTACGACATGCTGGAGTCTAAGGCAAAACCGGTGCTCACCGTGGAAGCGGGAGTCGATGGTGCCGCGGCGCTAGCGATGGCGTGGTCTAGGGCGCTTCCCGACTTACTCGCGACTGGTGACGCGAAGGGAAATGTCCGGCTTTGGCAGCTTTCTTCCCAATTATGCGAACCTGTGGATCTTGAGCGTGCGGCGATGGCGGCCGTCACCGCAGGAGGGGCGGCGGTGCCCAGTCCAGCAAGCGGCGCGGCAAGTCCAGTGACCCAAGCGCTGCCCGCGGCGGCGTCGGCCGCGGCTGGCGCCCCACACATGGCGCCGATGAAGGCCATTTTCGGAGTCTGCTGTTAACCGGAGGGGGGGGGGGAGGGAAGA
>ERZ1292633.3534-Hain-H41-02um-R1-3534-length-15128-cov-3_pt1 | contig 15128 bp, 15 predicted proteins | sample MGYA00564406_ERZ1292633 | MGnify/ENA primary metagenome ERZ1292633 (study PRJEB36523, sample SAMEA6512639) | groundwater metagenome | collected 2019-01-08 | study: AquaDiva: Metagenomics assemblies of 32 groundwater samples
GTTGAAGAGGTTCCCGTAGAGACGGCCGGCCGGCCGTCTGGTGACGAGGTTGAAGAGGATGTCGAACCAGTCATAGAAGTAATAGGCGGGGCACCAATTCTGGAAGATGTTTTGAGCCCGCTCATGGACGTGCCGGAAGATGTAATCCTTGACCAGCCTAGCTCAAGTGTAGAACCACCGGTAGCGGAGGTGCTACCAGAGGTACTGCTTGAGGAGACTGTTCCGCCAGAGTTTGTGACAGAGCCTGTGGTGGCCGGAGTGACAGAAGAAGCGGAGGTAGTCGAACCGGTAGTTGAGGAAGTTGTGACTCCGATAGCGCCAGTTAATCTAGACTTGATTCCTGCACCCTAAACCTGTATGTCAAAAACTGATGTGAAAGCTAAAATCTTGATCGTTGAAGACGAAAAGCCGTTGGCTCGCGCCTTAGAGCTTAAGCTTACGCGTGCCGGTTATACGGCCATAGTTGCCCTGAACGGAGAGATAGCACTGGAAATTTTGCACAAGGAGAAATTTGGTTTGATTCTACTTGACCTCATGATGCCTAAAATTGACGGCTTTGGGGTGTTGGAGGAGATGCAAAAGCGGAGTGATAAAACGCCGGTGATAGTTTTGACCAACTTGAGTCAGAAAGAAGATGAGCAGCGTGCGACTAGTCTGGGGGCCAAGGATTTTTTTGTTAAATCTAATACCCCAATTGCCGAGATTGTTAAAAAAGTTGAAAAGCTGTTGGGCTAGTTATTATGCAGATTGATGAGCTGCAGCTCAAAAAAATCCTCCTGGATGGCAGCTACTTGTCTGAGGAAAGAATTACTGAAGCCAGCTTAGCAGCTAAGGTTAGGCACATGTCTTTGGCTGATTTTTTGATTGTCGAGGAGGATCTAACTGCGGATTTGATCGGACAAGCCGTGGCTGAATCGCTTGACTTGCCTTACACGGATTTAAAATCGCATCCGCCGAGCAAAGATCAAGTTGAGAAAATCCCTGAATTAGTGGCCAGAAAATTGCGTTTGATTTTAATCTCAGAAGACAAGAATAAGTTAACCTTGGCCACTGATAGTCAGGCTGGAAAAAAACTTGCGGCTGATTTAAAGAAGCAATTTCCAGGAAAAAATGTAGTTTTAACCTACTCTTTAAGTGATGACATTGATGCTGGTTTTTTACACTATCAAAAAGTTCTGGAAAAGCGCCTAGATAAAATTATCGAGGCTGGACAGAATTTAGCGCCGCTCATGTTGGATGAGATCTTTTCCGACGCGCTTACCGCCCGAGCTTCCGATATTCACTTTGAGCCTCAGGCAGCAAGTACGGTAGTACGTTTTAGGGTGGACGGAATTTTGCGTGAGGTAGCTAGAATCCCTAAAGAGTATTACGACAACGTGCTGAATCGCCTCAAGGTGCAGGGTCGCATGCGGATAGACGAGCATTTTGCAGCTCAGGATGGCGCTATTCGGCATGACAAAGCTGGGCAAACGGTGGACATTCGGGTGTCTATTGTACCCACTATTGAGGGCGAAAAGGTAGTGATGCGGTTGCTGGCAGCTTATGTTCAAAATTTTAGTTTGGCCACCCTGGGATTATCTGTTGAGGATCAGCAACTGATTGAGGCAACCGCTACCAGGCCTTACGGCATGATTTTAGTGGTGGGCCCGACCGGTTCGGGAAAAACTACCACGCTTTATGCACTCTTAAAACTTTTGAATCGTCCAGGCTTAAACCTGACCACCATTGAAGATCCGGTGGAATATAAGGTGGTTGGTGTTAACCAAATCCAGGTCAATACTCTAACTGACCTAACTTTCTCAAAGGGATTACGGTCTATTGTTCGCCAGGACCCGGACATTATTTTGGTGGGAGAAATTAGAGATCATGAAACTGTTGAAATTGCCGTGAATGCTGCTTTAACCGGACACATGTTGCTATCCACTTTTCACGCTAATGATGCCGCTTCGGCGATACCACGTTTGCTGGATATGGGGACGGAGCCGTTTTTGTTAGCTTCAACACTTTCAATTATTGTGGCCCAAAGATTGGTGCGAACAATCTGTAGTGCTTGTAAATTTAGTGTCGATATTACGGCTGCTAAGTTGCCGCTGAAGGGGGCTGAAAAGTATTTTGGTAAGGGTAAGTTAACCTTGTATGAGGGTAAGAAGTGTCAGACCTGTAACTATACAGGTTTTTCTGGTCGGCTAGCTGTCATGGAAATTATCAACATCACCCCTGAGCTAAAGGATTTGATGTTAACCCATCCGTCCGCTCAGCAGGTTTGGCAATTAGCTAGGAAGCAAGGTTCTGTTTCCATGTTTGAGGATGGTGTGCATAAAGTAAAAACTGGTCTCACTACGCTGTCCGAGCTGCTACGTGTAGCTGAACCGCCGGCTGAATATAACAAGTAATATGTCCTCCTTGGGGCCTCGCTCCAGTAAACTAAAGCAGCTTCTTGCCTGGCTAAATAAGGACAGGTCTTTTGGTAAGGGCTTGAGTCACGGTAAGGACCGCCAATTTTTTATTGAGAACTTGAGCATGCTCACGTCTTCGGGCATGGGGATATCGCAAGCCCTTGAGGCCATTGCTCTAGAAATTAAATCTAAGCCCATGCGGGCCACGGTGACGGAGATGCAACATAAAATTGATTCCGGTACTCCACTCTGGCGAGCGATTGATACCACTAAGCTATTTCCAGGCTATACCGTGTCATTGCTTAGAATTGGTGAAGAGTCCGGCCACTTATCTGATAACTTAAAGATCGTTGGGGCGCAGCAGGCTAAAGAACGGGCTTTTCGTTCACAGTTACGTGCCGCTCTCATGTATCCAGCTTTTGTGTTGGTGCTTACACTTGTGATTGGGGTGGGAATTGCTTGGTTTATTTTGCCTAAGCTGTCCACGGTTTTTGAGTCCATGAACATGAAGCTGCCGCTCATTACGCGGATAAGTTTGGCTGTAGGGAGCGTGTTGCAGGATTGGGGCTATATCATTGTGCCGCTTGGGGCTGTGGTTTTAAGCTTGGGTTGTTATGCTTTGTTTTTTCACCCTAAAACCAAATTTATTGACCAAACGTTGTTATACGCCATGCCGGGAGTGAAGGGGCTAATTCAGGAGCTTGAGGTGGCCAGGTTTGGCTACTTACTGAGCACTCTGCTTGGTGCCGGGATCCAGGTAACGCAAGCCCTTGAGTCTTTAGAACACGCGTCCACTTTTCCTTTTTTCCAAAAACTTTACGCGCATTTAGGGGTTCAGCTTGGGGCTGGGAACTCGTTCAGACAAGCTTTTACCAGTTATGCCGGGAGCGGTAAGTTTATTCCAAGACCAATCCAGCAACTGGTGATTGCAGGGGAACAGTCCGGCAGCTTAACTGCGATTTTGATGAAGATCAGCTTGGCTTACGAGGCCAAGGTAGAAATTACCACCAAAAATCTGACCGTTATTTTGGAGCCGGTCCTGTTAATTATTGTGTGGTTTGGTGTGCTTGGGGTGGCGTTGTCGGTTATTTTGCCTGTTTACGGACTGATTGGTGGATTTAATGCCGGGGTTTAGATATGGCCAGCTTCCCAAAAGGCTTTACTTTACTTGAGCTGACTTTATCGATTTCTTTGATTGCCGTGTTGGCTGTGATTACATTGCCAATGTACCGCAGCTTTCAGCAAACCAACAGTTTGGATGTCGCTGCGCAAACTTTGGTTCAATCTATGCACCGGGCTCAGCTTTTGGCTCAGTCTGGGAGTCATGATTCTGATTGGGGTGTTAAACTTGAAGCGGGAAGCGTTACAATATTTTCTGGGTCCAGTTTTGCGGCTCGCAACATTGACTTGGACGAAGTTTTTGATCTGTCCACGGCGATTGAATTTGAGGGATTAGATGAGGTTGTGTTCAGCTCTGTTTTTGGCGAACCGCAACAAACAGGTTCTCTTCAGCTGGCCGATAGAATTCCGCATTACCGCGTGTTGCGCATCAATTCTGAAGGGGTAATTGATTACTAATATGCAGCCAATTGCAGCCGCTATAATTAAGTCTAAACAAGGCTATGTGCTCATTGAGGCTTTGTTAGCGGTGGCATTGTTTGCGTTTATGGTTACCACCTTGGCTTCAGCTGTGTTGTATGGCCAGCAGAACACGGCCATGGCGGGGAATAGGGTACAGGCTGTGTTAGTAGCCGATGAAGGTTTGGAAGCCGCCAGAGCCCTTGCAAACGTGGATTTTGCTAATCTGGTTGTAGGTGAGCATGGGTTAGTCGTTGTAGATAATCACTGGGCGCTTTCGGGTATTTCAGACGTGACGGGGATGTTCACGCGGAGTCTGCTGGTTACTAATGCCGGGGCGGGTCGGCAAGATGTTACAGTGACGGTTACTTGGCAACAAAGCGCTACCAGAACCGGAACCGTGACCAGTTATTCGCGACTGACAGATTGGGCTAATTAGCCGAATGAGTATGCGGAATACGCAGGGTTTTACTTTAGTGGAGCTATTGCTCTACGTTGCACTCACGGCAATTTTGTTGCTAGTGATGTCGGCGTTTTTGGCTATGCTCCTGCAGGCGCGTGTTAAGCAGCGCACCATTGCAGACATAGATCAGCAGGGCTTGATGATGGTGTCGCGCATGACTCAGACAATTAGAAACTCTACCGGAGTAACCACACCAGTTTCTGGGGGCGTGTCAGATGAGCTAATTTTGACGCTGGAGGACGTGGCTGTTAGTCCAACCAGATTTTATTTGGACCTTGAAACGGCGCTAGTTAGTGAGGCTGGATTAGCCGGGGTTGAGCTTCATAACAGCCAAACTATCTTACAAAATCTCCACTTTGAGAATTTGTCTGAAGGCGGAGCCAACGACGTAATCAGGGTTACCTTTACCTTGTCTAGAGTTAACCTGGAGGGGAGAAATGAATATGATTACGCCAGAACTTTTTATGCCACAGCCACCCGGCGCTAGCCCCTTAAGAATGTTGTATACTAATCAGGAAGGCTTTGTACCTTTAATCAGCGTTTTGGTTATTGGTGCGATTGGGCTTGAAATCGCTACTTCGCTTTTGCTCTTAGGACTTGGAGCTGTGCGTAGCTCGGCTGCCCTTGAGGTCGGTCTGCAAGCCAGAAGTTTGGCTGATGCCTGTGCCACCGAGGGGCTGCGTCAAGTTCGGGAAGCGGTGGCGTGTAGCGGTTCCGGAGTGCTTACGTTGGCGTCTGGGGACTGTAACTTCACCACTAGCCTTATAAGCCCAACTGATTGTCAGATTGAGGCTCAAGGTACTGCCCAGAGTTCGGTTAGATACGTAGAGATTCATTTAACTCAAGTTGATCCGGATCCAGTTTTAGCCAGTTGGCGAGAAGTGACAAATAATTAGTATGTCAAAAAAGTTGACGTCAGCTCAGCCTAATAAATCAGCCGATCAAGCCGGATTCACCCTGCTTGAAATGCTGCTCGTGATTGCCCTGATTGCGGTCTTGGCAAGTATCGTGATTTTAGCCATCAACCCCGGCAAACAGTTGGCTGAGGCCAGAAATGCTCAGCGCCGGTCTGACGTGAATACAATTTTGAACGCCGTGTATCAATACTCCATTGATAACAGCGGAGCCTTGCCTAGCGATATTCCAGATACCCAGGGCCAGACTATTTGTAAAGCTGGTGCAGCGGACTGCACCGGGTATGTAGACCTGAGTATTTTGACTACAGATGAAGAATATTTAGTTGATATCCCACACGATCCAGACCAGGAATGTGAAGGGACAGATACGTGTTACGGAATTTATCAATCCATTACCGGGCGTATTACTGTTGAGGCTACCTACGCTGAACTCGGTGCCGATATTAGTATTTCGCGTTAGTGCCCACCACCGTAGCGCTGGAGCTAGCGCGGATGCTAGGCGTACTTAAAAAAGTTAGCCTGTGAAGTTTAGAGTTAACATGCGTTCGTTACGTGTCAGAGTAATCCTAACTTTTTTGATTGGTACGGGCTTGCTGGTTAGTTTCACCTTTGTTATTTTAAGGAATCTTTTTTTAGACAGCTACCTTGGTTTGGAGGAAGAAGAAGTGACCAGAAACGTGGAGCGCGCTCGTGACGCGTTGTCGTCGGCTGGTGAGCAGCTAGATATTAAGTTATCTGATTGGTCAATCTGGGACGATACATACACTTTTATTGAGGACAGTAACCCCGAGTAAATTGAGTCAAATTTACAAGTCAACTCATTGGCTAATCTGGAGATTAACTTCATGGTATTTTTGGACGAAGCTGGGCAAACGGTTTACGGCAAGTTGATCGACTCTGAAACAAGTGAAGAATTGCCGTTTACGAGCCTGAATGACTATATCATTCAACATCAGGCAGCTTTAGCGGCTACTTCTCCAGAGTTACCAAAAGTTGGCTTAATCGCCTTGCCAGATGGCAGTGCCATACTAGCGAGTCGTCAAATTTTGCAGAGTGACGGCTCTGGGCCATCACGGGGGTCACTCTTATTTGGAAAGTACCTAAGCCCTGCTTTTATGGCAGATTTGCAGGACGTGACTCACTTATCCATTGAGTTATTACCGCTAGACAGTCCAGATTTGCCAGATCCCGCTTCGACTGTCGGTATGGCTTTGTACAACGGTGAAATCCAGATTCAGATTCAGTCTGACGATGCCATCCTTGGCTATACCGTGCTTAAAGATATTTATGGCGAACCGGTCTTGGCTTTACGCGTAAATTCAGATCGGCCAATTTTTGCTTATGGGCAGTATGTTTTTAAGCGTGCATCCGCTTTTATTTTGCTATTCATTGCCCTGATTGAAATTTTGACTTTGTTGGTATTGGAGAAGTTTATCTTGTCGCGTTTATCTAAGATGAACACAGAGATCAAGTCAATCGAAGGTTTTGATCGCAAGAATAAGTTTATTACTGTTTCAAAAGAAGATGAGATTGGTGAGGTGGCTTTGGCTGTTAACAGTATGTTAACTAACATTTATGAGGCGCAGGGGTTACGTGAAAAATATATCAAATCAGTTGAAAACGCTAAAATAGAAATTGAAAAGCAAGTAGCGGAGCGGACCGAGGAACTAAATGCTGAGCGCGCCAGATTCCTTGCCTCGGTGAACAGCCTTAAAGTTGGTTTTGCTATTATTGATAACAAGGGCAAATTACTTTTGCAGAACCCGGCCCTGTCAAGACTTTTAAGTCTAGAGTTGCCACCAGCAACGCTCACAGCGGTGTCTAAGATGCTTAAGCAGGAGATAGATTTGAAGGCTAGGCTAGATGAATGCGCCGTCAAGAAATGCACAGTTGACGATAGACAAATCGCTGTGAACGATAAAATTTTTGAACTCCACATCACCCCGGTTTTTGCCTCTGGCAGCGGGGTATCTCTAGGCGGAATTTTATTGCTTGAAGATGTTACCGATGAACGCTTGATGGACAGAGCTAAGACCGAATTTGTGTCCTTGTCCTCGCATCAGCTCCGTACGCCGCTCACGGCCATCAATTGGTACATTGAAATGTTGCAAGGTGAAGATTTGGGTAAAATGAATAAGGAGCAGTCTGATTGCATGGCCGAGATTAGTCTTGGCAATCATCGCATGGTGAATTTGGTTAACTCCCTCATTGAGGCGTCTAGACTGGAGCTCGGTAACGTTGTCTTTGCTAAGGTGCCAACTGATTTGTCGGCCATGGTTAAAGATATCACCAAGCAGCATAAGGATAAAATTAGCGAGCAAAAAATTACGGTGACCACCAAATTTGGTAAACTCTGCCACTTGGCAGCTGATGATAAATATCTTCGTCTGGCGCTTGACCATGTCGTCATGAATGCGCTCAAATATACCCCCGAGGGTGGCAAGGTTAAAATTTCAACTGAAACGGTGTTGGCCGATCAAAAATTTGGTGGGCGACTTATGCCGGCGTCGGGCGTGGGCTTGACGGTTTCAGACACCGGTTACGGCATTCCCGGGATGCAACAGACCAAAATTTTCCAAAAGCTCTTCAGAGCGGATAACGTGCTTGATAAGGATGAGGAGGGCACCGGACTTGGGTTATACATCACTAAATCTGTGGTTGAGTTGTCTGGGGGCATGATCTGGTTTGAATCTGAGGAAAATGTGGGCTCGGTCTTTTATGTGTTTTTGCCCTGTGGTCCAGGCGTAGCTACGCCTGAGCGCTAAATTTTGCTATATTACTGTTATAGAAAAGTTTATTCTGTGCATTCAAACTATGTCTTCAGCCGTGCCTAAGCCAATTAAAATTTTGCTCGTGGAGGATACGACCGCAATCGCTGACGTAATGAAAATCAAGCTTGAAGCGAGCGGTTATGAAGTTGATGTAGTTACAGACGGTGAACAAGCCTTGGCAGCCTTGGCTAAAGACAGGTTTAGTCTGATGTTACTCGATCTCATGATGCCCAAGATGGACGGCTTCACCGTGCTTGAAGAAATGAAGAAGCTTAAGTTAAAAGTGCCTGTCATTGTTACTTCTAATTTGGGCCAGCCTGAAGATATCGCCAAGGTTAAGAAACTCGGCGCCGTGGATTACTTTATGAAGGTCGACCTCTCTTTGGCGGAAATGGTTGAGCGCATAAAGAAGCAGTTATGATGAGACAAGAGAAACTAAAGATTGTGGTTGCTCGCTGGCTAGCTCCAACACTAGCTGTATTGTTTTTGGGTCTCTGTGTCGTGGTACTTATTTTATTTCTGCAAAATAAACAGCTTAAACAGGACTCATCTAACAAGACAGACCAGGAGGTAGATAGATTAGTTGAAAAGGTCAACGAGTTGATTTTATTGCCGGACGGTGAGGTACCCACTGTGGCGACCGTGTCTGACCCGGAGCAGCTGAAAGATCAGCCATTTTTTGCGCATGCGGAGGTGGGTTATAAAGTTTTGTTATATACGCAGGCTAAGAAAGCCATTTTGTATGATCCTGCCACACACAGAATTATTGAGGTAGCTCCAATTAACTTAGGTGCGGACACACCTACCCCTTAAGCCCGGCTATGCGATTATTTTGGGGGCTGACAATGCTAGCGTTCCTGTGCACGGCCTGGCCAGCTTTGGCTGAGGAGTATTCGGGGAGTAGTTTTGTGTTGCGCGATCCATTTATAACTTTAGTGGGTGGGGAGGGGGCGTCTTCTAGTTTTGTAATGTTTTCGCAGTCTGGTGCCAGGATTGAGAGCGGGCCGTCGGCTAGCACTAGCTTTACAAGTACCTCTGGCACGGAAAATTTTCCTTACTTTACTTCGCCAATCGTTGGGGCTACTGCTGGCCAGGAGCAGGTAAGTTTAACTTGGACAGCCTCAGTAGCTTATTTTGGTGGCACAGTGTCGGGTTATAGAGTTGGGCAATCTACTTCCTCTGGTGGACCCTACACTTACACCGATGTCGGTTTGACGCTGTCTAGTTTGGTGACGGGGCTGACGGGCGGCACCACCTATTATTTTGTCATTCAAACATATGACAGCAATATTCTGGAGTTTGATACGCCTTCAGCTGAAGTAAGCGCCTTGCCAACTAGTCCATCGGGTGGAGGTGGTGGGGGCGGCGGCGGGGGTGGAGGTGGGGGCGGCACACCCACCGCGGAAGCCGAAACCAAGATTGTAGTTAAGGGCCGAGCTTACCCAAGCAGCACTATCCATTTGCTCAAAGATGGCCAGCTGGCGGCCTCTAAAACTATTGGGAACTCCAATAATTTTGAAATCACACTTACAGATTTGAGTAGTGGGGCGTTTGTGTTTGCGGTCTATGCTGAGGACGTGAATGATGTTAAATCGCCTTCGCAGGCCTTTACCGCCATGATCAAAAATCATGAGACCACCACGGTGGCAGGAGTATTTTTGGCGCCCACCATTACTCTTGACAAGGGCCAAGTTAAACAAGGAGACGACATTGTAATCTCTGGTTATGGGCCAGCTGGCGGCGATGTTAAGATCTTAATTGATCAAGGTGATTCAAACGTGGTGCAGATTCCTACCGACACTTCCGGCAGCTACAGTTTTACCTTGGACACAGGTAAGTTGTCTGAGAGTTTGCACACCGCTTCGGCCCAGGGTAGGTTTGGTACAGAAGTAATTGGCTTGAGTACGGAGCTTCACTTTACGGTTGGCGATATTAACGTGCCAGTGGTAGACACAGGCTGCACACGCGCCGACTTAAACTGCGATGGCCAAGTGAGCCTTGTGGACTTCGCGATTGCAGGTTTTTGGTACAAACGACCGCTTGATCCTGCCTTTGCGCAGTATGAACTTGAGCGGTTAAATGGAGACGGTAAAATTGACCTCGTCGACTTTGCGATTATGGCTTTCTATTGGTCGGGCTAGCTTATGGCGCAAATATATTTTGGCATTTCAGCTATGCCGGTTCAGGTGGGGAGTTTGTTTGATGTAGGCGTGTTTGTTGATAGTCATGGACAGACAATCTCAGCCGTGGAGGGCGTTCTGCCGTTGTCCGATGGGCTTGAGCTCGTTGCTGTTCAAGATGGAGGATCGGTGGCTAGTTTATGGGTTGAAAAACCCCAAGAGACTGCGGCTGGGGTGGCCTTTGCCGGCGTAACTCCCGGCGGTTTTAACGGTAGTCGCGGTCAATTATTTACTCTGACGCTTAGAGCCGAAAAAGCCGGAAGTTTTGAATTACAGCTGGCAGACGGGCGGGTACTTTTGAATGATGGGGACGGCACGGCTGCGGTCCTTAGCCCCGCGCCGTTAATTTTTTTGGTTACCGATACCGCGCAATCGGGGTCGATTAATTCGTTAACTGATCTCGATCCTCCCGAAGATTTCACGCCCGTGATTGTGGACGAGCTCCAGTTAGGTGGCCGGGTGGTGATTTTTTCAGCTGTCGACAAGAGTTCAGGGATTGATTACTACAAGCTCAAAGAGGGGCGGGGAGAATGGCAGACTGTTACGAGCCCGTACTTGTTAGCTAAGCAGGCTGGTCCGGTTAAATTACAGGTTATAGCCGTTGATCACGTCGGAAATGAAAGGCTCGTTAAGTCGTCTGTGGGCGGTCAGTTGACTTCTCTGCAAGTGGCTCTATTTTGCGGTATACTCAGCGTAATTATAATTACGCTTTGGGCGTCTAAACCATGGAGGTTATGGTCAAGATGAAGGTTCGTTTAGCAGCGCGCGGACTTTGCGCTTTATTGCTTGGAGTTTTACTACAAGCTCAAGCCACGCCCGTTCAGGCCGCGACTGAATATTTCTACCCCAGCTCTGGCCAGGCGGAGGTGGGGAAGAGTCTCACGGTTTCAGTTTATGCCTCAAGCCCTGACCAGGCCGCGAGTGCCTTCTCTGGCTACCTCAGTTTTCCAGCAGATAAACTGAGCGTAACTTCCGTATCTAAAGCCGGCTCTATTATTACTATCTGGGTGGCCGAACCAAGCTATTCAAATGCTAATGGTACGTTGAGTTTTGAAGGCATCTTGCCTAATCCTGGTTTTACCGGTACGGGCGGGAAATTGTTGACCATCACATTTAGTGTTAGAAGCGCGGGTGCGGCCAATATCGCCTTTACGAGCGGGGCAGTGTTAGCAAACGATGGTTTGGGCACGAACATCACGCTTGGAACGGGTTCAGCGAGCTTTACGCTGTCAGAGCCTGGCGCGCCAACCCCAACCGAAGAGACACCGGCTACGCCCGGTAAGCCGGTGTTTGGGGCGCCTGAAATTAGCTCAAGCACGCACCCGGCTCAGAATGTTTGGTACACCAACAATGACCCGGTGTTTAAACTCGTTTTGCCAGCTGGAGTTAAGGGCGTAAATGTTTTAGCTAATCAAACTGAGAATAGCGATCCTGGCACCGTGTCTGATGGCACTAAGAGCGAATATGAATATCCAGACGTTGAGGACGGGGTGTGGTATTTGCATGCTCGGTTGCAAAATGATAACGGTTGGGGCCAAGTAGCGCACTTTAAGTTCCAGATTGATACTTTGGCACCGGAGCCTTTCGTTGTCACGGCGCTTGAGCCAGCCGGTGAAGGCAAAAATCCAGCCATTAACTTTACCGTGGTGGACGCTACTAGTGGCATTGACCATTATATTTTGCGGCTTGATCAGGGTGAGGACATCGTTATTCCGGCGGACGAATTGGTTCTGCCGTACGAGTTGCCACGCGCCAAGGCTGGCGACCACGCAGTTACGGTGGTGGCCGTTGATGGCTCCGGCAATAGCCGTGACGCCAGTTTAACTGTGACTTACCCAGACATTAGTCCTAGGTCTATTTGGCCGGCGCTGCAAGAAGCTAGATTTGCTGATGCTTTGGTAGCCTTAATTGTTCTAGTTAAATATCTGTTACTCATTTCATTGGCAGCCTTGATTAGTACCTTGGTACTGCTTGTAGTCGTAAGATCGCTAAGATACCTCCGTTTAAGCCACAAGCCAGGCGTACACGAACAGGTGAGGGCTGAGGCTAGAGTGAAGCGCGACCTGCGAGCTGCCGATAAAGACTTACAACGCGATATTAAGCGTCTAGAAGCAACTAAACGCGCCAAGCGGCTCTCGCCTTCGGCTGAGAAAAAAGTTAGCCAAGCCGTGAGGTCCTTGAAAGCTGTGGATGCCGAAGTGATTAGGACTAAAAATGCATAGTCTTGTGCTCTGATTGCGGCGGGACTAGGATTCGGTTATGTCTAAGTTAATACTCGACGCTCACGACCCGTTGATTCTCTCGGTTGGGGGTTCATTGATCGTTCCTGACGGTGGCCCTGACGTCGCATTTCTTATCTTGTTGCGTGAGCTCGTTTTTAAAGCGATCGAACGCGGCCATAAGCTCGTCATTGTGACCGGCGGTGGCAAAACTGCTCGTCACTACATCGATGCCGCCTCCAAAGTCCAAAAGATCGCCGATGACGACCTCGACTGGCTCGGCATTCACGCAACTCGTTTGAACGGCCATCTCGTCCGAACAATTCTGCGCGACGTCGCTCATCCAATTGTGTATAAGAACCCTTTGTCGATTCCTGCTATAAAAGGTTGGCAGGGGAGGGTCCTTGTAGCTGCCGGCTGGAAACCGGGCTGGAGCACAGACTACGTGGCTTGCCGCATTGCTAATTCCCTCGACGCCAAGTGCATCGTGAACTTGTCTAACATCGACTTTGTCTACGACGGCGACCCGCGGAAAAATCCCGACGCCAAAGCCTTTGAAGACATGCGTTGGCGCGACTATCGCAAGATGGTCGGCGACGTCTGGTCCCCAGGCCTCTCTGCCCCCTTTGACCCCGTCGCCGCCAAATTTTGCCACAAATACGGCCTAAGCGCGGTCGTGGTTAACGGCAATAAATTCACGGAGGTCGAAAAGGCCTTGCTCGGTGAAGACTTTAAGGGGACTTTGTTGTCGTAGTTTTTATTTGACTTTTTGCTATTTTTTTGCTAAATTTTGGGGTCCTTTTACAATTCAAACCATAAAATTAACGGGAGGTAAACTTGACCCTTTCCGATAAGAAGTTCCGCGACTACCAACATGAGGCAGTTCTGGCCGTGGGGGTGAGTTTTGAGGAAGGTCTGCGCAGCGTTTTGTTGACGCTGGCTACTGGCCTCGGCAAAACCCATATCGCCTTCTTGTACTTCAGGGAGCTCGTGTTGCACGAGCATCCAAGTATCAGGGTGTTGTTCCTGGTACATTCTCTCGACATTTTGACCCAGTCGCGTGACGAGTTCCTCGCCACGTTCCCGGAGTTCAAAAATGTAGTGGGGATGCTCACGGGCACCGAGAAGACGGGGACGGAACGTCAGTTCCTGTTCGCCACCTTCCAGTCGATGGCACCCAGGCTCGCAGAATTCGCGCCCGAAGCCTTCGACTACATCGTCATCGATGAGGCACACCACGCCGTGGCACCCAGCTTTGCGCCAGTCGTGAAGCATTTCACGGGGAAGCGTCTCGGTTTAACCGCCACGCCCGAGCGCATGGATGGCTTGGACATCATGACGCTGTTCGACGTCGTGGCTTACGACTACCCGCTCCACGAGGCGATTGTGGACGAGTGGTTGGCGAGCGTCGACTACTACCTCCACACCGACAACATCAACCAGACCGCTTTGCGTGAATACGCGAAGTCGGTGGCGGGGGATGAACGTCGTGTAACCAAGAAAATGATCGATGACACCCTGTTCCTGTCTCCACGAGAGGCGGCGGTGGCAGAGATCGTTCAGCGCAAGCAGACGGAGTTGAGCGCGAAAAAGGGTGGAGAACCGGTTAAGACCATCCACTTTTTCACGAGTCACGATCACCTCTGGCACGCCTTGGACTTCTACCCGGACGCTTTGCCCTATCACAGTGGTATGAGCGGCAAGGATCTGCGTGAAATCTTCGCCTGGTTCAAATCCGGAGACATGCACGAGATCCTGGTGGTCGACAAGTTCAACGAAGGGGTAGACATCCCCGACGCCGAACTGCTCGTCTTCCACCGGGCTACGGATTCTGCGCGCATCTGGCTTCAGCAGCTGGGCCGCGGTACGCGTCGGACTGACATGAAGGATCGTCTCGCAGTGCTCGACTTCGTCGGGAACTGCGACCGCGTTCTCTACGTGTCGGAACTGGCGCAAAAGGTTCGAGAGTACAGTGAAACTGTGGGTGAACCCCAGGACTCGCTGACGATCTCCGAGCTGCCGTTCGAGATCTCCTTCACGGAGGAAATTCGTGATCTCCTGACGATGCTCGAACGCCTCAAAGCCGACTTCTACCCGACAGTCGAAGAAGCTTCTGCCTCTGTACGGGCGATCAAAATCCGTACCGAGACTGAATACAGGGCGACATACAAGAGGGATCAACGTCTGCCTAGTAACCCAAATAGCTACTACGCCGACAAGGGCTGGGTGAGCTGGCCGATGTTTCTTCGGGGTAGGCCAGGATTTTACCCGACCGTCGAGGAAGCTTCCATCGCAGCTCGTAATCTCGGGCTCACGTGTCAACGCGAATACATCGCTGAGCGTAAAAAGGATCTCCGTCTACCTAGCAGTCCTAATCTGTACTACGCCGACAAAGGCTGGGTGAGTTGGGGGACCTTCCTTCGTCTCGAAACCCTCTCGGGATACTACCTGACCTTCGAGGAAGCTTCGGCGGCCGTACGGGTTCTCGGCATCGAGGACATCACCGTGTATCGTGTTCGGAGAGGTGAGGATCCGCGGCTTCCGAAGCAGCCTCACAACACCTATGCCTCCAGGGGGTGGGTGAGCTGGCCTCATTTTTTCGGA
>ERZ1292633.3537-Hain-H41-02um-R1-3537-length-15117-cov-4_pt1 | contig 15117 bp, 13 predicted proteins | sample MGYA00564406_ERZ1292633 | MGnify/ENA primary metagenome ERZ1292633 (study PRJEB36523, sample SAMEA6512639) | groundwater metagenome | collected 2019-01-08 | study: AquaDiva: Metagenomics assemblies of 32 groundwater samples
GAAAGTTTAACTTTAGAGCAAGATTCTCTTACCTATTGTCCATATAGAGTCGTAGAGAATTGCACTAAAAATAAACCATTAATAAAAGTTTCAACTATTGTTAAAAATAATAAAGATAAAGACTTAAAGTTTCATTATTTTGTGACAGGTGGAAAAATCATTGGCGAAGGTGCAAATATTGTTTGGGATTTTAATGGAGAAAAGCCAGGAAAATACTCAGTAACAGTTGGCATTGGAAAAGAATCAGTTATCAAAGGAAAAACCATTACTAGGACATTAGATTTTAGCTATTGTCCTTTGTGTGACCTTTGTGAATGCCCTGCTATAGTTAGAATTTTAGGTCCTGTCTATCCAATTAAAGCAGGAGATGCAGCAATCTTAACGGCTGAAGTTAAAGGAGGCACTCAAAAAAGATTCCAATATTATTGGAATCTTTCAGATGGAACTTCAAATAATATAAAACCAACAAAGGCAAAAATTGAATTCGGACAAGGCACACGACACATCATAGTTAGAACTGACAAATCAATGAAAGGGCAAAAAATTATTGTTACAGTTGAACTCGGTGGAGTCTGCCCAACTTGTTCCAATGTAGCAGTGTTTGAAATCAAAATTGATAAATAAAATCTACAACTTCAATTTTATAACTTCCGAACCTGCCAATAAAAATGCTCCTGCCCCGTAAACTTCCCAACTTTCTGCGTCGAAATTCTTACGCGGGTCTGCACCGATTGGTTGTGTCCAACCGACTTTTCCATCGTTTGTAACTAAGGAATTTAGCCCAATCCACGCTTTTTTGACGGATGGTAAATATTTCTTTTTGTCCAAAATTTTATTGTTGATCCCCCAAACGAGTGCGTAGGCGTAAAAACCCGAACCGCTAGCTTCACCGCCTGGAAATGAATCTGGATCAAGCAAACTTGCCCGCCACAATCCATCGGCTTGCTGAAGTGAAACTATCTTTTCCGACATCTCTTTGTAGATTTGCAGATAAAAATTGCGTTTTGGATAGTCTCTCGGCAGTTCTTCTAATAAACGGACTAAACCGCCCATCACCCAACCGTTTCCTCTGCTCCAAAAAATCTTTTTGCCATTGGCTTCACGTTTTCCTTCGCCTTTTTCGTTAATTAAAAATGAAGCATCACGGGCAAAAAGTTTTTCTTCTTTGTCGTAAAGACGGTCGTAGGTTTCCTGAAAAAATTTATCGTTCATCTCCAGATATTTCTTGTCTTTAGTATCTTTGGCAAGCTGGGCAAGAGTCGGCGGAGCCATAAAAAGAGCGTCGCACCACCACCAAATGATGCCGTGTTTTTTCACTTCGGGGCTTTCGTCAACGCCGATTCTTTTTATCGCATCAATCGAAGGCTGAATAAATCGTTTATCTTTTTTGAGACGGTAAAGGTCAATATAAGTCTGCGTGATAACGATGTCGTCTGCGTGGTCAAAACGTCTGCCGGGCGACCAATTAATCTTGTCGAAATTGGACATCATCGAATCAAGTAATTCTTTTGATTTAGTCGTTTCATAAGCCGCAAAAACTCCGGCGTAGAATGCTCCGTTTGTCCAATCGTAGGTCGGATGCTTCGGATTGTTGAGTTGCCATTTCGCCGCTTTGAGCATTGTTGATTTGATGTAATCTTTTTTGAAAACATCAGCATTTTGAGCAAATGCAAAATGTGTAAATGTAAGTAAAATCAGACTTAAGATGATAATTTTTTTTGACATATTTGTTTTAATCGTTGATAGTTAGTAAATTCCCGAAAATGAATTTTAGTTTTTCAATCAAAAGTTGATAAGTATCGTCGTCCGTTTCAAAATCAACTTTTACACCTTCACATTCTAAAGTTTCTTTGCCCGTTTCATCCAGTTCAATCTCAATCTGATGACGGGACAGATTAATTTTTACAACTCCACCGTAACCACCGAATGATTGGTCATCGCGTTCGATATGATAATTTGAATCCTCAATATCAAGACTTTTTTGAATCATTAAATAATTCTCTTCGGTGTAAAATCCTACCGAAAGAACATTAAACTCAGTTTCTTCAATCTCAATTGCTTCAGCTTCAAAGTGCATAATCATATTTGCCGCATCCTTAAATTGATTTCCATTTCTTTAATAGTCTGGACAAAAAACTTGGTTTTGTAGCAGGTGGTAGAGCTTCTCTTATTTTATCTGGATTTTTTAGCTCACTAATTTCACAGGGCTTTATAATAATAAATTGTTTTAAAGCAGCATAAGATTTTACATATTTCAACTCTTCTGCAAACCAATAAAGCACATTCAAACCTTCTAACCAATTTTGATTATTAAGCAAGCAATCACCCATTATTTGATTGTTGTTAATTTTGGAAATATAAATTTTTATCCAGAATAATTTTTTTTCAATTGCTACTGCTGAAATTTCATTAAGTAGTTTTTGCACCAAAATAGTTTCTTCAAGCGAATCCTTTAGTTCCATAAATTCGCCCGCAGCTTGTAATTCTCCGAGAAATATTTTGAAAGCAAATTCTTCTCCTGTGTCCAGATTTCTAGTTAGTAAATCAAATCTTGGAACATTAAAATCTTTAGTTTCAACAGGAACGATAATTTCGTGAATGACTAAAAAATTAGCCCAAACCCAGTTTTGTGCAGCATAACTGAAAGCCTCATCATCGTTTTTTCCTACACCTGCTAAACAATCCCAAATTCCGTCGGGAAATAGTTCTTTGTGAGTTGCAGTAATGTGTAATTCATAAACGACACTATATTCTCCATTTACATTGTGTTCTTGTTTATCATTTATTGTTACTTCAATTTGAAGATTTAATGATTCAATAAAAATGGAAAACTCGCTACGCTGAACGGCATGTCCAGTTTTCTCAACTTCCTGAGCTAAATGTTCAAGAAACTCCATACTCTATTTAATAATCAACCGCATAATCTTTGGCAAAAGGTTTTCCGCCCCAAGCCTTTAATTGTGTCCATTCGGTAAATGAATCAGTCCAGAATTTGTGATTTTCAGGCAATCCTAAGGGCAAAAACGCTAGCGAAGTTAGATACATACTGCCGGTATTTGAATAATAATCGGTAATTCCGCTTTGTTGATTTCCGACCAATCCGAGCGTTAAATATCCTTCTTGGTTAAAGGTTGATGGAATAAACATTCGTTTCATCACCGCCGTTAAAGCACATCTTACTTGAGCCGGTGAAACGTCTTTCGGCAAGGCATCATCCAAAGCGAGTTTTGCCAGCGGCTGAAACGCTCCGACGCGATAGGTCGAAGAACGTCCGAAAACGGGATACGTTCCTTCGGGCGAAATATAACGCTCCTGAAACGAAGCATAACGCTGCATCCGTTTATAAGCCGTATCGTATAAAGCCTTCTCCTTTCTGCCTTTTTGGACATTAACTTTCAATATTTCGACCAACATCGGCTGAATTACATAGCCGTTGTAATGATCGAAATGAAATTTATCGCCATCGCTATACCAACCGTCGCCGACATACCATTTAATAATTTGTTCAATCGGAGTATCAATTCTTTCGGGAACAATTTCTTCATCTATAAAGAGCAGAAAACTTTCAATCGTAGCGGCAAAGAGCAACCAGTTACTTTTGTAGGGCTGAATTTGCCGGATTTTTTTGAATTCGTAAATAATACGAGATTTTGTTTCACTATCGAGCGGTTTCCAAAGAGCTTCGGGAGCAGTCAACAAGGCTTGAGCAATATACGCCGCATCAACTAAAGGCTGTCGCGTCTTGGCATCGCCCCAATACAAATAATCGGGACTTTTCGGATCAACTGCGTGAGCCAGACTTTGCTGAATCTGAGTCCGCCATTTTGCTCGAATTTTACTTTCAGGCGAATTATCATCAGGAAGCGAAACTGCCGGAGCCATTCCCGCGATCAGACGACCAAAGGCTTCCATATACGCGACACGCGAATCGCGTTTATCCCAAGTAGGCGAAAATTCCAGCTTCATTTTCTTTTGGAGTTCACCCTTACTCATATTAGACAAAATAGGATTAGCAATCTTATCCAAAAGTTGAACCCAATATTTACGGTCATCAGAAGGTTTTGGCTCAACTGATTCGCTCGTTTCGCTCAAAACTACATTGGGCGAAAGTCCCGCTACAAGACCAATGGCTGAAGCCGTTTTAAGGAAATTTCGTCTTTTCATTTTTTACTATTTGCGTTCGCCATCATAAACGACTGCTGCACATTCGCAAAATAAATCCAAATAATAATCGCGGATTTCTTCTTGCGTAAGCTGTTTACCTTCTTTTTCAGCGATGAATTTCATCAATTCAAAGGCTACTTCTTCGCCCGTTTCGATACGGACTGGTTGTGTTTCTAAACTCATAAATTTTCTCCTTGTTCAAACTGCCATTTACCGCTCAAAAACTCCAGATGCAGTCGCAAATTAGAAGAATCCAATTCGTGAACGCCCCGAACTGCCGCCAAAAGCGATGTCTTGCGGTCTTTCGTTTTAACTAAAACATAGTTTGGTAAATTATCTGACAATTTCGTGACGATTGCCGCCCCGCCTTCGCTGATATTAACTGTTTCACCTTCAACCGCTTCATATATTTCACCTTCACCATAAACTGTTTCAAGCACGACTTTCATTCCGACTTCCAGACGTTCTTCATCAGACCTCATAAATGGTCCGCCGCGTCGGGGCAACTCCCGCGAATCCCAAAGCCCTTTATTTCGCACAAAAGGTTTTAAGTCGTAAAGAGTCTTTGGGTTTTCGAGAAAACTTTTCGGTGGATTACTCCCTGTCAAAGCTGCTCCAACCATCACGCGGATTTTATCAGGCTCTTCGGTTTCAAGCAGTTTTAAGTATCTAACAATGCCCCAAACTTCGTAAAAATCTTTTCCATAGTCAAAAAGACGAAGTTGTTTCGGCATCGGCAGACGGAGTTTTACTAACCTCTGCGGCTCAATCGGATGCGAGAGCGTAAAACTAACTCCGCAAATTGTCGCCTGCTCTGTAAAAGTATGTTCGACCAACTCTGTTTCAGCATTCTCTTGATAATGCACCTCAACCGGAATTCTCAAATCAAGACGTTCGTGGAAGCGGGTTGATTTTTTTGTCATTGTCATTCTGGGGGAAATTATAACAAAGTTGCGAAAAAGTCAGTAGCGTCGGCGTGAGCCGAATCGTTCAACATAGTATAGGCTCAACAATCAGTCAATTGGACTTAATAAAATTAAGTCTTGCCGTAAATTTGCTTTTATCTCCAAGCAAATCATAGAAAGGCAGATTTTTTGAGTCAATGAAATTATAAACTCCACCGCAATAATATTTCTTTACTCTTTGCTCATCGGTTTTTACTATATACTGCTCAACTTTTCTGTTCAGATATTCTTCTCGTTTACCGCTAAAACATAAAACTATGACGTAAATAAAATCATAATTGTAGCCTTTAGGTTTTTCTAAAAGTTTTATTTCTGCTGTTCCAAAATGACAGAGAACTCCGCAAGAGATTTGAACTAAAGTTACATTTGTAACAATTCCTTTGATTTTCATTTTATTAGGAAATCCGTCATCTCTTTTTCCGATAATTAAAGGTTTGAAACATTTACTGTTATCAAATCCAGTCTCAATTTTTGAGGTTGAACAATCGCTCATTGGTAGCGGTTGAACTTGGGAAAAAGAAGTTCCGGCAAATATAACTAAAACGAAAATGGATAGGATTAGGTATTTCATAAGTCTTCAATATTTTAGACTCCGTATTTCAAAAATTGTTCCTTTTAAGCAATTTCTACTAAATCGCATCTTCATAATAGCGTTTGTAAATATCTTTCAATCTTTTTAATCCTTCTTCGCTTCCAAATCGGTTCGCTTGAATATAGGATTCTTTTACTGCATCTTCATCGTCACAAAGTCCTTGTAGTTCTTCCATCAATCTCAAATGAGGCTCAATCTTATCTTTGTGTTTTTCTAACAACTTTTGCTCTTCTTCATCAGATTCGTGTCCATCTAAAGCATAATAAAAGTAAAAATCATTATATTTGTTCAAGAACTCTTCAAAAGAAATTGCTTCGGAGACACATTCACGAATGATACTGTTGTGTCGTTCGATTGTCATTAATAAATCGTTTTCGGATTCAAACATAATCATTTCAATTCACCTTCACACAAACATTTTTCTCTTCCATAAAAAATCGCAACGCCTCAAATCCGCCTTCGCGTCCTATTCCTGAATCTTTGACACCGCCGAAAGGAGTTCGCAAATCTCGTAAAAGCCAGCAATTTATCCAGACTATTCCTGCTTCGATTTGTGCAGCAACGCGATGTGCAACAGATAAATTTTCCGTCCAAATTGTCGAAGCCAAACCGTAGCGGACTGAGTTTGCCCAAGTGAGAACTTCTTCTTCAGTTTCAAATGGCTGAATCGTTACCACAGGACCAAAGATTTCTTCTTGGTTTGTCCGACAATCAAACGGCAGATTTTCGATGATTGTCGGTTCGATAAAATATCCGTTCAAACCTTCAACTTTTACCGATTTTCCGCCGCATAAAATCTTTCCGCTTTCCTCTTTTGCGAGTTCGATATACGACAAAATTTTCTCGAAATGTTGTTTGGAAACTATTGCCCCGATGTTTGTTTCGGCAGACTTCGGATTACCGATTATTAATTTTTGGGTGCGTTCAACAAAATCATTTTTGAATTTTTCGTAGATTGATTTTTCGACAAATATCCGCGAACCGCAGAGGCAAATTTCGCCTTGATTGGAGAATGAAGAAAGCAAAGTTGTGTTGAGCATTTCCTCGTAATTGCAGTCAGCAAAGATGATGTTGGGATTTTTTCCGCCGAGTTCGAGCGAGAGTTTTTTGAACATAGGCGCGGTTTCTTTTGCGATCCATTCGCCCGTTGACGTTCCGCCTGTAAAAGAAATCGCCTTAATTTCTTTGTGTTTAACGATTGCCGAACCTGTTTTTGTTCCTAAGCCGTGAACGATGTTCAAAACTCCCGCAGGCAAACCAGCTTCAATACAAAGTTTTGAAAGTAAATATGCAGTCATCGGTGTTACTTCCGAAGGTTTGGCGACTACGCAGCAACCCGAAGCAATCGCCGGAGCGATTTTCCAAGTGAATAAATAAAGCGGCAAATTCCACGGCGAAATACATCCGACCACGCCGATTGGTTGACGCAAAGTGTAATTTATTGCTTGGTTTACAGTCTCGTAAGATTCGTTAGCGAGGTGCATTTGAGCAGTAGCATAAAAACGAAAATTGGCGGCGGCACGCGGAATATCAACCCGTTTGGCAAGCGAAACAGGCTTTCCGTTGTCAACACTTTCTGCTTCGGCAAGCATATCCAAATCGCGTTCAATTAGTCTGACAAGTCGCATCAGAATTTCAAATCTTTCTTCGTGTGATGTTTTCGACCAACCCGGAAACACACGTTTGGCGGCTTCAACGGCGAGTTCGACATCGCGTTCATCCGAATCAGGAATTAGCGAATAAACTTCGCCAAGAGCAGGATTGAAATTTTCTAAATACTCGCCTGTAACGGGAGCAATCAAATTACCGTCTATATAATTTAAGATTTCCAACATATTTTTAACGATAATCTTACCATAAATTTTACTCGTGAAAATGTCGCTAATTTCAGAAAATTTTTGCGGTTTTCTTTGATTTTACGTTATTATTATTTAGCTTTTGATAAAAAAGTGTTATTCAGTTTAGACAGGTAAAACAAACATTAAATTCAGACTTTTACAACTATTTTTTTTACTGATTTGCGTTTCAGTCGCCTATTCACAGCAGGCTCAAATAGTTTTGCAGGGGCAAATAACTGATTCACTCGGTGGAGCGTTGCCGAATACGACTGTTACCACTACCGATAAACTAGGGAAAAACTATACCGCTGTTACAGATTTAGAAGGGAAATATACTTTCGATTCGCTTCCTGCGGGACGCTATAAAATACAGGTAAATATTTCGGGTTTTTCGTTTTATGAAAATATCGCCGTAGAAGTTAAAACTTCGCAGATGAACACTTTAGATATAGTTTTGACGGTTGCCAATGCGGTCGGAGAAGTGACGATTGAGGCGGATGAAGAAGTGACGACCGATCCAACGTCTAATTCTGATTCGGTTGTTTTGCGAAATGAGGCACTCGATGCACTTCCTGATGACGGCGATGAATTGGTGCAGGCTTTGCAAATGTTGGCAGGTCCGACGGCGAGCGTTGACGAGACTTTGCAGATTTCCGTTGATGGTTTTCGCGGTGGAAGTTTGCCGCCGAAATCTTCGATTCGGGAAGTGAGAATCAACAATAATCCGTTTGCCGCTGAATATGATCGAATGGGCAACGGACGCGTAGAAATCTTAACTAAACCCGGCACGAATGAATATCGTGGACAGGGATTTTTCAATTTTAATGATGAAAGTCTGAATTCGCGTTCGCCATTTGCCTTAACTCGTTCGCCTTTTCAATCGAAACGTTTTGGCGGAAACCTAAGCGGACCGATTATTCCGAAAAAATCTTCCTTCTTTTTTGATTATGAAAAACGCGGAATAGAAGACAATCGGGAAATTTCCGCAATAATTCTTGATTCGACGCTCAACCCCGTTTCCCTCAATGAAACATTAGTTGCTCCAACGAAAAGGACGAATTTTAGTCCGCGTGTTGATTGGCAATTAAATGAAAAAAATACGCTCATCATCCGCTATCTGTTTGAGCAAAGCAAACGCGAAAAAGAAGGAGTTGGTAATTTTAATCTGGAATCGCGTGGTTTTAGCTCCAACAATATTCAGCACACTTTCCAAATTACCGAAACGGCGGTCATTAACCAAAATAGTTTTATCGAAACGCGGACTCAGTTTTCGATGGCGAAGCGAAATAATGAAGGCGGTTCGTTTGAGCCGAGCTTGAGAATTTTGGACGCTTTCACGTCAGGTGGAGCTCAAGTAGATGGTTCATTCAACCGCGAAAATCGCCTCGAATTGCAAAGTTTTCTTTCACAACTTTCCAAAAAACATTCATTCAAATTTGGAGCGAGAGTGCGTTGGGGACATGTCAGCAATGCTTCCGAGCAGAATTTTGCGGGAACATTCACATTCGGCTGCGGCTCTGAGCCCCAGCTTGATGCAAATAATCAAATTATCCTTGACCAAAATAATAATCCGCTGACGACGACGATCAACAGTCTCGAACGTTATCGGCGGACTCTATATTTTCAGCAGCTTGGTTTTTCGCCAACCGAAATCAGAGCTTACGGCGGCGGAGCAACACAATTTTCAATCCTCGGCGGAACACCCGAAATCAAATATTCGCAGAGTGATTTTAGTCCGTTTTTTCAAGATGATTGGCGAATCAAACCGAATCTGACAATTTCCTACGGCGTTCGTTACGATTTGCAGAATAATATCGAAAGTAAGTTAAATTTTGCACCAAGATTTTCGTTTGCGTGGTCGCCGAAAGCTAAGAAAAAAGAGAATCAGAAGACGGTTGTTCGGGCGGGAATCGGCGTTTTTTATGATCGTTTTAATGAATCAATGCTCTCACAATCGTTGCGGTATGACGGCGTGAATCAGCAGCAATTTGTGATTTCCGCTTCCACCGAAAATGGTCAGCAATTTCTCGATCTATTCCCGAATACGCCTACCATCGAACAGCTTTCGACCTTCCTGATCCGCCAGACTTTGCGAAAAATTGACGAAGATTTGGAAACTCCCTACACGATTCAAGCGGCGGTTACTTTTGAACGTCAGTTACCACTTAAAACCAGTCTTTCCATCAATTACATTGACACACGAACTAATAATATGTTTCGCTCACGGAATATCAATGCTCCAAATCCTGAACTCAATAATGCTCGTCCTTTATCCAATCAGGGCAACATTTTTCAGTTTGAATCAAACGGACGTTTTCGACAGCATCAGTTAAATATTGGAATCAACAATCGTTTCAGCCGAAATCTGACACTTTCAGCCAATTATTCGCTGACCGATGCCAAAAGCGATACTGATGGATTAGGAACTTTTCCGACCAATCAATATGATTTGAGCACGGAATTTGCCCGTTCGGCAGCGGATATTCGCCATCGTTTTACACTGTTTGGTTCGCTCAATGTTTTGCCGTTTGGAATTCGTTTTAATCCATCCTTGACCATTAATTCAGGCAGACCTTTTAATATTACGGTCGGCAGAGATTTGAATCGTGATGCGATTTTTACGGATCGTCCCGCATTTGCTGACGAAAAAACAACCGCTCAAGATTTACGCGTAACGCCATTTGGAAGTTTTGACATTAATCCGAAGTCAGGACAAACCATCATCCCTCGAAATTATGCGACAGGACCTGCCTTCGCTTCGCTTGATTTGAGAATTAGCAAAGATTTCAGATTTGGAATAACAGGCAAGGGAAAAGATGCCAAGGCTAAGTATAATTTGAATCTTTCGGCAAGCGTCCAAAATCTAACTAACAGCACAAATAAAGCTATTCCAGTTGGTAATTTGAGTTCGCCTATTTTCGGACTTTCAAATTTCGGAGCAGGAAGATTCGGAAGTAATGACGGTTCACAATCAGCGGGAAATCGCCGGATTGATTTGCAGGTTAGGTTTAATTTTTAATTCCTATTTATTTCAAGATTTTTTCACCGCAGAGACGCGGAGACGCAGAGTTTTATATTTAAACCGATTGAATTTGGCAAAAAATAGTCTTTTCTTAATTGATGATTCTTCAGTTTTCTCTGCGTCTCCGCGTCTCTGCGGTTTATTCCTTCTATTTTAGCTTCCCGTATTTGCGTAAAATCTCTTTCACTTTATCAATCGGCAAGGCTTCAACCGTTCTGCCTTCACGCCCTTTTATGGTTGTTGCCCGAAAGATGGAATTGAGAATTGCTTCTTCGGTAGCTTCGATAGTTGCCAAAAATAAGGGTGACATTGCATCGTTTGTAAGAAGGGAAACTTCTCGTGTAGTTTGACTGTTTTCGAGTGGTTTGATGCGGTTTTTTGTGGAAAACGCAATAGCATAATCTCCACTACCATTGGTCATTGCCGAACCTGTTCGAGCCAGCCCAGACATTGAACGCATCGCCATTCGTTTCAGTTGGCGAGCATCAACGGGAGCATCAGTTGCGATCACAATAATTACAGAGCCATCCGCCCAATCGTTGATTTCAGTTGGATTATTTGAAACGGTTTTGTTTGCTTTTTCAATTTCATTCTTCAAATAATACTTACCGAGTTCTACACCAACAGGAACACCGTCAACGCTCAAAACTCCGCCGAAATTCGTTTGCACCAAAACGCCGACCGTGTAATCGCCGATTTTGCGTGAGGAAGTTCCGATTCCGCCTTTCCAACCGAAAGCGACTGTTCCCGTTCCCGCTCCGATTGAACCTTCTTCTACCTCAGTTTTGGCAGTTTTAATGGCATTAAAAACATCTGATTGTGTAATTTGTCTTGCCCGAATATCGTTCAAAAATCCGTCATTTGTTTCTGCGACAACAGGATTGATTGATTGAATTGATTCATTTCCCGCAAGACCAAGCATATAATCCAACAAATAATCGCCAACTTTTGGCACAGCAAGAGTCGAAGTTAGCAGAATCGGCGTTTCGATTTCGCCGAGTTCATTTACCTGAGTTGAGCCTGCCAATTTACCAAATCCGTTTCCGACAAATATCGCCGCCGCAACTTTTTCACGAAACAGATTTCCATTATGCGGAAGAATTGCGGTCACGCCTGTGCGAATATTTTCGCCTTGAATAATCGTTGAATTTCCAACCAAAACTCCTTCAACATCAGTAATCGAATTTAGTTTTCCTGTCTGTAAAATACCAATTTTCAAGCCGATTTCACGAGTTCGCGGTTTGGTTTCAGTTTGGGCAAAATTTGACATAGCAAAAAGCAGAATTAAAGCAAAAATTTTGAACGACATAATGCTTGTATTCTAAACCTTGTCTGCAATCAATTAAAGTTACTGACAAAAATGTGCTGACAACTTCGTATAAAAATGACGGAAAACGTGAAATTTTATACTTCTGATAAATTATCTGAATTCGTTAAATATTGTATTGTTTGGGTTTGAAGAGATTTGAAAAGTTTTGGCACTAAGTTTGCTCAAGAAAAAGCGGCATACGTTTTGTTCTTTCCCTATGTCAAAAGAAATTACCGGAAAGAGGATGAGGTGAGCCTTGATGAAAATGTTAAAAAATCTGCTTTTTACAATAGTTTTAATGGTTGGATGTTCGCTAGTGGCATTTGGGCAAAATGATGATAATAAGAATCCGCCGCCTAAAAAAGGTGAACAACCGAAGATAATGATTGTGCCGAAAAATGACGGCAATAAGCCCAAAGATTCTCCGAAGGATGAAACGCCTAGGGAAAGCACAAAACCCAAAAAGCCTGATGACGAAAAATAGAAATAATTCTAAATAAAAAAAGGACTTAAGATATTCTTGAGTCCTTTTTTATTTTTTACTTTTTAAGGTTTACCAAATTTGGCAAGGTTTCGGACGAACCATTTTTTGCCCAACCTTACAGCCCCAAGCATCGGCAAATTCTTTCAAGTTAGAAGTTGGACCATTGGTGCGGTAGCGTGCATGAGCGTGTGGATCAGTTTTTACTTGGTTAATTTCAAATTCAGGTGTTGCTTTAGTCGCCCAAACCTGAGCCCAACCTAAGAAAAATCGTTGTTCAGGAGTGAATCCGTCAATATTTGCCGGACGTGTTTTTCCTTCCATTGATTTTTGAAACGCGGTGTAAGCAGCCGCTAATCCGCCTAAATCTCCGATGTTTTCGCCAAGCGTAAATCTACCGTTGATCTTAACTCCAGGTTGCACTTCATAGTTATCAAATTGTTCAACAACACAATTTGCCCGTTCTTCAAATTTCTTGCGGTCATCCGGTGTCCACCACATTTTTAGATTGCCTTCGGAATCAAAACGGCTGCCTTGATCGTCGAATCCGTGCGAAACTTCGTGACCAATTACGGCAACAATTGCTCCGTAGTTGATGGCATCATCCGCCGCAAAATTGAAGAAAGGAGGTTGGAGAATTCCCGCCGGAAACGTAATCGTATTTTGCTGCGGGCTGTAGCTGGCATTAACAGTCGGTGCGGTAAATCCCCAACGGGTTTTGTCAACTTCTTTGCCGAGGTCTTGCAAATTGCGGGCAGTTTGGAATTTAGCAGCACGCATTCCGTTATCAAAGAATGATTTGCGGTCGAGCATCAATCCTGCATAACCACGCGGTTTATCAGGCGAACCGATTTTTCGTTTGAAGGTGCTGAGTTTGATTAAGGCTTGTTTTTTAGTTTCGGCACTCATCCATTCCAAGCCGTTGATGCGGATACGAAATGCTTCAACCAAATTATCAATCATTTCATTCATCCGTTTTTTCGCTTCGGGTTTGAATGTTTTATTGACATATTCTGTGCCGAGCGATTCGCCGACCGTGCCGTTGACCACGCCAACGCAGTTTTTCCAACGCGGTTGCTGCTCTTTTGTTCCAGATAGATAACGGCTGAAAAAATCGAAGTTTTCGTCAACAAAGCGTTTGGAAAGACGGCTTGCCGAACCGTTCAGAATCATCCAACGCATATAGGTTTTCAAATCTTCAAGTGAAGTTTCGGTGAAAACTTTGTCGAGTTCTTGAAAAAATTTTGGTTGTGAAACATTTAAATCTTTAACTCCTTGAACTCCGCGAGTAGCCATATAATCAGCCCAAGAAAAATTCGGGGTCAATTTCTGTGCGTCTTCCAGCATCATTTTGTTGTAGCGTTTATCAGGATCGCGTAATTCAACCGGAGCGAGCGAAGCATTAGCCAAACGATTTTGGACAGCCATTACGGTTTTGGCATTGGCGGCTGCTTTATCGGCTGAATCACCTGCAAGTTTGAACATATTGGTCATATAGTTCACAAACTTTTCACGGGTTTCTACCGATTTGGCATCGCTATTGGTGTAAAAATCTTTATTTGGCAAGCTCAATCCGCCTTGGCTCGTATTAACAATATTCAAATTACTGTTTTTAGCATCAGGTCCAATGCCAAAACCGAAAAACATTCCAACACCCGATTGATGAAATTCGGCAACAGCTTTATGCAATTCTTTGACAGTCTTGATTTTAGCTATCTTGGCGAAATGCGGTTGGAGCGGTTTGGAATCGGCTTTTTCAATCGCAGATTCGTTCATACAGGATGAATACAAATCACCGATGAGCTGTTTATCGCTGCCTTTAGGAGCTTTCGATTTTGCCGCATCGTCCAAAATTTCTTTCAAAATATTTTGGTTGTTATCAGCTAAAATGTTAAAGGTTCCCCAACGCGACTGGGAAGCGGGAATTTGAGTATTTTTTAGCCAAGTTCCATTAGAATATTGGGCAAAATCTTCGCAAGCCTCTGCCGAAGTATCCATTCGACTGGTATCAAAAGCCTTGCTTTGGGCTAAAGTTCCCAACGTAAAAGAAAATAGCAACGAAAAACAAATCGCAAAGCGAAATATAGACGAACGCATTATTAATTGTCTCCTGAAAAATTTGAAAATAGGTCTGAATTTACTACGCAGAAAAGAATAACAAGGTTTATTTTTTACTACAAAACCGGAATGAATTTTTCGCTGACGGCTTTCCAAAGCTCATTGGCTAATTCCTTACGATTGTCATTCTGAATCGGCTCTTCGCCAAAGGTAATGATAGCTGTAACTTCGCTGAGTTGGAAAAAACGCCAGAGATGTTCGCCGAGAGTTGTATCATCCCACCAACAGACGGAATAGCTTGGTGGCGGCTCATTTTCGGGAGTTCGATAACTTATCGAAGCATAGTGAACCGGAAATTGGGTTGTTGCCGGAAATTCCAAAAAAGAAGATTTGAAGGGCAAAACTTTTTCGCCTTTGGTGCTGGTGCCTTCAGGAAAAACGATTACTCCTTCGCCTCGCTCAAGCGAATTCAGCACCTGCATCCCAGCTCGCGGAATGTCTCGTTTATTTTGGCGATTAACGTAAATGTTTCCAATATCTCCGACCATTTTGCCTGCTGCAAACCAACCTTTTATTTCCCCTTTCGTCACATAAACGCCTTCAACAATAGAACGAATAGCGGGAATATCCGTATATGCTAATTGATTGCAAACTTGTAAGATAGGTGAATGAGGTGGCGTGCCGATAA
>ERZ1292633.3538-Hain-H41-02um-R1-3538-length-15115-cov-6_pt1 | contig 15115 bp, 10 predicted proteins | sample MGYA00564406_ERZ1292633 | MGnify/ENA primary metagenome ERZ1292633 (study PRJEB36523, sample SAMEA6512639) | groundwater metagenome | collected 2019-01-08 | study: AquaDiva: Metagenomics assemblies of 32 groundwater samples
TCCGGCGATCTTGAACGCCATTTCCGACGAGTCGACCGAATGGTACGAGCCGTCATAGAGCGTGGCGCGGAAGTCGACCATCGGATAGCCGGCCAGCACGCCGTCGTGGATCGCCTCGTGGATTCCCTTCTCCACGGCGGGAATGTAATTGCGCGGAACCGATCCGCCCACGATGTCGTCGACGAACTGGAATCCCTCGCCCGGCTTCAGCGGTTCGAACTTCACGTGGACGTCGCCGAACTGGCCCCGCCCGCCGGTCTGCTTCTTGTGCCGACCTTGCTTCGCGACCATCTTCCGAATCGTCTCCCGGTACGGGATTCGCGGCTTCGAGGTCGTGACGTCCACGTGGAAACGCCGGTGGAGTTTTTCGATCGCCACCTCGACGTGAAGATCTCCCATCCCCGAGATGATCGTCTGATGAAGATCCCCCTCCACGCGAACGTGGAGCGTCGGGTCTTCCTCGCGGAGGCGGTGTAGCCCGGAACCGACCTTCTCGTCCTCGCCCTTCGACTTCGGCGCGATGGAAACTTCGTGATTCGCGTTCGGGAACGGAATGGTGCGAAGCACGATCGGGTGCGCCTTGTCACAGAGCGTCTGCCCGGTGTGCGTCTCGCGAAGCTTCACGGCGGCGCCGATGTCGCCGGCGTTGATGTTGTGCGCGTCCTTCCGTTCCTTCCCCTGCACGATGTAGATCTGCCCAATCTTCTCCGCGCGCTGTGCGCTGGAGTTGAAGACTTCCTTGCCATGCGTCAGCGTTCCGGAGAACACCCGGATCAGCGAAAGGTCTCCCGCCTGCCCTTCGCCGCTTGTCTTGAAGACGAGCGCCGCCAGCGGAGCATTCGCCTCGGGATTGAATTCCACCTTCTCCTCGCCCCCCGGCTTCTTCCCCACCACGGCGCCGAGATGATCGGGCGAGGGGAAGAGATCGAGGATCGTGTCGAGGAAGAGATCGAGTCCAAGGAAGGGCATGGCCGCGAGCGGCATGGCCGGAACGAAGTTTCGATGAAGCACGCCCTCGCGAAGCCCGATGTGAATCTCCTCCACCGTCAGGTCGGCTCCGCTCAGGAATTTCTCCAGGAGCGTGTCGTCGGCCTCGGCCGCCGCATCGACGAGCGCGGAGCGGGCCTGCTTCACGTCCGCCTCCAGATCCGCGGGGATCGGCGTCTCCTTCAGCGCGCCTTCCTTCTCGAATAGGAACGCCTTGTTCGCCGCGAGATCGACGAAGCCGCGGAACTTCTCCCCTTCACCAATGGGCCAGGAGATCGCGACGAATCGCTTTCCCAGTTTGTCGCTCGCCCCCTGGATCGTCTTCGTGAAGGAGGCGTGCTCCTTGTCCATTTGCGTCACGGCGCAGAAGATCGGACAGCCGCGCTCCTCGATACGCTCCCACACGGCTTCCGTCCCCGCCTCGATACCGGCAGGGGCCTTGAGGCAGAGCACCGCGGCGTCGGCCGCTTCCAATCCGGAGACGAGATCGCCGACGAAGTCGGCGTAACCGGGGGTGTCGATGAAATTGATCTTCTGATTCTTCCACTCGATGGGGGCGAGGCCGAGGCTGATGGAGATTCGCCGGTGCTGCTCTTCCGCGGTGAAGTCGAGAGCCGTAGTGCCGTCCTCGATCTTCCCCTGGCGCGCGATCGCCTTCGTGCGGAAGAGCGCCGCTTCAATGAGGGAGGTCTTTCCCGTCCCGTGATGGGACACCAGGGCGACGTTTCTGATCTGACTACTCAGATACTCTTTCAAGTGAGCCCCCAATCTTCATGGTAAGTTCATTGATTTCATGGGACTACGGGCTTTCTACAAGGGTACCACAGGGGTTGGGGAGCGTCAAGGAAGGGTGCGGCGAGGTGGGGAGCGGAAGAAAAACGAGTGGGGGGCGCTTTTCGCACCCCCCACTCGGGAATTACAGGACTTGTGAGACTTGCTTAGTTCTTGCGATTGCGCGTGGCGAGAATTCCGAGAAGCCCGCCGCCGAGCAGAAGCATCGACATCGGCTCCGGAGCGCTGCCACCACCACCGCCACCACCGGTGCTGCCACCGCCAGTCTCGCCGTCATGCGAGAACGGGGCGAAGACGTACTTGGTGTGCTGGCTACCTACGATGTGATCGAACGCATCGAAGTGGACCAGCGAGTAGCCGGTGATCACGACGTTATAGGCGTTGATCGAACCCATGTCGGTCGCCGCGAGCGTGCCGGTGCCGGAGAAGTCCGTGATCGCCGCATCGGCGCCCGACATGTTGCCGAGGCCAAACTGCGTGAACGACGTGCCCGCGCCGTAGATGCCGTGCGCCGGGAGCGCAGAGCCGTCACCCGTGATCGGAATGGCACCGTCGGCGCTCGTGAACTCGACCGTCGGATTGGATGCCGCGGACAGATCCGTGAACACGGCGCTGCCCGTGGTCGTGCCCGTCATTGTGATCGAGCCCGTCTCGCTCGTGAGGAACGCGGCCGTCAGCTTGACATCGTCGATTGCCGATCCGTCCGAGACCACCCAGAGCTTGAAGCTGGAGCTGCTGATGACCCACGTCTCCGACACCGTGTCGTACGTGGCGCCGTCGATGTAGATCTGAAGATTCGGAACCGCGTTCGCCGTACCGGCGCCCAGGATTCCGAGGGCGAGTGCACCAACGACCAGAAACTTCCTGAGCATGAAGCCCCCACGATTAAGGTACCCGACTACCAGTCCGGCCGGACTGGCCTCACCGACGCAATCGACCAGAACTTTACCGATTCGATTGCCCGCCTCTGACTGCACCTGAGAATACTACGCGAATACCGTGCTTTCTGCAATCCCTACCTGCACTCCAGCAACAGTCTACGAGCATCCGTACTGGCTATCCCGTCAGCCTCCGGATCCGGTCGCGAATTCCCGGAATTTGGGGCGCGTCGGGAAACTCCCGTAGAAATTTTGACAGGTAGCCCAGCGCAAGTCGCTTTAACCCATTGCTTTCAGCCACGTTAGCCCCCTCGATCAGAGCCCTCGCGGTCAAGATTGACTTGGGGTGGTGCATCGCCATTTCGTCCACGACCCTGAACGTCAACTCCTTGTCTTTCAACTCACTATAGCAGCGAAGCAAGTTCCATCGAAGAGCGGCGGTGCCGGCCGAGGTGCTATCCGATCGAATCATACGCTCGTACGAATCGGCAGCCTTTCGGAGCGCGATCTGGACCCCTGCCTTGTCCCCCGCCCGGCCGTAATGCTCCACGACCGAGATGGGCGCCTGGGCCGCCGCGGGGGTTCGGGGGAACCTCGCTGGAATCGACTCAAGGAGCGATTTCGACTTATCCCAACGCCCCGCCCGGTCCTCCAGCATCGCCTGGCGGAGGATCGCCATGGAAGCAAGTTCGGAGGCCTGGGGATACCGGACCGCCACCTGTTCGTAGGTCTGGCGCGCCTCTTCGGCATGGTTCGAACGCTCCGAAAGGACCGCGGCGTCGAACAGAGCGCGGGGCGCCACCGGCGACGCGGGAAACACGAAGGCGAGCCGCTCCAGCGCCTCGATGCTCCCCGAGTGATCCCGTTCCGACATGCTCCGGAGTTTGATTCTCGTATACCTGACCTCGGGGATCATGGGCGACATTTCGGCGACCCGGGTGACCAGCGACTCCAGCGAATCGAGCCCCGCCATGGCCTCCGGCATCTTCTCCTGCTCGAGAAGGGTGTGAACCCATCGGCTTCTGACTTGAGCCTCCAGAGTTGGCGCTAGGCCGCCTCCGCCGGCGAGTCCTTGGTAGTAAGTCTCCGCCGCCTTCAGCGCCAGGCCCGTGCCACGCTCATCGCCGAGTTCCTTCCGCAGATCGACGATCATGATCGGAAGACTGAGAACGAAGTCCTCGATCCCTGTAGAATCCGGCGGGCGCGGCGGATATCGAACCATCATGCCCTTCATGGCATCGATGGCCTCCTCGAAGCGCCCCATGCGTCGCAGCGAACCCGCGATCAAGATGTCCGCGCGGCGCGTCACGGACGTGTCCCCTTCCGCCAGTTGCACCAGGCCGCGGCACCGGGCGAGCGCCAGGTCGGGACGTCCCGCGGCGTGGGCCAGTCTGGCTGCTTCGATCTCCCCCTGGCTGATGACCTGAAGGAGCCGCCGTTCGATGGCCGAGCGCGGCCTGCCCGTGGCGGTAGACCGGAGCGAAGCGGATGCGGCGTCTACGGCCCCGATGTACTTCAGCCGCAGCGCCAGTCGTGTCGTGGAGTCGGGTGTCGATTCCAGGAGCGTCGCGGCCTGCTCGGCACGATAGGCTTCCCACAGCCCCTGCTGGAGCCGGTAGCTGTCCGCGCGCAGCGCGGCATCGCCGCACCCTTGAATCGCGGGCACGAGGGCCAGGAGAAGGCACGCGATTCCGCCCCTTTGGCGCCACGGCTGGTGACTGCGACGGGGCATCATGCCGCCTCAGTCCTGGCGTGGTAGTACCGCGTCACCATGTTCCAAACGAAGTAGGTGGCCACGGTGCTCACGAGAGCATAGAAGATGAGCAGGTAGGCGATGTTTTCCGGCCTCGTACCGCTGGCGATGAGCGGACCACCGATCTGAACGATGAGTTGAATCGCCAGCGCCGGGAGCGAGAGAAGTAGTACAAATAGATAAGTCGTGGGGAATTTGTCGAATCCCTCCGTCACGCCAAGCCGGACCGCCTTGATCGCCCCGATACTCTGGGACACGGCGACGACGGGGACATAGATGAAGATCGTCGTAATCGCATAACCGATCGCCACGCTCACGAGCCACGTCACCACGGAGCTCGGCACCTGGCCCTGGACAAGAGCACCGACGATCCGATGCAGATTTTGCGCCACGAAGAGCTGCCACACGTATGTCAGAACGAAGGCCATGAGCAGCGCCAGGAATGTAGGAACGATCGCGCTTCGAACGCGCCCCGCCCAAGTCGGGGAATCTCCAAGCGACGGTTTGAGGCGCACCAAAACACGCGACGTCAAGGATGGAAGCGCCATGGCGCCGAGCACGATGAACGTCACCGACTCGACGTAGGAGAATGTCAGCGGGAGCAACTCGAGAAATCCCGGGTAATCGATAGCGGCATCGCCGACCAGCCGTTGCGCGACGCTCCCGGCGAGGGCCATTCCCCACGTCGACCCCAGATTTAGTCCGCCGATCAGGAAGAGCCACTGTGCCGCGAGGATCGTCAGGAGGGGGGCAAACTCGCCAACCGAGAAGGATCGAAGTGCCGCATTCGCGCACACTCCGGCGGTCTTGAAGCTCCCGGCCATCAACCCTCCGCTCAGTGACCTGATACTCCGTGGATTAGCTACTCATGATAGCGGGATTCGGTCGGCGCTGTCAGCCTCCCAGGTTCTGGAGTTCCCTCTTTACCTGCCCCGCTACTGGGGACTTGGGATAGTCACGAAGAAACCGCCTCAGGTAGGCCGCAGCCCGCTGGCTGTTTCCGTAGCCGATTGAAGCCCTCGCCGCCTGAACGAGAATCTGCGCCGTGTACGGATGACGCGAATCGTTCCGGAGCATTTCCTCCGTGATGGAGTAGACACCTGTCGAATCCCCTGCGGCGGCGAATATCTGGAACATCTTCACCCGGAAGAGGGGGGCCACCTGGCCCGAGCTGTCCCGCACAATCAACTGGCGATAGGTGGTGATGGCCTTGGCGAAATAGAGTTGCGCCGCCGTTTTGCGTCCCTCGTTCATGTAGTGGTGGATCACGGCCATGGGGGCCTCCGCGGCCGCGGAGGAGCGCGGATAACGGAGCGGCACCATCTCGAGTGTCGACTTCGCCACCACCCAATCCCCCATCTTCTCCTGGACCATGCCCAGCCGGTACAGCGCTAGCGGAGCGACCTCCTGGGAATTCGGGAATCGTCGAAGAATCGCCTCATATCGCTCCCGAGCGTTCGCCGTCTGCCCTCTCTGCTCCAAGATGCTCGCCGCCTCCAGAAGCGAACGCGGGGCCAGCGGGGATGTGGGGAAGTCGGTCGAAACGCGGTCGAGAATTCCAATTCCCTCGCTTGGATCCCGCTCCACCGTTGCCTTGAGCTTTCCTTTGGCGAATGCGATCTCGGCCAGCAGGTGGCGAAGCTCCGGCGTTTCCCCGACCAGCCGCTCCAGGGTATTCGCCTCTTGGAGGGCCCGGTCGGTCTGATTGAGTTCGAGACTCGCGCGGAGAATGCGGGCACGCACTTGCGCTTCGAGCTCCGGCGCCATGGGTCGGTCGAGTAGCCCGGTGAAGTACTCGAGCGCGCTTCGCAACTCGCGACCCGCGCCTTCCTCGTCGCCGAGATTGCGGCGCAGGCTTACAATCGCCCCCGGAATTCCCAGGACGGGATCCTCGCTGGTTGGCGGCGCAGGGAGCGGAGGATAGGTCACCAGGATTCGCTTCATCTGCGAGATGGCGTCCTCGTAACGCCGGAGCCCTTGGTACGCGGCCACCGCCATGAACGCGGCCTGCCGCGCGGTAACCGTGTCGGATGCCGCCTCGGTCTGGAGCCGCTCGGCCGCCTCGAGAGCAAGATCCGCTCGCCGCGCGGCAAGGGCCAGCCGGGCACCGGATGCCGCGGCGACGCCGACCGTGCGAATGGTGGCCCGCGCCACTTCTCCCGCCTCGCCCGCCGCGGTCACGGCGTGTGGACCCGGGGCCGACTTCCCCACCTTGAGAAAGATCGCCCGGAGATTCATGAGCGCGGTCGAGTCAGGCTCCGTCGTGCCTAGACGCTGCTGCTCCTCGGCTTTCCGCGCCTCGTAAAGCAACTTCTCCGCACGGTAGAGGGTCGCACGCTCGGCGCCTCCTCCACAGCCGACGACGAGCGATGCCGCGAGCGCAGCGAGCAGCGTCCGGAGGATGTGGCGCACCATCACTTTTCCCCCCTGGCAACGCGATAGAGCCGCGCCGCGGTCCCGTAGGTGAGATAGGTTGCCACGCTCGTCGCCAAAGCGTAGACGCCAAGCAGGACCGCGATGAACTCGGGCCGGAGGCGCGACACGACCAGTACGCCCTGGCGCTCCAGGAGGAACTGGACGAGAACCGCGGGCGCGCCGTAAATCACGCTGAAGACGAGTGTCACCGGCCAGGAGCGAAGTCCGAAGCGGATGCCGTACCCGATGGCGCGCAGGGGATTGGTTCGCGCCTGCACGGCTGCCACCGGAACGTAGACGAGCATCGTCAGAATGCCGTAGCCACCGAGCGTGACGGCAAGCCATCCAAGCGTTCCTCCCATCGGCTCCGACATCCACTGGCGCCACGCGGCCATGATCCCGGGCGAGGCGAACCGCTGCCAACCCCAGATACAGCCGACACCCGCCAGACCAGCGAGGAGTGTCGGGATAAACGCGCCGGCCAGCCGCGACGCCGCTCCGGCCCCGAGCGAAAGGGCGCGATCGGTTCGCGCGTAGTAGCGCAAGAGCATCAGCGGTATGAGAAATGCCCCTGGAACCACGTAGAGGAAGCTTTCGACCCAGCCAAGCAAGATCGAAAGATATCCGTAGAAGGTTGGATAGTGGAGATTCTCGGAGCCTCCCGCCAGGCGCGCGATCGGAGCCACGATACTCATGCCCCAGGTCGTATGAAGCTGAGTCGACATCGCCAGGAAGAACCATTGCGCGGCAAGAATCCAAAAGAATGGCGCGTACTCCGACCAACGCAACCCTCGAAGGGTATCGATGATGGAGTCGACCGCAATTTCAATGGAAAGCTTCATGGACACCTCGGTTACCGGTTGATTCTGCGGGGCCAACACCGGAGACTATCGTCCATGAGCCTACTCGACCAGTATCTTCTTGTGCGCCGCCCGGGCGCGAACCCGGAACGGATCGATCTGCACGTGGACACCCCTTGCGGCATCGGCCGCGCCCCTGAAAATAGAATCGTTCTCACTGATTCCTCGGTGTCGCGCCAGCACGCGCGCCTCTTCTCGCGAGAGGACTTCTGGTGGGTGGAGGACCTTGGAAGCAAGAACGGGACGAAGGTGAACGGCAATCTCATCGAAGGGCCGAAGCGCCTGAAGCAGGGCGACGGCTTGCAGGTGGGGTCCTTCCAGCTTGTCTTCTCCTCGGAGACCGCCTCGGCCTCCGCCCGGTTGGCCGACGTGGCCGCGCCCGCGAACATGACCTCGGTCCCGCTGGAATCGCTTGGCGCGGGATCCGATACGCGCGCTTTCGCCGGCAACATGTCGCCGGAGCGAGTCGGCTCGTTCCTGAAGGCGATGGATCGGATCGGGCAGGCGCTGATCGTCCACCGGCCGCTCGACGAGCTCTACCAGTTCATTGTCACGCTCGCCTCCGAAGTGCTTCGCGCCGACCGCACGGCGCTACTCCTGCTGGAAGAGGGGGGCGACCTGGCCGCGAAGGCCGTGATGACGAGCGGCAGCGCGGTGCCTGGCGACATCGTGGTCAGCCGCACGATCGCGCAGAAGACCATCGAGCAGCGCCAGGCCATCTTGATCGGAAACGCCATGGCCGATACGCGCTTCAAGGAGCAGCAGAGCGTCATTCAGCAGCGGATTCACTCGGCAATGTGCGTCCCGCTCTGGCACGACACCGAGGTGCTCGGTCTTCTCTACGTCGACAATACCGCCGCGGTGGTCCCGTTCGAGGAGTCGGATCTTCGCATCCTCACCTTCCTCGCGCACCTCGCGGCCATGAAGATCCGGGAGACCGAGGTGCACGAGGAACTCCAGCGCCGGGAGCGAATGCAGGCGGAGCTGAAACGGGCGGCCACCCTTCAGCAGTCGCTTCTGCCGACCGGAGCCCGGAAGGTGGGGCGAATGGACATCGCCGGCAAGAACATCCCTTCCTTCGACGTCGGCGGCGACTACTTCGATTTCGTGCCCGGGCCCGACGGCCGCATGGTCGTGAGCCTTGGGGACGTCATGGGAAAGGGAATGGCGGCGGCCCTTCTCATGACCGATCTCCGCGCCACCATGCGCGCCCAGGCGGAAGTGGGCCGGCCGATCACCGAACTGACGTCGCGGCTCAACCGCTCCATCCACGAGAATGTCAGGGGCGAGCGCTTCATCACGCTGATGGTCGCGATGGTGAACGGAGAGACGGGAGAAATTGCCTACGTCAACGGCGGCCACAACCCGCCCTACCTGCTCCGAGCGGACGGAACCCTGGAGACGCTCTCCGTCGGAGGCCCCCTGCTCGGGATTTTTCCGGACGCGGCCTACGAAACGGCGACGATCACGCTGAGCGCCGGCGATGTGCTGACGCTCTACAGCGACGGCGTGACCGAAGCGCGAAGCCCCGAGGGAGAGGAGTATGGCGAGGAGCGTCTGGAGGCGTTCCTCCGCGCGCACAAGGATCTGCCGCCGGAGAAGCTGGTGAACGCCTTGATCGAGGATGTCGTGACGTTCACCAACGCGGTCCAGTTGGCGGACGACGTGACCGTCGTCGTCGTCAGGTGCGATTCGTAGCCGATCGCTGGGCGCTGACCGCTAACTCCAGATTCCGCTCCACCAGCTTGGAGTGGAGCAACGTGTCCCTGTAGTTCTTCCGCGCGAAGGAAGCGCGTGCCTTCGCCATCTGGGCGCGCGCTTCCCGCGCCAGCCGATCGGCCGCCGTGTTGAGCCGATCTCCCAGTTCCCCCTTCGCCTGCTCCAGGGCGCGCGACGCTCGCTTCAGCGCCTTCTCCGCCGTCTCCTCCCGCACTGGAAGGTCGTTGCACTCGCGGAGCAGCGTCAGGACGCCGTCGCGAACATCACGCGTCATCGCGTAGGCGCGGCGGGTCGCTCCATCCTTCTCGAGCCGCCTCGCTTCCTTTTGGCGCCGCTCCAGCGGAGCCAGCCGGTCGCGCTCCAGATTGCCGCCGCCGTCGCGCAGGACTTCGCGCGCGCGTCCCAGCGCATCGTCGGTCCGGTCGAGCGTCATGGCCACGTAGTCCGGGTCGTCCTCGGGAGGGCCAAGATGAACGGCGATCTCCCGCGCCGTGCCCCTCGCCTCCATGGTCAGCCGCTCGGCGCGCGCGTAGAGATTCTCGGAAAACGCTTCCCGCGCTTCTTGCTGGTGCGCCGTCGCGGTTTCGAATTCCTCACGGGCTTTGCGATTGAACGAGCGGGCCACTTTCGTCTTCACCGAGCGGAGAATCGTCTCGGTTCGCTCAACGGCCTGGCGCGCGCGGGCACTCTCATCCGGTGTCCCTTTGTCGGGGTTCACCGTCAGCTTCGCCGGTTTGGCCGTAGGTTTCGTAGCCGGCTTCCCCGACCGCTTCACCAACGGCTTCGGCGGGGCCACGCTCGGGGTTGGGGTCTTGGTTGCGCTTTCCGCCTCAGGCGCGACTGGCGCGGACGCTTCCGCGGCGTCCCCCGCGGAGGCGAGCGGCGGAGGCGCGGGCTCGGAGGGTGTCGAGGCGGGCGCCGCGGCGGGCATCGGAGTCATGGCAGTCGAGTCGGACGCCATGGCATAGAGCGCCACCGGGGCGACGGATTCGTCCGGGACGTCGGCGTGGGAAGGCGCGCCCTCCCCAAGGACGACGAAGGCAAATACGACTGCGCTCGCCAGCCGCAAGGGGCCCCAGCGATTCACGACGTGCCTCATCAGGTGGGTGTGTGGTCAGGGTCCATTCGTGGTTCCGGCTTCGGTATCAGATGGAAAAAAGGCAAACTCCATGCCAGCAAGGAAGTTAGGGACGCTACGACCGGCGAACTCCATGCGGTCATGCAAATTGCGGTCATCTGGCCGCTGTCCGGTCGGCAGCCGTCGCCGTGCCGCACTGCCCGCGTTTGGACCGCCCCGTGCCGGCGCGTACCAGGGCGTACGACCCGCTGCCGCTTTTATGGAGGGGGAGGCGGCCCTGGTTCCGCGCTCTCCGGATCGGCGCCGCCGATCGGGATCGCGTGACTCTCCATGCGGGAGTAGAGGGCTCGCCGGCTGATTCCAAGGAGCGCGGCGGCGCGGGTCTTGTTGCCTTGGGCCCGCTCCAGCGATTCCAAGATCATCCTCCGCTCCATCTGGTCGATGCTCAGACCCATCGAGAGGAGTTCTCCCGAGTCCGCGGCCAGGCGTCCGCGCTCGATCGGGAAGTGATGCCGATCGATCGGTCCAGGCCCCGCCAGAATGCAGGCTCGTTCGATGAGATTCTGCAATTCGCGAATGTTCCCCGGGAAATCGTAGCTCTTCAGATAGTCGAGCGCCTCGGGACGCAGGTCGGAGAGCGCGCGATCGTACTTGGCGAGAAAGTGGGACACCAGTGCCGGCACATCTTCGCGCCGTTCTCGCAGCGGCACCAACCGGATCGGGAACACGTTCAGACGGTAGTAGAGGTCTTCCCGGAACTTCCCCTCGCGGATCATCTCCTCCAGGCTGCGGTTGGTGGCCGCGAGGATGCGAACGTCGGTGTGCCGCATCTCCTCGCCACCGACGCGGACGTAGGTGTGGTCTTTGAGGAATCGAAGCAACTTCACCTGAATGCTCTGTGGCAATTCACCGATCTCATCCAGGAATACGGTCCCACCGTCCGCCACCTCGAAGCGCCCCGGCTTCATCCGCACGGCTCCCGTGAAGGCGCCGCGCTCGTGTCCGAAGAGTTCCGATTCCAGGAGCGCCTCGGGCAGCGCGCCGCAATTGACCGCCATGAAGGACGCCTTGGCGCGATGGCTGGCCGCGTGAATCGCCTGCGCGATGACTTCCTTGCCGGTGCCGCTCTCCCCGGTGATGAGGACGCTGGCGTCGGTCGGAGCGACTCGCTTCGCCAGATTCAGGGCGTCGCGCATGGCGGCGCTTTGACCCACGATGTTGTCGAAGCGGTGGACGTGAATCTGCTCCTGCAGCGTCTCGATCCGCCCTTGCAGCACTTTCGAATCGGACTTCAGTTTCCGCGTCTCCAGCACCTGGCGGACGCGGACCGGCAGCTCCTCCAGGAGGTTTTCCTTGAGGATGTAGTCGGAGGCGCCTTCCTTCATCATTTGTACGGCCTCCCGGGCATCGCCGAAGGCCGTCATGAGGATCACGTCGGGCAGATAGCTCTGCGCTCGCGCCTGGCGAAAGACCTCGATGCCGCTGGCGCCCGGCATCCGCATGTCCGAAACGACCAGATCGAAGGGGCGGCTTCGAAGCTCATGAATGGCGGCATCGCCGCCCAGAGCCACCGAGACGTCATAGCCCTGCTCGGCCAGGGTCGTCTGGATCAGGCGACAGAGGTTCTCTTGGTCTTCCGCGACGAGGATTCGCTCGGCCATGATGCGTCTGGCTCCCTGGGTGTCTAGCTGCCGTGAACCGGCAGGCGTATCTCGAACTGGGCGCCGCCACCGGGGGCGGCCCCCACCTTAACCGATCCGCCGTGCTCGGAGACGATCCGTTCCACGAAGGCAAGTCCCAGCCCCGTTCCCTTCGCCCGGGTGGTATAGAACGGCTCGAAGATCTTGTTACGAATCTCGAAGGGAACGCCGGGCCCAGTGTCCTCGAAATAGAGGCGCACCTGCCCCCGGCGCTCCATCACGCGGACCTTGAGCCGGCCGCCGTCGGGCATGATGTCCCGCGCGTTCAGCGCGAGGTTCAGGAAGACGTGATGGAGCGCGTGCGGATGACCCTCCACCGTCAGCGTCTCCGGGGCGCTCCACTCCAGTTCCACGGCGATCTTCGATCGCTCCAGCTCCACGCGCAGAATGTCGAGCGACTGGAGGAGGATCGGCCTCAGGGCGAACGGTTTTGGATCCCCCTTCGGACCCCGCGAGAGGTCGAGGAAGTTTTGCACGAACCCCCCCATGCGGTTCACCTCCTCGTCGATCATCCGGAGAAGATCGGCCCGCTCCGCCGCCGGAAGCGCGTCGCCACGTTGCAGCCTTGAGGAGGCTCCCCGGAGCACCGCCAGAGGATTCCGAATTTCGTGCGCCACGCCTGCCGCCACCTGACCCAGTGATGCAAGCAGATCGGTATGACGCAGGTTCTCCTCGATGAGCGCCATGTGCCCGACCGTTCGTACATAGCCCAGCCCGATCGCAATCACCAGCAGCGACGCGAGGATGGCCGTCGCGAACAGCGAGGTGCGGATCAAGGTCAGCGGCCGGAAGGCCGCCGATGCCCCCTCCACGACGACCGCGCCCAGCACCGACCCGTCGGCGTCCAGGACCGGCGCGTATCCGGAGCGGAGGAACTCGCCATCCTTCTCGTAGAGCGACGAGTGGGCCGCCTCGCCGATGAGGGCGCGCTCCATGGCCGCGCGATCGGGCGGCGGCACGGCGGGCTCGAAGTCGAACGGCTGGCGCAGGCTAAGGAGTTCTCGCCGCTGCGCGTCGAGCAGCACGATGTTCGAGGCTTCGGCGCTTTCGGCAAGCTTCCGCCACTCCCCCCGGACGAAGTCGGCGGCGTCGATGGCGTCCATCTGCGAGACGAAATCGACGGCGCTCGTATCGGCCATCGCTTCGGCCGCGCGCCGCGGCGCCGCCGCCTCCCCGGTCGCCGCCGCGTCCGCCATGCGAACGAGCGCGGCGAACTGATCCGGCTTCACCAGGAGTCCCGCGATCTGGGCTGTCCCTTCCAAACGCTTCCCCAGCTCCTGGTCGAGCAGTCGCTGAGAGGTGCGGATGGAAAAGAAAATGGTCGCGTTCACGGCGACTACGAGGGCGCCGAGGAATGCTAGCGTCCAGAGGACGCGCGGGCGGAGCTTTTGGATTTTGAGAAGCATGGTGGAGCGCCTAGGCGCGAACCACTAGCGTACCGACCGCGGAGGCGGCAAGTCAACGAAGGCGAGTCACCGCCAGCTGTGATAGGTTCGCCGAATGACATTTCGGGACTCCGTCGCGCTCCCTCTTCTTTTCGGCGTGCTCTCCGGCGCGCTGGGCGGATTGATGGGGATCGGCGGGGGCATCGTCCTCGTGCCGCTCCTCCTCCACTTCCTGCACCACTCCCAGCACGAGGCGCAGGGTACGTCGCTCGCCTTTGTCATCTCCACCGCGGTCGTGGCGGTGATTCCCTACGTTCGAAACGACTCCGTTCCGTGGAGTCTGGTGGGCGTGCTGGCGCTTGGCGCGGTGCCTGGCGTCATGGCCGGCGCCGCCCTCGCGCGCCGAACCCCCGCGGGACGTCTACGGCTCTGGTTCGGGCTCGCCATTCTCGCCGCCGCGGCTCGCCTCCTGATCGCACCGCCGACCGGGATGGGCGGCGCACCGTGGCCGCCAGTCTGGAGCGCGCTCCTGGGGCTCGGCATCGGGACCTTCGCCGGATTGCTCGGTGTCGGCGGAGGCATCCCCCTCGTCCCAGCGCTTGTCATGGGACAGGGGCTAACCCAGCACACCGCTCAGGGAGTTTCCCTGGCGCTGATCGTACCGATCGGGCTGGTCGGCGCGATCTCCTACGCGCGGCGTGGACAGTCCCGGCCGCGGCTCTTCCCGGCGCTCCTGGCCGGCGGCGCGCTGGGAGGCTGGGTTGGCGCGACAGCGGCTCATGCGCTCCGGGCTCCGGTCTTGTCTCGTCTTTTCGCTCTCTTGCTTCTCGGGGCGGCGATTCACATGATCGCCGGTTCCCGCCGTCATCCATCGTCCGCGGCCTCGCCGCGCGCAGGAGGATCGTCATGATGCATCGTCGTCTCGCTCACACTCCGCTGGGTCCTCTCGCCGTGGCGCTGTCGCTGATGCTGGCGGCGCCGCTCGCCGCCGCGAAGGACTCCCCTAAGGCGGCCGCCCGCTTTCCCGTGATGGAGAAACGCTTCGAGCAGTTCGTCCGGCAGTATGTCCACGCCGGCTTTGCCTTCGACCCTCCTCGCGCGACGGGAGCCGGGCTCCACACGTTCGACGCCAAGCTTCCCAATTACGCCCCCGCGATCGTGGCGCAGGAGGAGCGGCGGATCCGGGTGGCGCTCACGGAGCTGGAGCAGATCGACCGCGAGCAGCTTGACGAGATGGGCAAGATCGACTTCGACCTCTACCACCGAACGATCGAAGGTGATCTCTTCGAACTGACCGAGGAGCGGCGGTGGGAGCACGATCCCGGCGTCTACAACGTCGGCTGGGCGCTCGACCCGCTGATCTCGCAACAGTTCGCCCCTCCCGAGGCGCGACTGCGGAGCCTCGTGGGACGGCTGGGCGAGACTCCCCGCTTCCTGGCGCAGGCACGGGAGAATCTCAAACGTCCGCCCCGGCTCTTCACGGAGTTCGCGATCGAGGATTTTCCCGGCACGATCTCATATCTGGAATCGACCATTCCGCGCGCCTTC
>ERZ1292633.3540-Hain-H41-02um-R1-3540-length-15107-cov-9_pt1 | contig 15107 bp, 19 predicted proteins | sample MGYA00564406_ERZ1292633 | MGnify/ENA primary metagenome ERZ1292633 (study PRJEB36523, sample SAMEA6512639) | groundwater metagenome | collected 2019-01-08 | study: AquaDiva: Metagenomics assemblies of 32 groundwater samples
GCGGCGGTTAATAGAGCAGGCATTGATATCGCGCAATCGCCAATATCTAGCGAGCATCTCGCATGGCTAATCGCTCGAATTGATGATGGAACAATCTCTTCAAGGGCGGCGAAAGACGTTTTTCAATCACTTTGGCAGCGTGGGAATGTCGCTGTGGCTGCGCTTAATGCTCCCCCTCCATCATTACAGGCGGACGTACCCGCCGCGCGGGACGAGGTTGACAATATTATCGACCAGCTCGGCCTAAAGCAGATTTCGGATAGCGGCGCACTAGAGAAGGTTATCGTTGAGATTCTGGCCGCCAACCCGAAATGGGTCGAGGAATACAAGGCGGGCAAGGAGAAAGCCTTCAACGCGCTCGTCGGCCAGGCGATGAAAGCGACCAGGGGCAAGGGCAATCCGTCCCAGATCAACGAGATCCTGAAGAAAAAACTGGCGGGCTAGCTATTTTTTCGCCGGCGCAGCCGGCGCTTTCGGTTTTGCGCCAGTCGTCAATTCCAGATAGCGCCGCTTGTCTTCGTCATACTTGGCGTTGATATCGCCGAGTTCTTTTTTCTTTGCCGCCAGCGCATCCTGCTGCCCTTTGAGGTCGATCTCGTTGTTCTTGATGTCGTCCTGCAGCTTTTTCGGCATCGGCTTCTTCGCGTAGAACTCCTTCTCGGACGCGAGACCCTGGGCGCGCTTTTGCGTCTCTGCAACGCGCTTTTCTATGCCCTTCGTCGCCTGTTCGGCCTGCTTCAGCGCACGCTGGCGGCCATCCTCGATGTCCTTTTCACTCGAATAGGTGTTGAGCAGTGCCCGGTTCTTGCGCTTCTCTTCCTTGGCTGCCAGCTCCTCCTCTTTCTTGCGCTTGTCCTCGGCTTCGCGCGCGGCAATCTGCTCCGGCGTCAGGGCGGCTTCGCGCTTTTTCACCACTGTGCCCTGCCTCGACATCTCGTCCATTTCCTTGCCCAGGCATTCGACAGGCGGCATCTGCGTATAGTAGGTTTTCCCCTTGTCGTCCTTGCACTTGTACATCCGCTGCTGCGCGGACGCGGGTGCAGCCGCCAGCGCGAGGAGGATTCCGACAACCACGATTATTGGCTTAAGCATGTGCGGTGGCTCCGTAGAGTTGGCGATAATTTTCAATTTCGATCAATTGTTGTTTCATATGGGGTTGGGCGCCGAGAAATTGCACCAGATCGTCGAGGTCGGCGATGGCGATCACCGGCACGCCGAAACTTTCGCACACTTCCTGCACTGCCGAAAGTTGGCCCGCGCCTCGTTCCAGGCGGTCCAGCGCGATGACCACGCCGCAGGGGGTGGCGCCGCTCGCGCGGATCAGTTCAACCGATTCGCGCACCGAGGTGCCCGCCGAAATCACGTCATCCACGATCAGCACCCGGCCGGCGAGCGGCGCGCCGATGGTGCTGCCTCCCTCGCCGTGGTCCTTGGCTTCCTTGCGGTTGAAGCTGTAGGGAACATTGCGCCCGGCCTGCGCCAGCGCGATGGCGACGCTGGCGGCGAGCGGAATGCCCTTGTACGCGGGTCCGAACAGCATGTCGAAGGGTTGGCCCGTGGCGAGGATGGCTTTGGCGTAAAATTGACCGAGACGCCCCAGCATCGCACCGTCGTTGAACAGACCGGCATTGAAAAAATACGGCGACATGCGCCCGGCCTTGGTCTTGAACTGGCCGAAGCGCAGCACGCCGCAATCGATGCAGAAGGCGATGAACTCTTTGCGAAAATCCGACACTAGCCGATCCTGGTGCGCGCTGCCCGGTGCCTGAAAGCCATTCATGTTACGCATTATCGCGCTCAATCTCAACGGCATACGCTCGGCGGTGAACAAAGGCCTGCTCCAGTGGCTGGCCGCGCAGAAAGCGGATGTGGTTTGCCTGCAGGAAGTAAAGGCGCAGTTGCCCGATCTCGTTCCCGCAACGCGCAACCCCCATCCCTATTCGGGCCATTTCAGCTGCGCCGAGAAGAAAGGCTACAGCGGTGTGGGCATCTATTGCCGCAGGCAGCCGGATAAAGTCATAAACGGTTTCGGTTCAAGGGAGTTCGATGCCGAAGGCCGTTACCTGCGCGCCGATTTCGGCAACTTGAGCGTGATCTCGGTCTATCTTCCCTCGGGCTCGAGTTCGGATGAGCGCCAGCAAGCCAAATTCCGCTTCATGCAAGAGTTCATGCCGCACCTGGCCAAGCTGAAGGCGGGCCGCCGCGAAATCGTGATCTGCGGCGATTGGAATATCGCGCACCAGGAAATAGACCTGAAGAACTGGCGCGGCAACCGCAAGAATTCCGGTTTTTTGCCCGAGGAGCGCGCCTGGCTCGGCGATGTGTTCGACCGGCTCGGCTGGGTCGACGTGTTCCGGCGGCTGGATCAGCGGCCGGAGCAATACACCTGGTGGTCAAACAGAGGCCAGGCCTGGGCCAAGAACGTGGGTTGGCGCATCGACTATCAGATTGCCACGCCGGGGATCGCGGCCAAGGCGAAAAAGGCCGCGATTTACAAGGCGCAGCGCTTCAGCGATCACGCGCCGCTCACGGTCGACTATGATTTCTGACAGTTTGCAACAGCCCTGATTTAGGGGGGCACGAGGGGATGTATCCCCTCGCTTCTTCATGGGCGCCTAAGCCGTGCTGCTGCCGGGAGGCAGGTTCTTGCGCAGGCTGTCTTGCCGGCGCCGGTCCAGCCACCAGGCGAGCGCCGGCAGCACGATGAAAGATCCCGGCATCACCATCACCGCCAGATAAGGGCTGACCATCGATAGCCGGCGCAGGTGGGTGACGATCTGGCGCTTGTCCTCCGGCGACCATTTCTGCTTGTTGCGCGGCTTCATCAACAAGGGCATCAGACCGGTAATCTGCACGACTTCGCCGAGAACGTATTTTCGTTCCCGGTCCATCATTTCCATCACGGTGCGGACGATGACTGGCTTGTGCATGCGCTAGACCGCGACTTTCTGCGTCAGCCAGCGATAGCCCCGCCAAATTCCCCAGGCGCGCCGCGCCCATTTGAACGCGCGGCGCGGGCGTAGCAGCGTGAACACCAGCATGGCGCCTGCGAGGAGGGGCGGGCGCGAGATCACAAAGCGTACGGCCCCCACGCAGCGGTCGATGAAGCCCAGCGGTTTCGCCCATGACTGCAGCGTCTGCGCGACGTCCCCGCGCTCGCGCGCGGCACGCTCGAGCAGGCGCGCGCGCTTGGCCTCGATGGCGAGCAGGCGCGTGTTCACGCTTGCGGTTCCCGCAGCAGGTCCCGGTCCTTCGCCAGTTCGCCACGCGTGATCGCAAACGGCTTGGGCCGCGTCTTCGCCTTGTCGCGCAGAATCAAGCCGAACACCACGCCTGCGGCAAGGAATCCCGCGGCGAGAATGCCGACAGCGGCGAGCCTGTGCGTGTCCCAAAAAAAGACCACAACATAGGCGACGCTCAGCACTATGCCCAGCCCGAGGCAGAACACCGCGCCCAGCGCGACGAGCAGCATTTGCTCCAGCCTAATCCGCTCTTCTTCGATCTCGGTGGCGAGGATTTCCAGGCGCGTCCGCGCCGCGCCGAGCAGGGTTTGCGCCAGATGCTTTATCGAATGCAGAAGGCCACCGCGCGCGGCGCCTTCTCTTTCCGCCATGACTAGCGGCGGCTGATCAGCATGCCGATGACCAGGCCGACGGCGGCAGCAATCCCCACTGCCCCCCACGGATGATCATGCACGTAATCGTCGGTGGCGCGGGCGGCGGCCTTGGTCTTGTCGATCACGACTTCCTCGACCCGAGCGAGCTTGTCTTTGGCGACGCGCAGGCTCTCCTGGATGCGCTCGCGCGCAACGACTGCCTTTTCTCCCATCTGACCGGCGGTGGCGCGCAGCAATTCCTCCGCGTCGGCGACGACGACCCTGAGGTCGGACGCAAGTTTTTCCCGGGATACATCTGTACCGTTGCTCATGATTGTTGCCTCTCTGACTGGAAAATTCCGCTCTGGCAGAAGCGCCGGCGGAAGATTGCAAGGCTACCGTCTTTCTCTCGGCAAATCAACCTTCTTCGCCTGTAACGCAGGTAGAATCGGCGCCATGCCGTCACCCTATCTGGCGATTTTGCGCAGCCCGCGCATCGCGGCCATCCTCCTACTCGGGTTTTCCTCCGGCCTGCCGCTTGCGCTCACCGGGGGAACCTTGCAAGCCTGGCTCACCGTCGCAGGCGCAGACATCATGACTATCGCCTGGTTTTCATGGATCGGCATCCCCTATCTGCTCAAGTTCCTCTGGTCGCCGGTAATGGATCGCTATGTGCCCCCGTTTCTCGGCCGCCGGCGCGGCTGGATGCTGCTGACGCAACTGGCGCTGGTTCTGGGTATCGCCGGCATGGCTGTTTCGTCGCCGAGGGAGAATCTGTGGCTGCTGGGCTGCCTCGCGCTCTGGGTGGCATTCGCATCGGCGTCGCAGGACATCGTCATCGACGCCTACCGCGCCGATCTGCTGCCGGCGCCGGAACGCGGCATGGGCGCGGCCGTGGGCGTGCTCGGCTACCGCATCGCGATGCTCGCATCCGGCGGGCTCGCGCTGATACTTGCCGACCAGATCGGCTGGCGCCAGACGTTTTTCGCCATGGCCGCGCTGATGGGCATCGGCCTGATCACCAGCCTCGCCGCCCCCGAACCCGCGGTGCGCGGAACGCCGCCGCGCAGCCTGCGCGAGGCCGTGGTCGAGCCGTTGAAGGATCTCCTGTTGCGGCCGGGCGCGCTGCAGCTGCTCGCCCTGATCGCGTTGTACAAATTCGGCGACGCGCTCGCCGGCACGCTTACCACGGCATTTCTCATCCGCGGCATCGGTTTTTCGCTCACCGACGTCGGCACCATCAACAAAGGCCTGGGACTGGCTTCGCTGCTGCTCGGAGGGCTCGTCGGCGGGCTGCTGCTGGTGCGCATGAGCCTTACCCGCGCGCTGCTGCTGTTTGGCGCGCTGCAGGCAATATCCAACCTGTCGTTTGCGGTGCTGGCCTGGGCCGGCAAGAGTTACCCATTGCTCGTGTTCGCGGTCGGCTTCGAAAACCTGGCAAGCGGAATGGGTACGGCGGCGTTCGTCGCGTTCGCCATGGCCCTATGCAACCACAGCTTCAGCGCCACGCAGTACGCGCTGTTGTCGGCACTGGCCTCGCTCGGGCGCGTTCTGTTCGGCCCCGTTACCGGCGGCCTGGTCGAGACCATGGGCTGGGCGAATTTTTTCGTGCTCACCTTCGTCGCCGCGCTGCCGGGCCTGTGGCTGGTGTGGCAGATGCGCGCCCAGATCGACACGGTGGATGAGGCCAGGCCGCCGCAATCGGCTTGACCGCGCCCCCTTTGCTTTCGGCTCGGCGAGAGCGCATCCGCGGGGGGATTTACAAGGGGGGATGCATCCCCCCTTGTTCGTTTGATAAGGGTCTTTCTCCGGCCGGAGGCACGACGCCTGCTTCCGTGTTGTCGTTGTTAAGCTTTCTCGAACCGGTATACCGCCACGCTGCCGCGCAGGTTGGGGGCGATACGAACCACGCGGCCTTCCTGCATCACGACGCGCTCGAGGATGCGCACGCCGTGACTGGCGCAGAAATCCTCGAAATCGGCCAGCGTGCACAGGTGCACGTTGGGCGTGTTGTACCAGAGGTAAGGCAGCACGTCCGACACCGGCATGCGGCCGAGCATGATCTGCAGGCGCTGCGGCCAGTAGCCGAAATTGGGGAAGGAGACGATGCCCTGGCGCCCGACGCGCAACATCTCCATGATGATCTCCTCGGTGTGGCGCATGGCCTGCAGCGTCTGCGACAGGATGACGTAATCGAACGATCCGGCGTCGAAGCCCGCCAGGCCCGCCTCGAGGTCGCTCTGGATCACGCTGACATCGTTTTTCACGCAGGCGAGCACATTGGCGTCGCTGATTTCGATGCCGTAGCCGCGCACCTCGCGGCTCTGCTTCAGGTAGTGCAGCAGCAGCCCCTCGCCGCAGCCCAGGTCGAGCACGCTCGCGCCCCGGGGCACCCAGGCGGCGATGGCGCCGAGGTCGGCGCGGCCCGACAGCGCCAGCGTGGCAAGCGCGTTCATGGCGCCAGAATCCCCGTTAGTGGCACACCAAGGTCGCGGGCCACGTTTTCGAAGTAGGCCCGCACCAGTGCGTGGTAGCGCGCGTCGTCGAGCAGGAAAGCGTCGTGCCCGTGCGGCGCATCGATTTCGGCGTAGCAGACGTCTGCGCGGTTGTCGAGCAGGGCCTTGACGATCTCGCGCGAGCGCGCGGGAGCGAAGCGCCAGTCCGATGTGAACGAGGCCACCAGGAAGCGCGCCATCACCGGCGAGAGCGCCTTGGCGAGGTCGCCGCCGCAGGCCTCGGCCGGGTCGAAATAGTCCAGCGCCCGGGTGATGAGCAAGTAGGTGTTGGCGTCGAAGTATTCGGAGAACTTGTCGCCCTGGTGGCGCAGATAGGATTCGACCTCGAAGTCCACGTTGAAGTGGAAGTTGATCGCGCCCGAGCGCAGGCTGCGGCCGAATTTTTCCATCATCGCGTCGTCCGACAGGTAGGTGATGTGGCCGATCATGCGCGCCAGGCGCAGCCCGCTGCGCGGCACCACGTTGTAGGCGTAGTAGTTGCCGCCGTGGAAATCCGGATCAGTCGTGATCGCCTGGCGCGCCACTTCGTTGAAGGCGATGTTCTGCGCCGAGAGCTTGGGCGCCGCGGCGACGACGATGGCGTTCGCGATCCGCTCCGGATAGGCTATGGCCCATTGCAGCGCTTGCATCGCGCCCAGGCTCCCGCCCATCACTGCGGCAAAACACTCGATGCCGAGCCGGTCGGCGAGGCGCGCCTGAGTGTCGACCCAGTCTTCGACCGTAACCACGGGAAAGCTGGATCCGTGCGGCTTGCCGGTCCTGGGGTCGATCGAGGCCGGGCCGGTGGAGCCGAAGCAGCCGCCGAGGTTGTTCACGCCGACCACAAAGAATTTGTCGGTGTCCAGGGGCTTGCCCGGGCCGATCATGTTGTCCCACCAGCCGACCTTGTCCGGCTCTGCCGCGTAATAGCCGGCGACGTGGTGCGAAGCGTTGAGCGCATGGCATACCAGCACCGCGTTGGATCTGGCGGCGTTCAGCGTGCCGTAGGTCTCAAACATCAGATCATAGGCGTCCAGCACCGCGCCGCTCCTGCATGCGAGCGGCGTATCGAAGTGCATGGTCTGCGGCCGGACTGCTCCGACCGAGCGCGGTTCGCTCATTTTGCCTCGTGAAAAAACGAAACCCGTTCAGCTTGCTCGCTAAACGGGTTTCCCGCGCTTTAGCCGTATTTGTTTTTCACTCGGTCGCATACATGACCGGCGGCGCCCGCAAGCTGACCATCAAATCGGCGCTGGGGTGAAAGATACCCGCGAAGGCGGGGGGCTGTCAATTGTCAATCGGTTTTGGCTTCCGGCGACTATTCCCCGGTCGGAGAAACATTGTTTGCTCTCGGCTTGTCCGGCTCAGGCGTTGAGTTTGTCGAGTAACTGGAGCGCCTTTTCCGGGTCCTCGACGCGCAGAATCCGGTTGGACAGATGCGCCAGCTTGGCGAGATCGCTCCTCAGCACCTGCTGCTTGATCTCGAGCAGGTTCGCCGGATGCATGGAAAACTGGCGCAGCCCGAAGCCGAGCAACAGCCGCGTCAGCGTCACGTCGCCCGCCATCTCCCCGCACACCGCCACCGGGATGCGCATGCGCTTGCCGGTCCTGATGGTATGGGCGATCAAATGCAGCACCGCCGGGTGCAGCGGGTTGTACAGGTGCGACACGCTGTCGTCGGTGCGGTCTATGGCCAGCGTGTACTGGATCAGGTCGTTGGTGCCGATGGAAAGAAAATCGAGTTTGCGCACGAACACGCCAAGCGACAATGCCGCCGCCGGCACTTCGATCATGCCGCCGACCTCGATGCCGCGATCGTAGGGCAGATTCCGCTCGTCCAGAAACTGTTTCGCCTGGGCGATCATGGCGAGCGCCTGCTCGATCTCGTGCGCGTGCGCGAGCATCGGAATCAGCAGGCGGATCTTGCCGTAGTTGGAAGCGCGCAGAATGGCGCGCAGCTGCGTCAGGAACATCCGCGGCTCCGCCAGGCACAGCCGGATGGCGCGCAAACCCATGGCCGGGTTGGGCCCACTCCTCGCGCTGCTGTTCACGGTTTTGTCCGCGCCCAGGTCCAGCGTGCGTATGGTCACCGGCATGCCGTGCATGGCCTGCGCCACCTGCCGGTAGGCCTCGAACTGCTCGTCCTCGCCGGGCAGGTCGTCGCGATTGAGGAACAGGAACTCGCTGCGGAACAGGCCCACGCCGGTGGCGCCGGACTCGCGCACCTGCTCGATATCCTGCGGCAGCTCGATGTTGGCGTGCAGGTCCACCGCGGTGCCGTCCATCGTCGTGGCCGGCGTAGTGCGGATGCGCTTTAACTTCTGCCGCCCCAGCTCGAGCCCGCGCTGGCGCTGCTTGTACTCCTCCAGCACCAGCTCGTCCGGATCGACGATAAGCACGCCGTGCACGCCGTCGACGATCACCAGTTCGCCTTCGCGCACCATCTGCCGCGCCGTGTGCGCGCCGACAATGGCCGGAATGTTGAGACTGCGCGCCACGATGGCGGTGTGGGAGGTGACGCCGCCCAGGTCGGTGACGAAGCCGGCGTACTGGTGCTGCTTGAACAGGATCATGTCCGCCGGCGACAGGTCATGCGCCACCACGATCAGGCTTTCCTCGTGGGTGGGCGCGCTGCTCGCGCGGCCCGGCTGGTGCATCAAGACCTTGAGCACCCGCTCCACTACCTGCACCACGTCCGCCTTCCTTTCGCGCAGGTAGGCGTCCTCGATTTTCTCGAATTGCGCCACCAGATGGTCCATCTGCGCCACGAGAGCCCATTCGGCGTTGCATTGAAGGCTGCGGATCAGTTCGCGCGGCGCGTGCGACAGGGTCGAGTCATCGAGGATCATCAGGTGCAGATTGAGGAAAGCGCCGAGCTCGGTCGGCGCACTGGCGGGGACGCTGCGGCGCAACTCCCGCAACTCGGCGCGCACGTTTTCCACCGCCACCGAGAAGCGCATCACCTCCAGCTCGACGTGCTCCGGCGCGATCGCGTAATGCGCCACCTCCAGCCGCGCGCTGGAGATGAGGTGCGCCTGGCCGATCGCGATGCCGCCGCCTGCGCCGGAGCCGTGGAGGGTAAAGCTCACTCGTCTTCCCCGAATTTTCCGGCAATCAGTTTCACGATCGCCTGCAGCGCTGCGTCGGCGTCGCTGCCGTCGCTTTCGATGCCGATCATGCTGCCCTTGCCGGCGGCGAGCATCATCACGCCCATGATGCTCTTGGCGTTGACGCGCCGGCCGTTGCGCGTGAGCCAGATCTCGCTCTGATACCCGCCCGCCAATTGCGTCAGCTTGGCCGCCGCGCGCGCGTGCAATCCCAGCTTGTTGACGATTTCAACCTCGGTTTGCGGCATTGCAGGCATCGTTATTCATGTGCACGACCCCCGCCTGCCCGCCGCTGATGACTTTGGCGGTAACGGCGGCGAGCGGTTCTTCGCGATAGGTCAGCGCGCGGATCAGCATCGGCAGGTTGACGCCGGAAATACCTTCGACCCTGCCCGGCACCAGCAGGCGCGTGGCGATATTGGAGGGCGTGGCGCCCAGGATATCGGTGAACACCAGCACGCCCTGGCCTTCGTCGAGTTGCTTTACCAACTCTTGCGCCTGCGGCAGGATGGCCTCCGGATCATCGTGCACGGTGACGCCGAGCTGGCGCACCAGCGGCGGGCGCTTGCTCAGCACATGGCTCGCGCAATGGATCAGGGCTTCGCCGAATGCCCCGTGGGAAACAATCAGGATTCCGATCATGACATTTACTCTGAAATTAGGTAACTGACGCCGGCCAGCCGTCGCTTCAGGCGGCGCACGCCTTCTCCAGCGCGTCGATGAATAAGCCGGCAACGTTGCAGCCGGTCTGCTCCCGGATTTCCTGAAAGCAGGTCGGGCTGGTGACGTTGACTTCGGTGAGGTAATCGCCGATCACGTCCAGCCCCACCAGCAACAGGCCGCGCCGCGCGAGCTCCGGGCCGAGCGCGCCGGCAATCTCCATGTCCCGCGCCGACAGCGGCTGCGCCACGCCGGTGCCGCCCGCCGCCAGATTGCCGCGCGACTCGCCCGGCTTGGGGATGCGCGCGAGGCAATAAGGCACCGGCTCGCCCGCGATCAGGAGAATGCGTTTGTCGCCGTCGCGTATTTCCGGGATATAGCGCTGCGCCATGATGGAGCGCGTGCCGTGCCGGGTCAGCGTCTCGACGATGACATTGCGATTGGGGTCGGCGTCGGTGACGCGAAACACCTGCGCTCCGCCCATGCCGTCCAGCGGTTTCACCACCACGTCGGCGTGCTCGTCGATGAAACCATGGATCTGCTTCTCCATGCGCGTCACCAGGGTCGGGGCGGTGAAGCGGGGAAACTCCGCGATCGCGAGCTTCTCGCTGTGGTCGCGCAGCGCGCGCGGATCGTTGAACACGCGGGCGCCCTCGCGGCCCGCGAGCTCCAGCAGCCAGGTGGCGGTCACGTACTCCATGTCGAAGGGCGGGTCCTTGCGCATCAGCACGGCGTCGAAGTCCGCGAGCGGGTCTTCCCGGGGCAGATCGATGTGGTACCAGCGCTCCTTGTCGCCGGTCAATTCGAGGCGGCACGATTCGCCGATGACGCGGCCGCGCTTCCACATCACGCCGTCCTGCATCAGCAGGTGCAGCTCGTGGCCGCGGCCGGCCGCCTCGACCATCATGGCGTAGGTCGTGTCCTTGTACGTTTTGATGCCGTCGAGCGGATCGAGGATTATCGCGAGCTTCATTCGGCGGGTTCAGTCTGTTCCAGTTCGGGCGCGGCGCGCGAGCCGAAGGACCATGCGTTTCCTCAGGCTCGCCGCCCAGTGTGGGATTCTAGCAGTGACTCAGGCCCGGGTGCTCGCTGCCGCGCGCCGGCGCCAGGTGGCAAGCGGCCAGAGCCAGACGATCAGCGTCAGGATCCCGAGTCCGGCGGCGATCGGCCGCTCGAAAAAGCCGAGCAGGCGCCCGTCGGATTTGATCATCGAGCTGATGAAATTCTCCTCCAGCATGGCGCCGAGGATCATGCCCAGGATCGCCGGCGCCACCGGATAGCCGTTCTCCTCCATGAAGTAGCCGCCCAAACCGAACACCAGGATGACCGTCACCGCGAACAGGCTGTTGTTGATCGCAAACGCGCCGACGACGCAAAACAGCAGGATCACGGGCATCAGGATGTTGCGCGGAATGTCGAGGATGCGCTTGGCCGCCTTGATCGCCGCCCAGCCGAACGGAATCATCAACAGATTGGCGAGGAAGAACACGATGAACACGGCGTAGATGTTGGCCGGATGGTCGATGAATATCGTCGGCCCCGGATTCATCCCCTTGATATAGAGCACGCCGATCACGATCGCGGTGATCGAGTCCCCCGGGATGCCGAACACCAGCGCCGGGATCCAGGCGCCGGCAAGCGCGCTGTTGTTGGCGGCGCCGGCCTCGACGATGCCCTCGATGTGGCCAGTGCCGAATTTCTCCGGCTCCTTCGAGAATTTCTTGCTCATGGCGTAGGACATCCAGGCGGCGATGTCCGCGCCCGCGCCCGGCAGCGCGCCGATCGCCGTGCCGAGCACGCTGCCGCGCAAGGTTTGCAGCGGATAGCGCTTGAGCAGGCCCCACATGCCGCGAAACACATTGCCGATCTGCTTCTGGAATAGTTGCGCCTCGCCCTGCTGCTCGACCGCGTAGCGCAGGATTTCGGAGACCGCGAACATGCCGATCATCATCGGAATCAGGCCGACCGAGCCGAGCAGCTCGATCGAGCCGAAGGTAAAGCGCGGATAGGCGGCCGGGTTGTCCAGGCCGATGGCCGAGATCAAGAGACCGAGGAGCAGCGACACCACGCCCTTGAGCGGGTCGCCGACGCTGATCATGACCGCCGAGGACAAGCCCAGCAGCACCAGCCAGAAATACTCGAAGGAGCTGAACTTGAGCGCGATTTCGGCGAGCGACGGGGCCGACAGGACGAGCACCACGGTGCCGAACAGGCCGCCGATGACCGAGAACACCAGGTCGGCGCCGAGCACCGTCTCGGCCTGGCCTTTGCGGGTCATGGCGTAGGATTCGTCGGTGTAGGCGGCCGACGCCGGCGTGCCGGGAATGCGCATGAGCGCGCCCGGAATGTCGCCCGAAAAAATCGCCATCGCGGTGGCGGTGACAATCGATGCGATGGCGGGCACCGGCGGCATGAAAAACGTGATCGGAACCAGCAGCGCGGTAGCCATGGTCGCGGTAAGTCCGGGGATCGCACCGACGACCAGCCCGAATACCGCCGACAGCAGAATGACGGAGAGGACGTAGGGCTGGAACACCAGCCCGAAGGCGGTCGCGATGTCAGCCACGCGCTACCATCCAGCCATGAAACCGAGGATGCCCCAGGGCAGCGGCACCCTGAGCAGCTTGTAGAACAACAAGTGGATCACCAGCGCCGCGACTGGCGCGACCACGACCGCAGGCAAAGGCCGCACACCGAGCTTCAGGAACAGCGCCAGCAGCAGCAGCGTACCGGTCACCATGAAGCCTAGGGGTTCGGCCGCGAAAATATAGAACAGCAGCGCGCCGCAGACGAGCGCAAAATTCGCGGCGAGCGCCGGCACGCGGGTCCAGGGCGCGAACTCGAACGCGGGCGCCTTCGCCCGCACCCCGCGCGCGAGCAGCAGCGCGCCGCAGGCGGCAAGCCCGGCCGCGATCATTCCGGGAAACAGCGCGGCACCGTATCGCTGGCCCGGCATGCCGGGAAAGCCGCTGACATAGATGCCGATGGCCGCGGCAAGGACGAGCAGCAGCCCGCCCATTACTGCGTCGCCTAATTTCAACGGCTCATTCCGGCAAGCACGCCGGGGCGGGTAACTGGCGGTAACCGCATCATCGCCTACGCTTTGCTAACCGCGTGTTGCGCCATCACTTGACGATGCCCACGGCTTTCATCGTGGCGCCGAGGTCGGCATTCGACTTCAGCATGAATTTGGCGAACTCCGCCGGCGGCAGGTAGATCACGCCGAAGCCGCGGCTGCTCATGAAGTCCTTGTACTCCTTGCTGTCGTAGACCTTCTTGATCGCCGCCGCAAGACGGTCGCGGGCCTCGGCCGGGATCCCTTTGGGAGCGACCATGCCGCGCCAGGCGGCCATGGTCCAGTCGCTGCCCGCGGCCTGTTTCAGCGTGGGCACATTGGGATACAGCCCCGCCGGGCGCGGGTCCATGATGGCAAGGCTCTTGACCTTCCCGGCATCGATGAGCGAACGCGCTTCGGGTAGCGAGCAGGGCACGATCTCCACGCCGCCCGCGACCATGTCCTGCAGGCCGGGCGCGGCGCCGTTCGAGGGCACCCATGGCACCGAGGCAGGATCGATTTTGAGGTCTTTCAGCATGCCCGCGATCGCCAGATGCCAGATGCCGCCCTGGCCGGTGCCGGAGGCCTTGAACTTGCCCGGGTTGGCTTTGATCGCGGCAAGCAGATCGCCCAGATTCTTGTATGGTGCGTCGGCGCGCACCTGCACGCCGGCCGGGTCGGCGTTGACCAGTCCCAGCGGGGTGTAGGAGGTGCTCGTGAGTTCGGTCAATCCCTGCCAGTGCATCATGCCGATTTCCACGGTGGCGAGGCCGATGGTGTAGCCGTCGGGAGTGCCCTGCGCGATGGCCGAGTGTCCCACCACGCCGGAGCCGCCGGTGCGGTTGACCACGTTCACCGGCTGGCCCAGTTCTTTTTCCAGCAGGCTGCCGAGGATGCGCGCGGTGGCGTCGGTGCCGCCGCCCGCGCCCCAGGGCACAATCAGGGTGATCGGCCGCTCCGGATAGGCGGCGAATGCGGATGATACAGCGAGTGCTGCGGCGAAGACGGTCCAGGCAAGGCGCGACGCGAGTTTGAGCATTTTTCCCTCCTCCAAGAATGTTCGTCGCCGGTACACGCGGTCAGTGGTGGCCGTTGTCCGGCTACAGATTAAAATTAACCAACAACTTACAAAGTGTGACCCCAGTCAGGCGCGGCTGTCAATAAATCAGAAAAAGGAAATGCCGGAACATGAAAAAGGCGGACCAGCCGCCTTTTTCATGTCCTGCCGGCTCAATCGCTATTTGGCCAGTCCGGCGAGGTAATCGACCGCCGCTTTGATGTCGGCGTCGCCAAGCGCCATATTGCCGCCATTGATGGGCATTGCGCCCTTGCCCTTGAGCGCGCTGGCGTAGAGCGCGTCCATGCCGGTTTTCAGGCGCGGCGCCCAGGCAGCCTTGTCGCCCGCCTTGGGCGCGCCGGCGATGCCGGCGCCGTGACAGGCAACGCAGGTGGAATCGTAGACGGCCTTGCCGTCGGGTTTGCCGGCGGCGCCGGCAGCGGCTGCAGTTTTCGCGGATGCCGGTTCGGCGGGCGGCTTGAACGCGGCTCCGGCCTGATTGGCGAGGTAGACCACCACGCGTTCCATCTCCAGGTCGCTCAAGTCGGCAACGCCGCCGCGCGGCGGCATTGCGCCCAGACCCTTGATGGCCGAAGCCACCAGCGTCTTCTGACCTTTCTTGAGGCGTGCCGCCCAATCGCCCTTGTCCCCGAACTTGGGCGCACCGGCCGCGCCGCTTGCATGGCAGGCGCTGCATGCCGTCTTATAGATATCTTCGCCGCTTCTCGGCCCCTTCGCCGCGCCGCCGGCGCTATCAGCGAACGCAAGCTCTCCCACCGGTTTCAGCCGCTTCGCCACGGCCTCGTAAGCCATGGCCGGGCTGTCCTTGTCGACGCTGCGAATATTGGCGACGAACTGCGACAGGAGCACGATAACAAGGATCGGCACCAGAAACGCCAGCGCGATCACAGTGATCAGCTGCTTCGGCGTCTTGATCGGGCTTTCATGCCCGCTGTCGTGCTCATTCTGGCTCATTGGCTTCCTAACTCTTTGCAAACGCGCGCATTATAGTCGCAAATCCCTTCCCCTTGAAAGCATGGGCTCATGGAGGAACGGGGCAAAAGCCGGTATACTTTGCCTCTCACGCGCCCGTAGCTCAGCTGGATAGAGTGTTGGTTTCCGAAGCCAAAGGTCACAG
>ERZ1292633.3541-Hain-H41-02um-R1-3541-length-15103-cov-5_pt1 | contig 15103 bp, 12 predicted proteins | sample MGYA00564406_ERZ1292633 | MGnify/ENA primary metagenome ERZ1292633 (study PRJEB36523, sample SAMEA6512639) | groundwater metagenome | collected 2019-01-08 | study: AquaDiva: Metagenomics assemblies of 32 groundwater samples
TATTGAATATCTAAAAGAATATAGAATAGATGAAAATGGTAAAGCTAAATTTTCTGAAATTCAAGCAGAAGATGAATTAGCTGCAATCGGTATGGTTTTGGGAGCTAGTTGGGCAGGTGCAAGAGCTTTAACAGCAACTTCAGGACCAGGTATTTCATTAATGTCAGAATTTGTTGGTTTAGCATATTATGCAGAAATACCAGCTGTAATTTGGGATGTTCAAAGAGTTGGTCCAAGTACTGGATTACCAACAAGAACAAATCAAGGTGATGTTATGACAACTTACACATTAAGTCATGGTGATACAAAACATATTTTATTGTTCCCAAGTTCACCTGAAGAATGTTTCTATATGGCTGATACAGCTTTTGAATTGGCTGAAAAATTCCAAACTCCTGTTTTTGTTCTTAGTGATCTTGACATTGGTATGAATAATTGGATGTCAAATGAATTTAACTTTCCAGAAAATATATACGATAGAGGAAAAGTTTTAGATGCTGATGCTCTTGAAAAAGTTGGAGAATTTGCTAGATATAAAGATGTTGATGGTGATGCTATTCCTTATAGAACATTACCTGGAACAAAACATAAATTAGCTTCTTTTTTCACTAGAGGTACAGGACATAATGAAAAAGCTGTTTATTCTGAAAGATCTGATGATTATGTAAATAATATGGATAGATTAAATAGAAAATTTGAAACTGCAAGAAAATTTGTTCCAGCACCTGTAACTGATTGGGTTGAAGGAGCTAAAGTTGGAATAATTGCGTTTGGTTCAAGTGATCTTGCTATGACTGAAGCAAGAGATATAATGCAAAAAGAAGGACTTAAAACAAACTATCTTAGATTAAAAGCCCTTCCTTTTTCCCAAGAAGTAATAGATTTTATTGATAAAAATGATGTTGTTTATGTTCTTGAACAAAATAGAGATGCACAACTTTATAAAATATTTCTAATGGAGTCTGCTGATCACAAGAGAAATCTTAGATCATTAGTTCATTATAGTGGTCTTCCTTTAGATGCTTTATCAATATCAAATGGTATTTTATCTAAAGAGAGGATAATGGCTTAATTATGACATCACCAGCAGTAAAAACAAATACTTTAGGTTTAGCTAAAGAAGAATATAGAGGATCTACTTCAACACTTTGTTCAGGTTGTGGACATGATTCTATTACTAGCCATATAATAACAGCTTGTTATGAATTGGGTGTTGATCCGTTCTCAGTTGCAAAAATTAGTGGAATTGGTTGTTCTAGTAAAACTCCAGCATATTTTTTAAATAAATCTCATGGTTTTAATTCAGTTCATGGGCGTATGCCTTCTGTAACAACAGGAGCAAAACTTGCTAATAAAGACCTTTTAATGATTGCCGTTAGTGGTGATGGAGATACAGGAAATATTGGAGTAGGTCAATTTATACATTGTGTAAGAAGAAACCTTGATATGGTTTATATTATAGAAAATAATGGTGTATATGGTCTTACCAAAGGTCAATTTTCTGCAACTTCAGATTATGGTTCTAAATTGAAACATGGAGCTGTTAATCTTAATGAACCTCTTGATCCATGTGTACTCGCAATCGAACTTGATTGTGGTTACGTAGTAAGATCATTTGCAGGAGATCCTAAACAATTTGTTCCTCTTTTAAAAGGTGGACTTTCTCATAAAGGTTTAGCTCTTTTTGATGTTATTAGCCCTTGTGTAACTTTCAATAATCATGAAGGTTCTACAAAAAGTTATCCTTATGTAAAAGATCATGATGAAAGAATATTTGATTATGATTTTATTCCTAGTCAATTAGGACTTGTTAATCCAGCTGAAGAAATTCATGCTGATTATGAAGAAGGAACACAAAAAGTAGTTACTTTACATGATGGATCTAAAATTAAGTTGAAAAAACTTGAGAGAGAATATGATCCTACAAGTAAAAAAGAAGCTTTAGATGCTATAGCAGCAGCTAAAAAAGAAGGTATTATTCTTACAGGTTTGCTTTATATCAATACAGAAAAAGCAGATTTAAGTTCAACTCTAAATACGGTTGATATGCCGTTATATGGATTAAAAGTAGAAGATTTAAGACCTACTAAAGCTCAACTTAATGATATAATGAGTAGTTATAGATAATTTAGTTATAAAAAAATACCTCAAAGAAATTTGAGGTATTTTTTTAGTCAAAAAATTTTCTCCTGTCCATTTTTATTATTTTATAGAACTGGCAAGATCCAAATACCATTTATCATCATCTAGTTTTTTCCAATATAAAATAATATTTGGTTTTTTTAGTTCATTGGTATTTAATATTTTTATATCTGTTTCTAAATTAACTTTCGCTCTTTTTCCTGTGCTATCTTTATCTACAGATAAAACCTTAGTTCTTTGAATATCTAAAAACTCTGGTTTTACTTGAAATAATCTCTCAATTAAAGATGGCATATCATATTGTTTTAGATGTTCTGGAATACTATGTTTTCCTGCTGATTTAAAATCTTTAAATTGTAAATCTTCTATAAATTTCTTTGATTCAGTTGATAAATTATTAGAATCAAAGTTAAGTATTGTACTTAATGGAACATCATTATATTTTAGTTTTATATAAAAAAAGCTTCCTGATAATAAAAAAACAACGCTTAAAAGAATAACTAAAAATTTCATTTATTTATATCTCAAAGTATCCATTAAAAGAAACTTCAGCAGGTCCTGTCATAATAAGATGATTATCATCATTCCATTCTATTTCTAAAGTCCCGCCTGGTAAATGAACATTTGCTTTTTTAGATGATTTTTCATTCATTACAGAAGAAACTAACACAGCACAAGCTCCAGTTCCACAAGCTAAAGTAGCACCTGCTCCTCTTTCCCAAACTTTTACAGTTAAATTATTTTTATCTTCTACTTTTACAAATTCAACATTAATTTTTTTAGGAAAAACATTGGTATAAGACTCTATTCTAGGTCCCCATTTTTCAAAATCTAAATTATCAAAATTATCTACATATATTATACAATGAGGGTTTCCCATAGATACTGGCGTAAAATAAAAATCTTGATTATCAATTGTTAATAATTGATTTTTTATTAATTTTTCAGAAAAACCCAAAACAGGAATTTTTTCAGGTTCTAAAATTGGTTCTCCCATATCTACTTTTACAAAAGTAACATCGTCTTTTTTTATCAAAGTTGGTTTTATAATTCCTGCTAAAGTTTCAATCAAAAGAGTTTTTTTATCTGTTTTATTCTCAACTTCAAGATATTTAGTAAAACATCTTATACCATTCCCACACATTTCTGGTTCACTGCCATCAGAGTTTATAATTTGCATTCTAAAATCTGCAATATTTGAAGGATGAATAAAAATTAGACCATCTGCTCCGATTCCAAAATTTCTATTACATAATTTTATTGCTAGTTTAGTTAAATCAATTTTTTCAAAATCATTTGTATAATCAACTAAAATAAAATCATTACCACATCCTTGCATTTTAACAAAAGGAATTTTATTCATTTTATACTTACCTTAATTTAAATCATAATATTAATATTTTTTTTCAAGTTAATTCAGAATTTTTTATTAACTTTCATAGTTATTTTAAACTTTAATTTTTTGTAGATAAAGGAATTTCATAATGTTCCATAAATCTTTCAAATCTTTCCATATAAACTTCAGCTCCTGTCTGATGAAGATAATGAGAAAAAATATCTTTATAATCTGTTGAAGCAAGTAATTCATCTTCATCTTCTACAAATACTATATTATCAGCATCTTCTTCAGTTTTTATTATATATACTGTCCAGTCCGTATTATATTTATTCATTGCTAAAACAATATAACCTAAAATTTCTTTCACTGTTTTTTTTATATTTTCGTGATTAAATTGCTTCTGAAGACTCTCTATTGTATATGGGGTTTGTAATTCTGCATTATAAAACATAAGAAAATTTAAATTCCTTTAATCAAAAATACTTGAAGGTCCTTTAGTATTACTATCAGGATTTTGAGGATCATTTGCATTAGGTGGTTTCTGAAAATCATTTGCGGTACTTTTGTTTTTATTTGCAGCAAGCTTATTAGCTTTTTTCATCATCTCATTAAGTTGACCAACTTCTTTCTTTTTCATTATTTTAGCAACTATTTGAGCTATTGCCATATAAAATTCTGCTGGAATTGGTTTATCAACTTTACAAACAGGAAACATAGCTCTAGCAAGTTCAACATCTTCTATGATAGTAACATCAAACTCTTCAGCAAGTTTTTTTATATAAATAGCAGCTTCATCTAAACCTTTTGCTTTAACTAAAGGCTCTTCCATTCCTGTATTATATTTTATTGCTACAGCATAATGTGTAGGATTTGATATTACAGCATTTGAATCTTGTACAGCAGATCTAACTTGACCTCTTGCTATTTGTCTTTGTTTTTGTCTTTGCTTTGCTTTTACGTGAGGATCACCCTCTGTTTGTTTATATTCATCTTTTACCTCTTGCTTAGACATTTTTAAAGATTTTTCAAATTCCCATCTTTGATAAAAATAGTCTATACAAGCAATTATTATCATTGCTCCAGCAACTTTTTTTGTTATTTTAAAAACCAAAAAACTAGCTATTTTGAAGGCAACTTCAGGAGGTTCTCTTAGAGTTTGAATAATAGGAGACATATTATCTCTTAATACTGTGTACGCAACCCAACCAATAATAACTGTTTTTACAAAACCTTTTACAAGTTCTACAATAGATTTAAGTGAAAGAATTCTTTTAAAACCTTTTAATGGGTTTATTTTGTTTATATCAGGAGCAAGCGTTTTTGTTGTGAAAAGAATACCTACTTGTAAAACCTCAACTAAAAAAGCAACAAATGCAACAGAAAACAGAATAGGAATCGATGTCATAATCATTATTGCAGTAAATCTTAAAAAGTATTTAATAAAAAGACCTTGAGTAAGATTAGTGTAAGGTAGTTCTTCTATTGTTTGAACAAATAATTTAAATAAATTTGTATATATTCTAGGTCCAAACCAAGACAAAGAATACGCTGAAATAAGAACTAGTGCAGCTGTATTAACTTCTTTACTTTTTAGAACCTGACCTTTTTCCCTAGCTTCTCTACGTCGCTTGGGGGTGGGATCTTCCGATTTTTCACTATCAGACAAAGGAAATTTCCTTGTTTAAAATAACGCTAGTATATAATAATAATTTTACACTAGAATATATATAATTTCAATTGTTACAAGAACTATTTTTCTTTAAGTAAAAAGTGATGAGTGAGAGGTGATGAGTAACAAGATATTTTCTTCTATCTGATTACTTTTCATTTTTCACTTTTTACTAGTTATAAAGGAATATTTCCATGTTTTCTTTTTGGTCTTTCAACTCTTTTATCTGCACAAATTTCTAAAGCTTGAGCTATTTTTATTCTAGTTTCTGATGGCTCTATAATATCGTCAATATAGCCTCTTTCTGCTGCAATATAAGGGTTTGAAAATTTTTCTTTATATTCTTCTACAAGTATATCTTTTTGGTTTATATCATTAGCAAGTTCTTTTCTAAAAATAATGCTTACTGCCCCTTGGCTTCCCATTACAGCTATTTCAGAATTAGGCCAAGCATAATTTATATCTGCTCTAATATGTTTACTACACATTACATCATACGCACCACCATAAGCTTTTCTTGTAATTATGGTTATTTTAGGAACAGTTGCTTCAGCATAAGCATAAAGTAATTTTGCTCCATGAACTATTATTCCTCCATGCTCTTGTTTTTTCCCTGGTAAAAATCCTGGTACATCTACAAAAGTAATAAGAGGTATATTAAAAGAATCACAAAATCTAACAAATCTAGCTGCTTTAATTGATGCGTCTATATCAAGAGTTCCTGCTAAAACTTTAGGTTGATTTGCTACAATTCCAACAGATTTCCCATCTATTCTAGAAAAACCAATTATTATATTTTGAGCATAATTTTCATGAATTTCAAAAAACTCTCCATTATCAGCTATTTCTGTTATAACTTCTAACATATCATAAGGTCTATTTGGATTTTCAGGAACAATTTTTCCTAAAGACGATAAATCTCTGTCAATCGGATCATTATTTTCGATAGTAGGAACTTCATCTAAATTATTTGAAGGTAAAAAACTTAGTAAGTATCTAATTGATTTAATACATTCTTCCTCATTATCATATTTAAAATGTGTAACACCACTTATTTTTGAATGAGTATCTGCTCCACCCAAATCATCAAATGAAATTTCTTCTCCTGTTACCGCTTTTACAACATCTGGTCCTGTTATAAACATGTGGCTAGTTTTATCAACCATAAAAATAAAGTCTGTAATAGCAGGTGAATAAACTGCACCACCAGCACAAGGCCCTAAAATAGCAGAGATTTGTGGAATAACACCTGAAGATTGAACATTACGATAAAAAATCTCTGCATATCCAGCTAAAGACACAACACCTTCTTGAATTCTAGCACCACCAGAATCATTTAAACCAATAACAGGTTTTCCATTTTTCAAAGCTAAATCCATTATTTTACAGATTTTTTCTGCAAAAACTTCACCTAAAGAACCACCAAAAACAGTAAAATCTTGAGCAAAAACATAAACTTGTCTGCCATCAATTTTTCCCCAACCAGTAACAACTCCATCACCTAAGAATTTTTTATCATTCATATCAAAATTAGAACATCTATGAACAGCAAATTTATCAAATTCTACAAATGAATTTTCATCCAATAACAAATTTATTCTTTCTCTTGCAGTAAGTTTACCTTTTTGAGTTTGTTTTTTTATTGCTTCGTCTCCTCCACCTTTTTCTGCAAGATAGCGAAGTTCTTTAAGTTTTTGAGTTGCTTTCATATTTTATTATTCCAATGTTTTTTATAAAATTAAAAATTTGGTTTCAAATTCAAATTCAATTCTTGTTCTAATGTATAAGCTGTTTGATATAAAATAGGTTCATTTAATGATTTGCTCATAAATTGAATACCTATAGGAAGATTTTCAGAATCAAAACCACAAGGAACAGATATTGCTGGTATTCCTGCTAAATTTACTAATACAGTCAAAATATCAGCTAAATAAACACTTAAAGGATCTGTTTTTTCACCTTTTTTCCAAGCAGTTATTGGTGATGTGGGAGAAACTATCATATCATAATTAGAAAATATGTTATTAAGGTTTTGGAGCAATAAAGTTCTAAATTTTAAGGCTTTTTTATAATAAGCATCATAATATCCAGAACTAAGTACATAAGTACCTATCATTATTCTTCTTTTTACTTCAGAACCAAAAGCTTGACTTCTACTTTCTAAATATAAAGTTTCAAGATCTTTAATATTTCCTTCTGCTCTAAAGCCATATTTTACTCCATCATATCGAGATAAATTTGAACTAGCTTCAGCAGTAGCAATAATGTAATAAGCTGAAAGTCCATATTTTAATAAAGGTAAAGATATTTCTTCAACAATAGCTCCTAACGATTCTAATTTTTTTATAGATTCGATTACAGATTTTTTAACATCAGGAGAAATACCATCATCGAACATTTCTTTTGGCATTGCAATTCTAAGACCTTTTACATCTCTAACTAATGATTTTGTATAGTCTGGAATCTCTGTTTTTAATGAAGTAGAATCTTTTGAGTCGTTTCCTGCTATAACATTAAATAGCATTGCATTATCTGTAACTGTTTTAGAGACTGGCCCGATTTGATCTAAAGAAGACGCATAAGCTACTAAACCATATCTTGATACAAGACCATAAGTCGGTTTTAAACCAACTACACCACAAAAAGATGCTGGTAATCTTATACTACCACCAGTATCAGAACCTAATGATAAAGGAGTTTGACTTGCAGAAACAGACGCAATACTACCACCACTACTACCACCTGCAACTCTTGTTATATCCCAAGGGTTATTTGTAACTCTAAAAGCAGAATTTTCTGTAGATGAACCCATTGCAAATTCATCAAGATTAACTTTGCCTAAATTTATAATATTATTAGATTCTAATTTTTCAACAACTGTTGCATTATAAGGAGGTATAAAATTTTCTAATATTTTAGAAGAGCAAGTCGTAAGAATACCTTTTGTACAAATATTATCTTTTAAAGCAATTGGTACTCCTGAAAGAATAGGCAAGTCATTATTTTTTAGCCTTAAATTATCTATTTCTTTTGCTTTCAAAATAGCATTATTATTCACAAAATTAAAAGCAGATATCTTAGGTTCTGTTTTTTCAATTCTATCTAAAAAACTTTTAACAGTTTCTTCAGAACTAATTTCTTTATTTATTAATTTTTCAGATAGTTCTTTTGCAGTAAGTTCAAAAAGCTCCAATTTATTACCCTCTAAAAAGACAAACTAACACAAGTTATGATTATATCATGCTAATAGGTTAGTTAAAAGTAATAAGTTATAATTTGATAATCAATAAATTTTGATAAAAAGGATAATATAAAATGAGTGTTTTTTCTAAACTTTTATGTTTTGTAGATAATTTTAGATAAATATTATAATTTCTTATAAGCATAAAGATTACTCTTTTTTGATAAAAATTAATAGATTATGTCTTTTAGATAAACTCATAATTAAAAAATAAATAAAAATAAATCTTATTTTAAACAAAATTTAAATTTATTAGCAAGTTTTTTGTATTATAATCTATATATTATTCATAATAAAAATATTTTTGTCGGGAGAATATAATGAAAAAACTTGCTCAAATGACTCTTTCTTCACTTTTTGTTGCTTCAATGTTTGCTGGTTGTTCTCAACCTGTTACATCTTCTAATGTTGCTGCAGACGATCAAGTACAATCTTTAGCTGCTGCTAGTGATGTTACTTTATCTTTAGATAAAAAAGATTCAGGAACTGTAAAAAAGAATGATGCTTCAATTAAAAGTAAAAATGCTTCAACTGCTAAGAAAGATGTTGTAGATTTAAAATTAACATTTAAGAAAAGTCTTAAAAATGACTACTATCCATCTACATATCCAGCAGGATATTTTCAAGATGAAAGACAATTAGCACAAGTTGCTAACTACACATTAAGCTCTATGAATAGTGCTTCTACTTATGAAAGTGGTTACAGAATAGGTATTCAAGCTCTTCAAATGATGGCTAATGATGGTGTTTATGTTGGAAGATTATCTTTTGCTGCTGCTAATGCAACAAAAAGTTGGATGAATGGTTACAAAGTAACTGCTGCTGCTTTACAACACATGGCTTATCAAAAACCAAATAGCATTTATGAAGCTTGTAACTTAGCTCAAAAAATGATCAGTGCAACTGATACTTATGAAGATGGTTACAGAGCTGGTTTTGCAGCACTTCAAATTGTTAATACAGCTGATAATTATCAAATAAAACAAATAACTGGTCTTGCTTTAAACCAAGCTAATGCGGCTTCTACATATCAAGATGCTTACAATGTTGTTGTTTATGCTTTCAGACAATTAAGCACAATGAGATAATAATCTTTTAATAAGATTTTTCTAATAGAAAAGACCTGTAAATATGGGTCTTTTTTTATTGCTTATTTTTGAAATTATAAAATAGCTATATAATATATATACTTAGTGAAAAGTAAAAAGTGAAAAGTAAAAAGATAAGAATATTGTTAATATAAGCTTATATTAATTATTTTTCACAAAATAATTTTCCTTGAGTATAATAATAAAAAACATAGTACTATATTAGGGGTAAAAAATATGAGTAATACAGATATACTAGAAAAAATAAGAGAAAAAACAGAAAATTTTATAAAAGAAAAAAATTATGAAATTTATGATATTGAATATAAAAAAGATAATAGTAGTTGGGTTTTAAGATTCTTTTTAGATAACTCTTCAAAAAGTATAACATTAGATGAGTGTGCTAATTTAAGTCACCAAATAGGAGATATTTTAGATGAAACATTTCCTGAATTACCTGCATACAATTTAGAAGTTTCTTCACCTGGTTTAGATAGGTTATTAAAAAATGATAGCGATTTTATGTGGGCTATGGGGAAAACTTTAAAAATTAAATTTACAAATGATGATAATAAAAAAGAAGTTATTGAAGCAAGACTTTTAAATTTAAACCACGAATCACTAGAACTTCAACTTTCTAAAAAATCAAATATTCTTATAAAAAAAGCTACTATTTTAGAAGCAAGAAGAGTAATGATATTTGATGAGATTGTTCCTAAAAAACCTCAAGAACCAATTCTTATTGAAGAATAAATATCAAATAAAAATAGGCGGTTTGATTAATCAAACCCCTACGCCAAAATTTTTTTTGAAAAAAAATATTATCACAAATCTGAATTTAAAATTCTTTTATCTCTTCAATCATAACTTTTTACTTTTCACTATATAGATTAATCTAATCACCATTCCACTCTATATCGTAAGTAGTCGCTTCAAGAAAAGAGATCTTTTTTTCTTTACTTATTTTTGAATAATACTTTAATGATAAAAATTGTGCCAGAAATGGCTTTAGATCTTTCATTTCTATAACAGGATCTTTAGAGTTAATTATATCTTTAACAAACTTTTTTGCTTCTGAAAAAGATTTTATTTTAGGAAGTGCATATATAAGCATTGCTAAAACAACTGTTTTATTTTTATAATCAGTCGGTCTTATCATATTATTTAAAACACCTTCAAAAGCTAATGGTAAATTATCTTTTTCTGAAAAAAGAAAAACACCACTAGTTGGTCTTGGGTTGCATTCTATTGGATAAACTATTCCATCTTTAGATGATTTTATAAAATCAAAAGAAATTTGACCTGTATAATTTAATTCTTTAACTATTTTAAAAACTATTTCATCTATTTGCTTTTCAAAAACCGATTCATAATAAATTGTAGCTCCTTGACCAGCTCTATAAATGCTTGGGTAAATAGAATGAGCTAAAACTTTTCCTTCTTTTGCTATACTATAAGAGCAATAAGCTTCTCCATCTAAAAACTCTTGTACAACCCAAGGATAACTCTCACTTATTTCAATACTCTCAATTTTTTTTCTGTCATTTATTATTGCTAAAGAAGCAAAACGAGAAAATTCTGGTTTTATTACAAAAAAATCTTTATTAGCAATTTCTTTTTTTATAGATTCAATATCTGTAAATTTTTTAGTTTCTGGAAATTTTACTCCAAACCTTTCTAACATTTGCATAAACAAATATTTACTATGTAGCTCTTTTAGTATAGAAAAATTCTCTGTAACAACATTACAAAATTCGTCTAGTTGAGATTTAAATTTAGATATATAAAAAATTTCTTCACAAGTTGGAATTAAAATATCTATCTTAAAATTTATAATATTTTCTCTAAGAACTTTTATAAATTCTTCTGTTTTTTGTGCAGGTGGAGGAATAAGAATATTTTTTTTTATATAACTAGAATATGCAGTCATATTAATATCAAATGTTTCTGCTACATAAACATCATAACCAGATTTTGAAAACAACCTAGATAAATAAAGGGCTACAGGAGATCTCCCCCCAGTAATAAGTACTTTTTTTTTCATATTTTACGATTTAAAAATATTAAAACAATTTGTAAATTATATATTTTTTTTTAATTTATATATAGGAAAAATAAAAATACTTTATAAAAAGCATGTTTTTGTGATAGAATTAATTTAGTTTTTGTATTTTAATAATTTAATAAGAAATAGATTTTTTATTATATTTCTGTTAAATAGATATTAAATTTGAGGTTTTATGAGCAAAAGAAGATCCTTGTCACTATCTATTTTATCTTTGTCTGTACTTGTTTTTGGAGCTTGTAGTTTTGGACAGAATACTCAACAAAATAATAGTAGCACATCGCCCAAAAGTTTTGAGCTTCCTAATCTTATAGTTGGAAGTAATCAAACAATAGTAAAAAGTGATAACAATTCTTCTGTTGAAATTAGAGATGGTAAACTTGTAAATAAGGCATCAGATGCAAACCCATCATCTTCTCAATCTGGAGTTAATAATTCAATATCGCAACCAAATACACCATCAAGTGTAACTCCAAGTACATCATCTTCAGATTCAGTAAACTCTACACCAACTGCTTCGCCTAGTTCATCTTCGTCAACAACAGGAGGGCAACTTAATATACAAATAAATCCTAATCCTCCAGCACCGAGAAATACACCTTAAAATATAATTATCCTAAACTAGAAGGTTTATAAAAAAATGGAAAAGTCTTTTTTAAAAATAACAAAATTGTCTTTGGCAATTTCTATGGCATTTAGTGTTTTTGCTTGTGCTCCAATAAAAAATTTAAATTCTACATTACCTCAAAAAGAACTAAATTCTAAAATAAGTGCTAAAGGGGTTTTATCAATAAACCTTTCTAACTTATTTAAAAACAAAGGATTTAATACAAAAGGGACTTTTAGTGATGTTAAAATAAAACAACTAAAAATAGAGGTTTATGGTTCTGATATATTAACAAAAATAATAAAGCATGTTGATTGGGTTGGTGGAAGTTTTAATCAAACTGTAAATATTGATATTCCTCAAGGTAAAAATAGAATTGTTTCTGTTACAGGCGTTGATGATATTGGTCAACCTATATCAAGATTAATGAGCGTAGTTGATATTTATGCAAATACTACTAGTACTGCAGTGATTAATTATGGAACAACAGCTGTTGCGAGAGTTTTAAATAATATTTTAAATAGTAATAATAAATCTGTTGTTGATAAATTAGACATAGAAAGACTAAAAAGACTTATTACAAATATAACTGGTTACAGAGATTTTGATAATACTTATTTCTCTAATGCTGGGGCTAATCCTTCTCCTTCAGAAATAGATGTATTTTCAATTTCTGACAGAATAATTGCTAATGATGGATATATAGATCCTGACAACACAACAGATTTAAAAAATAAACTTGCTTTTGGAAAACTAAAAGTATATGTTAAAGATAAAAGTGGAAATGCTGTTCTTAGTAATGTTAATTTAGCCGTTAATGATATAACAGGTAAATTACCTGTAAAAGTAAATAATTATAGTAATATTGATGTAGATCAAGGTGTTTGGGAAATATCTGCAAAAGTTTATATAAATTCTAACGGAACAACAATAAACTTTCCTCTTAATACAACTGAAGAAAGAAACTTAATTCTTAATGGTGGCGGTATTTTATATGCAAAGCAACAAATAGTTGTAAGAGGCACTCAAGAACAAGAAATAAACCTTAATTTAGCAAATTTAAAAGTAAAAGAAATTCAACTTTTTAAAGATGAAAAGAAATTAGATAATTATGAAACTGAAATAAATAATCCTCAAGATCTTGATGCAAGAGTTTTTTATGATGATGATTCATATTCAAGAGATCAAGTAGTATGGGAAATAAATGATTCTTCTGTTGCTACAATAACTTCATCAGGGGTTATTACAGGTCTAAAAAGAGCTTCTACAAACTTGAAACTAATTTCTATTCTTGATAAAGATAAAACAGCTTCTTTTTCTATTAATTTTAAAGATCCTAGTTTAGCTCCTGTTATTAATTCTTTTACAGGTGGCCCAGCTGGATTACTTACAATATTTGGAAGAAATTTTGATGATCAAGTTCCTTTAAATAATATTGTAAAAATTAATGGTTATAAAGCTGATGTTGTTGAAGTAACAACTGAATATATAAAAGTTACAATTCCAAATGCTGGTGCTGTAGGCTCTGGTAAAATAACAGTTGAAAACACAAATGGTTTAAAAATATCTGATAATATATTTGTAGGAAATCCTATATTATCAATAGGTGGTCTTACAATTGCTTCAACACCTGCAGGTGGTTTTATAATGGGTTCTCTTAATTCAGTTCAAGTTGTTGGAGTAAATTACTTACTTGAAGAGCTTACAAGAGAGAATAGAATAAATCAGTTAATAGCACCTGTGCCAACTATAGTTTACCCTTCAGTAACACTTAATACAGGACTTGTTTCTACACTTACGGCAGGTCAAATAAAATTCATTGCTGATTATATAAACTTTAATTCAACTACTTTTGCAAATGATGTTGCAAATGCTCCTGCGGGAACAACACTTAGTCAGCTTTTAGCAAATACAAAATATCATGATGTAGAAAATAAAATAAATCTACTTTCTATAGATTCTGGATCTGTATTAGCAGAGGATATTATGCCTATGCCTGGTTTTAAACAAATAACAACAGTTCCTGATCTTACTACACCACTTTCTTTAAACGTAACAACACTTAATGGAGATGCTTTGCTTGGAGCAACAACAATAACTTTAAATAGTACTTCTACCATATCAGTCGGTCAGAGTATAAAAATTAATAGTCAGACCTTAACTATTACAGGCGTTAATGGTAATAATGTTACATTTACCCCTGCTCTTTTAGCTGCTGCAACTGATAAAACAGCTGTATTTCAATCTTTTATTGGTCCTATTGCCGCTGGAGCAACAACACTTCCATTAACTAGTTCTGCAGAGGTTTCAGTTGGTCAAAAATTATCTATTAATAATGAAATTGTATCAGTTACATCAGTTAATATTCTTGGTAATACAGTTACATTTACACCTCCTATCACTAGTCCTATTGTAAGTACAACTCTTATACCTCAAGATGTTGTATTATTAGTATATCAACCAATAACAACAGTTAATGGAAATGCTTTTACAGGAGCAACAACAATAACTTTAAATAGCACTTCTAACATATCAGTTGGTCAGAATATAGCAATTAATAATCAGACTTTAAATATTCAAGCAGTTAATGGTAATAATATTACATTTACTCCTGCCCTTTCAGGGAATATAGCAACTGGAACAAATGTATTAAAATCTTCTTCTTCAACCCTAAGAGACTATATAATATCAAGATTACCAGGATTGCCATCAACTACAGCAGATCTTTTTACGGCAGATATAACAGCTCAAAAAACAGGTGCCACATTATCTAGCATATTAACTCATATAAAATATCTTGCAGATAAAGTTTTTATTGATAACTATATTAAAGATTTAACAGGACAAATAAAAGAAGTTCCTAGTTTTGGTGTTTTAGCTTCTAGCTTAACAGATATTCAAATTCAGAAAATTGCTGATTATACTGGTTTAAATTATGATACAATAAAGGCA
>ERZ1292633.3542-Hain-H41-02um-R1-3542-length-15102-cov-35_pt1 | contig 15102 bp, 15 predicted proteins | sample MGYA00564406_ERZ1292633 | MGnify/ENA primary metagenome ERZ1292633 (study PRJEB36523, sample SAMEA6512639) | groundwater metagenome | collected 2019-01-08 | study: AquaDiva: Metagenomics assemblies of 32 groundwater samples
TGATATAATGAAAATATTAAGGAAGGTTATTAACGGTTTGCTAGTCTAGTGCCTTAATTTATTATCATGAAATAATTTAATGGCATGCATTCTTTGTTGCCCATCAACTATATAATACTTATCTTCATCTGATTTAAGGTTGAAAAAAAATAAAGGCATTGGTTCTCCTTTTAATATAGTATCAATCAAGCACTGATTATCTTCCTTTGACCATGCCCCCTCTGGTCTCTGATATGTTTTGTCTACTACATATTTATGTCGATTGTTAATAAATTCTTGTATTCTCATAATTTTATTATTATTATATCATTTACTTTACCAATTCGACATAAATACCAAAACCGTCCTGAAGAATTCTTGAAACCTGCTTTTTTTTAAAATCGGTAGTTATTAAGCACTCGGAAGCAAGAGATTCAAGGTCTTTATCACTTAACCGGTTTGGACCAATTAGATTGATTTCTATATCATCTTTTGTTTGTTCTAATGTTGGATCTATAGAATCAAAATACTCATCAAATATTTTCGCCAATTCGCTATGGGTGAGCTGGTGAATTTCTAAAGCAACTTGGTCGTATTCTTCTACTTGTTTTCCAAAAGCTTCTTCTGAAACTAAAAGATAATTTACATGCCCTAGGCGGATATTTCTGTAATCCACTAGTTTTTTACATTTAGTCACAACATCACTACAATCACAAAATATGTTTAAGAATTCAAAAAAGGATCTTTCTTTATTTTCATTATGAGCATAGTCAGTTGGATTAAGCGCCTCTCTAAACTTTTTTCTTCTTTCTCCGTCAAAAGATACCATAGCAATATGATGCGTATCCGGCATCCAAATTTTTAGCTTATGAAGAGTTTGGTAAAAATAGCATATAAACAAAAGATGATAAGCAAAGAGGGCTAAGTGATAAGACCCCGTTGTTTTTGCCATTTCAAATTGATCAATGAGTCCGGCAATATATTTTTGTTCATCTTCGCTATCATACCGAAGCGAGAGATATGAAGGAAGTGGAGAATACATAAATTAAAGTATGGGTGGAAATTCAACAATTTTGCCTAGACTGTTTTTTATCGCTGTCCTGCAAGTAATTGCAAATTCTTTATTTTTAGTTTCTTTAATAAATTTAGCAACGCTAAATAGATCTGATGTTTTAATTAAAATAATATTAGATGATTTAGCGACATTAATACACTTTAAAGTAAATTGTTCTTCTCTATCACTAGGTTTTTTAAGGCGATTTCCGTTTCCAAACAAAATACCAATTGCTGGAATACTAACCTCTTCTCTTTGTAGATACTCGTGCATATTAAGAGATAATTGTCTAAGTTTATCTATGTTTACTGACGAATTATCCTTTCCTTCTGCTTCACCTATAAACCTATCTCCCTCTGGAGAAAGAATAACTTGATCCAGTTCAAGATTTCCATCGTTAAAATTTTCAGCCTTATATTCTAATATTTCTAAAGCTGAAATGATTGCGTTTTCTAAATTCTTGCCTTTTTCAAAAAGTAAGTCTTTTATTTTTACAACATTATCTAATTCAGTTATTAATTTATTTTTTGCAACTAGTAACTCATCAACTTGTTTAGATTTTTCCTCAATTTCTGTTTTAATTTTATCCTCTTGGATAAGATCAAAATTCTTGTCGTTAAGCCAATCAGGAGGAGGTGTTCTTTCTCCATCCTTTTTTAAAACTTTATCTATGTCTAAAAATATTTTAAATAATCTTTTGCCAAATTTTATAGCATCTGGAGTCCAAAAAGTTTCTTTTTTCTTTTGATCATATCTTTCAAATTTTTTCTTATCATAATTAAAAGGTGGAAGAAGTACAAGATTCCCTGGACCCACTTTAAATAAAGCTCCCAAAGTTTTTTCACCAGTTTTTGTTAAAAACAGTGCACCACTAGTTTTTTCATCAAGATAAGATTCATATTTTAAATACAACTTAAGTTCGTTCCAAAAAGTAGAAAAAGTGCTGTTTCCAGTAAAAACAATTACTTCACCTTGCTTAGAAACTATTGAGGGGAGAGTTATTGGAAAGAATTTATAATTATCATAATTTGTAACCATATTTGTTGTTCTTTGGTTTCTTCCAGTACCAGAAAAACTTTTTTGACCAGTATGAATATAAATTTCTTTATACTCCTTGAAAAATACAAAAACAGTTTTTCCTGAGGCCAATGCTGTCGAAAGTTCTATTTTCCATCGGAGTGAATCTTCTTGAAGATTAAATGACGAGTTTTTGTCATAGCACGGTTTTCCTTGAAAATATGTTTCTGAGCTATAATCAAGACTGTAGCTACTTAAATCTGGTTGAAATAGTACAATATCTGCATCTAATAAAGATTGATTGGTTGAATAAGAATAATAAAGATCTGAATATCCTGGTAAATCAAAACCTATTGTAATAATTTTCTTTTCCATATCTATTCCTCCCAAAGTTTGGCGATGGCTTCTTTGGTTTTTTGTTCGTAAATTTCAATCAGTTTTTTGTTGCCTTCAACAAGAGCGCGCTCGGCTTCGATTTTCTCCACGATTTGCTTTTGGGCGATGAGAGATGGAAGAGGGATTTGAATCTGCTTAATGTCTTTCAAAATAATTCTTTTTATTGCCGCGCCACCTTTCATCTCCAATGCTTGATCTAAAATACTTTCTTGCAATAGCAAGAACTCTAAAAAATTAAAATCTATTTTTTTAATAATTGGGGTTAATATCGCTAAGGAAGAAAGTACTACGAAATCTTTTTCAAAATTAATCTTAGCTACTTTTCCAACAGTTCCATCTTTAGAAAATAACACATCACCCTTGGATGGTTTACATCCATTTTTCACTAATGATTCGTAATCTTTTTTATTCACAAATTTGCAATTATCAAAATCTATGATGCCACCAGTTAGATCTCTAACTGTAATATACGGAAAACCATCTAGTGATGTTTCTGGTGAGAAATGTGACCCGTCAGTTATTTTTTCACATACCTCCCCCAACTTCACCTTCTCCCACTCGGGATCAATCTCAATTTTGGGTTTCCAGTTTTGGGCGATTTGTTTGGCGCCGGTGATGATGTTTTGGTAGCCATCTAGCTCTGCCACGATTTGCTCTTGGATTTCGAGAGGTGGGAGAGGGATTAAAAATGGTTTTAGTGCTGCACCTGTTATTTGCGGTTGTGCCGCTCCTGTAATAACAGAGGATAGGTCTGTACTGCGCAAAAGATAGAACAAATATCTTTTATTAAGATTATTTTCTTTTGGCTTAATAACCATCGCATTGCCTGTGATCCAAGATCTCGGCTCCGTAAAATTAACAGTTCCGCAAGTAGCGCCACGACAAGTTACGGCAACTTCTGCCTCTTCGTGATTATATTCATCAAAATATCCGATCACGCCATTCGCGCCAAAAACTTTATACTTACCGGATTCTTTAATTTCGTTCGATGTAATTGTTTTTGGTTGATAGACATCACAAACATCCCCCAACTTTACCATTGGCCATTTAGCATTGGTATACTCAGTCGCTACACGATAGCGATCGCCTGAAAGATTGTATTCTTTCTCGGGTATTTCTTTTTCTTTGTCTGCTGTAAGAATTTTACGAGAATCATGTGGAATCTTGTTTACCGCCATCCACCCTCCGCTTTGAAAAGCTTTCAATGCTTCCAAAGCCAACGGCAAATCATTTTTCTGAGTTGGTCGTCTCTGTGCGCCTAAATCAAAGCCATCGTTCTCTATTTTCACAAACAAAATTTCTTTTGTTTTTTTTGCCACTTCATTGTCAAAAAACAAGATACTTGTTTTTACGCCTGCATATGGGTTGAATACACCGCTCGGCAAAGACACAACAGCAAAAAGCCCGTCCTCCATAAGATTTTTGCGTAATTGTTTGTGCGCCGTACCAGACTGAAAAATAATCCCTTCGGGGACGATAATACCGGCTCTTCCTTGAGGTCGCAGATGGTTCATAATGTAGTCCACAAACAACACTTCGGACCGAGTGGATTGAATGCTAAACTTTTTATGAGTGCTAACACCGCCTTTTGGCGACATAAATGGCGGATTGGCTAGAATTACCGAGAATTTGTCGCCCCAGCGTTCCTCCATAGAAAGCGTATCGTAGTTGTAAATCTTTGGATTCTTGAATTGATGCAGGTACATATTGACTTGAGCAATGCGGACCATACCGGGATCTACATCATAGCCTTCAAAGTTTCCCATCAAGTTTTTACGCTGATCAGGAGTCAGGGGCTTTTCTTTTTTCTTTGGATCATCTTTGCCGTCATGCTGTTCCAATATGTGCTTGTAAGCGCTCACCAAGAAGCCTCCTGTACCACAAGAAGGGTCTAATACTTTATCTTCCATAGTTGGATTTACGACACTAACCATAAAATCAATAATGTGACGAGGTGTTCGGAATTGTCCCGCATCGCCTTGAGAGGACATTATAGAAAGCAGATATTCATATGCGTTGCCAAGTTCTTCCGAGTGTGAATAATCAAAATAATCAATTTCTTTTAGAAATAAACCTAATACTTCGGGGCTTCGGTATGATAAAAAAGCTGATTTAAAAATCTCACGAAAGAGTTGAGGAAGTTGTTTTGATTCGGAAAACTTAACCAGTGCCTCGCTATAAATATTCATTCGCTCTTGATTGCCTATGCGAGCATCCATAAGACGAGTCCAAGAATAATTTTTCAAATCTTTAATAAAAAAAGATGGTTCTCCGCCTTGTTTGATGGCGGACTGGTCCATATCATCCATAAATTTATAGATAAGGGCGTTTGTAATCTGGTCTATCTGCGAGGTTGGGTTTGGAACAACGCCAACAAGGACTTGGCGGGCGGCATCTATGTGGCGTTTTGTTTCGGCGTTCATATTTTTAATTCATAAAAGTGTTAAGAGATACATAATCTTTCACATACATTGGGACTGTAGTTTTAAAGCCATTGAGTCTCTGATATTCTTCAAAACCAAACGATGGGCAGAAATTAAGTTGAGCAAGTTGCTTGGTGTCTATAATCTCTCGAACTTGCTGGTCCACTATATAAGCCTTGAAGAAGCTTTTGACCAGCGCGTAGTGCTGTTGGTCTACAGGATTCACTTCTGTGAATTTGCTCCATTCTGATTCTAATAAATCATCTTTCATTTCAAAGCTTTCCTTTTGTCCAAAAGCAACCTGTAAAAATTCGCGAATAGCAATGCGACGATCAACATTAAAAATTTTTCTTATTCCTTGCAGATTAAGGAAATGCTTTGGTTTGTCAAAAATATTAGTTTTGGTGTAATCTTCGGCTCCTGCCACATCTCCATTATTCCAAAGGTTCTTTAGCGTATCATTGGCTAGTATGTCTTCTTCTACTGCGCGCCTAAAGCCCTCTCGGTCAACACGCATACCTTCGGCGCCAATATGCGACTCTTTAATTGAAGCAATCTCATCTGGCATAGATAAATTTATCGGACACTTGAAAACATTGGTACCATCTTCATCCACGAATATATCCGAACCACTGGAATCTTTTGTGGTTGTATCAGTTGCTTTTATCTTCTTAATTTTTGGGATTTTTATTTTTTCGTCGTATTTAAATTCGTTTTCAAAATATTCACAAGTAGCAAAAAAATCAAAGAATTTAAAATGCTCCTTTTGTTCTGCAGTAGTTTCTTTTGTCGCATAGTCTATATATTCAAACCGATATTTTCTAGTGCCTCTTCCTTTAATCTGCACGAACTCCGCAGGGCTGAATACGGGACGCATCAAGGCGAGGTTTAAAATATCTTGGCAATCGTATCCGGTAGTCATCATGCCGACAGTGACGGCTATGCGAGTCTTGCTGGAATCATATCCTTCCGGATTTTTAACTTTGCCGTTAAGCATATTATTGGAGAAGTTGATTGTCATTTGCTGAGCGCTTGGCACAAGAGATGTCACCTGTACGGCGAAATTTGACTCGCTGTATTGTTCCGGCCATTTTTCAAAGGCTAGTTTATTTAATATATTAGTTATTCTTCCGGCGTGCTTTTGGGAGACGCAAAAAACAATTGATTTTCCAAATAAGTTTAATTTGTATTTTTTGGCAATAGGATCAAAAAGGCCGTTGTCTATAAATGCCTTGCACATGGCGATATTGGTTTCTTCGTTGAAAAATTTTCTTTCGTAATGGCGTTCATTAAATACCTCGTTAATTGTCTCGCCTTGTTCTGTGGCAGAATGGACCGCATATCCTTCTTCTGAAAGCAGTTCGGTTGTAATATCAGTCCGGGCATCCACTATGATGGGGTTGATAAGGAAACCGTCTTTGACCCCGGAAAGCAAGTCGTAGCTGTATGTCGGCTCGCCGGGCTTGCAACCAAAAGTCTTATAAGTATCAAGTAATTGCCTACGTTCAAATTCTCTTTGTGTATCCGCACCTTCGCCATCAAATCCTTTTAGGTAATTTTTCGGCGTAGCTGTTAGGCCGAGTTTGTAACCGACAAAATATTCAAATACGGCACGACTATTTCCGCCGATAGAGCGATGAGCTTCGTCTGAAATAACAAGTTCAAAATCAGTCGGTGAAAATTCTTTTTTATATCTATCTCCCGCAAGAAATGTCTGAATGGTGGAAACGATAACCTGAGCGTTACGCCACGAATCACGATTATCTTTGTAAATGACAGTTGTGTAATCCTTACCTAAATATTGCTTGAAGGCTTTTTGCGCTTGGTCTTCAAGTTCTAGGCGGTCCACTAAGAATAATACCCGGCGCGCATTGCCTGACTTAAGAAAAAGTTTTATAACTGCGGCAGAAATTAAAGTTTTTCCGGTGCCTGTGGCCATTTCAAAAAGAAATCTATTTTTATTTTCAAGTGCGGAAGATTGCAAAGACTTAATTGCTTCTACTTGATACGGGCGCATTTGTTTCAAATTATTGTTGTGGAGGAATTCTGCCCTTTTTGATTCGTCTTGAAAATTCGGATCATTGGAGTATGTGGGCATTTGCGATTCAATGATGTAATTCTCGTCTACTTTTGTATTGGCCAGCTCTTGAGGATTAGGGGTGTATTTTTCATATTGGGTTATAGATTCCTGTGTTGGAAAACGGGAAATGGTATCAGGGTTGCCATGCTTTGTGTCCCAAAAGTAATGAATGTTGCCGTTGGAAAGAATGACAAAACGAGCGTTTGCATTGCGAGCGTAATTTCTGGCTTGTTCTTTTGCGGACAATGGATCAATTGATTCACGCTTTGCTTCAACGACAACAAGCGCACGACCGTCCTTATCAAGTAAAAGAAAATCTACGAAGCCATGGACTTCATGTTCAAAGTCATCGCCAAGTTCAGAATATTTAACACCCGGCTCAAGTTGGATATTGGCTTTATCTTTCCCGCTATCCTCAAAGCGCCATCCTGACTGTTCAAGGAGTTTATTGATTTTTATTCGAGCTGAGGCCTCTTTGGAATTTGGCATAATTAATGTTCGGAGTATAGCGTTTTTTCAGCCAAAAAACAATGACACCTTGACAAGCACCTAATTTGTCTATTACATCAATTTAACTGTCCTATTTCAAATGAACATACCCAATCCTCATGCTTTAAACATATACACTGATGGTTCGGCTCTTAAGAACCCGGGTGCTGGCGGTATTGGGATAAGATTTATATTCCCTGATTTTTTAGAAAAAGAAGAACCTATAAAAGATTTTTGCTTTCCTGGATTTAAAGGAACGACAAACCAACAGATGGAAATTAAGGCTTGTATTGTTGCGTTAGAAGAGTCTAACCGTTTAATAGAACTACCTAAAATAAATACTATTATAATACATACGGATTCTTTATACGTTGTAGATAACTATAAAAAAGCTAAATTTCATTGGCCATCAAGTGGGTGGGTAAAATACGATGGCAGTCCAGTACTAAATGTACCCCTATGGAAAGAATTGACACGAAAAATAAATAATGTAAGAAAAGTTGTGGAAATAAAGTGGGTCAAAGGACATTCTGGCAATATACACAATGAAGCGGTTGATAAAATGGCTAAACAGTCTGCGCGACAGGTTATAAAAGAACTTTCTCCAACAACCTCTGTTACCGTACGCAGAAAAAAGACAAAAGAAAAAACGGAAAGAGGCAGTGTAAAGATGTTAGGTCAGAAAATTAAAATAAGGATTATTACTAATGAATATCTGAGGGAACAAAAAATTGCAAAGATAAGGTATGAAGTTATTTCAAAAAACAGTAAGTTTTATAACAAAATAGATTTTATTTATTCTAACAAGACACTAAGCGCCGGACATAGTTTTTTAGTAAGTTTTAATAAGAACAATAATTTCCCGCAAATAAGTCGTGTTTTTAAGGAGATTATTTAAGATATCGTCCTATACCCGTGTTTTTCTATGCATTCTTTGCAAACATTTCTTACTTCGTCTGATTGTTTCATTCCGTCTTTTACTTGCAAGCAACTGATGTGATCAAAACAAAATTTTCTTTTACATTCCCAACATTTTGCCATTGGATTGGTGTAACTTTTTATGCTGTGGCATTTAGCGCAACTAGAACGAGGCATAGATGCCAGTTTTTGCCTCACGGCGCTTGTCATTTCGGGGTGTTTGGTTGTCATATGATAGGTTGATACCTTATTGATAATTCGACTCTAATTTGCCTGTCGGTCTAACGAGATTTTTCAGGCAATATTTTTAATTTTACAATAGTCCCATGTTTTCATTTGAAAGTTTATTTAAAATCCAAAATAACGAATAACTAGGTTATGCACCACAAAAAACGGCAGGATCCGCTTAATCCTGCCGTTAGTTGCTCGCATTGGCATTGCTATCGCTTGAACGACTGGATGGCCTCTGACGCTTCGTCTTTGGAGAGTTGGTCTATCTGCGATTCCCAGCGGTGGCGCTCTTCTTTGTCGTCAACATTCGTCTGGATTAGTTCAAAGAGGTAGCTTTTCTGCTTTTCCGTGATAGGCATAAACTCGTTTTTGTTTTTTGCTTCGTAAGCTTCATCAAGGGCGGAAGAAATAGCCGATTTATCCGGGTTTCGGAATGTGTCCAAAACTTTGGTGGCTCTGATGGTGGCGTCTGCCAGAGAGCTGTTGAAAGCGGAAGAAACAGCTCTTTGAAAAAATTTGTTGGTTGAACTCAAGATGGAACTGCCATATCCTTGCGCAATTACTTGTCCGTCTCTCAAGAGTGTGCATAGGAAGGAAATTAAGCCGGGAACATGCTTCATTATCGCTTGTGTTTGGATATCTTCTTCTATAACGGCCGTAAGGTTATAGGTGCCTACACATCTTTCTATTTCCTCTCGCGCGGGATGTTTTTTGTCCCGCGTGTCAAAAGTTTTCTTTTGCATCGCTTGATACGGAGAAATAATACTGGGTTTATATGCTGTTTTCATAAATTTATTTATTTTGATTAATTTTTCTGATAATAAGTTGGTTGTCTAGATATTCCACTTCTGCCTTGTCTCCAACTTTGAAACCGGATTTAAGCAAGAAAAAATTAGCAATCCGGATCATTGGTTTTTGGCTGTCAGAAGAGTGAATAAACTTAGTGTCGGTGGAGTACGCCACTGTCATTTTTCTTTTCATTTGGCGTCGATTTTCTCTACTTGCCGATAGTAGAAAAGAAAAACCGCGCGCGGGATGCGTTTGATTACATTTCCGTTGACATCTTTCTCTTCCGAAAAAGAGATAGACTTTAGCGCTTTTTCTCCTTTTCGCACGCGAAAACCTAAGCTTAGCCAACTTCGGAAGGTTCGCATATTATGAAAAGGGTCGTAGTTTTTCAACTCCGTCTCTCCCCATCTTTCTTTTATCTGCTTTGACACCAAATCAAAAGTTTTCTCGGAGCCGGTATATGCGGACACCGGACTTTCTTTTAAAGCCTCTTTTATGTTTTTCATACGATTAATAATTAACGCACTGGACTAGAGTGCGTGAAGCTTTTTTGTTATTAATAATTGCTTCAAAAAATTAGTTTTAATTCTTATTTAGCGATGGGTGGGGTTGTTCTGTTTGTGACTCCTAGCGTTTAAAGACATTGGGGGAAGAGTACTTGTTTGCGTCCACGACACTTATTTTGAAAATTGATTTATTGGGATAGGGTGGTTCGGAAATGTTTTTGTTTTTAAAAACCGACAGGCTCTAAAAATTTTTTGTAATTTTTTTGAAAATTTGCCATATTTTTATGAAAGTATATGATTGTAAATACAACTGAATAAAGAAGTAGCCTAAACCCCGCAAGTGATTGCAGAGCATGGCGAAAAAACCAACCGTAGTATAAAACTCCTTGTCAGGAGCCTACGGTTGGTATATCAGGGAAACTTGGTATGGTTGTCTTCGGATAATCGCCTGGCAGGGAGTTTTTTGCTGTCTGCCAGTAAAAACCAACCGTAAAATGAAAAATAAAATATATCTATTGTTAGTGATTTTTGTAGCATCTTTGTTTGTTATTCCGCGAATCACTTTGGCTACTTGGTGGAATCCAGTTTCTTGGTTTGAGCAAGAAAAAGTGATTCAATTAAACGCAACATCAACAAAAAATAATGATTTGGAATCAGCCACTGTTTTTAAAAGTCACAATATTTCAACTAGCACAACTGCTTCATTTGGCAAAACTGAAAATAAACCCCGTGAATTAGTAAATACAATTTTAGATGATTCAAATATTGCAGATGTTGCTGAATTAAAAGCGACTATTTTGCGATTGCAGAAAGAATTAACCCTATTACAGAGTAAAGATCAGCAAACAAATAAAATTGTTACGGAGACACCTGTTGAGAGAATTGTTTATCAAGATCGAATTATTGAGAAGCCCGTAGAAAAAATCATCTACAAAGACCGTATTGTTGAAAAGCTCACAGAAAAAGTTGTATATAGAGACAGTGTGGTAGAAAAACCAACAGAAAAGATTGTGTATAAAGATCAAATTGTGGAGAAAATCATATATAAGGACAGAATAATACAGGAGTCTTGCACAACACAAAGCAGTTCATCTGTTGCCTCTTCTGAAGCTGTAAAAGAATATTCTGATTACAATTTTGATTATAAATGGAATTCTGATTGGAATTATCCTGGTGTTTTGTCTTGTCCTTCTACTTCTCGCAATATTATTTTAAAGAAAGCTGTTATAAAAATATCAGATGAAGGTTTGCAAACATTGAGAACTCTAGAAAAGACAACATTACCAAACACCAGTAATGCGTTACCGATTGTATATCGTCTTTATACAGGGACAGGTAATTCTTATGTTAGCTTAGAAAGACAAGATGATTATACTTTTGTATGGTTTGGTGGCTCAATACCTCTCAATTGTTCAGGTGCTACCAATAATAGTCTCAGTTTCTATCTTGGAGCTTCATGGGAATGGGCTAATGCTTCCACCCCTAGAATAAGCAGTGTAATACCAATTATGTCTCAGTGGGAAATATGGGACGGCACAACCAATAAACCGGTGAAAATAAAATAGAGATAAACTTCAAAGAATATCGTTAAAATTTAAAAGAAAAGATAATTAACATGGAAAACAATAAAAAAGAAGGAAGATCAAATAAAACCCCCATAATAATTGGACTAGTCATTATGATAATTGCTTCCATTTTTATTTTTAAGATCCCTTCTTCAAGTGAAAAATTTGATGATGCTGAAAAGTCTTCAGTTTCGTGTACCAGATTGGAATATACTCGTTGGTCTAGTTGTTCTGAGGATGGGAACAGAACGAGAGTAGTAACCACTGCTTATCCCCAAGGATGTTACCTTGGTAATGATGTTGTCCAGCAACAGCAGCCATGTAAATATGTGCCCTTAAAACTTGAAGTCACTAATCTATTTAAAAAAATGGCACAACAAATAGCAATGTCATCCGAAAGATCAGTTGTAAGTAGTTATATTAGTGGACAAAATGGCGATAGTATTTCAACTGTGCGATGGACAATATCTGATGATGATAATTTGCTTATATGGCATATAGCCAAAGATCGCCAAGTAGAGAATATCACCGATAGTATCTTTTTAAGAGATTCTAATCAAGATTTTCGACCAGATATCTTTTCGCTAAACGGTACTGACTGGAATAATATTGCTGCACAATCACAAGAGAATCAAAGACAACTCCTATTTTTATGGGCATTAGATATGACATATTTCGGCTTGTATTTATTAAATTAATTAAGAAAATAATTTTATGCAAACAATTTTCGGCGCATTTATGAAAGTATCAGTGTGGATTTTAGGAGGGATATCGGCGTATCGTTTGTGGGGAAATGTTACTTGGCTTTCTGTCTTCGTTATTATTCTAGCGTTAAGTTCTTCTGTCCATAAACACGAACAACAAGAACACAATGCAACAGGAATGTATTCCAACACGACCGCAACTCGACTTATGTGGACTTTCATTCTAGTGGTGATTATTTTTATATATTCATTGTTTAAATAAAAAATATTAAAGAAAAAATTAGCAAAATAATTAATAATTTCGTTGTCGCCTAAATAAATTTATGTCCATATTTCATATATTAAGCGGTAAAGTTTCTAGGGTTAATTATCTTCGAAGGGTTGCTACTGAGGACTTTAATAAAATTAAAACAATTCCAAGCATGGAGCCAGTATCTATTTTTCTTGACATGGCGGTAATTTTTGGAAGCACTGTAATATATGAGTTATTTAATCCTGATAATGATATTCTTATTAAGTATGTAAAAAACATAAACGAAAACGATATGCGTGCACTAGTTTGCGTGCTTGTTACTCACTACCTTTTTGATTATAAAAATACTATAGATATAAATAATGTTACTGAGACGATCGTGGATAATCTTAATTTCTCTCGGGAAGAAATTGGTGCATTAATAGAATCCTTAGAGAGTATGATTAAAAACAATAATATTCAAGAATTGGGTCATCCAACGATTAAATTAATAATTAAGCATAGTTATGCAAATTATCATCCAGTTTTAAACAATAAGATTATCACTATTCTTATAAATGCCCGCAACCAAACAAAAGAAAAAATTAATTCTGCGCTTAGGGATGCATACAGCAAGTAGTGCATTAACATGGATTTAAAAATAGACTACAAACAATTTCATCACCAATTTTATGAACAAAGAAAGAATCCCTTTTGTGGAAGAAGTGAGAGAAAGAAGATATTCCAACAGGAGAAACATCGCCCTTTTTTAATTTGATAATGAAAAAACGGCAAAATAGTAAAATTTAAAAAAATAATCAAAACAAATATGAAATTGAATAAAAAGTTGTTATATTCGCTCACCTGTTTAGCATTATCCATAGCGAGTTTCTTGTCTTGGTCCTTTTGGATTGAATTTGGAAGCAAAATGTCTCCTGTGAATGACTTCAGTTGGTTTATGTTTCAAACTTTTGGCTGGTTTTATGCGATTACAGACTTAGCCTTTAACACTCCTTTGATTTTTGGCGCCCTATTTCTTTTCTTTGCTATGTATTTTGGAATCACGGGGGCAAAAAGTTACGACAATCAAAAAAAGGTGGTTTTGATTAGTGTTGCTTTGGTAACTTATTTGAGCATTTTGTGTTTCCTTTTTACATTGGCTGTTGTCTTTGTGTTATAAAAAGGACTACAAAAACTGCGCGCAAAAGCCTTTTTTAGGACTATTGTAGAATAGTGGCATGAAAACACTAGTTGAAGCATGCTTCCAATTAAATACAAAACCGCTCAAAAAAGATCTCCGTCATGTTAGAGAGCAAAAAACCGGTATAGGCGGCGCTATTAATATCTCGTATGGAAATATAAAATCTGTGGCGGATTATTATATTGAATATGGCGCGGAAAATAACTGCCTGATTATTAACTACAGAGAGGAAGAACAAAGGATTAAGCTTGCCGAGAGCGAGCTAACTTTCGGAACAAGAAGCTGGTTTATTTGTGATTGTGAGCGCCGTGTAAGCAAACTATATCTTCCGCCACACACCAAACAGTTCAAGTGCCGACATTGCCATAAATTAAAATACGAATTAACAACTTTTAACCATAACACAATTCAAGGAAGGCTTTTTTACACAACGAACAGAATGATCAAACTAGCTAACGCAAGGGCTGAAATAAATAGGATATTTTATAAAGGCGTATATACTAAAAGGTTTTTAAGGCATTTGAGCCTTTTCAGTCGGGCTGGATTCAATGGACCGGCCGAAGACGCCAAAAAGCTTTTTGAGGCTATTTATTCTCAATAGCAGTAGTTTTCAACGAAGCCAAAAGATTTTGTTTTTCATAATTTTACGGAGTTAGTCGAAATGTTATCAGGACTGGTGTGTGGATTTTGTTTTTAAAATATTTGAATACATATCCAATTACGGTACTGACGGTATTTTTATGGAATAGTTTTTGGGGGTCTAAAACCATAATCAACTCCCCTTTTAAGCGGTGGTGGTAACTCTATTTTAAATTCAAACGGAATAGACTTTGAAATGCTGTTAGAAAAAAGTTGTGTTGTGTCTGTATCGTTCCTATTGATAGTGAGCAACTTGACATAATTTATTTAAAGGTGTTAATTACTTCTCCAAATCCAATATCTCGTCTATTCTTATTTGGTGGACAAATTCCGGCACATGGCTTACGAGTATCATCGCGCCATCGTATTTGTTGAGCGCTTCGGCAATGATAGGCAAATGACGGAAATTTATATGGTTTGTCGGCTCGTCCAAAATCAAAAGACCAGGTTTAAGCAAAACTAGTCTAGCAAAGGCAACCAGCCCTTTCTGTCCTTCCGATAACCGCCCGATTTTCGTATTGATGATTTCAGAGTTTATCAAAAACCCAGACGCCATAGAACGCATATCTTCTTCTATTTTTTTATCCATCACCGCCATAAGAGCATCGCGAACAGTGTCTTCAAAATTAAGAGTGGAAAAGTCTTGCCTGTAATAACCGATACGCGTTCCCTCCATAATTTCAATCCCTTTGGATTTACAAGAAGCGATAGTTTCAAGCAATGTCGTCTTGCCTATGCCATTCGGTCCGGCAATAAGCAAATGATTATTTTTCTTTATAATAATATTAGATTTGTGCGATACTGGCTTATGCTTTCTTAATGTCGTGTAAGAAGAAATTTTTAAAATATTTCCCGCAACTTCCGGCTGAGAAGGAATGG
>ERZ1292633.3546-Hain-H41-02um-R1-3546-length-15097-cov-6_pt1 | contig 15097 bp, 15 predicted proteins | sample MGYA00564406_ERZ1292633 | MGnify/ENA primary metagenome ERZ1292633 (study PRJEB36523, sample SAMEA6512639) | groundwater metagenome | collected 2019-01-08 | study: AquaDiva: Metagenomics assemblies of 32 groundwater samples
CAATCTCCACGTGCACCCCGAGCAGGTGCGCGGCTACTGCGGCGACGGCTCGCGCTGGAGCTTGAAAATCCGCTACTCCCAGGAGACCAAGCTCATGGGAACCGCCGGCGCGATCAAAAAAACCGAGGAGTTTTTCAAGGACGGGCCATTCTTCGTGATGTCGGGCGACGGGCTTTCCGACATCGATCTCGGCGCCATGTGGAGGTTCCACCGGCGCCGCGGCTCGATAGCCACCATGGCGGTCAAGCGCGTCGACGCCCGCTTCGAGTACGGCGTCACGCTCATGGACGGCGCCCAGCGCATCAAGGGCTTTTTGGAAAAGCCTTCCTGGGGCGACGTCTTCTCCAACAAGGTCAATACCGGCATCTATCTTTTCGAGCCCGAGGTCTTGAAGCTGATGCCGAAAAACAAGGTGTTCGACTTCGGCCACGACCTCTGGCCCAAGCTCCTGAAGCGGCGCAAGCCCATCTACGCCTACGAGACCGAATCGTATTGGTGCGACGTCGGCAACCTCTCCGAATACCGCCGATGCCAGATCGACTGCCTCGACCGCAAGGTCATGATTCACATCCCCGGCGTGGAAATGCGCCGCGGGGTCTGGGTTCAGGAAGGCACGATCATCGATCCCAAGGCCAAGCTGTCCTCGCCCGTCGTCATCGGCAAGGGCTGTCGCGTGGCGGCCGACGCCGTGATCGGCCCCCACACCGTCGTCGGCGATCGCGCCGTCGTCGGCGCGGGCTCCACCCTCAAGAACTGCATCCTATTCGACAACGTCACCGTGGGCGAAAAGGTTCATCTGACCAACTGCATCATCGGCCCCAACGGCTTCGTGCGCGAGAACATCTCGGTTTACGAAGCCGCCGTCCTCAACATTCGCGCATAAGCGGATTTTCTTACAATGCCTGGTATCGATCCAGGACCATAGTCCAAGGCAAAATCTCGATTCCCTTTTCAAGCCGGCGCGGCACATGGTCATAAAGAGAGGAAACCACCAACGGGACCTCTGGAAAACGCGCGCGAAACGCTTTAAGGGTTTGGTCGCCGATCGTGTCATGGCCGGATTTGCATTCGATGGCCAGCAGCGGTCCGTGACCGCCCATAATGAGTAAATCGATTTCGTGCTTCCCCTCTCTCCAAAATGAAAACTCGTGCGCCTTATCTCCGTAATCCCTCAACCGCCGGATCTCGCGCACGAACCATGTTTCGAAGAGAAGACCCATTTCAGCCGGAGTCGGAGGGTCATTCAACCTATTCTGTATGGCCCGAACGACTCCGCAGTCAAAAAAATAAAATTTTGGGCGCGCTTTTTTACGCTCGCTACGGTCCCAAGGCCACAGATAATCTCCCATCAGCGTGTCTTCTAAAATCGAGTAATACTCCTTTACGGTGCTCGATGGCACGGAACACTCGCGGGAGATGTTGGCGAATTCCAGCACCTGGGCGTTTCCCTGAACGGCCACCTGAAGGAAGCGCTGGAAAGCGCCGATGTTGCGCGTCAGCGCCTCCGCCTGGATTTCCTCCTTGACGTAGGTGGTGATATAAGAGCGCAGGAGAGACCTGGCTTCGTCTTCATTGCGATCCACCAAGCATTGGGCCACCTTCGGCAGCGTCCCGAACTGACAGGCCTCTTTGATATCAAAATGCTCCCTCAATTCGGCTTTGCTCAAAGGATGAAGTTTCAGGTCTTTCGCGCGTCCACCCAGGAGATTGGCACCGCCGCGCTTCAGCTTGCGCGCGCTGGACCCCGAGAGGACAAATATCAGATGTTTTTCTTCGATGCCTTTCTGCACGTAGTCGAGCAGCGCCGGAACACGCTGCACCTCATCGACCACGACCAAAGCTCCTGTTTTAAGGGCGAAAATCTGTTCCCAAAAAAGACGGGGAAACTGCTTGAGTTGGAGCTCCAGTTCGGGGTCCAAGAGATCGACGACCAAGTCCGCGGGCAACTCCCGCAGAAGGAAGGTCTTGCCAGTCATGCGGGGCCCGAACAAAAACGCGGTTCGATGCAGCGGGGCCAGGCGAAGAGATCTCGTGAAGATCAATGCTTATGTATAACACAGTTATGTTATTTTGTCAAGATAAATAACTTTAATATGTTATTTTATTTTTAGCGGAGCTTCAAACACCGTCCTTCAAGCGCGCCAAAATCCGCGCCGCGAAGTCGCCTAGGCTGGGGTCGCGCGCCCCCATGACCAGGACAAGGTCTCCGGCTTGGGCCTGGCGCGCGATCTCATCGACGATGTCGTCGCGGCGCGCGGCGTGGCGTGCTTTGACGCCGCGCGCGCAGAGCTGCGAGGCATAGTCGGCGGCGGACACATCCTTGGCGGCCGTGCCTCCGACATAATAGATGTCGGGAAGCCACACCACGTCCTCGGGGCGCAGGGCCAGGGAAAACGCATCGAGAAACTCTTCCTTTAGAAAGCGGGCCGGCGCAAATCCGTGGAGCTGAAAAACGGCCAGAACTCGTTTGGATCTCAGGCGGGCGGCGGAGAGAACCGCCTTGACTTTCTCGGGATTGTGGGCGAAATCATCGACGACCTCCACCCCGCGGGCCGAACCCACGACCTCGAAGCGCCGGCCCACGCCCTCAAAGGCGGCCAGGCCCGCCGCCGCCTGCTCCAAAGACGCGCCCAGCCGGCGACCCGCCGCCACCGCGGCCAGCGCATTCTCGGCGTTGTGGCGTCCCGGAGCGTTGACCGTCATGGCGACGCCCTCGACTTCAAAGCGGCAGCCCTCGGGGGTCAACTCCAAATTCCGGCCGCGCAGCTGCCCCGCGCCAAAACCGAAGGTCAAGCTCCCCGGCTCGAACTCGGATAAAGCCGCGTCGGCGTTGACGACGAACGATTTGCACCGCGCGCGAAACGTTCGAAACAGAGTCGCGAGCTCGGAGAGCTCTTTATGATCCTTGCTGATGTTGAGCAGCAGACCCAGCTCGGGATTATAGCGCGTCAACGTCCCGTCGCTTTCATCGGCCTCGATGACGAGCAGATCGGAGCGCCCCCGCCAGGCGTTGCCGATCAGCCCCCGGCGGCGCAGGGCCGGGAGGTTCGCGCCGCACGCCAAGGACGGAGACAATCCCGCCGCCTCCAGCACCTGGAACACCATGGCCGTCACGGTGGATTTTCCGCTTGTTCCCGCCACGGCCACGCAGCGGTGCCCGGAAGCGATCGCCGCCAATTCGTCGGCCCGGTGGACGGTGGGCGTCGACAGCTTCTTGGCGCGGGCCAAGTCGGCGTTGTCGCTTTCGATGGCCGTGGAAACGACGACGCGGCCGGTGCGTTCGTCGATCCCGGAGCCGTCCTGGGCGAACAGCCTGATTCCAGCCGCCTCCAAGCGCCGGCGCGTCTCCCCCAAAGCCTCGCGATCGGCCAGGCGATCGGAACCGGTCACCTCCGCGCCCTCTTGCGCGCGCAGCTGGGCCAAGGCGCTCATGCCCGTTCCCGCCACTCCCACGAAGTGAATTCTCACCCCACCATCTTACCAAGTCGCCGGGCTCGATGCTGCGCTCGGGCAAAACCGATAGGTCCATTATCTCCCGGGACATGGGCCCTTTGGACCTCACCCTGTTCGTCGGCCCGACCTATAATCAGCCATGCCGCATCAGGAGAGTTCCTCATGAAAATGTTTCGACGACTTGCCGCCGGCTTCTTGGCCCTCAGCCTCAACACCCCCGCCATGGCCGCGCCCCTGGCTTACAACTCCGACGACTTCGCCGCAAGCCTCGACCAACTGCTGCAGGAAAAGCGGGACGCCGGCTTTTCTGGCCCCGCTCCCCGGGCCCGGCGGGTGCACAACGAGGAACAGGCCGCCGACTTCATAGAGGACAATCTCGAGGCCACGGTCGCGATTTTGGTCTTAAACGAAAACAATAAACAAGCCGCGGCTCGGGAATCATTCCAATCTCCTTTTTTCCAAGAGAAGAAAGGTCCTAAAGGCAGTGAACCCAACGGCGCCGATCCTCGCGCCCCTCGAGGCGGCAGCTCCGGTTCCGGCGCCATCCTCAGCAAGGACGGCTATATCGTCACCAACCACCACGTCGTGGAATCCGGCAGCAAGTTCGAAGTCGTATTCAACGACGGCAGCCATCGGCCGGCCAAACTGATCGGAACCGATCCCGCGACCGACTTGGCCGTGCTCAAGGTCGAGGGCTCCGACTACAAGACCATCTCCTGGACGGACAAACGCCCCGGCCAAGCCGGTAAAAGGATCAATGCCAGGCTCGGCAACTCCGTCATCGCCATCGGCTCGCCGATGGGCCACCTCCAAACCGTCACCAGAGGCATCATCAGCCGTTTTCATGTGCAAGAGGGCATGAGTCCCATCTCCGACTACCAAGATGTGATTCAAGTGGACTCCGCCATCAACCCCGGCAGTTCAGGAGGCCCTTTATTCCATGAGGCAAGCGGGCAGTTTCTCGGCCTCAACGAAGCCATCTTCAGTCCCGATGGGACTTTCATGGGAATCGGCTACACCATCCCCGCCTACCAGGTGCAATACATCTCCGAAACCCTGATCAAGAACGGGAAGGTCGTGCGGGGCTCTCTGGGAATCGGCATCACGCCGCTGAACCAGACTTCGCGCCTTGCCGTCGGCGCGCCCCAGTCGCTCAAGGGAGTCCTGGTGACCGACGTTCCCGCTCAAAGCCCGAACGTCGCCAGCGGATTGGCGGCTGGCGACGTCATCATGGACATCAACGGAGCTCCGGTCAAGGATACATTGGAGTTGCGTTGGAAGACGGCCCAGCTGGCTCCCGGATCTACGGCCTCGGTCAACGTCTGGAGAAAAGGCGAGAAGAAAACCTTCACCGTCAAGGCCGTTCTCAAGCCCGACGCTCCCGCGCCAAAAGCTCAATAGCGCAGAGGATTTTTGCTACAATGCCCGCCTGCCGCCGGCGGACACCGCCCCTGAAAACGGCAGCGGAGGACAGGGCTATGCAGCGCAAGGGCAAATTTTTCTTCAATTCCGAGTCGGTCACCGAGGGCCACCCGGACAAGGTCTGCGACCAAATCTCCGACGCCGTCCTTGACGCCGTCTTGGCCGACGACCCCGCCGGGCGCGTCGCCTGCGAGACCTTCGTCGCCCGCGGCCTGGTGATCGTCGGCGGCGAGATCACCACCAAGACCTACATCGACGTCGACAAGCTCGTGCGCGAGGTCGTCAAGGACATCGGCTACACCCGCCCGGAGTACGCCTTCGACTCCGCCTCCTGCGCGATTCTCAGCGCCATCGGCCGCCAATCGCCCGACATCTCCCAGGGCGTGGACACCGGCGGAGCCGGGGACCAGGGCATCATGTTCGGCTACGCCACCCGCGAAACCGACGAGCTGATGCCGCTGCCCATCATGCTCGCCCATAAGCTGACCCGCAAGTTGGCCGATGTCCGCCGCAGCGGCCAGTTGTCTTATCTGGGACCCGACGGCAAGAGCCAGGTGTCGGTGGAATACCTGGACGGCCGGCCCGTGCGCGTGGACACCGTCGTGCTCTCCACCCAGCACGGACCCGAGATTCTCGACAAGTCCGGCGACCATATCACCGAAAAGTCGCGCAAGGAAATCATCGACACCGTCATCCGCCCCGTTTTGGGCAAGCGCCTCATCGACGAAAAGACGCGCTTTCTCATCAACCCGACCGGCAAGTTCGTCGTCGGCGGGCCGGCCTCGGACACCGGCCTGACGGGCCGCAAGATCATCGTCGACACCTACGGCGGCCGCGCTCCTCACGGCGGCGGCGCCTTCTCCGGAAAGGATCCGACGAAAGTCGACCGTTCCGCCTGCTACATGGCTCGCTACATCGCCAAGAACGTGGTCGCCGCCGGCCTGGCCTCCGAGTGCACGGTCCAGCTCGCCTACGCGATCGGCGTCGCCGAGCCCGTCGGAGTCTACTTCGACACGCATGGCACCGGCGCGGCCGAAGAGGGGCGCATTGAAGCCGCGGTGCGCAGGCTTTTCCCCATGACTCCCAAGGGAATCATCGACACGCTCAAGCTGCGCCGTCCGATCTACCGCCAGACCGCCGCCTACGGCCATTTCGGCCGCACGGAAAAGGGCTTCGAGTGGGAGAAAACGGACAGAGCCGAGGCCTTGCGCGAGGAAGTCCTCGGCAAGAGCGCCAAGAAGAAGGCGCTCGCCGCGGTCTAGGACGGGAGCTGATGAACAAGACCGTCTCCACCGCGGCCGAAGCGGCCGCCCGGGTCCAGGATGGGGCGTCCGTTCTGCTGGGGGGATTCGGGGTGTGCGGCGTTCCCGAGAACCTGATCGGCGCGCTGCGCGAAAGCGGCGCCAAGAATCTCACGCTCGTGTCCAACAACGCGGGCCTCGACGACTTCGGTATCGGCCTTCTTCTGCGCAACGGTCAAGTGCGAAAAATGATCATGTCCTACGGGGGCGAGTGCAAAGCCTTCGAGGACATGACCCTCTCCAAGCAAATCGAAGTCGAATGGACCCCCCAGGGGACCCTGGCCGAACGTCTGCGCGCGGGGGGCGCCGGCATCGGAGGCTTCTTTACTCCCACCGGCTACGGCACCCCGGTGGCCGAGGGAAAGGAGACGCGCCAAATCAACGGGCGCTGGTTCGTCTTTGAAAAGCCCCTGCGGGCCGACTTCGCCTTCATCAAGGCGTGGAGAGGCGACGCGCTGGGAAATCTCGTGTACCGGAAAACGGCCCGCAATTTCAACCAGGTCATGGCCACCGCGGCCGACTGCGTCGTCGCCGAGGTCGAGCAGCTCGTCGACGTCGGCGTGCTGCCTGCCGACCATATCCACACCCCCGGGGTTTACGTCGATTGGGTGCTTCCCGGCGCGAAATTCCTCAAACCCATCGAGAAGCTGACCGTGCGCAAGGACGCCGCCCATGTCTGAAGCCACGGATTGCCGCGTCGTCATCGCCCGACAGGCCGCGCGCCTTCTTGAAAACGGCTCCTACGTCAACCTCGGCATCGGCATCCCCACTCTCATCCCCAACCACCTTCCTCCCGGGGTGGAAGTCACTTTGCACACCGAAAACGGGATGCTCGGCTACGGCCCTTACCCGCGGCAGGGAGAGCAGGATCCCGATTTGATCAATGCGGGCAAGGAAACCGTCACGGAACTGCCCGGCTGCTCTTATTTCGGCTCGCACGATTCCTTCGCCATGGTCAGAGGCGGACATCTGGACGTGACCGTGCTCGGAGCCATGGAGGTCGCCGCCAACGGCGATCTGGCCAATTGGATGATTCCGGGCAAAAAGGTCAAGGGAATGGGCGGGGCCATGGACATGGTCGCCGGAGCCAAGCGCGTCATCGTGGCGATGGAGCACGCCACCAAGGACGGCAAGCCTAAAATTCTTCCTCGCTGCACCCTGCCGCTGACCGGCAAAGGGGTGGTGCACACCATCGTCACGGAACTGGCCACCTTCGAGATCACCGCCGAGGGCCTGCTCATGACGGCCAAATCCGGCCAGGTCGAGGTCGATCGGATTCGGACGTTGACCGGCGTTCCCTTCAAGACCTCCGCGAATTTGACAGTCTACGCCGACTAGGAGACTCGTCTGCCTTCCTCCGACTCTCAAAAGACGGCCTCCGAGAGGGCGTTTCTCAACGCCCACGCCGGACGCGTTTTCAACCTGGCCTTCAGGCTGACCGGGCACCGCCTCAAGGCGCGGGATCTGGCCGAAAACGTCTTGGCCAATTCCTTGGCGGAACTTCGAGCGTCTCACACGCAGGCCGGGTCCAGTGCCTGGGTGTACCGGGTCATGGTCAAAGCGTGGAAAAAACGCGTTCTCCGCGAAAAATTAAGGGGATTCTTCTCGCGAAGCGGCCCTTTGGAACAAAACGAGACCTCGGACCCGGTCCAGGCGGCCCTCCTCGGTCTTGACGCCGATGAACGCGCCGTCGTCGTTCTGCGCGAGATCGAGGAATGCTCCTATGAGGACATCGCCGACGCGCTGCAGTGTCGCCTCGGTCAAGTCAAGTCGCTCCTGTTTCGCGCTCGCGCGAAACTCCAAATCCTCCTGCGCCCGGAGCGCGCGTCATGAACGACGACCTGCGCGAGCGTCTCTCCGCCTATCTCGACGGCTCCCTGTCTCGCATCGAACGCGCCTCCATCGAAGCGCAGCTCGCCCGCTCCCAAGACCTAAAGCGGGAACTCGAGTCGCTGCGCGCAGTGTCTGGCGCGCTCAAAAAACTCCCCGTCGCCGAACCGCCCCAGGAACTCATGGAACGCCTCGACCAGCTTCTGGGCGCGGCTCCCGGCCGCGACTGGATTTTGCTGCCTCCCGCCTACCGGCCCGTGGCGTTCGCCCTGTCTTCGGCCATCGTCTGCCTGGTGATTTGGGATAAAACACGGCCCCCGGAGGAGGTTTCCGCCCCCCGCTCCGGCTGGCAAGGGGACGTCGTCGCGGTCAAATCCGCGGCCGACAGTCCCTCTCCCGAACTGAATTTCAGCGAAGCGATTTCATCGATGAGCGCCTCCGCGTCTGCGGCAGGCCCCTCCGACGCCGCTCAGCCCCCGTCACCGGAAACTCCCTCCCGCGCCGCCCAGCCCGCGCTCGGAAGTCCGGTGGAAGCCGCTCCCAGCTCCGACTCCTTCAGCGCTCGCAGCGAGGAGGAACGTTCGGCCATCAACGAACGTCTTCACGAGACCCTGGAGCTGGAAAAAAAGAAAATGGGAATCGTCAAGGTCCTCGACAAGAGCGCCTCCGTTGTGGAAGAGCCCGTCGCCCCCCGCTTTCCTCCCCCGACGGCTCTCGTTTTGAAAGACGCCGACTCCCTGCGCGCCGCCTGGACCGCCGCCGGGCTGGAAGGACCGCCGCCGTCCGTCGCTTTCCCCGAACAAATGGCCATTTTCCTTGTCTGCCAATCTCGCTGCGGAATCGTCTCTCTGCGTCCTGGAAAAAAAATCCTCATGGTGCTTTACAAGGACTCCGGGGTCGATAACGCCGCGTCTCGCGTTTTGGCCGTGCCGGCCTCGGATAAGCCCATCGTCCTTCGACCCGCTCCCGGGTCGAACATGGACCGGTGATTTTTGGTAGGATCGGGCCCCATGGAATTGCGCCTGGGCGTCGTCCAGAACTCGCCGAAGTTTCTCCGCGTCCCGGAAAACATTAAATCCTGCTTCGAATTGATGGACCGCCAGCCCGCGGATCTCTGGGTTCTTCCCGAATTCTTCGCCTCGGGCTATCATTTCAAAACGAAACGGGAAGCGGCCAAATGCGCCGAAACGGCCGACGGCCCCATGGCCGGCCTGCTCAAAGCCTACTGCGCCAAAAATCGCTGCGCCATCGTCGCGGGATTCCCGGAAAAAGCCGGCCGCAGGCTTTATAACTCCGCGATCCTGGTCACCGCCGACACAGGCCGGGTGTATCGGAAAACGCACCTGTTCGGCGGGGAAAAAAAATTCTTTTCTCCGGGCGACACGGGCTTTTGGACCGAGTCGGTCGGAGGAACGTCCGTCGGGGTGATGATCTGCTTCGATTGGTTCTTTCCCGAAAGCGCCCGCGCCTTGGCCCTCAAGGGCGCCCAAGTCATCGCCCATCCTTCCAACCTGGTCCTTCCCTGGGGACCGGAAGGAATGAAAATAAGATCCTTGGAAAATCGGGTGTTTTCGGCGACCGCCAATCGCGTGGGTCTGGAGCGCGGTCTGCGCTTCATCGGCCAGTCCCAGATCGTGTCTCCCAACGGCTCCCTTCTCACCCGTTTGGGTCATGACGCCCCCGCCGCGGCCGTCGTCTCCGTCCAAACATGGACCGCCAAGGACAAGAAGGTTCACCCTTCCTGCGACCTATTCCAAGACCGCCGCCCCGCCCACTATGGCCTCTAAAAAAACCGAGCCGGTTCTATCACCCAAATCCGTCCGTGACTCCGTCTCCGACGTCGCCGACCTGATGTTCCCTCCGGACGCGAACATGCACGGCACCGTGTTCGGAGGCAAGGTCCTTCAGATGGTCGATAAGGCCGCCTCGGTGTGCGCCATGCGCCACGCCGGGAAGCCCTGCGTGACCGTCGCCATAGAGCGCGTCGAATTCTTGGTCCCCATCCGCGTGGGCACTTTCCTGATCGCCGCCGCCCGGATCAACTACACCGGCCGCACCTCCATGGAGATCGGCGTCGAGGTCTACGCCGAGGACATGCCCGGCGGCCGCCGGGTTCACACCAACTCCTGCCTCGTCACCATGGTCGCCGTCGACGCCCATGGACGCCCTTCTCCCGTGCCCGGCCTGCTCCTGGAAACGCCCGAGGAAAAAGCCCGCTGGAACGCGGCCAAGGCGCGCCGTCAGGCTTAGAGGCGTCACCCCCCCTCTGAGAAGACATAAAAATAGAGGGCTAAATCAGCAGTAAATGACACTTGACGGACGAATCGTCATGCTATAATTTTAGTCGTTCTCGTCGCTTCGACGACGGGAGGCCTCGCCGAGAGGTCAGCAAACGCCGCAATCAAGAGGTGCCGACACACATGAGCATGCAAGGCAAAGTGAAGTGGTTCAACGATCAGAAGGGGTTCGGATTCATCACTCCAGACGACGGAAGCGCCGATGTTTTCGTCCATCATAGCGCGATCCTCGCCGACGGCTTCCGCTCCCTGACCGAGAACCAGGCGGTCCAATTCGATCTCCTGCAGACCGAAAAGGGCCCGAAGGCTGCCGGGGTCATCAAGCTCTAACTGAGAGCGAGCAACGGGCTGACAAAGCCCCCCGCCCGGATCGGGCGGGGGGCTAATCTTTTGGATCCGAATCAGCCGAGTTCGGAGGGCAGGGCGGGGGTTTGGGACTTCTCCTCGCCTTTGCGCACGCGGTCGATCTTCTGCACGGCGCCGTCCAGGCGCTTGAATGATTTCTGCTCGATATCATCGTAGAGCTCGCGCATCTTGCCCACCTGTTCGCCGAGCTTCAAAAACCGCTCCTTAAAGATCTCATAGGTCGCCGCGAAGTGGGAGACCAGCTTGAGGACGTCCTGGGTGGCCTGGGCGAAGTGAAAATTGTCGAACGACTGGCGGATCACGCCCAACACGGCATAGAGGGTAAAAGGCGAGCAAAGAACCACTTTTTGGACCAAGGCCTCGTCGACCAGGCCCGGAAAGGACTCCTGAATGAAGGCGTAGACTTGCTCGTTGGGGATAAACAGCAGGACATAGTCCAGCGTCCCTTCCTGAACGCTGACATAGCCGCGTCCCTGAAGTTCCTTGATCCGGTTCTTGACGTCGCGCTCGAAGTCTTTTTTGAACTTCAGGCGCTCCTCTGGGCTCGAGGCATGAAGCAGTCGCAGCCAGTTGTCGAGAGGGAATTTCACGTCCATGCTCAGCGTCTTGGCCTCGGGAAGCAGGAAAGTGAAGTCGGGACGGGTCGCGGCGGTGTCCAAGGCGCGGTTCTTGCGGTATTGAATGCCCTCCTGCAGGCCCGAGGCGCGCAGGATATCGTCGGCCATGCGCTCTCCCCATTGGCCGCGAGCCCGGGAATTATCCATCAGCGATCGCAAGCCCTCGGTGGAGGCCGCCAGCTTGGAGGTTTGCTCCGCCGCATCCTTGAGGCCTTTTTCCAAGGAGCCGTATTTCTGCGTCCGGTCGGCCTCGAAACGCCGAACCATCTCCTCGTAGTTCTTCAGGCGCTCGGAAAGCTTGTCGACCACGTTTTCAACGGAGGCTTTCTTTTCGTCAAGCTCGCTTTTCTGGCGCAGGCGCTCGGTCTCGAATTTCTGCTCCGCCAAGTCCAGAAGCTGGCGGAAATCCTCGCGCATTTGGGCGCGCCCGGCCTCTTCGTTTTTCCGCGCGGTGAAGAAAACCAAATAAAAGGCGACGCCGGCCATGGCCGCGCCGGCGATCACCGCCAACAAAAGCGCCGCGAGGTTCATCGTCTGGCCCTCGTCAGGACGCGGGCGGATTCAAGATCGATGAGCTCCATCTTGCAGGTGCGCCCGGTCTCAAGGTAGAGCTTGAGCTTGGCCAAGCCGTCCTCCAGGGCCAGGGCGTAGTGGCGGTACACCCGGTCGGCGCTTGAAGCGGCGGGAAAACCGGCGTGAAGCACGGTGACCTCGCCGCCCCCGCGGACGGGAAGGATGAAAATCGAGATGAGCGGCGGCGCGTGTCGTTCGCCGCGCACTGGCTTCCAGAGCCAGGCGACCTTGCGCGCCGGCTCAAGATCGACGAACACCCCCTCGCGCTCGCCGAAGCCCGGACAGCGCCACCCCGCGACGCCGCGCATGCGCGGCCACATCATGCGCACGCGGCCCGTGTTGCGCGCGTCGGTTTCCGCCCCCAGAAGCCACCAGCGCGTCAACTCGCAGGCGGAGGTGAGGGATCGATAAATCAACTCCGGCTTGGCCCGAATCAACACGCTCAGCCTGATATCTCGAGTCGTCGATCGGCATCTCTGGGCACACGGCATAGGCATCGGTGGGCGCGCGGGCCGCTCAGGACGTTCCTGGACGGATCTTGGCGCCGCCCGGACCGGCCGTGCGCGGCGAGAAGGATCCCATCAAACCCAGGAAACGATCCAAGTAGCGGTCGTAGCCCTTTTGCGTCGCCGGATAGCAAAGAACGTAGAAGCCGCCTTCGACGGGAACGAGGGCATAGGCGTGCTTGCGCAGAATATGAGGCTTCCCCGTGCCGCTTTGAAGAGTGACGCCCCAATGCATGGATTCCGGAGCGGGGGTGGCCGAGAGAACGGTGAAGTACTTCGCCTTCAACCCGGAGTTCTTCAAGGCGACCTCCGAGGGGCCGTCGGCCGGCTTGTCGTTGGGATCGACGAAAAAATACGTCGGGCCGTAAACCTCCTTCAGGTTTTGATTGATGAAGTCATCGACCCCTCCATACATTTCCAGACGGCCGTCCCGCAAGCGATGGGGGCTGTAGCGCTTATACCAGCGCACGCTCAGGCTCGGCGCGCCCAAATAAAAATCAGGATCGAAAGGGCCGATGAAATTGACCTGCGTAAACGCATCCCCCTGCTGGTCGGTCATCACCTGCCACCCCCACGGCACGGAGGCCGAGAAGTCCTGGCGCACCGATTCATACTGGGCGTATTTCGGAGGGCTGCAGCCGAAAGCCGCAGCCAAAACAAGAGCGGCGTTCAAACGACGGAAAAGAGGGGTTTTCATCCTCAAAGCGCTCCGAGTATACCAGGGACCCGCCGGCTTTGTCCAGTTCACCGCGCCGCCTCCTGGACGCGCCCCCGGGCTTTGAGCACGAACGCATAGGCGGCCCGCAGTTCTCCGTCTCTCTTGAAACGAGGCCGCTCCCGGACGAAATCCAGATAACGATCGGACTCGGAGGAGCGCCCCAGACGCGCCAGCGCGTAGGCCTTCCAGATCAGCGCCTGGATGCAGTCCGGCTCCTCCACAATCCAGGCGTCGAGCTCCCGGAGGATTCGAGCCGCCTTATGGGGGTCCGTGAGCGACGCATCGAGCTCGTCGGGCCACGGACGATTGGGAGAAAAAAGTCTCGGCGAGCTTCGCCGGGACAGCTCCGCATTGAGACCGGTCGTCTTGAGATAAACCAAGGCGTGGTCGTCGGCATAGCCCAGCCGCCAAGCGGGATCCTCATCGATGATCCGCGCGGGGGCGCCCGCGCGGCGATTGAGAAGCACGGCGTAATCGAAACGATAGACCATGTCGAGCTGACGGAATGAACGCGGCCAGGCCGCGGCCTCGGTCCTGAAGGAATCCGCATACACCCCGGCGCGCTCATCGATGAACACCGGGCGGCGGGACAATCCAATCAGTTCGGCCCCCGCGTCGGGCTCGTTGAACATCCGCCCGCGCACGCCGTTGGACTCCAGATAGTGAACGGCCCCCGCCAAGCGCGGGAAACCATAGCCCCGCGCGTGAGAGAAGGGCTCGCTGATGAAATGCCTGTAGCCGGCGAACAGAAGCGCTGAAAACACCGACCAGCGCAGGACGCGAGGCAGGGTGTCGACTCGCCCCTTGAGGCGCTGTCCGAAAGTCAGCGCGATGACCGGACACGACGCCAAAATGGCCAGCAGCCGCATCCCGGGAAGCACCAATGACAGGGAGATGACCGTCGCGGCCGCCATCGTCATCACGAACTCCTGCTGCAGCGTCATCCAACAAGACGCCAACCCCGCGATGATGAAAACAGTGTAGAGCGACAGCCACGGGGCGGGCCACCCTCCGGCCACCGCCGACGCGTCCGAGAATGTCCGTCCCGCCAGACTCCAGCCGTGAGGATTGAAAGAAAACGCCAACAGGCAGGCCCCCAGCATCGACCAATATCCCAGCCGCTCGCTGGTCGTCGTGCGTAGAGACGTTTTAAACGTCTTAAGTCCCGCGAACCAAACCGCCAGCAGAGCGGACGCGCCGTGGACGTTGGCCCACAGGGCCGTCAGCAAGACCGCCGCGATGCCCTGGACCCAGCTCAGAGGGTCGCGCGGACGCAGCAGGCGGAGGAAAAGAGCGAAAAATAGGAGGTCGAAAATCGCGGGAATTTCCACAAGTCCGGCCCACCCCGCGCACGCGCCAAACGCAAGCAGTGTGGCCGCCGTCAAAGGACTGGCGTGGTTGATCGGCAAAAGCAAGGCGAAAGCCGCCGCGGCGACGAAGCTCTTGACGGCGATGAGAAGACTCGGCCCCCCCCAAGAGTCGAGGCGCGCGGCGGTGACGTCAAAAAGCCAGGAATCGGTCGTCCACGCCCCCCCGGCCGAGCCGTAGCTGAAGGGATCTAGGACAGGCACGGCCCGTTCGGAGATGATCCCCCCGCCGGTCTTGACGTGAATCCACGTCTGCGGCGCGTGAACCGAGCGCCAACCGAGCGCGAAGACAAACGCGAAGAGCAGGACCTCCAGCGGCCAGTGCGCGTGATGCGGCTTTTCATGGGGCTCGGCCCGGTGAGTCTTCATGGCGCGGATATCCTACAATAACGCCGTCACCGGGAGATTCCATGGATTTCGAGCTGACCGACGCGCAGAAAACAATTCGCGACACCGTGCGCCGCTTCGCCGAGCAGAAAATCAAGCCTCAGGCCCACGAACTCGACGAAAAGGAGGAATTCTCCGTCGAGCTCACCCGTCAAATGGGGGAGTTGGGCGTGTTCGGCCTCATCGTCCCCGAGGAATTCGGCGGCTCGGGACTTGATTACACCTCCTACTGCATCGCCATCGAGGAACTCGCGCGCGTC
>ERZ1292633.3547-Hain-H41-02um-R1-3547-length-15096-cov-5_pt1 | contig 15096 bp, 11 predicted proteins | sample MGYA00564406_ERZ1292633 | MGnify/ENA primary metagenome ERZ1292633 (study PRJEB36523, sample SAMEA6512639) | groundwater metagenome | collected 2019-01-08 | study: AquaDiva: Metagenomics assemblies of 32 groundwater samples
CCCTCGGCGTGAATCCCATCGTCGTTGGTTACAAGGATGTCCATGGCTTACCGAAAGAGGTGGCGAAGCACGAACCGGATGAAGCGGATCGTGTCTCGAAAGGGGTGGATGTGACTGCCGGGCGCGTTGTAAAGCGTCGAGATGGGAGCCGCGCCGATACGAAATCCGGCTCGCGCCGCGGCGACCAGGAACTCCGATTCGAACTCGAAGCGGCGGCTCTGCGGGCGAATGGCCCGGAGCACCGGCGCCTTGATGGCGCGGTACCCTGACTGCGAGTCTTCGATCCGCTGACCGGCCAGCCGCGAAACCCACCACGACGTCACGTCGTTGGTCGCCTTCCGAAGCCATGGCATCCCCGTTCGGTCAGCTTTCCGGCTTCCGACCACGACGTCGGCCCCGTCCAGTGCCGCCAGGAGTTTCGGCGCGAAAGCCGGATCGTGCTGTCCGTCGGCGTCGAGCGCCACGACCGCGTCGGCCCCCGCCGCCAGCGCCGCATCGAAGCCGCTCTGTAGCGCCGCGCCTTTGCCCTGATTCACGTCGTGCCGCACGACCCGGGCCCCCGCCTCGCGCGCCCGCTCGCCGGTGGCGTCGGCGGAACCATCGTCCACCACGATCACGTCGAGACCGGGAACCGCCGACAGAACTCCCCGTACGACGTCGCCGATCGTGGACGCTGCGTCCTTGGCCGGGATGATCGCCATCGTCTTCACGCGCCCGCCTCGCGCCCCTGCTCGACGCGCGGCGGCGCCGTCCACTCGTACCACTGCGACGGATGCGCCAGGACGTGCTCGTCGAAGAAGCGCTGAAGCCGCGCGGCAGCCTGTGGAAGAGAGAGTCCCTCTCGAAGCGGCGCCAGCGAGAACGGCTCCAAGAACCGAACATGGAGCGCTCCGTTCGCGCCGCGCCAGGAGACTCCGGCAAGGACGCGGGCGCCCGCACGGCTTGCCAGCAAAAGCGGGGCGCGATCGATCGGGACGAATCCCTCGAGTCCCGACACATGGCGCCGCGGACGGCATCCGCGATCAGCCAGCGCCGCAAGCCACCCGCCCTCTCGAAGCCGCGCCAGCGCCGCGGCGGCCGCCGAACGCCCTCGGTTCAACGTGCGGACTCCGGAAGCGGCACGGCGCCCGGCAAAGAAGCGTTCCACCGCATGCGAGCGATGCGGCGCCGCAAGGGCGTCGAGCTCCCCGACTTCGCTCGCCAGCCAGCGGAGCGCCAGTTCCCACGGCCCGAAGTGGCCGCTCACGATCAAGGTGGCGTTCCCATCGCGCCGTGCGAGGTCGAAGATGCGGCGGGCTTCATCGTCGAGTTCCACGCGGGGGACTCGGTCACGATCCGGTCCGCGGAGAAAGTCGAGGACCGCGCGCGAGAAGGCCCGGTAGGTGTCGCGAGCACGGGGAAGCGGTGGATCGAACTCTGCCTTCGAGGTGTGATCGGGAGCGGCGAGGGCAGACGCGGCGAGCCGAAGCCGGCGAAGTCGGAGGTTCACGACCCGGGCCACGGTGGGATGCGTCGCGACATAGAGGTCGGCGATGCTGTCCGCGATCGCGACGCTGATCCAGGGCGGCAGTCTCCGCGCCAGGAGCGCCGCGGCGCGGTATCCCCAGTCGGTCACTCGTTCCCTCGAGTTCGTGGTACGGCGATGGCGGCGCGATCCCGTGCGCCGGAAACGACGACGCCCCGGAGCCAGGCCCCGGGGCGGGACGTATGACGAAATGGTCGGGGCGACAGGATTTGAACCTGCGACCACCTCCACCCCAAGGAGGTGCGCTACCGGGCTGCGCTACGCCCCGACTTGCTTGACCATGGAGTCGGCGTGCCCGCCTATCGTAGCGGGTCGGCGGGCTCCGGACAAGCGGGCAGTCGACCGCGGCGCGCTAGGTCGAGCGCCGCCCCCGGCCTCGCGGCGCGGGCGAATCGTGGCGCAGGAAGTCGAGCAATTCGCGCAGGTCGTCCCGGAGGCCGCGGATCGCCTCTTCCCGATCGAGGCGCGCGAACGGAATGCCCATCTGGTCTTTCTCCGGAACGCGCTCGTCGAGCAGTTTTCGCTTGGCGCCCTCGATCGTGAAGCGCTGATCGTAGAGGAGCTGCTTGATGTCGAACAGGACCTCCACGTCGCGCTTCCGGTACATGCGCGCCCCGCCGCGCCCTTTTCGGGGCCGGAGCATCTTGAACTGTGTCTCCCAGTAGCGGAGCACGTGCGGCTTCACGCCGACCAGGTCGCTGACCTCGCTGATAGAGTAGTAGAGCTTTCCTTGGGGTAGCGACTTCACGAATCCCTCCTCACACGGTTCTCCGCCTCCGGTCTCAGGTCACGGGTCAGGAGCTCGCGCATGGCCGCGCGAGCGCTCCTCCCCTCGAAAAGGATGGCGTGGACTTGCTCGGCGATCGGAAGCTCGACAGAATGGCGCCGCGCCAGCTCCACCGCGGCCTCGCACGTGCCGACTCCCTCCGAGACCATCGGCGACGAGGCGAGCGCCTCGGCCAAGGTGGCGCCACGCCCGACCGCTTCGCCCAGGCGGCGATTGCGGCTGTGACGGCTCGTCGCCGTCGCGATCAGATCCCCCATTCCCGCCAGCCCCGCGAACGTCTCGGCCCGTGCGCCCATGGCGCGTCCCAGGCGGGACATCTCGGCCAGCCCCCGCGTCAGAAGCGCCGCCTTCGTCGAGTCTCCGAAACCGAGTCCATCGCTGATACCCGCCGCGATGGCGACGACGTTCTTCAGCGACACTCCAACCTCCACACCCACCACATCGTCATTCGTGTAAATCCGGAGCGATTCGGTGGAACAGGCCTCCTGCACCGCCGCGGCGCGTTCGTGGCTTCGGCTCGCCGCAACGATGGCGGCCGGCACCTGCCGCGCCACTTCCTCCGCGTGGCTGGGTCCGGCGAGGACGACGGGATCGTTCCCCGCGGGAGTCGGCAACGTTTCGGAGACGACCTCGCTCATCCGGAGAAGCGTCCCCTGCTCGAGCCCTTTCGTCGCCACCACCACCAGCGGCGCCGCCGCGAGCGTGCTTCGCGCCTCGACCGCCAGGCGGGCAGCGGTAGCGCGGAGCGCGTGCGACGGGATGACCAGGAGAATCATCTCGACTCCCGCGGCAGCCTCGGCGAGGTCCGCCGTGACGGTCACGGTGGCGGGAAGTTCGACGCCCGGAAGGTAGATGTCGTTCCGGCGCGTCTCCGCCAGCCGCCGCGCCAGATCGGCCTCGTAGACCCAGAGACGAACGGCGTGCCCCTTTCGCGCGAGGACGCCGGCGAGCGCGGTGCCCCACCCGCCTCCTCCAATCACCCCGACGATCATCGCCCCGACCCCTTCGCGCCGCGCCCGAAGAGGGGCGGCTCGGCCCCGCGGAGGAGTCGCCGGATGTTCGGAATGTGGCGAACGAGCACCAGGAGCGCCACCGCGGATCCCACGATCACGATGGTGAGCCGGTAGGGCCCTTCCGGCGCGCGCCAGAAAAGGAGGAACGGGTAGAGCATCGCCGCCCCGATGGAGCCGATCGAGACGCGGCGAGAAAATGCGAAGAGGAGGATCCAGATTCCGAACGCGATCGCGGTCGGCGCGGTGGCGATGCCGAAGAAGACGCCGAGACTCGTCGCCACGCCACGGCCACCCTTGAAGCCGGCCCAGGGCGAGAACATGTGGCCAAGAATGGCGGCCAGCCCCGCGGCAAGCGCCGAGGGGACCAGCGCGGCGCTGAGGCCGATTCCCGAGGCGGCGATGACTTCCGGAGAGGCGGTGATGAGCGGTGAGATGGCGGCGATGAAGCCCTTGGCGGCGTCGAGGACAAAGACGATCGCGCCCCACTTGGGGCCGAGGACCCGAAACGCGTTCGTGGCACCGATGTTCTTGCTGCCGGCAGCCTGGAGGTCGGCGCCAAGGGCGCGCCCGATCCAGAGGCCCGAGGGAATCGAACCGAGGAGGAGTCCGAGGATCACGGAGATGGGATCGATACGAATCGCGTCACCCTCCTCGTACGATCTGCCTCGCTACTTGCTCCGGCGCCACTCGAGCTGAATCGGCACCCCTTCGAACCCGAAGCGTTCTCGCAAACCGTTCTCCAGGTAACTTACATAATTATCACGAATATATCGAGGATTGTTCACGAAAAGCGCGAAACTTGGCGGGCGGTTCCCCGTCTGTGCGGCGTAGTAGAATTTCACGTGGCCGCCGGAGTTGCTGGCCGCGGGGCGGACCTTGTCCAGAATCGTATGGATGACCGTGTTCAGCTCCGACGTGGCGATCTGCCGCGTGTACTGCTCGTAGACCTTCGCGACCGTCGGCAATATTTCTCTCGTCCCCTTCCCCGTCGTGGCCGAGACGTAGAGCCGTGGCACATGCCGGAGGAAGGGATAGGTCTTCAGAAACTCCTCTTCGATCGCCTCCCGCGCCTCCATCGGGTCGGCCACCAGGTCCCACTTGTTGAAGACGACGACGATTCCCTTCTTCTGATCCTCGGTCATCGCGGCGAGCTTGGCGTCCTGCCGCGCCGGTTCCCGGCCGAGATCGACCACCAGGAGAACGACATCGGCGCGCGAGACGGCGCGAAGCGCGCGGGTCACGCTGTAGAATTCGACCGGGTCGGTGACCTTCGTCTCGCGGCGAAGTCCCGCCGTGTCCACCAGGACGAATTGCTTTCCATCCTTTTCCAGCTTGGTGTCGACGGCGTCGCGCGTCGTTCCGGCCACGGAATCGACGACCATCCGCTCGGAGCCCACGAGGCGGTTCACGATCGAGGACTTCCCCACGTTCGGACGGCCGACGACCGCCACCCGGATCGCGCTGGGATCCTCGGGAACGTCCTCCTTCTGCGGCATCAGTTCCAGGACGCGGTCCAGAAGGTCGCCCGATCCGCGGCCATGGAGCGAGGAGACCGCCATCGGCTCTCCGACTCCCAGCGAATAGAACTCCGCCAGCGCGTCCTCGACGCCCTTGTGATCGACCTTGTTGATGACGAGCAGCGTCGGACGACCGGCACGACGGACCCGCTCGGCCACCTCGCGATCGAGCGACGTCAGCCCTTCCTGTGCGTCCATGACCAGCAGCGTGACGTCGGCCTCTTCAAGCGCGAAGGTGGTCTGCGCCATGATCTGGCGCTGGATCGGATGCGGGCTCTGCGGGTCGATTCCTCCCGTGTCGACGAGGAGGAACCTCCGGCCCGACCATTCTCCCTCGGCGTAGTGGCGGTCCCGCGTCAGCCCGGGAAGCTCGTCCACGATGGCGCGGCGTTGGCCGAGAATGCGATTGAAGAGCGTCGACTTGCCGACATTCGGGCGGCCGACGATGGCGATGATGGGAAGGAGCATGGTCTAGTTCCTCGCGGCGCGTTTCGGGGAGGCCGCGTCGGTCGCGTCCCAGCCGATCTGGACGGGGACGGCGAGACGGTTCTCGAGGTCGCTCCGCTTTCGATCGTCGATGAAGAGTTCTTGCTCCTTGAGGCAGTTCGGGGGGAGGAGAACGCGATCGAAGCTGCCGTGGCGAAGAAGCGCCGCTTCGATGTCCGCCCCCACGAGGAGCCCGCTCACAGTCACGGTATCGCCGAAGTACTCGTTCACCACCACGCAAAGGGAGGCGTCGACTCCGGCCGGCGGCCGTGCGTCGAGCAGCCGCTGAATCGTCGGCGCCGCGCTGGCGCCGGTGACGATCGCGACCCGCTCCCGCTTGCCGTTTCGCGCGCGCACGTCGTCGAGCCCCTTCCCCCACCGGTCGATCAGGTCGCGGAGCATCCCGATTCCATTCTCGTACTGCGGGAAGCCCTCGTACGCGCGGGCGGGAGGGACTTCGAGTCCGGCCACGACGTACATCTCATCGGCGGCGAAGACGAGACGCGTCTTGATTTCATGTAGAAGTTTCTTCTGATAGCGATGCACCAGCTCGATCGAAGCGACGGCATCCTCCCTCGTGAACGCCCGGAGCTGCGGAAGCCGTTCGCGATGTTTAGTAAGACCGACCGGGACGACGGAGATGGTTCGCACGGATGGAAACCGCGCGGAAAGCTCTTCGATCGACTTCACGAGAATCTCCCCGTCGTTTAGACCGGGGCAGATGACGAGTTGCGTGTGGGTCTCGATGCCCGCCTCGGCAAGTCGATCCAGTTGCTGCAAGATCTGGCCCGACTTGGGATTCTTCATCAGCTTCACGCGCATGGCCGGGTCGGTGGCGTGCACCGACACGTAAAGCGGCGAGAGGCGCTCGTCGAGGATGCGCTGGAAGTCGGGCTCGGAAAGATTGGTCAGCGTGATGAAGTTAGCGTGGACGAACGAGAAGACGTAGTCGTCGTCCTTGATGAGGAGTTCCCGGCGCACCCCCTTCGGGTGCTGGTAGACGAAGCAGAAGACGCAGTTGTTGTGGCAGCGCTTCGGCTGTCGCGCCTCGAATTCGGCCCCAAAGGCCACGCCGTACTCGCGCCCACCCTCCACCTCGCGCGTCGCTCCATCCTTCCCCAGAACCCGCACGACCAGCCACTCGTCGTTGATGGCACTGTTGAAGTCGATCTCGTCATGGAGTTCGACGTCGTTGACCGTGAGGAGCCGATCGCCGGGGACGAGCCCAAGGCTCTCCGCCAGCGTTCCAGGCTCGACACGAGCAATCGTGAAGGGATCACTGAGGCCAATCACGGACGATCTCCGGGTGGGATAACTTGTGGAACCCGCACGATGGTAAGGGTTTCCGTCGATCCGATCAAGCAGTGCGGGAGGGCGGGCAGATCGGCGGAACTGGAGCGGGCAGCGGGATTTGAACCCGCGACCTTCAGCTTGGGAAGCTGACACTCTACCACTGAGTTATGCCCGCACCTGATCCGTTCGGAGGGGTCACCTTAGTCGGGTGGCGGGGGGGCGGTCAAGACTCCGTTTCCCCGCTCCCCGTGGCCTCGCGCGCGATCTCCCGAGCGATCGACGGAAACTCCGCGATGTCGTGGACCGTGAACCAGCGCGTCTCGGGCTCGCGGCGAAACCAGGTCTCCTGCCGTTTTGCCAGTTGCCGGGTCCGAAGCGCGATGGTGGAGACCGCCTCGTCGAGGGTAACGCGGCCGTCTAGGTGCCCCGCCAATTCGCGGTAGCCGAGCGTCAGAAGCCCGGGCGCCGTGGCCGAGAGCCCTTGAGCAAGGAGCGCGCGCGTCTGATCCAGAAACCCTCGCCGGAGTTGATCCTGGATCCGATCCGCGATCCGTACCGAGAGCGGTGCGCGTTCCCAGCGAATGCCGTAACGGCGCGCCGGCATCGGGGCCACGGCCGATTCACGGCGGAGCAGGCTTATCGGTTTCCCGGTCAGGCGGAAGACCTCCAGCGCGCGAATCACGCGAACCGAGTCGCCGGGAGTGATCTTCGCCCACGCTTCCGCGTCGATCGCGCGGAGCTCCTCGCGGAGCGGCTCCAGCCCTTCTCGCTCCAGGCGCTCCCGGAACTCGGTGCGAAGACCTTCGTCGCGCTCGGGCCCGGCGAACAGCCCCTGGAAGAGGGCTCGGATGTAGAGCCCTGAACCGCCGACGACGATCGGACGGACGCCGCGCTCCCCCAGCGACTCCACCAGAGGTCGCGCCTCCCGCGCGTAGCGCCCCGCGCTGTAAATCTCGCCGGGCGCCAGGAACGAGGCAAGGTGGTGCGGCACCCGCGCCCGATCCTCATCGGTCGGCGCGGCCGTGCCGATCTCGAGCCCTCGGTAGATTTGCCGCGAATCGGCGCCGACGATCTCGCCGCCAAGGAGCGGCGCGAGATGGAGCTCGATCTCGCTCTTCCCCGCCGCGGTGGGCCCGAGGAGAACGATGGGGACAGAGCGGTTCACCGCCGCCCGAAGCGGCGGTCGAGCTCCTCCATGGAGACGCGCACGTAGGTGGCGCGCCCGTGGGGGTCGCCGTGCGGGAGCGCAGTCGCGAAGAGACGATCGACCAGCGCGCGGCGCTCCGCAGGCTTCAGCGGCTGTCCGGAGCGGACCGCGGCATGACAGGCGAATGTCTTGGCAAGCCGCTCCTCGGGCGGATCGCCCGAGGCATCCGCGTCGTCCGCCGCGAGGAGGACCCGCTTCAAGGCTTCGATGGCCGCTTCCTCGGGAAGCGCGGCCGGAACGCCACGCACCGCGATCTGCCGCTCGCCGAAGAGTGCGACCTCGTAACCAAGCCGCTTCAATTGCGTCTCGTGCAGCAGGAGCATGTCTAGTTCGTCGCGCGTGAGGTCGAGAACGCGTGGAAAGAGCAGGTGCTGCGTCGGTCCGGCGGCGCCGTAGAGCCGCTCGCGCGCCTCCTCGTAGAGAATCCGCTCGTGCGCCGCGTGCTGATCCACGATGACCAGTCCGCCTCGGATCGGAGCCAGGAGGTAGCGATCGTGAAGCTGCCAGATGGCGATCTCCGGCTCCGCCAGGTTCTCCCGCAAGTCCCCGGTCTCCCCTTCGCGTGCCACGTCGGAGCCAAGCGAGTCGGGAGGGGCGTAGAGAGCCCGCGCCATTTCGAGACCGTCCAGTACCGGCTGGCTAGCGCCTGGCCCAGTGGGGAATCCCGGCGCCGTGCCCGGGGATGCCGGCGCCATCTCCACGCCGGCGAAGGGACGCCCCGCGGCGCCGGTTCCGCTCCCCAACGCAACGCCGACCGGCACGTACCGGCGCATCGCTTCCTCCACCGCCGCGCGCGTCGCCTGGAAGATGCGCGACTCGTCGCGGAAGCGGACCTCCCGCTTCGTCGGATGAACGTTCACGTCGACGAGAGAGGGATCGAGCTCGATCACCAGGAGTCCGATCGGATAGCGATCGGAGGGAATGAGATTTCCGTACCCTTGCCGGAGCGCCGCGCCAAGCGTCGGGGAGGATACGACGCGGCCATTCACCGCGAAGAACTGGTGGTCGCGATTCGCGCGCGCCTGTTCCGGAGTCCCCAGGACGCCTCGCACGGTTACGCCGGCGATCTCGCCCTCGAACGCCACGCTTCCTTCCGCCCCGGCGGAGGCGCCGCGGCCGTAGACCAACGACCAGCGCTCCAGGAAATCGGCGGCGGGGGGAAGATCGACATCTTCCCGTCCCTCGATCTGAAGCCGCCAGTGAATCGCCGGAAGCGTGAAGACGTAGCTCCAGACGACGCGCGAAAGGGCGCGCGTCTCGCTCTCGCGCGACTTGAGAAAACGAAGCCGCGCGGGCGTGTTGTAGAAGAGATCCTCGACCGCCACCGTCGTCCCGGCTGCCCTGCCGACACCCGAGACCTGGATCACCGTTCCGCCTAGCACCTCGACCTGCGTCCCGGTCAGTTCCTCGGCCGAGCGGGTCGAAAGCGTGAGCCGCGAGACTTCGGCGATGCTGGCGAGCGCCTCGCCGCGAAATCCAAGCGTGCGGATCGTCGCGAGGTCGCTGTCGTGTTCCAGTTTCGACGTCGCGTGCCGCTTGATCGACATCACGGCGTCCTCGCGCGTCATTCCCGCGCCGTCGTCCTGCACGCGGATCAGCCTCTCGGGGCTCGATCCGACGTGAACCGCGATCAGTCGGCTACCGGCGTCGATGGCGTTCTCGATCAGTTCCTTCGCGACGGCCGCGGGGCGGTCGATCACCTCGCCGGCGCGGATCTTCCCGACAACGTCGGGCGGAAGCACGTGGATGCGGGCCATGCTAGCGGGCGATCCTCAGGACGGGGAGTTCACGTGGGAAGCGAGACAGGAAGCGCGCGCCATCCTTCTCGACGACGACGTCTTCCTCCAGCGAGACGAGCCCGTGTCCGTCCAGGATAAGGCTCGGCTCCAGCGTGTAGACGCTTCCTTCCAGGACTTTCTCGAACGGCGACGTGCCGTACCGCTCCCAGCGCGGACCCAGCGTGCCGCCACCGTCATGCACGGCGCGGCCGAGATGATGGCCGAGCGCGTGAGCGTATTCGGGATAACCGCGCGACGTGAGAAGGTCGCGCGCGACCGCATCGACTTCCCAACCTTCCACACCGGGCCGGAGCGCGGTCGCGGAGCGTTCGATCGATTCCACCACCGCGGCGTACGCGTCGCGCACCGCCTCGGGAACCGACCCGTCCTCCGCCGCGACGTACCAGACACGCTGCAGATCCGACCGGTACCCCTGGCGCGCGATCCCGAAATCGACGTGCACCACACAGCCCGGCTCGATCGCTTCGTCGCCCGGCCCGACATGCCCGACGGGCGCGAGACCACCGACCGTGACCGTGGGGCAATGCCCGCGGGGCCATGCCGTCGCCACCGCGGCGCGATCCGCCTCCGCGTGAAACGCGGCGGCGATCTGTCGCGCGGTCATTCCGAGGCGGAAGGTATCGCGGACCCGGTCGAACATCGCTTCGGTCTCGTCGATCGCGCGCACGATGAGTTCCAGTTCCTCCGCCTGCTTCACACTTCGCCAGTGGTTCAGGAACGGGGCCGCGGAGACGAGACGCGCGGCGTGCGGCGTTCCCGCCAGCACCCCGATCAGCCAGTCGCGAAGCCCGGCCGTGAGTCCGTCGGCCAGCGCATCGTCGACGGAGACGTCGATGCCGATCCGGCTTGGCGCAAAGGAGTCGAGGAGCGTCACGAGCGCGGCGTTCGCCCCTTCTTGGTACGTCACGACATCATCGAATAGCCCGAGCCGGAGCAGGTCGGGCGAATCGAACGTGGCGACGAGCGCGGCAGTGCGCGTTGGTGAAATCAGGAATGCGCTGGTCCAGGTGAAGTCGAGATCGAAGAAGAATGGGAGTACCGGCTCGGGGCGGTCGGTCGATTCTCGGACGAGGATGAGCCAAAGATCGAGCCCGTGCTGGGGCAGAAGCGCCTGGGCCTGGGCCAGTTTCCGGCTACCGAGCGTGGCGGGGCGGGTTCCCGTAACCGTGGACATGCCGGTACCTTAGCCCGCGCGCTGCCCCTCCGGCAATGGAAACGTCAGAAGGGGGCGTCCCGCCGGAGTAGCTCCAGGAGTTCGCCGCCGGTAGGCACCTCGTCGGGATAGGTGTATTGGTGCCCCAGCATTTGAACTTCGTCGGGATTCTGGAGCGAGAGGACGCTGGGGAGCCGCGGCACAAGGTGGTCGAGCCGGCGAAGGAGGGCTCCGCTGTCCTTGTCCGTCTCCGGCGAGAGAACCGCAAATCGGCCTCCCCCCAGGCGCGCGACAGCGTCCACCTCGCGCACGTTTCGCGCCAGGGCCTCGGCGAACTCGCGAAGGAGCGACTTCGCCCACTCGGTTCCATGTTTCGACTCGAGCGCGTCGAATTCGGAGAGCGTGCAGAGGGTGAGGAGGAAGCGATCGTGGTAGCGCTCCGCGCGTTTCACCTCGGCCTGAACGCGCGCCTCGAGTCCCGCGCCGCCGAGGAGTCCCGTCACCACGTCCTGGGCCGGGCGCGCGTCGCCGGCCGAGAGGGCGGTCTGCTCCCAGGCAAGCGACACGTAGAGCGAGATCTTCCGCAGCGCTTCCAGATCGACCGCGTCGAGCGGCGATCCGAGCCGCTCCACGATGGCACCGTCGTGCGCCACCACCGAAAGGGTGCCGAGCACCCGCTCTCCAAGACGAATCGGGGCGATCATGTGAGCCGGATCCTCCCCCGCGCCGCCGAGCGAGACCCGCTCTGCGCCGTCCGAAAGGACGGCCGCGGAGAGGATCGCCTCGCGATCCGATGAGGCCGAGCGGTCCCCCTCCGCTCCATCGAAGGCGTTTCGCTCCACCACCGCGCCCTCGCGGCCAAGCAGGCGCGCGGCCACGTAACAGCGCGGATGGAGGCTGCGAAGCGCGCCGACTGCCTCGCTGCAGAGGAACTCCACGTCGCGGGACATCATCAATCGCGGCGCGACATCGGCCAGTTTTCCGAAGACGACGCTCTGGCGCGCCACGGCGTCCTCCGCGCGGTGCGCCTCGACCAGCCGTCCCAGTTGCGTGCCGAGTTTTACCAGGAGCCGGAGAAACGCCTCCACGTCGTCCCCCGCCACCGCGACGCATTCGGCGACCAATACGCCAAGACGCGGGTTACCGCCGATCGGCACGGCCGCAAGATTTGGTGTCGTGACGCGGCCGAATCGAGAGGCCAGAAATAGAGGCTCGCCGTCACGGAGAACGGAGGCCACGATTCCTGCCGCGGCCACCGGTAAGGTCCCCTCGGGACCTTGCGGCGTCTCGGAAGAGACGACGGTGAATCGGCGCCCCGCCGGATCGGCGAGATAGAGCGCCACCGCCGACGCCTCGAGCGGCACGGCCAATCCATGCGCCACGGAGCGGTAGCGCCCCGCGCGATCGGCGGGAGCGGCCAGGAAAGCCTCTTCCATCGCCTGTCGCGCGCGAAGCTCCGTCGCCTGAAGGTCTCGCTTGGAGCGCTCCACGACTCGGTCGAGAATCGTGGATATCTGGCACCCTATCTCCACCAGATTCGCCAGGTCACCGTCCTGAAAGCGCTTCCCCGGTTGGCTGCTCGACACGTTCAGAACGCCTATGATGCGACCGTCGAGCTTGATCGCCGCCGACATGGCCGCGGCGATCCGGGAGCGCTCGCGCCCATCCTTGAACCGGGGATCGTCGATCTTGTCGTGAAGGATGATCGGACGGCCGTCCTTCGCGACCTTTCCGGCGATTCCCTCGCCGATCCGCTGGCGCATCGTCCGCACGACTTCGGTCGAGAGCCCGTCCGCGAACGCGATCCTCAGTTCACCGGCCTCCTCGTCGACTATCATGATCGAGCCGGAATCCGACCCGCTCTGTTCCACGGCCAGGGAGAGGACTTCGCGGAAGAGTCGCTGCCGGTCTTCGGAGAGCGCGAAGGCATCACGCAACTGGCCGAGCCGCGTGCCGGTCGCACGCTCGAAGAGGACTTCCCACTCCTGGATCGGGGTCGGGTCGCCCGTGGAGTCCGGCGCCGCCGGCGCTTCAAGACGGGTTCCGAGTTCATCGAGCGTGACGAAGAGGCGTGGGGAGAAGCCGGCTTTCAGGAGCATCGCCGCACTGGGGGTCTCCAGCGAGGGAAGCGCGACGAGGTCGGGCTTCAAATTCAGGAGATCGAGCGGCTCGGTCGAGCGCGGCACCTGGAGCATCTCCGCGATGCGCAGCGCAAGGGCCTCCGTGTCGCCGTGGGCGACAAGGACTACCTCGACATCCTTCGTCTGGCGGGCCTTCGTGATGAGATCGACGCGATCATCCGGAAGGTCCAGAAAGGCGAGCTTCATGAAGCTCCAAATCGGCCGGTTGGGGCGTGCTCAAAGAGAGTTGGGTCCACGGCCGTAAACGCAAGGATTGTACCACCCACGCCGTTTCGGACCCCGCCCGCGACGCCCCCCCTAACCGACGGCCCCGCCGTGAGTTCTGAAAACGTAAAAAGCCTCCCCGCCGATTCCGGGCGGGGAGGCCGCGTTTCACGGGCCGTGCGATCCGCACGATTATGGAGCGGCGGAAAGCACTTTGCCGACCGCGACGTTGCGATCCTGGTCGGAAGCCCTGACCGTGACGGCGCGCTCGCCGCGTTCAACCTCGGGGATCACGAACTCGAACGACTCCTCGCGCTGATCGTAGATGCCGTCCTTCGGGAAGACCTGGGTCCAGTCTCCTCCGTCGAGCGAATACTCGATCGTGGAAATGCGCGAATCGGCATCGATGGCCACTCCGGTCACGACGATCGTGGCTTTCGCACCCGTTCCCGTCCCCTTCCCCTTCTGGATCGCGGCGCGAAGCGTCTCGACGCGGGGCGGAACGTTGTCGATCCGGAATGGTGCACTCATCCGTTCCGTCTGGAGATCGGAGCCAGGGGGATTCCCGCGCTTGTCGCTCGCCACGACCTTCACGCGATAATCACCGTTCGGATATGACTCGGCGTCCCACGAGTAGAGGCGCTCGGAAATCTCCTTGGCCACGTGCCGCCAGGCCGTCTCGTCGGCCGCCTTCAGATAAACGTCGTAGGTCACCTCGTCGCCGTTCGGATCGAGCCCGTCCCAGGCGACCGTGCGGATTCCGCGCGCCCATGCCGCGCTGGCGTCGGAGACAGGTCGCGGGCCGAAACGTGGGTACGAATATTCCACCTTCAACCCGCTGGAGAACGTCTGAGAGATTTGCGGCGGACGAAACTCCGGGCCGCCCTCCATGAAGAGCTGATCGGGTCCATAGAGGCGGATCGCCCCGAGTTCCGGCGCGAGATTTCGCGGGACGTAAGAGAGATCGATCGTCGAGATCGAAGGCCCATCGCTAACACTTCCCTTCAGGCGAAGCCGGTACTGCAAGAAGCGCGCGGGAGGGCTTGAGATCGGGGCGTCTCCACCGCGAAGGGGGGCGTCGGCCGACCAGGCGCTCCATCCCTCATCGGGTGTTTCGCCGAACCCGGAGCGGGTCGACAGCAACGCTTCGCCTCCTCCGGCCACGCGCGCCGAGAAGCGTCCCCAGCTGGCCACGGATCGCAGATCGTGGGCGTCGGAGATGTATCTCCCTTCGTTCGCCTTTCCGGGTCCCAGCGCGAAGAGCGCCGCGGGATTCCCGGTGACGGCATAGAGCACGTCGCCGCTTCCGGCCAGCGCCAGCACCTGCTTCTCGCGAGGCGCCGCGAGGAGCGCGTACTTCCGATCGGTGTCGATCCGCAAAATTGCCGCGGGATTTCCCGTGGCCGCCAGAACCGATTTCGGCCCGGCAGGACGCAGCGCGTAGATGAACTCGCACGGTGGAGAGTAGAGCGCGCGGGCGCTGCCGTCGGGCTGCACGAGGAAGATGCCGCACTTGCCGCCAGCCTGAGGCGTCACTTCGATCGCGAAAGGATTCGCGCCCCGGCCGCCACTGCCCGCGGCGGCGCCGGAGCGGCCGCTCTGGGTGCGATTCGTGCCGACCGCGATCGACCCGTCATCGAGGAGCGCGATCGCGCGTAGCTCATCGGCATCGGCGTCGTAAAGAACGCGCGTCGCCCCGCTTCGCTCCACTCGGAGGAGGAGGCCCTTCCCTGCCGTCCCCGCCAGGAGCGCGCCGTCGGGACTCTGGGCGAGTGCCATGACATTCGCGTCCCTCGTCTCGGCCAGGAGCGTTCCGGTCTTGGGGCCGGTAATCTTGAATATCTTTCCCGCGCTACCGGTGCCGGCGTAGAGGGCGCCATCCTTGCCCGCCAGCAAGCACCAGACGGAACTCTCCCCGGTGTCGTAGTAGCGCGTGGTGTCGCCCTTCGCGCCGACGCGATAGATGACGCC
>ERZ1292633.3549-Hain-H41-02um-R1-3549-length-15082-cov-5_pt1 | contig 15082 bp, 12 predicted proteins | sample MGYA00564406_ERZ1292633 | MGnify/ENA primary metagenome ERZ1292633 (study PRJEB36523, sample SAMEA6512639) | groundwater metagenome | collected 2019-01-08 | study: AquaDiva: Metagenomics assemblies of 32 groundwater samples
CATGCCAAATCAGCGGTTACTCCAGATTATTACAAAAAATTAAGCGGTTGTAATCCTTGTATAGAAGTACTTCCAGAAAAGTGTGAACAAGTCTAATTATATATATAATCAAATTATATATATCTAGTTCACATTCTAAGGAATGTAAACTCCGCAATAAAAAAAAATTCTATCAAATTTTTTTATTGCTCCAAAAAGAAAAGATACCTTATTTTTTTTCTTTGAAAAGTTAAAATTAAAGACTTAAAATCACACTCTTTTTTTCTTTCTAAAAAGATGTAATAGATTGTATTTAAGGCCTTTTATTTTTACAAAAAAAATGGTAAAATATAGTAGAATTATTTTTTTTAAAGGGCAAAAAATATGAGTCAACTTACAATGGAAAATGAAGCAAATGAATTTTTAACAAACATTTTTCCTTTCGATAAATCCGATTTAGTCAAAACTAGCCTAGCTGTAAAAGAAAGCAAGGTAAATATGGATAATTTTAGACTGTTTTTATATAAAAATATTTTTGAAGAAAAGACAGCAAAAAATCTTCTTGAAAAAGAAAGTATATTTACTATTTTTTATTGGTATGTTTTGGAAAAAATTGAAGAATATTATCCAATATTTTCTGATTTCTTATTAGAGAATCTTTTTGTAGAAGATTATTTTCATATTCCTATGTATAAAATAAAAAATAATGCTAATTTTTCTTCTAGTAATGATAATATAAAATTCTTTTTCAATAATTTTATAGAAATGGTAGGTAAAATAGAATCATACGAAAATAAAGAATTATTTGAATGGTTTATCAAAAAACTTTTTTATGATGTTTTATGCAGAGATTATATTCTTACAAAAGAAGAAATAATACCAAATGTTATTTCAAAAATAAAAGGCTCTAATTTAGAGTTTTATACCTTAAATGAAAAAGAAATAGAAAAACTACTCAATATTACTTTTTCAAATGTACAAAAATTTCCATTAACACCTAATATTTAAAGATAATGAAGTGAAGCTAATGCTACTCCTAAAATTTCAAAATTAGAGTGTGGCTTTACTTCTATCGGTGCATAGTTATCATTTTCTGGGCAAAGGTAAATTTTATCATTTATCTTTTTTAGCCTTTTTAAAGTTATATCACTATCAATAGACGCAACTACAATTTTATTAAGTACATCTTTGATAGAAGCATCTATAATTAATAAATCATTGTGATTTATATTGCTATTTATCATAGAATCACCAGAAACAGTAACAAAAAAAGTAGATGCAGGATTTTTTATTACTAAACTATTTAAATCAGTTCTTTTTTCTACGTGATCTGAAACCTCTGAAGGTGATCCAGCATAAACTTTTGAAGAAAACAATGGTAACTTCATTTCTTTTTGATGTTCATAATGAAAAATAGCACTAATATTGCTCTTTTCAGTAGTTTTGTAAACTAAAATATTTTTTTCCATGAAAAATAACCCTTTAAAATTAATAATATTAAATATTTTTTGTTATCGGGAATATGAATAATGAATCGTTTTTGTAACTTTTTAACCCTTCCATTATAAATTGCCCTTATAAATTCTATTATATAAAAAAAAATTAAAAAAATATACCCCCTAAATCAATTTTTTTTGTTAAAAATGAACAATTTAACGAAAATAAAAAAAACTCTTAAAGAAAAATTTCTGAAAGAGTTCACCCAATAATTATTATAACACTTTTTATTTATTTTAATAGCCTTTAATTTAGAAAATAAATACTAAAATAACTTATTAACTATATAAATACTACTATTTTTATCTATTTTTTAGTTTTAACATTAGTATAATTTTTTTATTAGAAAAAAATAACTTTTTAAAAACAAAAAAAGTCAAGTTTTACCTTGACTTATCATTTTTATAATAATTTAAAAGACTAATTAACCCTTAGAATCCCTTGGATCATTTCCATAGCTATTTCTCTCTCGTATTTTTCCATTTTTTTTATGAATGAAAAGTTCACTTTCTTGATTTTTAGCTATTTCTGTTGCTTCTTCAATTGCTTCTTTTTGAGTTTTGGTTTTTTTGGTAACTTTTTTATTACCTTCTCCTCGTATTCCCCATTTTCCAAGATGAGGAACTACATGTTGATTTTTTTTCATATTTTTCCCTTAATTTATAGGATATGATTTTGTTTTTTTAGGATGTCCTATTGGTCCAGACATTCCTGATTGAAAATTGTCATTAAAAACAACTTGACCGTCTTTTTCAATCAGAATTTGAGCAGTTCCAATACAAGCCCAATTATCAACATCTATAGAAACATTTATAATTGCCTGTTTTTTGTTTTCAGGAACAAGTTCAATAACCCCCCAATCAGTAAACTGTCCAATTTTATCTGCAAATATTTCGATTGCTCTACTGTTACAGCTAAAATGTTTCATATTTATTGATGGATCTTTAACATGTTTTCCAAAAAACATATTTTCTAAATCAATTTGCATTTCTGCATTTGTAATGTAATGAATTCTTATCATAATTTTTTACCCTTTCTTTAATTAGATGATGTTGGAGATGGTGATGGAGTTTCACTAGGAGTAGGAGAACTTGTAGGACTCGCTGAAGGACTTGGTGAAACTGTAACACTTGGAATTTCAGAAACATTAGGATTATTTGGTATCGCAATATTTACTGCAAAAAGAGAAGTATTAGTGTTATAACTTTTAACTTCTTCTTTTTTTTCTGGAAAATTAAAATTACTTTGACCTGAATTTAATTGGCATCCAGCAAAAACAAGTAAAATAATAATAAATAAATTTCGAATTTTCATGATTTTTAAGCCCTTTTTTAAAATTAAATAGTAAGAAGTAAGAAGTGAAAAGAAAAGAACTTATCTGATTACTCTTTACTTTTCACCTTTTACTTTTTTAAGCAGAGAGAATTTTTTCAAGTTCAGTTATTTTATCTTGAATAACTTTCTTTTTTTCATCAGCAAAATTGTTAAAATCACCTCTTAGTGTTTTAATAAAATTATCAAATGGAAAAACTACTTTGTTTTCATTTAAAATACTTCTAACTGTTCTTTTTAACTCAGCTTTGTCAATTTGATTACTAACAAAAAGAGTAAGAACTTCTCTCATTTTATTCTCATCTTTGATTTTATTAAGCATTGAAGCATAAGAAAAAAGAATTTTTTTAGTTTTCATTGCTTGAATTAATTCTGGATGAAAATTTAAAACTTTCAATTTAGCAATAAGACCTTTAAGAGAATATTTGTCTGTTCTTCCCATAGTTTCTTCTAAAGACTTTTTAAGCTTTTTTTCTTCCAAATTAAGATTTTTAACCTTTCCATCGTCAAGATTTTTTAATTTGTATAAAAATGCTTTTAAGTCTTCATCATTTTTATTAGAAGTTACAGCTAAAAAATGAACTAAAGAAACAACAAGATCATAGTCATTAAGATTTTCTCTTTGAGCATTTTCAGCTATCATAATGAGAATTCTACTTTGCTCATCAAGATTTTCAAGAACTATTGCATCTATTTCAGTCCAAATAAGTTTAGAAGCTGCAAAATATCTTCTTAAACCTGAAATTAATTCAAAATTCTCATCATCTTTTTTTTCAACAATTATGGGAGTTAATTGCCCAACTTCTGACATATTGCTAGCCAAGCTCTCAATATTATCATTGTCCACATCTGTACGATCATGATATTCTGGTACTTTTATACTGTTTATTTTTACAGTTTGAAGTGTACCTTTTTTCATAACGTCGGAAATTTTTTCAATCATTTTTTTTGCCCTTTTTTTCAAAAAATAATCACTCATTCAACATTAATAAATAGAATTAGATAATAAAATTAGGTTTAGTTATTATTTTTAGTAAAAAATATACCTAAAAATGTTAAAAAACAAATATAAATGTTTAAATGGGTGTAATAATATTATAGAATAAAAAACAAGTATCTTAACATAACTGTTACAAATATTTACAAAATAATAGATCTCCTGTTTACAAGGGTTTCAGGTAGGGGAAACGTTTCCCCTACTTTTTTCACTTTTTTTCAAATTAATCATTTTTTTTACTATTGACACTATTTTTTAACTTGTGTTTAGAATTTCTAATAGTTATTGTTATTTTTTGGTGTTTTTTATGTCTATTACTTCTTTTATTTCATATCCTAGTGTTACTTTTGCACACTGTTCAGTTTGTGGTTATTTTTTACCTGTTTTTCATCAGGTATCTTTACCTTCTGGGCGTGTGTTGGTTCGTTACTGCTCCACTTGTTTTAGCTAGTTTTTTTTGCCTTTTTTTGGGGCTTTTTTTTAAAAATAACTAAAATATATTTATTTTATAATAACAATATATTTGATTAAAATTTATTCTTATAATTTGTAAAATTTAGTATGTTGAGCTAAAAAAGCATTATATAGGAATTATTTTGCATATTAGGAGTATTTTTTTATTTTTGATATAATTCAGATATATACGAAATTAGTTCGTATGTACAGATGTTATATACAATATTAATTTAAAAGGTAAGTTAAAACAATAATGAATACACTAAATAAAATTAATCTTGATTGTGGTAAATTATCAAAGTTTTTTAATGGAAGTAATAATTTAGTTTTTACTCTTGGTAAAGAAGATTCAAAAATATTAAATATAGGTAATAATGAATATAAACATCTTTTTAACCATAATTTTAATGAAAATATTGTTTATTTTGTAGATATAGAAATATCAAATGATAATAAATATCTGGCTTTGAATTATAATGAAGGCATATCATCAATAAATATACGCAATTTACATAATAATAAAGAATTAGAATTTGATGGTTCTAAATTTATTGAACCTGAAGATAGTTTTTATACAATAGAATACCAATTTACAAAAGACTCAAATCAATTATTAATGGGAAGTGGTAATTATTTAAAATTACTTAATTTAAACGATTCAAAATGTGAAAAAACTCTTTCTATTATGGATGATGAAGCACAATGTACTATGGCTGTAAAACTTAATAAGGAAAATAATAAAGTATTAGTTTATTGTGCTGTAGAAAGCACTGTTCAACTTATAATATTTGACTTTCCATCATTAAAAATAATAGATAAATTAGTTTTAGATGGTTTTGATTATACTGGTGATATATGGCATAGTGAACCATTTTTAAATGCAGATTTTAATTTATTTAATGATAATGAAATATTGTTTGCAACTCCATTTAGTAATTCAATACAAATTTATAATTATTCCAATCAAAAGTTATCAAATACAAATTTTTCAATTCCAAATGAAGTAGATAATTATATAAGAAAATATATTGAGAATTTTTATATAAGTAGTGATTTTTCTAAGTTATTTTTATTATATGTTGATAAAATGGCTATTTTTGACTTTAAATCTCAAAAATTATTATATAATGAAAAGAGATTAAGATTAGGTCTTGGTTCTGGAAATTTTCTTAGTACGAATATGGAATCAACAAAATTAATTACATCATCATATCATTGGTCAGAAGAAATACGTAATTTTGGTTTAGAGGTTTTTGATATATCAACTTTTAAATATGATAAATTGTATTCTATAATTAATGATAATATGTTGTTTTTAAATGAGAAATATCAATAATGTATATAACATACAACACAAGAACAGCTACAAACATAGTGGTAAAAAGAGTTTATGTAGCCGTCTTGTGTTGTCAGTCCGTTAGCGTCAAGATAAAAAAATAATTAGAATAATAGAAAGAAATTTTATGTCAGAGGAAAAACGACTAATAATTAAATTTTTACAGATACCTTATGGTGATGCGATTAGAATCAATTACAAAGGTAATGACGATAATTGGCATAATATTTTTATTGATGCTGGCTTTGTTAATACATACTTAAGAACTCTTAAGCAGGAAGTGATTGATATTAAAAGTAAAGATCAAAGAATAGAGCTTTTTGTTATAACTCATACTGACCAAGATCATATTAGTGGTATAAAAAGTTTTATTAAAGAATTTGGAGATGAAAATCTTGTTGACCAATATTGGTTTAATGCTGAAAATAGTGATTTTGAATTAGAACAAGTCTCAGATAAAATAAGCTATTGGGATGGTATAAAATTAAGAAATTATCTTAATTCTACAGGTTTATTGAAAGATAAAATTCATTCATCATTACCAAGTTTTGATTTTTATGGAGCAAAAATTTTAATTTTAACACCTCTTTTAGAAGATTTAGGTAAATTTGAAGAGGAATGGAAAACTCAAGAGTCCATCTTAAAAGCAAAAGGAAAAAGCTTTGAAATTATTTCCAGAGAAAAACTTGCGGCAAAAGAAAATGACTATGAGGCTAGTATTGAAGATTTGGTTAAGAATAGTTTTGATGAAGATGACAGCTTGGAAAATAAAATTAGTATTTCTTTCTTATTTGAATATCTAGGAAACAAATTTTTATTTTTAGCCGACAGTCATCCATCTTCGGTGATTGATTCATTAAAAAAATTAGGCTTTTCAAAAGAGAAAAAATTAACAATTGATTATGTAAAGCTTTCTCATCATGGAAGTAAATCTAACACAAGTATTGAATTATTAGATTATATTCAATGTGAAAATTTTATAATCACAGCAAATGGAGAAAATAAACATATGTTACCTAACAAGGAAACAATTGCTAGAATTTTGGCGAATCCTTCAAGGGTAATGAGTGAACCAAAAAAAGTTAATTTAATTTTCTGTTTTGAAAGCAAAGTTATAGAAAGTATTTTAAAAAAGGAAGATGAAGATAAATATAATTTTAATCGTATTTATCCAATAGAAGGTGATAATGGATATACAATCGAACTTTACTGAAAAAGATATCGAGTTAATTTCTCAAGTTACCTTCCGTATAGAATGTAATAATGGTAAAGGAACTGCTGTTTTAATTGCAAATACAGAAACAGAAATTTTTATAGTAACAGCTAAACATTGCATTTTAGGGGAAGATTTCAGTAAGAGCTTCAAAATTAATGACGTAAAGTTTTTTGCACCTTTAATTCAAGATGATAAAAAAGAATTTAATCTTACTGAAAATGACGAGATATTATTTCCAGAAGATGATACTTTAGACTTATGTTTAATAGTATTAAAAAAACAATACTATAAAAAGTTACCGGAAAAATTTCCTAATTTGTTAGTATCAAAGATTAGTTATACAACTTCAAAATGCCTATTCCGAGGTTTCCCTAAAGGCTATAAAAATCTTGAAGCTATAAATATTATTGATGTTAAATTCTCTGATTATAATGTAGTTACGACTCAGCATCAATTATCTTCTATTCATAATGAGGCACTATCTAATTGCAAAGGATTTTCTGGAGGGGGGCTATTTGCCAGTATTAATAATCAATGTTTATTAGTTGGCATTATTGCAGAGTTGAACGAACCATTTCAAAGGTTCCAAATAGTAACCTTTCAATCAATAAATAATATATTTTTAAAATATGGTTATCAAGAAATAATATTTACTGAAATTGCAAAAGATATTAGTATCCTTGAAGACATTAATAAAATAGATGAAATAACAAGGAAAACTTTAAACAGAATCCCAAATTTCCTACCCAATAAATTTACTTTAAAGCGAAATGATGTTATTAAACCTTTTTTAGAAAAATTTAAGGATAATGAACTCTTAATTATTTCAGGCCTGTCGGGTATTGGTAAATCAAGCTTAATTAAGAACGCCTTAATAAGTTCTGAACAAACATCCGATTTTATTATTGCACTACCAGCTACTGCTTTTATCAAGGAATCAATAGAAGAAGAATTAAAAATTCAAAACTCTTTCAATAATATTATAAAACAAATAGGTTTGACTCAAAAAATTGTAATTTTTATTGACAGTTTAGAAAAAATTTTAGAAACTGGAAACTTTGAAAATCTTAAAGACTTATTATCAAATACAAAGTATCTACAGAACATAAAATTACTTTTTGTATTTAGAAATTATGCAAACCAACAATTAATTTTAAATCTCTATAATTTTTTCCCTGAAAAATTTGCTTTTTTTGATGTTCCTCTACTTAACGAAAATGATTTAGAAGAAGTTTTTAGCGAATATCCAGGACTCAAAAAATTATCATTAAATAATAGCATTAAATTATTATTAAAAAGACCGTTTTACCTGAATCAAATTATACTTTTTTCTTCAATAATTAATGTTGAAAAAGAACTTACAGAAAGAGAATTTAAAAAATTAATTTGGCGAGAAGTTATTACTCAAAATAATTCTGAAAGAGAAAAAGTATTTAAGCAAATTGCTTTAAAAAGAGCATTTACAATGAGTTTATCAGTAAAAATTGAAGTTCCTAACAAAGAAATTATTGAAAATTTATACAAAGATCATATTATTACCATAGAAGAACATCAATCAGATTATTTCTCACCTTCCCATGACATTTTCGAAGATATCGCTTTAATTAAATTTATTGAGGAAGCATATTTAGAAAAAACATCTCCTTTAGATTTTATTAATAAATTAAACGGTAATGAACCAGCAAAAATAAGAGCTTTGCGACTTTGGTTAACAGATGAAATTACTGAACTAAATTTTGATTTAAATTCCTTTATTATCGAATTTTTACTCGATAAAAATATCGAAAAAATTTGGAAGAACGAAGTATTGATTGCTATTTTAAGCTCAGAAAATTGCTCAAAATTTTTTGAGGAAAATGAAGAACTAATTAAAAATAATAATTTTTCTCTCTTAGAAAAAAGTATTCATTTATTAAGAACTGCCTGCCAGAAACCAAATAAACTGCTAGACGAAATTCTTTCAGGTAAAGAAGAAATAATAATATATGGTTTTTATCTAAAACCTTCCGGCCCAGGCTGGGAAGTAATAATAGGAGTAATAACAAAATATTATAAAGAATTAGATAAATTACAAGAAGCTGCTTTAAATTTGATCGTAAATGATTGGGCAAATACCATAAATATAAATAATCCATTGCCGAAAGAATCAAAAATTATTGGAAATTTTTTATTAGAAAGAATTGAGGAAATTAAAGAAAATGATGCATATTCTGAAAAGTATTCTTCTAGTTCTATAAAATCAATAATAAGGCTATTATTTAATTTGACAGAACATTTTAAAGATGAAGTAAAGGACTTAATTCATTCTGCCAATAAATATTTTGAATCAGAAGTGCGAGATTATAAATTAATAGCTTTATATGATAATGTTATAGACAATTTATTATCCTTTTTCTATAGTTCACAAGTATGTAAATATTTTCCTGACGATGTTTGCCTTATGGCTTTTGAGAAGTGGACATCAAAAAAAAGAAAACCTGGGAGAAATTATGGCTCTTTAGAAATCGAGGAGGAATATGGATTAAATTCCTCAAGGTTCAATTGCTTTCCTCCAGGTATTTTTAATACACCAATATTTTGGCTATTAAAATATAATTACCCTAAAGCTTTAATATTAATTATAGACATTATAAATTATTCAACTGATTCATATTCTCAAAGTCAATTAGGAAAAAATACAATAACTGAAATCGAAATAATTCTAGATAATAAAACAATAATTAAACAAAAGGGAAATCTGACTTTATGGACGATGTATAGAGGTACATCAAATGAAGCAACTCCTTATCTCTTACAATCTATTCTTATGACTTTGGAAAAATGGTTTCTTGATTTATGCAAAAATACAGGAGCGGATTTTGATGATGTAATTGGTAATATCTTTGATTTTCTAATTAAAAATAGTACCAGTGTTGCAATAACTTCTATTCTAGTAAGTACTTCATTAGCTAGTTTAAACCGTATTAAAAGCAGAGCTTTACCATTTTTGAGAATAAAAGAATTATATTATTGGGATTTAAATCGTTGTACTTTAGATTATGGGGCATTGAGCTTAATTGATAGACAAAATCCCTATCATCAAGAAGAAAGAATTTATTCAAATAAATTACCTCACAGAAATAAATCCTTAGCTTTTTTAATTACAGAATTACAAGGATTAGGCCTTAATGAAGAAGTAAATAATATTTTGGATGAATTTTATAAAACTGGAAGCCAAGAGGATATTGAGTGGCAAATTTTATTAAATAGGTTCGATTTAAGAAACTTTGAACTTGATGAAAATTACTCAATTTCTAATCCAGGAAAAATAGCTTATAAAGCTAAGCTAAAACAAGAATATATCGATTATCTTGAAATAGAAGATAAAGCTGAAAATAATAAAATCATGGCCTTAAATATAACAAACTGGGCTATTCAAAAATATGAAAACACTAACAATCCTACAACTTTTGAGGAGTGGGAAAAAATATATGATTCTTATCAGAAAATAATTGGGAATTTGGAAGGTGAAATTGCTCAGTTAATAAGTAGAACACACATTGCCGCTATTGCTATTAGGGATTTCTTTTCAAAGTTAAGTTTTGCTCAGAAAAACTGGTGCATAGAAATAATTTTAAAGGCAGTTGCAAATGAAATTAATAGACATCGAACTAGAGATTTTTTTTTATTCCATGAATTAGATACAAAACCTGCAATTAATGTTTTACCCTTAATTTTACAAACAGATATTTCTAAGAAACAAGAAAATCAGATTAAAATACTCCTTTTTTCTGGATTATTATATTTAGTTTCTAATGAAATAATTTATCCGTTTGAAACTTTTAAAAAAAATGTCTGGAATATAGATATTGAATTTGCTGAATCATGTTTTTGGGGATTAATTGAATATTCTAAGATTCATAAATATAAGAGGGTTGGGTATCTTTATGAAGATAGAACAAATAATGCTAAAAAAAATATTTTTCAAAAGTTAAAAGAAAGATTTTGTACTGCACAAAATAAAAAAAATCTCACAGAGGATGAACTAACAAACCTAGTAATACAAGGAACTATTAATAAAGAATTTAATAATGTTGATTTAAAAACCCATTCAGATTGGTTTTTAGTCTTTTCATTAATGATTTTGCCTAAAAATATTAATAATGAAATTTTTGTTATTTATTATCTAAAAATTTTCGATGCTTATTTTTTTGCCTTAAATCATCAAGAAAAATATGTTTGGGATGAAGATTATGTATCAACTAATATAAGAAATTATCAACAAACCTTTGCTAAGTTTGTATTATGCCAACAAAAGAAAACCGCTTTAGAATCTTTTTCGTATATTCTTGATAAAATCTTTCTTTCTGATGATTTTAATAAGGATTCTTTAGAATTTGTAGAGAAAATCATTGAAGAAATTGTATTAGAAGGAATAGATAATTATAATGAATTATTCTGGGACTTACTTAATATTCTAGAAGTCAAGATAAAAAATTCAAAGAAAATTTTTTTTATTGACTACCTATTTCTAAACTTACCATGGTTTAGTGGCCAAAATACGAATTGGGAGCCTTTAAAAACAAAGAAATTTTATTATAAGAATCTAATTGAAGAGTTGGGTGAGAATGCAATCAGCAGCGTAATTAAATTACTTTTTGGAATCGGTAAAAAGGCACTTTTACCAGAATGTTTTATTAGTCTTGTTATTGCCTTAAAAAAAACAAATGATCCTCTAAAAATTTTGAAGGAAAAATATACATTTAAATTTGCTGATGATATTTCCTTAAATTTATATAATACTTTTTTAAAGGATATAGAAGAAAATACTAACCTAAAAAATTATTTTCTAACATTTCTAGATTTAATGATTGAGTCAGGAAGTTCTTATGCATTTACTATAAAAGAAAAATTAATATCTTTATGAAAAATAAAAAAAATATCCAGCCGCTAACAAGCGGCTATATGCAATACTACGGCATATAGCCTTGTACTGCACATAGCCGCCGTGCGTTCAGCTAGTTTTTTTATTTTTTTTATAATTATTTTGCTTGTATATCTTAGCTTGAAAAAAAGCTTTTAAGTAGTAAAAACAATACAATAAGTAACGTTATACTACTCAAAGGCAACAATAGATGAGATTAGGATACCATAATGGAAAAAGAATTACTATTAGGCTTTTTAAAAAAACAAAAAATAAATTAACAAAAAGCGAAATAAAAAAAGAATCAGGATTAAAAGAAAAAGAGTATAAGAAAGCAATAAAATGTTTTGGAATCAATTTTCATTCTACAAAAGAAATAGTAAATAACGTGAGTTCGACAAAAATAATCTAAAAAGCTAAAGCTGGTAAATTAGATAAAATATCTAAATTACGTTGAGAAAAATTAATTGAAGGTTTATATGGTTTAAATTAATAAGCTATCAATCCAGAAAAAAGATTAACTAGAAAGTTCCAACATCTACATTTCCTGGTGTTAATTCAAAGTTTATTATTTTACCTTTTCATTTATTACTAAGTGTAATTTAAATCCTTAAAGGTTTTATGCTGATGGATTCTCCTATTATGTGAAACAACTAGTTTAGTTGAATCTATGAATGATATTCCAGTACATTCTCCTCTTCTAAATACTTTTAGGTAATACATTTAATGGGATCAGTGCTATTTCCATTAATTCTACAAAACGGATTGTATGATAATAACTTTGGAAATTCTTCTTTTAAAACTTCTTTTACGTATTTTTTATAGTAATCCTTAAATGTTCTACATCCTGAATAATGAAAAATATACTTTTATTGTCATTATTTCACTCAAACTCATTTCACTTCTACTTTTTTCTCCGATAAAAAAGACATCGCAAAAGCAAGGATATCAGCCGCAAAAATTGAAAAACAAGGTAAGAAAAAGCCAGTAAATTCAAATAGAAATCCTGATGGGTTGTATATTAAAAATAAAGACTTATTATTAGGAGAGCCTGATGATTATATTTCTGCAAGATTAATTCTTTAAAAATATGATAAAGTAATGTCATCTCTCACAATAAATGATATTATTAATCGCCATAATGAATTATACGATGAAAATATTATTCACTAAAATATAGGGAAAATAAATATGAACGGTAATAACTTTGATGCAGCAAACTTAAAAACTCAATTTGGTATGGATAGTTCATTTAAGTTTGATTTTAAAATAGAAACAGAAGATGGGTTTATTTTACCATCAAAGATTGAAAAGCTTAAAAATGAGATCAGTATAAATTTGGGGCTGGGAATTCATTATTTTTATACTTTAGTAGAAGAAAGAGAAGCTTCATGGGGTATATTACAGGATTTTATCAGTTATACAAAAGTAGGAATAGATAAACACCAATTTACTAATAAATCTATTTCAAATGATAGAGAGCGTTCTAATAATCTTTCAAATGAATTTGGAAAGATGATAGGTATTGGTTTTATGGCAGAATATGCAAATTCAACATGGTTTTGTCCATTGCCTGAAAAAACAGATAAAGTGCTAACTTTACCCCAAGGGAAATTGACAATAAGTCGATTAAGAAAAGGCAAAGGTAATAGCTGGCCAGATTATATTTCGGCACCATTTAATCCCAAAGATAATGATCAAAATTCAATGGGAGCTTTTTATCCACTTGAGTTTAAAGGAAAATCTGAGTATATAAAATTTGACTCATCTGAATTTAAGAAATGGATTAAACAATCAAAGAATATTTCTTTCAAATTAAAAGATAATAATGTAGAAAAAGATATTTCTACTAAATCATGGGTACTTGCATTTAACTATCGTTGTAGTGAAAACAATAAACATAAAGAACATAAGAATAGTACCCTTATGGTTTATGATCCCGAAGTGGGTAATCCTGAAATAGCTCAACCAAAAACAGCAGCTCCTATTATAAGAGAGCATTTAGCTCGACAATGCCGAAAACTTGGTTTAGGTTATTTAGCTCCATATGTTTTAGATGGAATACGCCCAGATTCTTTTGCAAACTGGCCAACTGTTTATAATATTAATAACCCAAGATTTAATAATCGTCATTATATAGGACGGTTTGTATCATGGGGATTAAATGGTGAGTTATTTATAGTACCCCCGACCAATAACTGGTTTTCTTTTTCTTGGGTCGATTCTGGTTTTATTGAATTTTTTTTGAGAGGACGAACTGATAATAATCATATACATGGTCATATAGAATTAAATGCAGGTAAAAGAGGTAAAGATATAATTATTCATGGGAATATAGATAATTACACTCAAAATCAAATTCGACAATTTTTTAATGATTCTCAAAATAATACCTTTTTTATTGGGCAAGACGCAGATATGATTAAAAAATGTTTAAATACTCCTGACAATATTGAACTTGATGGAGATATTTTTAATACCCCTTTTGAATATACTGATTTTAGAAACTTGAACTCAAAGAATAGTAATGAAGAAAATTTTAAAGGCTCTGTTCAGATAATTAGAAATGGCTCAATAATAGCAAATTCAAATTTAATATTGCCTGTAAAAGAAGATTTTTGGTAATAAAAAAAATGAAAAGATCTACTGCCAGGAGTTATGTAAAACTTTAGAAAATTAGTAAGCGTTTCGAATTCGAATAAATAAATAAAATATTTTTGTTTAAATTTTTTTGATTTTGAAGATTTTATAGATAGTTTTTCTGATTATGAATAAAAACAGCTTTTTTAATATCTAATTGAGTATCTTGAATTGTTTTATAATCTGTTTTTTTTCTAATTTATTATAAAGCTCTAAAAATCCTTTTTCTGTTAGTTTGTTATAAATAAAAAGCCTAATATCTTTTTCTGTTTCCCAACTCATTTTTGTAGGAGAATTTTTTGTATTTTCCCATTTTATAACAGCTTGATGAGAAACATAAAATCTTTTTACAAAATAATCTAAATTCATTTCAAATTTAGTTCTAATGAATTTTATTTCATTTCCAATAAGAAATGAATCTTTAATAATTAATTGCTTTAAAACTGTATCAGAAAATTTATTATAATTAATTTTAGTTATCCATTTTCCTTTAATTTCAACCATAGATACATTATTAATAAGAACAGGGAAATCAAATCTATTTTCAATATACTCAGTTCCAATTTTTGTATTTCTCATTATTCCTCCAAATTAATAACAGTTATTATCAATAAATCATTTTACTCAAAAGAAATAACAGTTATTATCAATAAATCATTTTACTCAAAAGAAATAACAGTTATTATCAATAAATCATTTTACTCAAAAGAAATAACAGTTATTATC
>ERZ1292633.3550-Hain-H41-02um-R1-3550-length-15081-cov-6_pt1 | contig 15081 bp, 15 predicted proteins | sample MGYA00564406_ERZ1292633 | MGnify/ENA primary metagenome ERZ1292633 (study PRJEB36523, sample SAMEA6512639) | groundwater metagenome | collected 2019-01-08 | study: AquaDiva: Metagenomics assemblies of 32 groundwater samples
TGGTTGCTTCAAATCCGTGAGAAGCTTTTATTAATTTAGAATCTTCGGTCTTATTTAAAAAAACAAAAACATATTTATCAATTGAACTACTGATCCACGCCCCGCCTCGTAATTTGCTATACCAGAGTACGTCTGTCCCTCCGCCCGCTAAGGTTATTCTCATCGGTGTTTGGGTAATAATTGTTGCTCGTTCACGAAGAGTATAGTCAGGTAATTTTTTTATGAAAGATTTTCTGGACATATTATTTGAGGTAATTATAATATATTATTAAGATATTTATGAAGAAAATATTTCAAAATAAGTTTTTAGTTTTTATTTTACTGATAATTCTTTTTATTGCTATCCGATCTCTTCATTTTGTTCCCGCTCTTAACTTTTCCTTTGATCAGGGTAATGGGTTTACTCGTATTCTTGAAATGTGGAAAAACAAAGAAATCACGCTCGTTGGCCCCGGCAGCTCGATATCTGCAGATAATAAATTACTATTACAGGGTAGTATTCTTTATTATTTTACTCTTATCTTTGCCGTCCCCGGAAAATTTGATCCAATCGTATCATCGTACATATTTATGATTTTTTCATCATTTGGCATAATCCCGTTATATAGCGGGATGAAAAAATTAGCCAACCAAAAAGCGGCCCTTCTTATGGTAATCCTTTACACATTATTACCTATGTTTATTGATTATACCCGTTTCTTTTTTGGGCCAAGTTTCCTTATACCACTTTCAACTATCCTGATATATCTTATGGGGATATATAAAGTGAAGCCTAAAAATATCTATTTATTTTTTATATTTGCATATACCGGAATTCTTATGCAGTTCCATTATCAGATTGCCATCGTTTTAATAATTTTATTTGTATATTACTGTTTAAAGCACTGGATCCCCGCCTCCGCGGGGATGACAAAACCACTCTTAATTATGGTTGGGGGATTTTGCGTCGGTTTTTCTCCGATGATTTTATTTGAGCTAAAAAATCAATTTTATAATTTACATGTCATTAGAGATTATTTATTTAGTTCTAAACCTCATAGCGGGACTCCCTTTCAAATTCTTCCTCATCGATATTTATCTATTAGCATTTTAACTTTTGCCTTGGTTAGTATTTATTTTAAAAAATATATTTCATATTTTTTAATAATAGCCGTTGCAATAATTTTAATTATTTTTGATGCTTTTATTTACCTGCCAAAGCCTTTACATGGTTTCGGAATGTCTCCCGATTGGAATTATTTGATGGAGAAAAAAACTTATGAAATAATAAAAACACAAAACGTTAAAAACTTTAATATTGTCAATCATATCTATGACAACCTCTCCATGGTAATTAAATTTCACCTTAAAAAAGATGGAGTGAAGATGAACTATGAAGATTATTATCATAATGATTATCTGTATGTGATCAGCAAAAATGCAGATGTTTTCAAAGACCCGGCTTATGAACTTAATACCTTCGTGCCCAATAAACTGATAAAAAGTTGGAAGTTGAATAAAGTTTATAATCTGTATTTGTTTAAAAGAGTACAAAAGTAGTGGTGTGATTTAATGAATCGTTCCACTACTGAATTTTTAAAAATGACTCAATTATTTTCTTCACATACTCCATCATCTCTTTATTAATCCCCGGATAAACTCCTAACCAAAAAGCATCATGCATAACTACATCAGCATTGATGATTTTTCCCGCCGTACGATACTTTAAATTCAAATAGGCGGGATGGCGGAGAAGATTACCGGAAAAAATATTACGGGTGCCAATTTTATTTTTTTCCAAATATTCGGTAAATTCATTTCTGGTAAAAGGAGCATCAGGTTTCACAATTGCCGGAAACCCAAACCAACAGGGGTCTTCTTTTTTCGTTATTTTCATCAGAATAAAATATTTCTCATATTTTTTGAACAATTTATAGAGGGTTTTATAATTTTCTTTTCTTTTTATGATGAAAAAGGGAAGTTTCTTTAGTTGGGCTACTCCAATTGCCGCCTGAAAGTCAGTTGACTTTAAGTTATAACCTATCTGAGAGTAAATATACTTATGATCATAACCTCGAGGAAGTTCTCCTAATTTCCATCCAAATCTTTTTCTGCAAGTATTGTCACGACCGGTATCACACCAACAGTCTCTCCCCCAATCTCGAAACTGACGGATTGATTTATGAATTAAAGAATTATTAGTAACAACGGCTCCACCTTCGCCCATGGTGATTTGGTGAGCCGGATAAAAACTGTAGGTCGCAATATCGCCAAGAGTTCCGACTAATTTTCCATCGTATCTTGAACCCAGCGCATCGCAACAATCTTCAATTACCCAGAGATTATATTTTTTTGCTAATTTAACAATTTTGTCAAGGTCGTAGGGGATTCCTAGCGTGTGGGCAACCATTATTAACTTAGTTTTTTTGGTAATGGCTTTTTCGATCTTGGAAATATCGATATTTAAATTTTCTAAAACACAGTCAACAAATATTGGCGTCAAACTATATTGGATCCCCGGGTTAACGGTGGTTGGAAAGGCGACGGCCGTCGTGATAAATTCATCACCCGGCTTTAATCTTCGATCTCCAAAGATTGAAGAAGTAAGAGAGGCGAGAGCTACTAAATTTGCAGACGACCCAGAATTAACTAAAGAAACATATCTAACACCTGTAAATTTGGAAAAGTCTTTTTCAAATTGTTTTGTAAATTCTCCCTCCGTCCACCATCCTGTCCGAGCCACTTTTATGGCATTATTAATTTCCTCGTGATCAAAGACTTTTCCGGAAACAGGTACGTATGTTTTTCCGAGAATAAATTTACTCATTTTTTTATTTACTTATTTTTTATAGTTGACCGTTTCTTCCACAATATACATCGGTCTGTCTTTAGTTTCTTCAACGATCACCTGTATATATTTGCCGATGATACTTATAGACAATAATAGAATTGATCCGATAAAAATTATTAAACTATATAAAGAGAATTTCACTACTAAGAATAAAAGAGATATTAAAGAGATACCCATTCCAAAATAAAACATCATATCCATGATGAGGTAAGAAAAGCCAAATATTCCTCTTTCGGCATGTTTAAAGTAGTTGATAAGATTATAAGAACTGACTCCTCTCTGCCGTTTTCTCCTTTCATAATTCACTGTTGCAGTTTTAAAGCCGATCCAAGCACGAAGACCGCGGAAAAAACGGTATTTTTCGGGTAGTGAATTTAAAGCATCAACAACTTTCCTATCTAATAATCCTACTCCCGAAGCGTTAACTGGAACATCAATATTTGAAATTTTTTTAAAGAAAAAATAAAAAAACTTTCTTAAAAATTTAGTGAATAAATCATCTTCAGTTTTATTATATATGCCTATTACAACATCATAACCCTGTTCCCACTTTTTAACAAATTTTAATATTAATTCAGGAGGATCTTGTAAATCGGCAGGTAAAGCGATAACGGCATCACCTATCGCAAATTTATAACATGCTGCAGCGGAAGCTTCTGGTCCAAAATTCCTTGATAAAAATATTCCTTTGATTCTTTTGTCTCTTTTTATCAGTCTTTTGATTATTTCTTTAGTTTTATCTGTACTGCCATTATCAACAATGATATATTCAAAATCATAAGACAGAAGTTTTTTTAAAATTAACTCTATTTTTTTATACGTTGTTTCTATGTTTGCTTCCTCATTAAAACAAGGAACTACAATTGAAATTTTCTTCTTCATATTATTTAAAAAATATAATTTTATTTTTTAATTTTCTTTTTTTTATTTCTTCGATAATTTCCTCTTTAAAACCAAATGAAGAAACTAAAATAGGATTATCGTATTTTATTAATTCACCAGGTGATAGTATATCAATTCCCTCAATTTTTTTTCCAATTAGATTCTTATTACTATCAATAAATTTAAATATTTTATTTCTTATATTGGTTGTTTTTAAAAGTCTCTGAGTCAATGCTCCTACTCCCCAAATAATAGTATTTTTTGGCAATAATTCAATAGTTTTTATAATATTTTTCATTTTTATTTGAGACGAATATATGTATTTATTTACTCCATTTTCTTCTTGACTATTTTTTTTCCATAGAGAAACAATTGCTTTACTATCACTTTTTATAAAAATTTTGTCATAATTACCCATTAATTGATTTAGGGACTTCTCTGTAAAAAAATTAATGTGTTCTGTAGAAAATTCACCAAACGGCTCATTAAAATTTTTATAAAACTGTCCGGCATCGGGCACGCAGATGTAAATTATGCCGTTTTCGTTTAATAAAGAATGTGCTTTTATAACGGTATTTCTTATGTCAACTAAATGCTCTAATACGGCTGAGAATATTATAAAATCGTATTTTTTTTTGGTTTCAAAATTATCCAAAGTTGATGTTAAAACTGTAATTTTATATTGCTTTTTTGCAATTATCTTACATTCCGGAGCCGGTTCAATTCCCATTAAATTTTTGTACCCCTTATTTTTAATAAAATTAAGCAGTTTTCCGGTAGAACAACCCACTTCTAATATGCTAGCTTCTTTTGCTATAAATTTTTTTAAAATATATTTAAATGTTTTGTAAGTAAATTTATCGTGCATTTCATGAACCCGAGTACCTTCATATTTTGATTGATTTTTATAATATTCGTCATAATATTTTTGAGAAGGTGTGTTGCTTACGTAAACAAAACCACAAAAATTACACAAAACAATTTTGTGTTCAAAATGTTCGGCAAATTTCTGAGTGTATAATAATTCGCTTTTACCGTGTAAACAAATTGGACAAGCTCTGTCTTTATTCATAAATATCAGGTGGCATAACAAATTGTATCCATTAGAAAATCTGAATAATGCCGTAAAAATATTTTATAATCCGGCCGCAATTTTTTTATTAGCATAGGTAATTCCCATATGTCATTCAGGTTATGATAAGAACATATGACAAGTTTTGGCTTATATTTTTTTATAGTCTTTTTTGCCCCAATTAATGCTTTTTTTTCAAAACCTTCTATATCCAATTTAATATAAGTAATATGTTCGTTGATAAATTTATCTATTGGAACAATTTTTATTTGAGTTTCACCGTATTCGACAACTTTTGATTGTAAATTTCCCTCGTTTGTAAAACTAAGGATATTATTTTTATCTCCTAACCCTAGCCTAAATATTTTTATTCTGGGATCTTTTAATAGCTTGATATAATTATTTATTTTTTTGTAATTTTTACTGTCCGGCTCAAATGCAAATATGTTTTTAAACCGATTTTTTGATTCTTTGATAATTAATTTTGTAGTATCACCATCATAGGCGCCACCATCAAGAAACACTTCGCTATCACCTAGGTGAATAATCTTTTTGTCAAAATATTCTGATTCAAAGTCTTTTATATTTTTAAACGAATTCTTGTTTAAAAGAAGTCTGTATTTAATAATATTAAAAAATATTCGACGAGATTTATCATCCGATAAATAATCAAAAGCCAAATTAATTTGTTTTTTATTATTGATGATTAACTTAATATCATTTTTCCAAATTAAAACATCAAAATCTTTTGAATATAATGTGGAAAAATACATTGGTTCAAAAATCCTATTAAAACCTAATTTCTTCAAGTCTGTCAATATTTCTAAATAGAGTAGGGAAGTGGCAACTATTTGAATATCTTTTCCGTATAATTTTTTTATTTCATTTTTATTAACAATCTTTATTCCATCTATTATATTTTCTATAATCTGCTTATTATTGTCTGAAAATGCTAAAATTTTAGTCCCTTTTTTTTTAAAAAAACGAGTGAAAACATTGCCCAACTTTGCTGCGCCAAATAAAATAACAGGCTTTTTGAAATCAAATTTCAAGTTATTTTTTATTACTAACTGTTTGTAATAATTAGAGGATTTAGATAATAATTGGTTTAACTCTCTAAGCATGTTTTTATTATTATTCATACTTTATTATTTTATACCAATTATATAGTTCTGCTATAGATTGTTCTATCTGTATAAATTTAAAACTACCAATTGCTTTTAATAGCTTATTATTGTTCCCGCTATATTCTTTTTTTAACCCTTTTTCTTTAATTTTTATCTTTAGTTTTTTGCCTGAAATATCAATCACTATTTTTGCCAGCGAAATTAAGTCAATGGTTTTTCCTGTACAGACATTAATATACTGGGGTGGAATCGTCTTTTTTTCAATTAATAATTTGATAATTTTTACTAGATCATCGATATATAAATAATCAAAAAAAACATTTTGATTAATGATGATATCTTTATTACTAATAACTTGGTAAATACTTTGGGAAATAAACCTGATTCGCCAATCTTCATATTTTCCATAGACTCCAAATAATCTTAGGTCATAAATATTAGGAATGTTTTTGATGTATTTAGCCATTATGTATTTTGAAAAGCCATAATTATCAACAGGTACGTAGGTATCAAAATAGCCTTCTTTCATTTTGGGAATATAATTTCTTGAATCATATTCCGCACCAGACCCAAAATAAAACATTCTTTTATATAAACTGTTGCATCGGGCTAAATTAAAGAACATCTTTAAATTATTTTTGAATACGAGAGATAAATCTTTATTTGATACTTTTGTACCGTTGTGAGTTGCGCAATGTAAAACAATATCAAATTTATTCTTTAATAAATATTTTTTGACCTGATTTTCGTCAAGAAGATTTAACTGTTTACTTGTAGGAGAAGAAATATCATAACTTAATTGAAGTTGTTCAGTTAAGTTTTTGCCAATAAATCCAGTCGACCCCGTTACTAAAATTTTCTTTATACCAGGCATATATATAATTACTTATAGGGAATTGGCTTAACGATCATATTTTCCTTTAATTCTTTTTCGGTCAAATATGGATACATGTCTTCCATTGGTCTTGATATCATTCTACCTCCTGGTAACGCTACTGATCCGGTTTTTGGAATTATTTCAGTAAACTCTGCCATATTTAATATACATATGACAGGCCCTTCGATATCATAAACTTTTTCTATCTTTGATTTTAAATCGTTATGATTATTTATTTTTATTGCTGGAATCCCGTACGCTTTTGCAATTTTTTCCATGTCAGGACAAATTACACCGGTTCGATTATCCGAAGCAACAAAGTTTCCTCCAAAAAAACCTTTTTGAGTATTTTTGATTGACAAATATCCTTTATTGTCATAAACAAATATTTTTATCGGCAGTTTGTAGGTAATAATTGTTTGTAACTCCTGGATATTAAATTGTATCGACCCGTCTCCAACAGTTAAGGTAACCATTTTTTTATTATTGCCGATACATGCTCCAATTGCTGCGGGAAGATCGTAGCCCAAACCACCGCATCCAATATTTGCAATAAGACGTTGATTTTTTTTGAGATTAGCCATCAAAAATGTTGTCAGGGCAGTAATACCATTACAGCTAATAACAATATCTTTTTCTTTAAAAGATTTAGAAAGTGTGTGCATGAAAAAATAAGGATTGACATATTTATTGCTGTCTTTTTTATATTCGTCAAGAAGTTTTGGAAATTTTTTTACCCATTCTCGACAACGATTTAACCACCAATCGAATTTTGGTAATTTTTGATTTTTTGCTTGAATAATAAGTTCTTGGATAAAATCTTTAGCATCTGCTTCAATTTTTAAATTGGGTTTGATAGTTTTTTTATTTAATTCTTCTTTATCAATATCAACAACGATAATTTTAGCTTCCCTTGCAAAGTCCTTATAATCAAAACTGATTGTTTTAAAATTGAATCTTGAACCGATCCCAAGTACTAAATCTGAATTTTGAATAACAAAATTTGCAGCACGATCTCCAATAAGACCCGGATTTCCAAAATAAAGTTTGTAATCTGTATACATCAGATCATTTGCACACGATGCAGTTAAGACCGGGATACCCAAAAGATCAATAACTTTAAAAAATTCTTTATACGCACCTGCGATCCGTATCCCGCTACCTGCCAAAATTACCGGTCTTTTGGATTTTTCTAATAGTTTTAAAGTTTCTAATACACTTTTTTTTAATAAACTTTTATTTTTTGTTGTATCTAAATTAGGCCTATTAAATTTTTTTAATTTCTTCTCATCTATTTGAGCTGCTTGAATATCTAAAGGGACTTCAATCCACACCGGCCCTGGCCTACCTGATGTAGCAAGATAAATGGCTTTTTCCAAGTGATATCGTATTGTATTTGGATCTTTTATTTTTACAGCATATTTTGTAATTGAGGAGACTATAGGAATTATATTTAGTTCTTGTTCGCCTAATTGTCTAAGGTTTGTTCCTTCTGAAGAAATTTCTGTACGTACTTGACCAGAAATATATAAAGTAGGAACAGAATCCTGCCATTGGCCTACAACTCCGGTCATAGTATTGCTTGCTCCGGGACCTGCCGTTACTACACATACACCCAGTTTTCCGGTTACTTTTGAATATCCCTCGGCAGCAATTGCGGAGGCCTGTTCGTGAAAATTACAGTAGTAAGTAATTTTTTTGCTTTTTCCAAAAGAATCATTTAAATGCATCGCTAAGCCACCGGAAATCATAAAAACAACTTTTGTCCCATAATCTTCTAGAAATTTAACAATATAATCGCTTAATTTCATATATTAATTAATGAATTGTCCAACCACCGTCAACTAATAAATTGTGTCCGGTTATATATTTTGATCCTTCTGACGCTAAAAATAAAGTTGGCATTACTAGATCATCCGGATTAGCCATCCTACCTAAGGGTGTGAGTCTATTATAATTCTTGACAAACTTTGGATTTTCGTTTCTGTAAACGCCACCGGGACTAATACAATTAACTCTTACATTGTACTTTCCAAAATATGAGGCAAAATATTTTGTCATCATATTAACCCCACCTTTAATAAGTGGATAGGCTGGGGGAGAGGTCATCTTTGTTCCTTCATAAATCGAAAACGTTGGAGCAACTGAGCCGTAAATAGAACTGAAATTTATTATTGAACCAAATTTTTGTTTTTTCATCTGAATTGCAATTTTTTGTGTCAGGCTATAATAACCTCCTAGGTGTATTAGTAGGTTGTCTTTTACCGATGAATATGGAACTTCCTCCACTCCCAAACCCCAATCTTTTGTTCTCGGCCAACTACAATTAACTAAAACATCTATCCGATCATATTTTTTTATAACGCTTTTAATAAGTGCGTCGGTAGATTTGTCCGCTCCAATATCAAAGACTAAATATTCAACCTTATCTTTTGATAGGTTATTAAATACGGCTAATAGCTCAATATTCTTTGCTTTATCAGCAATAATTATTTTCGAACCGTTTTTAATAAATCCTTTACAAAGTTCCGACCCAATCAATCCAAATCCTCCAACAATTATCACCACTTTATCCTTTAAGTCTGAAAAGTCGTAATTTGCCATAAATATTTTATTGATTAATAATTAATTATAATTTTTTTACTACTTTTTATTGATTGATGTATGGCAATAAGTAATTTTGTGTTAACGATCCCGTCTTTCAATGACACTTTTGGTATTCTATTATTTTTTATAGAAGAAATAAAGTCAGATAGTTCATCTTTGAACATATCATTTCTTTCAAAATTATTTTTATATTCGATTTTTGTTATTTTATATTCAAGAGTTTTTTTATCCATAACGCATAGCTTCAGTTCATTTGAATAATAATCAAATTCGATTTTTCCATTATCTCCAACTATTTCCCAAGTTCTTTTAGGTGGATTTTGAAGATAATCAAGATGAACTTCGACCAGCAATTTGTCTCGATATTGAAATAATATTTCAACTGCATGTTCTGTTGAAATATTTAATGAAGATTTTCTACTTTCCATAGCAAATAAAGATTCTGGTTTTCCAAAAAAATAATTTACTAAATCGATTTCATGGGAAAGAGTGTTTATTGGGCCACCCCCAAGTTTTTGTTGACCTGCATAACTATTTTTATAATTTTCTTTAGGGTGCCATAGAGGTAAATATTCACTACAATTCATTCTGACCGTAATTGAAAAACCAATCAACTTATCATTGAGCCATTTTTTTATTTGGATAACCGCCGGATGAAATCTCATCATAAAGCCAACAGCAACAATTAATTTTTTATCTTCTGCGATTTTTGTAAGCTCATTTAATCCAGCATTATCTATCGATAATGGTTTTTCGATAAATAGATGACAGCTACTTTTTGCTAATTTAAGTGCGTATGGAATATGGAATATGGAAGGATTGGTTATAAAAGCTACGTCGGGTTTTTGTTTTATCGCTTCTTCTAATGATCTGTAAGAAGGAATTTGTATTTGGTTGTTTTGTAATAAAGATTTTATATTTCTAAAAGCAATGATGTCTCTCTCATTTAATAATCTTAAATTATTTAAATGTCTTTGACCAATTGAACCTAATCCACAAAATAAATATTTCATATCTTAATTTACTGTTTTATTATATATAATTAGTATCAAATTTTATGGACAAAATGTTAAAAATTGCTGACAGGGTTGTAGGGGATAATCATCCCGTATTTGTAATTGCTGAAATAGGTTTAAATCATAATGGTAAATTAGAATTAGCAAAAAAAATGGTCAAGGCCGCAAAGGAATCTGGAGCTGACGCAGTTAAATTTCAAAAAAGAGATTTAAAGTCTTTATATAAAAAAGATGTTTATGAAAATCCCAATAAGGACAGTCAATCAACTTCTTATCTTTTCGGCATTTTTAAAAAGTTTGAGCTTTCAAAAAAAGATTTTATCGAATTAAAAAAATACTGCGAACATCTTGGAATTATATTTTTTTGCACACCGTTTGATATTAAAAGTGCGGAGTTTCTTAGTCACTTAGATGTTCCTGTTTACAAAATTTCATCAGCCGATTTAACTAATATTCCCTTAATTGATTTTATTATCAGCAAAAAAAAACCACTAATCTTGTCTACCGGGATGTCTCAAATCCCGGAGATTGATTTTACTTATAAATTTCTCAAAAAAAAGAAAGCTGATTTTTCCTTTATGCATTGTGTCAGTACTTATCCAACTGCCTTTAAAGACGTTAATTTAAAAATGATAGAGTTTTTAAAAAATCGTTATCGAGTTCCTATTGGTTATTCGGGTCATGAAAGAGGAATAATAATAGCTATAGGAGCAACTACATTGGGCGCAAAAATTATTGAAAAACATTTCACGTTAAACAGATCTTGGGATGGACCTGACCATAATATTTCACTGACTCCATCTGGCTTTAAAAAAATGGTTGATAGAATAAGAGTAATTGAATCGGCGTTAGGAACAACTCAAAAAAATTTATCCCGAGGTGAATATCTTACAAGGGAAGTTTTTGCTAAAAGTTTAACTGCCCGAAAATTAATAAGAAAAGGAGAAATCATTTCTTATGAAATGATTGATATTAAGGGACCAGGGAAAGGTTTAAATCCCCAGATGATAGATAAAATTGTTGGTAAAAAGGCAAAAAGAGATATTAAAAAGTATGATTTTTTTTATCAATTAGATATTTAACATATAAATGCAAATTGGTCTAAAAGCAAGATTTTCTGATTTTTCCGAAATAGTAAAACTCCGTCCCGATTTCGTGGAATTCCATTTTTCAGATGTAGATCCGGATTTTAATTTTGTCGCTAAAGAAAAATACCCGTTTCCTTGCTTCATTCATTTACCGGAAATGTGGAATGGACATATGATTGATATTGCCAGTGTAAAAAATGAAAATCAAGTTTTACCATTAAGTGAATCAATAGAAGTCCTCCAAAAAATTATTACAAAAAGCGAAAGATTTTTTAAATATTTTAATAATAAGGAAAATATTTTTATCCTTCATCCTGGCGGAATGTCTTTTGATAAAGATTATCCTGAAAATAATAAACATCGAATGGAAACTTTGATAGAAAGTCTTTCACAAATAAAAACTAATAATTCTGAGATCTTAGTTGAAAATCTTCCACCCTACCCATGGTATTTAGGAGGTCAATGGAATTCCAATATCTTTATGGAGGCCCATGAAATTGAAAAATTTTGCCAAACAACCGGTAAAAAAATTTGTTTTGACACGTCTCATTCAAAATTGTATTGTAATTCTGCTAATAAGGATTTTTTTGATGAATTAAAAATTGTCAAAAAATACATAAAGCATATTCATATTGGTGACGCAAAAGGAGTAGATGGGGAAGGGATTCAAATTGACGAAGGAGAAATTGATTTTAAAAAATTCTTTGATTTAATGAAATATTATGAAGGAACCATGGTAAACGAAATTTGGATGGGGTATATAAACGACTTCCAAGGTTTTAAAATCGCTAATCAAAAAATAAAGAAGTATCTAAATTTAAAATAGTATTTAAATTAAACCGACTGAGCGACAAAAAACACATCCGTTTCTGCGACTGGTTTTTCTAATAAATCTGGATATTTTTGTTTTACTTCGTCAAATATTTTTTTTAAAATTAATTGTTTTTCAACTTCAGAAAGGTTTCGAATTTTTTTATTATTAAAATATCTCATTATTCCTCCATTAACGATAAAATTTTCTATATCTGTTACAGGATTTCGCACATCAATTATTCCAACTAAGTTTTTTTCGGTGTCGTTAAATGGTATTAAAACTCTGTTAGTTTGGTTAGCAATTTCCTTAACAATACTTTTATAAGAATCAAAATCAATTGTTAATAAATTAAATCCATATTGAAATAACATCGCTTTCATTTTTTTTATATCAAACATATTGTGAAAATGATCTATTTTGGTATCCTCAATTTTAACTCCAAATTTTTCTAACTCTATATTTAATGATTCAAGAAATTTTTTATGAAAAGGGTGATTCATAAAATGACGACTATTAATAGTTTGGCTCTCCAAAGATAAATCACCAAAGTCAAATTGAAGGCCAGATTCATCAAAAATAAATAGCCCTCATTTATTCAGTACTCGTTTAATTTCTCGTAGTGTTTTGCCCAAATTTGTCCAATGAAACACTTGAACCGCATGTATAATGTCTGCACTACCATCTTTAAGTGGAATATTTTCAGCTTTTGCTCTTATAATCTATGGACTATTATGTTTACTAAATTTTAACCTTTTATGTTTTATCAATTTTATCGCTGCTTCAGGAACATTAAGTTTTGAAGTTATATCTCTATATTTTACTTTTGTTATTTTCCCATGTTTAAAAGCAGAGACTATAGCCCCTTCGGAAGGTTCCGTTGAAATAAATTGCATACTTTTAGAAACTTTTTTATATTCACTTATTAAATATGCAGTTGAATTACCACTACCTGCACCAACTTCGGCAACTGTCTGGATGTTTCTCTTATCTTTAACTTTTAATAAACCCAGCTTTGCTTGATACGGGAAGAAGCCTCATATATTGCTGAAACAGATGTAACTTCATAAGCACCGGCAAAATACTCTAAATTAAATTTATTAGATTTTTCTATCATTCAATTTACGTTTAATTATTATCTTTCATAATTTTATACCAACTAAATATTTTTTCCGCTGATGATTTCAAATTTTCTTTTGGTTTCCAGCCGAGGGTTTTTTTTATTTTTGAATAGTCCAATGACTGATAGGGAATTTCGTTTTTAGCTGTGTTTAAAATTCTATATTTAATTTTCTTTGACAAGTTTTTCTCAACTATTTTTATTAAATCTAAGACGTTTAACGTCTCGTCAGATCCAAAATTAAAAGCTTCGCCTTTAACTTTGTTTATATTTTTTGCCAATAACAGATAGCCGCTTACAACATCTTTGACATAAAGATAATCCCTTATGTATTTGCCATTACTTCTGATCTTCAGCTGTTCGTTTTTAATGATGCTTTTCATTATGCCAGGAATGATCCTTGAAAAATTAAGATCGCCTTCACCATAAATATTTCCAAAGCGTGTAACAACGACGGGGATTTTATAGGTTTTATAATAAGTAGTACTAAGTAAATCGGTAACTGACTTTGAAGTATCGTAAGGATGATCACCGGCTAAAGGGTAATCTTCAGTGTATTTTGCCACCTTCAACTTTCCATAGGCTTTGTCAGAGGATGCGACGACGAGTCCCTTTATTTGTGGGTTTAATCGAACCGCCTCAAGAACGTTTATTGTACTTAAAATATTATTATCTAAAGTATGTTTTGGATTTTTATAAGCTTCCTCAACCAAAGCTTGAGCAGCTAGATGAAATATAAATTCGATTTTATATTTCTTAATTATGATTAAAAGTTTTTTATAATTGCAAATATCCTGTTTTATCAAAACGCATTTTTTATCTATTGAACGATCGCATAGGAGATATGATTTTTTGTTAAAAAAAATATCTGCAACAACAACATTGGTTTTTTGGTTAATTAATTCTTCAACCAAGTGCCCGCCGACAAAACCAGCACCGCCGGTGACTAGTATGTTTTTATTTTTTAAGTTATACATAGGTCTGGATTCCCGCCGGAGCCTGTCCTCGACTCCAGTCGGGGGCGGGAATGACAATTGAAAAAAACAAAATTTTTACAGATGTCACGAAGTGAAAAGGTTCCCCGAGAAGCGGATTGCGGAGATATTCCGCAGAGCCTCGGAGGGGAATAGTCGTCACAAGTGACAGAATCTATAAAAATTAGCGCCAAATTTTCCATGGCGCTTTCCCACTTTTCCAAATCTTATTCAAATCCTCGTACTCTTTATTAGTATCAACGGCATACCAGAAACCTTCATGTTTATACAATGACAATTGATTAATACTCGATAGTCTTTTTAATGCGGCATGTTCTAATTCGCTAGGCTTTTGATATTCAAAATATCTTTTATCAAAAATCATATAACCTCCGTTAACCCAATCTTGAAGAATTGGTTTTTCTGAAAAATCTTTCACTAAACTTTTATCATCAATTTTTACCGCTCCGAATTTAAATTTAGGATGAATACCAGTTAAAGTACCGATGGTTTTTTGTTTTTTATGAAATTTAACTAATGCATCAATATCAATATCAGAAACACCATCTCCATATGTGACCATAAAATATTTATCATTTTTTGGGATATATTTTTGGCAACCAAGAATTCGCTCTCCAGGTAAAGTTTCTAAGCCTGTATCAACAAAGGTAATTTTA
>ERZ1292633.3551-Hain-H41-02um-R1-3551-length-15079-cov-6_pt1 | contig 15079 bp, 10 predicted proteins | sample MGYA00564406_ERZ1292633 | MGnify/ENA primary metagenome ERZ1292633 (study PRJEB36523, sample SAMEA6512639) | groundwater metagenome | collected 2019-01-08 | study: AquaDiva: Metagenomics assemblies of 32 groundwater samples
AACTGGTAGAGCGCCGGTCTCCAAAACCGGATGTTGGGGGTTCGAATCCCTCCTGCCCTGCCAACGATGATTGGACGGCGCTCGAAGGCTTTCGAGCGTCTTGGTTCGGGAGCGGTATGAACTGGGTGGAAAAAATCAAGGACTTCTTCGTTTCGATTCCCCGCTTCTTCGGCGAAGTGAAGGTGGAGATGAAGAAAGTCTCGTTTCCTTCCCGCGATGAGGTCGTGGGGACAACCGTCGTCGTGCTGGTCACGAGTGTAATCTTCGCTGTCTATCTGTGGCTCGCCGACCTGGTCATCGTCCAGCTCTTCAAGATGGTGGGCTCGTGACCGCGACTGGCGCCGCGGCGAAAACAGGCGGGCGGCACTGGTACATCGTCCACACCTACTCCGGGTTCGAGGAACGGGTGCGGCAGCACCTCCGGCAACGCGCCGACGCCTTGGGCTATGGCGACGCGATCGGCGAAGTGCGCATCCCCATGGAGACGATCATCGAGCTCAAGGGCGGCAAGAAGCGCGAGACGCAGCGCAAGTTCTTCCCCGGCTACATCCTCGTCGAGATGGAGATGAACGAGGAGACCTGGCACGTGGTCAAGAACACGCCCAAGGTCACCGGCTTCGTGGGCATGGGCAAGACGCCGACGCCGCTTTCGGCCGAGGAGGTAAGTCAGATCCTCGAGCAGGTCGTGACGGCGAAGGAGAAGCCGAAGCCGAAGCACGTGTTCGAAAAGGGCGCGCCAGTCAAGATCATCGACGGACCGTTCAACAACTTCACCGGTGTCGTGGACGATGTGAATCTCGATCGCAACACCCTCAAGGTCATGGTCACGATCTTCGGGCGCCACACGCCGGTCGAGCTCGATTTTCTGCAGGTCCAGAAGTCATAGTCGGGAGAGGTTGAAGTCATGGCTAAGAAAGTCACGGGTTACGTCAAGCTGCAGATCCCGGCCGGAAAGGCGACTCCCGCCCCTCCCGTCGGGCCGGCGCTCGGTCAGGCTGGCGTCAACATCATGGACTTTTGCAAGACCTTCAATGCGCGGACGCAGGCGCAGGACGGTCTGATTATTCCGGTTGTCATCACGGTTTACTCGGACCGCAGCTACACCTTCATCACCAAGACCCCGCCCGCGGCGGTGTTGCTCATGAGGGCGGCTGGAATTCCGAAGGGTTATGGGGTTCCGAACCGCAACAAGGTGGGAAAAGTCTCGCGGAAACAGGTCGAGGAGATTGCCAAGACCAAGTTGCCGGACCTGAACGCTGGCAGCTTGGACGCCGCGGTGCGCATTATCGAAGGCACGGCGAGGTCGATGGGAATCGAAGTCCAGGCTTGAGGCCCGCGTCCACTTGGGGCGCCGTGGCATGGAACTGGGAGGCCGCTAAAACGGCCGTTCGCACCAGAAAGGAAGCAGCGTGAGCCAACACGGAAAGAAGTACCGAAAGGCGGTCGAAAGGGTGGAGCAGAAGCCTTACCCGCTTTCCGACGCGATCCAGCTCGCGACGGAGACCGCGTACGCCAAGTTCGATGAGACTGTCGAGATCGCGATGCGGCTCGGCGTCGATCCGAAGCACGCCGACCAGATGGTCCGCGGTACCGTGCTGTTGCCACACGGGCTCGGCCGAATTGCGCGCGTGCTCGTCTTCGCCCAAGGCGAGAAAATCAAGGAAGCCGAAGACGCCGGCGCAGACTTCGTCGGCGGCGAGGAGCTTGCCAAGAAGATCGAGGGCGGTTGGCTCGAGTTCGAGTCGGTCGTAGCGACTCCGGACATGATGCGCGTAGTCGGGCGCCTCGGCAAGGTCCTCGGACCGCGGGGCCTGATGCCGAATCCGAAAACTGGCACGGTGACCCCGGACGTCGCAAGGGCGATCCAGGAGATCAAGGCCGGCAAGGTCGAGTTTCGCGTCGACAAGACCGGGATCATCCACGCGCCGTTCGGCAAGCGCTCCTTCGGCGCCGAGAAACTCTCGGAGAACGCGCACGCGCTGGTCGCCGCGATCCTGAAGGCGAAGCCGGCCGCGGCCAAGGGAAAGTACGTCAAGTCGGCGACCGTCTCCTCGACCATGGGTCCGGGGATTCGCGTCGACGAGAACGCCCTCGTCGGGGCCGAGGCCTAGGGGAACGTCATGTCATTGAGTCGGGCAACCAAGCAAGAGATTCTGGGCGGCTACGAGGAGTCGTTGTCCGCCGCGCAGCACGCCTTCGTCATCGGGTTCAAGGGCATTACCGTAAACCAGGTGACCGAGCTCCGGAGCCGGGTGCGCAAGAGCGGCGGGAAGTACGTCGTCATCAAAAATACGCTGGCCCGTCGCGCCGTGTCGGGCAAAGCGCTGGACCAGGTCAAGCAGCACTTCACCGGTCCGACGGCGATCGTCTACAGCGAGTCGGATCCCGTGAGCCTCGCGAAGGTCCTCACTGACTTCGCCAAGGAGACTCCGGCAATCGAGTTCAAGGGCGGTCTGGTCGAGGGAAAGCCGATTGCAGCGGGCCAGGTCAAGGAAATCGCTGCGCTCCCGGGCCGTCAGGAACTGATCGCGAAGCTGCTGTTTCTGTTGCAGTCGCCGATCACGCGGTTCGTGCGCGTGCTCGCGGCATCCGGGCCTCAACGTTTGGCGATCGTGCTGGATCAGGTAGCCAAGAAGAAGAGCTAATCCGGGTCGGGGGGAGAGCCCCGTCTCGAAAGATCAATCAGTCCACCGGACCCGAGAGTCCGGGCCGAAGGAGGAAGAGATGGCGATCGGAGTCGAAGAGTTCATCCAGAAGATCGACGGCATGTCGGTGCTCGAGCTCAACAACATCGTCAAGGCGCTCGAGGAGCACTATGGCGTCTCGGCCGCGGCCGCTGCGATGCCCGCGGCCGCAGCGGGTGGCGGAGCCGCCGCCGCGCCCGTAGAGGAACAGACTGAGTTCGAGGTCGTCCTGACGAGCGCCGGTGACAAGAAGATCAACGTCATCAAGGCTGTTCGCGAGGTCACGAGCCTCGGCCTCAAGGAAGCCAAGGACCTCGTCGAAGGCGCCCCGCAGAAGATCAAAGAGGGCGTCTCGAAGGCCGAGGCCGAAAGCATCAAGAAGAAGTTCGAAGAGCAGGGGGCTCAGGTCCAGATCAAGTAGGAGGGCGGCCAACTGCGCACCCTCCTTCGCGAGGTTTCCTTCGGGCGTCGTGCCGGAGGGACCCCAGAGCACACCATGCCTCCCGATCCGCGAGAAATCGTGGCGGGGGCGTGGTGTCTCCTCGACTTTGGACTGATTCGAATCTGACGCTCGTCCTCGGCTCACGGGGTGGACAAGACGGGACCCATGGAAAACAACGCCAAGACCGAAACTCGCAGCCGCCGAAACTTCTCGCGGATTCAGAGCACGCTCGCGATTCCCAATCTGATCGACGTGCAGAAGCGGTCCTACGATCGCTTCCTCCAGATGAACCTGCTCCCCGAAGAGCGCGCCAATCAGGGGCTGCAGTCCGTCTTCACGAGCATCTTTCCGTTCTCGGACTTTCGGGAGACCTGCTCGCTCGACTTCGTCAAGTACTCGATCGGCGAATGGCAGTGCAAGTGCGGTGACCTGAAAGGGCTCGAGTACCTGCGCACGACCTGCACGAACTGCGGCGCGCGCATCATGACCGACCACCCACACGAAGAGACGGTCACCTGCACCCAGTGCGGTTTCGTGAACAAGAACCGGGTCACGAAATGCGATACCTGCGGCAATCCGGTCGATCTTCATCTCGAGTACTCGATCGCTGACTGCCAGGAGCGCGGCATGACTTTTGCCGTGCCACTCAAGGTCACTTTCCGTCTTTTCGTCTACGACAAGGACCCCGAAACCGGCGCGCGCATGATGCGGGACGCCAAGGAGGAAGAGGTCTATTTCGGCGAGATTCCGTTGATGAGCGATCACGGAACGTTCATCGTGAACGGCACCGAGCGCGTCATCGTGAGTCAGCTCCATCGGTCGCCCGGTGTGTTCTTCACCAAGGACGGCTCTCGGACGTACCTCGCCAAGATCATCCCTTACCGCGGCTCGTGGGTCGAGTTCGAGTATGACCAGAAGGAAGTTCTCTCGGTCCGGATCGACCGCAAGAGAAAGTTCCATGGCACCGTGTTCCTTCGCGCGCTGGGGCTCGAGTCTGACGAAGCGATCCTGCGCCAGTTCTACGTAGCGATCGGCGTTGCGCAGGGTAGCAGTGGCGTTCTCAAGCTGACGATTCCGCCGACCGTTCTCGACCGCGAGCGGCTGCGCGACCGCCAGAGCCGCGGGCGCCGAGACGCGTACACCATCTTCGCGGGCATCAAGCTGACGCCGGAGATGATCGCCGAGCTCGAGAAGGGGCGTGCGATCGAGGTGGGCGTGAAGGGCGCCGATCTCGAGAACGCGATGCTGATCGCCGATGTCGTCGATCTCGAGACGGGCGAGGTGTTGCTCGAGGCGAACGAACTAGCGCCGGCCGATTTCGGCGAGCGCCTGAAGGGCAAGAGCCACACGCCGATTGAGGTCTTCTTCCCCGAATGGGACCTGTGCGGCGCGGTTCTCTCGAACACTCTCGCAAAGGACGCCACGAGCAACGCCAAGGAGGCGCTGCTCGAGATTTACCGGCGCATGCGGCCAGGCGATCCGCCGACTCTCGATTCGTCACGCTCGCTTTTCTACGGCATGTTCTTCGACGCCAAGCGCTACGACTTCTCGCGCGTTGGGCGGTTCAAGTTCAACATCAAGCTCGACACCGAGGTTCCGGTCGATCAGAAGACCCTCTCCGAGACGGATTTCATCCGGGTGATCGAGTATCTCCTTCGCCTGCACCGCGACATCGGCCGGGTGGACGACATCGACAACCTGGGCAATCGCCGCGTGCGCGCGGTGGGCGAGCTCCTCGAGAATCAGTTCCGCATCGGTCTGGTCCGCATGGAGCGCGCCATCAAGGAGAAGATGTCGGTTCATCAGGACATCGACTCGGCGATGCCGCACGACCTGATCAATTCGAAGCCGGTTATCGCGGCGATCAAGGAGTTCTTCGGTTCGTCTCAGCTGTCTCAGTTCATGGACCAGACGAACCCGTTGTCCGAAGTGACGCACAAACGGCGGCTGTCCGCGCTCGGGCCGGGCGGCCTGTCACGAGAGCGCGCCGGGTTTGAGGTGCGAGACGTCCACGCTTCGCATTACGGCCGCATCTGCCCGATCGAGACTCCGGAAGGTCCGAACATCGGCCTCATCTCGTCGCTCGCGACGTATGCGCGAATCAACGAGTACGGTTTCATCGAAAGTCCGTATAAGAAGGTCGAGAACGGCCGCGTGCTCAACCATTTCAAGGCGGTCAAAGTGGCCGACGGACGATTCAAGTTGGGCCAGCTGATCACCGAGGATGACCTGCGCGACGAGAACTCGCGCCTCAAGAAGGCCGGCAAGCGCCTGGTCGAGGCCGAACCGCAGGCTTTCTATCTGACGGCCTGGGAGGAAGAGAAATACATCATCGCGCAGGCGAACCAGCGCACCGACGAGCGCGGACTGTTCCGGGACGATCGCGTCATCGCTCGTGCCGGAGGCGACTTCGTCACCGTCGAGCGCGATCGGGTCGACTACATGGATATCAGCCCTAAGCAGCTGGTGTCGGTGGCAGCGGCGCTCATCCCGTTCCTCGAGCACGACGACGCCAACCGCGCGCTCATGGGCTCGAACATGCAACGCCAGGCGGTGCCGCTGCTGCGCTCGGAAGCACCGATCGTGGGAACGGGACTCGAAGGAACCGTGGCGCGGGATTCGGGCGCGGTCGTGCTCTGCAAGCGAGGCGGAATCGTCGACCTGGTCGACGGCGAGCGCATCATCGTTCGCGTCGAGGGCGAGGACATCGAGACCGGCGAGCAGAAGGAGTTCGGCGCCGACATCTACCAGCTCACCAAATTCCGGCGCTCCAACCAGAACACCTGCATCAACCAGCGACCCATCGTTCGAGAGGGCATCCGCGTCAAGAAGGGCGACGTCCTCGCGGACGGACCATCGACGGACCAGGGCGAGCTGGCGCTCGGGCGAAACGTCATGGTCGCCTTCATGCCGTGGCGTGGGTACAACTTCGAGGACGCGATTCTCATCTCGGAGAAGATGGTGAAGGAGGACTACTTCACCTCGATCCACATCGAGGAGTTTGAGATCGAGTCGCGTGACACCAAACTCGGTCCCGAGGAAATTACCCGTGACATTCCGAACGTCTCGGAAGCGGCGCTCAAGGACCTCGACGAGGCGGGAATCATCCGCATCGGAGCCACGGTCAAGGCAGGGGACATTCTGGTCGGCAAAGTCACGCCCAAAGGCGAGACGCAGCTGACTCCGGAAGAGAAGCTGCTGCGGGCGATTTTCGGCGAGAAGGCGGGAGACGTTCGCGACGCCTCGCTCAAGGTGCCGCCGGGCATCGAAGGGACGATCGTCGACGTCAAGATCTTCTCGCGCAAGGGCGTGGAGAAGGACTTGCGGGCCCAGGAGATCGAGAGCCAGGAGATCAACAGGCTCGAGAAGAACGCGCGCGACGAGGTCAGGATCCTTTCCGAGGAGCGCAACAAGAAGATCAACGAGCTCCTGGTGGGTCAGACTGTGCTCGCCGCGGTGAAGACTCGCTCCGGAGAAGAGATTCTCGACAAGGGACAGAAGGTCGGCCGGGATGCTCTGCAATCGCTCTCCCGCCAGGAAGTCCTGCGCCTGCAACTCTCGGACAAGAAGCTGATCGAGAAGGTGGATCAGGTCTATCGCAAGACCGACTCGCACATCGAGATCCTGCACCGCGTCAACAAGCAGCGGATCGAGCTGCTGCAGAAGGGCGACGAGCTCCCGCCGGGCGTCATCAAGCTGGTCAAGGTCTACGTCGCCATGAAGCGCAAGCTCCAGGTGGGCGACAAGATGGCGGGCCGCCACGGCAACAAGGGAGTGATCTCGCGGATTCTTCCCGAGGAGGATATGCCCTACCTACCGGACGGCAGGCCGGTGGAGATCGTGCTGAATCCGCTCGGTGTCCCGAGCCGGATGAACGTAGGGCAGATTCTCGAGACCCATCTTGGCTGGGTCGGTCGAGCCCTGGGGCTCGAGTTCGCCACGCCGGTGTTCGACGGTTGCACCGAAGAGGACATGCGCAAGCTGTTCGAGCAGGCGGGACTTCCCGAATCGGGCAAGACGACGCTGTTCGATGGCATGACCGGAGAGAGCTTCGAGCAGCATGTGACCGTCGGATACATCTACATGCTGAAGCTCTCGCATCTTGTCGACGACAAGATCCACGCGCGGTCCATCGGACCGTACTCATTGATCACGCAGCAACCGCTGGGCGGCAAGGCTCAGTTTGGCGGCCAGCGCTTCGGCGAGATGGAGGTCTGGGCGCTCGAGGCTTACGGCGCTGCCTACACGTTGCAGGAGCTCTTGACGGTCAAATCGGACGACGTCGAGGGACGGAGCCGAGTCTATGAGGCCATTGTCAAGGGTGAGGTGCCCGAGGAACCGGGCCTGCCGGAGTCGTTCAACGTGCTGGTGCGCGAGCTTCAAAGTCTTTGCCTTGACGTCGAGTTGCTGAAGCTTTGATCCAGTTCCACTCCTGAGAGACCGAGGAGGAACGAACTTGCAACCTTTGCGAAGTTTCGACAAGCCGAGAGCGTTGAGGGACTTCAACGCCATCAAGATTTCGATCGCCTCGCCGGAAAAGATCCGGGCGTGGAGCCGCGGCGAAGTGACCAAGGCCGAGACGATCAACTATCGGACGTTCAAACCGGAACGCGACGGGCTTTTTTGCGCCAAGATTTTCGGCCCGATCACGGACTGGGAGTGCCTGTGCGGCAAGTACAAGCGCATGAAGCACCGCGGCGTGGTGTGCGACAAGTGCGGCGTCGAAGTGACTCGCTCGAGGGTTCGCCGTGAGCGCATGGGACACATTGAGCTCGCGAGTCCGGTCTCGCATGTCTGGTTCTTCAAAGGACTTCCGAGCCGGATTGGCCACCTGCTCGACATCACGCTTCGCGATCTCGAACGCATCCTCTATTTCGAGAGCTACGTCGTCATCGATCCGGGTGACACCGAGCTCAAGGAGAAGGAACTGGTCTCCGAAGACCGCTATCGCGAGCTCAGAGCTCAGCATGGTGATGGCGCTTTTGTCGCGAAGATGGGTGCCGAGGCGATCAAAGAGCTGCTGCGCAGAATCGAAGTGGATGATCTTGGCGAGGAGCTCCGCGTCGTCATGCGCACGGAGACGAGCCAGATCCGCCGGCTCAAGGCGGCGAAGCGGCTCAAGGTCGTGGACGCATTCCGCCGCTCGGGTCATCGCCCGGAGTGGATGATTCTGGACGTCCTGCCGGTGATACCTCCCGAGCTCCGCCCTCTCGTGCCGCTGGACGGCGGTCGATTCGCGACATCCGATTTGAACGACCTCTATCGACGAGTGATCAATCGCAACAATCGGCTGAAGAAATTGCTCGAGCTGCGCGCGCCGGACGTCATCGTGCGCAACGAGAAGCGCATGCTTCAAGAGGCGGTGGACGCGCTGTTTGACAACGGCCGCCGGGGCCGGGTGCTGAAGGGCTCGAACAATCGCCCGCTCAAGTCGCTGTCCGACACGCTGAAAGGCAAGCAGGGACGGTTCCGCCAGAACCTCCTCGGGAAGCGCGTCGACTACTCCGGTCGTTCGGTCATCGTGGTCGGTCCGGATCTCACGCTTCGCGAGTGCGGGTTGCCCAAGAAGATGGCTCTCGAGCTCTTCAAGCCGTTCATCTACAACAAGCTCGAGCTGAAAGGTCTCGTCGGCACGATCAAGGCGGCCAAGGAGATGGTGGAGCGCGAGGAAGACGTGGTCTGGGACGCGCTCGAGGAAGTCATTCGTGACCATCCGGTGCTCCTCAATCGCGCGCCGACCCTTCATCGCCTCGGCATTCAAGCCTTCCAGCCGAAGCTGATCGAGGGCAAGGCCATTCAGATTCACCCGCTGGTCTGCGCGGCGTTCAACGCCGACTTCGACGGCGATCAGATGGCGGTGCACGTGCCGCTGTCGCCCAAGGCGCAGATCGAATGTCACGTGCTCATGCTGGCCGCGAACAACATTCTGTCGCCGGCGCACGGGCGACCTCTGGCGGTCCCGTCGCAGGATCTGGTGCTCGGTGGCTACTATCTGACGATGTCCAAGAAAGGTGCCCGCGGCGAAGGCAAGACTTTCCCCGACTTCGATTCGGTGTTGCTCGCGTATCACGAAGGCATCGTCGAAACGCACACCTCTATTCGCGTGCGCTACGCGGGTCAGTACGTGAATCTCGACACCCAATACGACAATCAGGACGTCCTTCACGCGGAGATCGAGACGTTGAAGGCGGAGTTGATCGAGACCACCGTCGGGCGCGTGATTCTGAATATGCACCTGCCGGTCGAGATTCCGTTCATCAACGGCCTCCTCAAAAAGCGGGGCCTTCAGGATCTCGTCGGATTCTGCTTCGTCAAGCATGGCAACGACTTGACGGTTCGCATGCTCGACGAACTCAAGAAGATCACCTTCGCTTACGCGACTCGCGCTGGAATCTCGATCGGAGTCGAGGACATGGTGATTCCGACCACGAAGCAGGCGCTGCTCAACCAGGCGAAAAAAGAGGTCCTGGAGATCGAGAACCAACGCTCTGTGGGCGTGATCACACAGGGTGAGCGCCACAACAAGATCATCGATATCTGGCACCGTGTGACGGAGAAGGTGTCGGAAGAGATGTTCAAGCAGATGAAGCAGGTAGAGAAGGACCGGAACGAATTCAACCCGATCAACATGATGGCCGATTCCGGAGCGAGAGGTTCGCGTGAACAGGTCCGGCAGCTGGCCGGCATGCGAGGTCTCATGTCAAAGCCGTCAGGCGAGGTTATCGAGACCCCGATCACAGCAAACTTCCGCGAAGGTCTCTCGGTCCTGCAGTACTTCATCTCGACGCACGGCGCGCGCAAAGGCCTCGCCGACACGGCGTTGAAGACCGCGGACTCCGGTTACCTGACGCGGCGCCTCGTCGATGTGGCACAGGACGTGATCATCAATGAAGAGGACTGCGCGACGATCGACGGGATTTACGTCTCGGCGATCATGGAGGGCGGCGAGATACTCGAGGCGCTGCGCGACCGCATCGTCGGGCGGGTCGGCCAGGAAGACATTTACGATCCGATGACCGGCGACGTACTGATCTCTGTGGGCCAGGAGATCACCGAGCTGTTGGCGAACGCGATTCAAGGGGCTGGCATCGAGCGCGTGAAGATTCGCTCGGTTTTGACGTGCGAAACCCGGCGGGGAGTCTGCATCGCGTGCTACGGCCGGAACCTGGCCACCGGTCGAAGTGTCGAGATTGGCGAGGCCGTCGGGGTCATCGCCGCGCAGTCGATCGGCGAGCCGGGGACACAGCTCACGATGCGGACCTTCCACTACGGTGGAACGGCTTCGCGAGTGTCGGAGCAGTCGAAGCACGAAGCCAAGAACCCGGGAGTTGTTCGCTTCCTCAACGTGCTGACGGTGGAGGCGAAGGGTGGCGATCTGGTGGTCGTGAATCGTAACGGCAAGCTGCTCATCGTCGACTCGAAGGGGCGCGAGAAGGAGCGCTACGCGCTGGCCTACGGCTCACGGCTGCATGTGCACGAGGGCAAAGAAGTCGAACCGGGCACGGCGCTCGTGGAATGGGATCCGTTCACGTCCTCGATTCTCTCGGAGATCGGCGGCGCGATCGAGTTTCGGGACATCGTCGAGGGAGAGAATGTGCGCGAGGAGACCGACAAGGTCACTGGCCTGTCGCAGCGCGTCATCGTCGAAGCCTCGGCGACCGAGAAGCGCATCCCGGCGATCGTGGTCAAGGGAAGCAAGTCCACGGAGCGGCGCTACATCCTTCCGTCCGGTTCGCATCTCATTGTTTCGGACGGCGGTCAGGTCGCCCCTGGAGACGTTCTCGTGAAGATCCCTCGAGCCGAGGCGGCGAAGACGAAGGACATCACCGGCGGTCTCCCTCGAGTCGTGGAGCTCTTCGAGGCGAGAAGTCCGAAGGAGCCGGCAATCATCACGGAAGTCGATGGAGTTGTGCGACTGGGCGAGATTCACAAGGGCATGCGGCGAGTGACGGTCGAGGGCGATGGCGTCGAGAGCCGTGAGTACCTGGTCCCGAGGTCGGTGCACATCAACGTGCAGGATGGCGAGCGCATCCACGCCGGCGATCCGCTGATCGACGGCCCGATCAACCCGCACGACGTGCTTCAGGTCCTGGGCGAGAAGGAGCTGCAGCGCTACATGACCGACAAGATCCAGGAGGTCTACCGGTCGCAGAGCGTTCAGATCAATGACAAGCACATCGAAGTGATCGTGCGGCAGATGATGCGGTCGGTGAAGATCGAGGAGGTCGGCGACACTGAGTTTCTCGTCGATGAGCAGGTCGATCGGTGGCGCTTCCAGGAAGAGAACGATCGGGTGCTCGCGGCCGGTGGGCGGCCGGCGATCGGACGCCCGTTGCTGCTCGGCATCACCAAGGCCAGTCTCTCGACCGACAGTTTCATCTCGGCCGCGAGCTTCCAGGAGACGACCCGGGTTCTGACCGAGGCGGCGATCTCCGGACGGGTGGACTACCTCCGTGGGCTCAAGGAGAACGTGATCGTCGGCCGCCTCATTCCGGCGGGCACCGGCATGCAGCCGTATCACGACTTCCATGTCGCCGAGGACCTGCCAGCGGCCGCGCCGGAGGCCGATGAGGAGATGTACTTCGACTTTGGAGACGACGATATCCGGACTCTTCCTCAGGAAGCGTTGGAGGCCGAGTAGGCGTAAACAGAGCGGTGCTTCGGTCCGGCCGGCGCCAACTTGACGCCGGCCAGGCAGGATGGTACCTTTCGCGTCCCCCCGCTGCAGTCCCCAGGACCAGTCGGGCAGTACGCAGTGCGAATTCCGGCCGCGATGGGCGCGGTCCGTGGGTCTGCGTGGGAAGAGAAACGCAGCAGCTCAGGAGTATTCTCGAATGCCGACGATTCATCAGCTGGTACGTGAAGGGCGCCAGCGACAGGTAAGCAAGACAAAGAGCCCGGCCCTGCAGAGCGCGCCGCAACGCCGCGGCGTGTGCGTTCGCGTCTACACGCAGACGCCGAAGAAGCCGAACTCCGCACTTCGCAAGGTGGCCCGCGTCCGACTGACCAACGGCATTGAAGTGACAACCTACATCCCCGGCGTCGGTCACAACCTGCAGGAGCATTCGATCGTCCTGATTCGAGGCGGTCGCGTGAAGGACCTGCCGGGCGTTCGCTACCACGTTGTTCGCGGCACGCTGGATTCGGTGGGCGTCCAGAATCGTCGCCAGAGTCGGTCGAAGTACGGCGCGAAGCGGCCGAAGGCCTAACGGAGCCACCGTATGCCGAGACGGAGAGAGGTTCCCAAGCGCGAGGTCCTACCGGATCCGATTTACGGTTCCCAGCTGGTGACTAAGTTCGTCAATGTCGTAATGCGAGAAGGCAAGAAGACTGTGGCGGAGCGAATTCTTTACGCCGCGCTCGAGACGGTGAAGGAGCGCACTTCGGACGATCCGATCAAGGTTTTCAAGCGCGCGATCGAGAACGTGAAGCCGGCGGTAGAGGTGAAATCACGTCGCGTCGGCGGCTCGACCTACCAGGTCCCGGTCGAGGTGAACCCGAGCCGCAAGTTGGCGCTTTCGATCCGCTGGCTGATTCAGAGCGCCGAGAAGCGTGGCGAGAAGACGATGAAGGCGAAGTTGGCCGGCGAGCTCCTCGAAGCCGCCGACAATCGCGGTGGTGCGATCAAGAAGAAGGAAGACACCCACCGCATGGCGGAGGCCAACAAGGCCTTCGCGCACTATCGCTGGTAGGCAAACGAAGTTAGAGCGGCGCGGCGTCCTCTCAGGCGCCACGTATGCCGCTTTCGATGGACGAGAGCTCGAGCGTACCTTCGGGGCGCAAGGAATATGGCGAGACAAGTACCTCTGTCGATGACTCGCAATATCGGCATCATGGCTCACATTGATGCCGGTAAGACGACGACCACCGAGCGCATCCTCTATTACACCGGGGTCAACTACAAGATCGGCGAGGTGCACGATGGCACCGCGACGATGGACTGGATGGTTCAGGAGCAAGAGCGCGGCATCACGATCACGGCCGCGGCCACGACCTGCTTCTGGAACAAGTACCGGATCAACATCATCGACACCCCCGGCCACGTCGATTTCACGGCCGAAGTTGAGCGTTCGCTGCGCGTTCTCGACGGCGCGGTCGCTGTATTCGACGCGGTCGCCGGCGTAGAGCCGCAGTCCGAGACGGTTTGGCGTCAAGCCGATCGCTACAAGGTGCCGCGTATAGCGTTCGTGAACAAGATGGATCGCGTTGGCGCCGATTTCGATCGCTGCGTTTCGATGATGCGCTCGCGACTGAACGCCGCGCCGGTCGTCATTCAGTTTCCCTGGGGCCGCGAAGATCAGCTCAAGGGCATCATCGACCTGATCCGCATGCAGGGAATCGCCTACAAGGACGAGACGTTGGGCGCCGACTATCAACTTGTCGACGTTCCCGAGGAATATCGCGAGCGAGCCCAGGAGCTGCGCGAGAAGATGGTCGAAGCGATCGCCGAGACCGACGACAAGCTTCTCGAGAAGTATCTTTCCGGTGAAGAGGTTACGAACGAAGAGCTCAAGGCCGCGCTGCGCAGGGCGACGATCACGAACCGGCTTCAGCCGGTGATCTGCGGTAGCGCCTTCAAGAACAAGGGCGTCCAGCCGTTGCTCGACGCGGTCGTCGACTTTCTTCCCTCCCCCGAGGACATCTCTTCCGTTCAAGGTCTGGAGCCGGGAACGGAGAACCCGATCGAGCGCAGGGCGGACGACAAGGCGCCGTTCTCCGGTCTGATTTTCAAGATCATGACCGACCCGTTCGTCGGGCAGCTCTCTTTCTTTCGCGTCTATTCTGGCCACGTCGAGACCGGCTCAAGCATCCTCAACGCGACAAAGGACCACAAGGAGCGCATCGGTCGCCTTCTCAAGATGCACGCCAACAAGCGCGAAGAGATCTCCGAGGTCTGGTCGGGCGACATCGCGGCCGCGGTAGGTTTGAGGAACGTCACCACCGGCGACACGATCTGTGATCCAAGTCACGCCGTGATTCTCGAGGCGATGAACTTTCCCGAGCCTGTCATCTCGGTCTCGATCGAACCGAAAACGAAGGTCGACCAGGAGAAGCTCGGACTCGCCCTTGCCAAGCTCATGCAGGAGGATCCGACGTTCAAGGTTCATACGGATCCCGATACCGCGCAGACCCTGATCTCAGGAATGGGTGAGTTGCACCTCGAGATCATCGTCGACCGCCTGATTCGCGAGTTCAACGTTGGGGCGAACGTCGGCAAGCCCCAGGTGGCCTACAAGGAAACGATCACCCAGGAGGCCTTGGGCGAAGGCAAGTTCGTCCGGCAGACCGGCGGCCGGGGGCAGTATGGTCACGCGAAGATCAAACTCCGGCCGACGACCGAGGCTGAATTCATCTTCAGCAACGAGATCGTCGGAGGCTCCATTCCACGCGAGTTCATCAAGCCGATCGAGCAGGGAATCCGAGAGCAGCTCGAAAACGGGCCACTCGCCGGCTACCCGATCTCCGGAGTTGAGGTCGAGCTTTACGACGGCAGCTTCCACGACGTCGATTCGTCGGAAATCGCCTTCAAGATCGCTGGATCCATGGCATTCCAGGACGCCTCGAAGAAGGCCAAGCCGGTGTTGCTCGAGCCGATCATGGCGGTGGAAGTCGTCACCCCGGAGGAGTACATGGGAGAGATCATCGGTGATCTGACCTCGCGGCGCGGTCGAGTGCAGCACATGGAGCCGCGTGGGCACGTTCAGGTCATCGCGTGCCGGGTGCCGCTTTCCGAGATGTTCGGCTACGCGACGGACGTACGATCGATGTCGCAGGGCCGCGCGAGCTACACGATGCAATTCGCTTCTTATGAACAGGCGCCCAAGAGCGTCAGCGAAGAAGTCGTCGCCAAGGCGGCCGGCTGAGGCCGGTCCCACTGAAAGCGAACGGAGAAAAGGTCATGGCGAAGGAAAAGTTCGATCGTACGAAGCCACACGTGAACGTAGGGACGATC